>Ga0207691_10000005_pt1 | contig 163117 bp, 155 predicted proteins | sample KBSM13metaG_FD_184327 | JGI IMG/M metagenome (GOLD analysis project Ga0207691, IMG submission 184327) | Miscanthus rhizosphere microbial communities from Kellogg Biological Station, Michigan, USA - KBS M1-3 metaG (SPAdes) (version 2) | ecosystem: Host-associated > Plants > Roots > Rhizosphere...
CGGCGCCGCCGGCTTCGACCAGCTGACGCTCGGGCCCGGCGAGGGGTACGTCGTCCGCGACGGCGGCTTCGGCGCGCCTGAGCGCGGCCGCGCCGGGCGCCGCACCGCGCTCGCCTACTTCGGCCAGGTCTCCGACTTCCAGCTCGCCGATGAGGAGAGCCCGGCGCGGGTCGAGTTCCTCGACCCGGCGGGAGCGCCGGTGGAAGCCGCCTTCCGCCCCTGGGAGTCGCTGGAGCCGTTCATCGACGAGGCGACGATCCGCCAGGTGAACGCCTTCGCCGGCGCCGGGCCGGTGGCGGCCGGCGACCGTTCCCGCTCGGCGATGGAGTTCGCGATCGATACCGGCGACTCCGCCGACTCCCAGCAGCTGAACGAGACCGAATGGGTGCGGACGCTGCTCGAGGGCGGCACGCTCGATCCCAACTCCGGGATCGACCCCGGCGGTTACGCGCACCCGCTCTGCCCGCCGGTCGGGGTGCCGGGCGCGGCGGAGGCCGGCCGCTACACCGGCGTCCAGGACTACGACGACTACGTCGAGGGGTCCAATCCCTACTTCTACGACCCCGATGACCCGCGCGGCGCCTCGGCGGGATGGCCCGCCTACCCGGGGCTGATGGACCGGGCGCAGCAGCCGTTCGCGGCGAGCGGCCTGGCGGTGCCGAGCTACGTCGTCTTCGGCAACCACGACGCGCTGGTGCAGGGGAACCAGGCGGCCAACGCGGGCTTCGAGGAAGTCGCGACCGGCTGCACGAAGATGATGGAAGGGGTGCCGACGCTGGTGCCGCCGGACCCGCGGCGGCGGTTCGTCTCCAAGGCCCAGTTCAAGCAGCTCTTCCGCGAAGGAACGCAGCCCGACGGCCACGGCTTCGGGCTGGTCGACCGGGCCGAGGAGAAAGGCTCGAACGGCGCCGCCGGCTACTACTCGTTCGTGCCGGTACGGGGGCTGCGGATGATCGCCCTCGACACCGTCTGCGAGGGCGGGGTCACCGGCCCCTGCGCCGACGGCAACGTCGACGACCCCCAGCTCCAGTGGCTGAAGGGGGAGCTGCGGGAGGCGACCGCGGCCGACCAGCTGGTGGTGATCTTCAGCCACCACGCGATCCCGAGCCTGACCGCCGACGTGCCCGACGAGGCGGCGCCGCCCTGCATCGGGCTGGACGCGCACGGGCACGATGCCAACCCCGGCTGCGACCTCGACCCGCGGGCCTCGACCCCGATCCACCTCGGCGAGGACATGGTCGCGCTGCTGCACCGCTACCCGCACGCGATCGCCTGGGTCGCCGGCCACAGCCACGTCAACGACGTCACGCCCTACCCGGATCCGAGCGGCGGCCACGGCTTCTGGAGCATCCGCGTCGCCGCCGAGGCCGACTGGCCGCAGCAGGCCCGGCTGCTGCAGCTCTTCGACAACCACGACGGGACGCTGTCGCTGTTCGGGACGATCGTCGACCACGCCAGCGCGGCGACGGCACCGGCGCCGGGCACCGGCGCGGCCGCGCTCTCGCCGACCGACCTCGCCTCGATCGGCCGCACCCTCGCCTACAACGACGCCCAGACCGGCGGCCGCGCCTGCGACCCCGAGCCCTGCGGCGAGGGCGGCCCCGACGACCGCAACGTCGAGCTGCTCATCGACGACCCGCGCCGCGGGTTCAGGCCGATCAGGGCGACCAATGCCGCCTGCGCCAACCGCATCGTCGGCACCCGCAGGGCCGAGCGCCTGCGCGGGACCAAGCGCGCCGACCTGATCCTCGCCCGCGCCGGTGCCGACAAGATCCGCCCGCGCCGCGGCAGGGACTGCGTCCGCGCCGGCCGCGGCAACGACCGGATCAAGGCTCGCGATGGCACCCGCGATCGCATCCGCTGCGGCCGCGGCCGCGACGTCGCCTTCGTCGACCGCCGCGACCGCGTCAAGGGTTGCGAGCGGGTGCGGCGCCCGAAGCGCCGCTAGCTACTCGTGCGGCCGCGCCATCCGCCGGTGGTCGAGCGCCTCCTCGAGCACTGAGGGCTCGACGCCCTGCTCCATAGCGACCTCGCGCAGCGAGCGGCCGGACTCCGCCGCGACCTTGACGATCTCGGCGGCGCGGTCGTAGCCGATGTGGGGGTTGAGGGCGGTGGCCGTCGCCAGGGTCGCCTCGGCGTGGCGGTTGGTCATCTCCTCGTTCGCCTCTAGGCCCGCCACGCACTTCTCGTTCAGCAGGCGCGAGGCGGAGGCGAGCAGCTTGATCGAGTCGAGCAGGTTGCGGGCGATCAGCGGCACCCGCACGTTCAGCTCGAACTGCCCCTGGCTGCCGGCGACGGTGATCGCGGCGTCGTTGCCGATCGCCTGGGCGGCGACCTGGATCGCCACCTCGCAGATCACCGGGTTGACCTTGCCGGGCATGATCGAGGAGCCCTTCTGCAGCTCCGGCAGCCGCAGCTCGGCGAGGCCGGCGCGCGGGCCGGAGCCCATCAGCGCCAGGTCGTTGGCGATCTTGTTGAGGGAGACGGCGTAGACCTTGAGCGCGCCCGAGAGCTCGACCAGGGCGTCGCGGTTTCCCTGCGCCTCGAAGGCGTCGAGCGGGGCGGAGATCGCGAGGCCGGTGTCGGCGGCGAGCCGCTCGCGCACCTTGGCGGCGAACTCGGGGTGGGTGTTGAGGCCGGTGCCGGTGGCGGTGCCGCCGAGCGGGATCTGGCCGACCCGCCGCAGCGTCCCCTCGACCCGCTGCACGCCGAGCCGAACCTGCGCCGCGTAGCCGCCGAACTCCTGGCCCAGCGTGACCGGGACCGCGTCCATCAGGTGGGTGCGGCCGGCCTTGACGACGTCCGCGAACTGCCCTGCCTTCTCTTCCAGCGCGCCCTCGAGCCCGCCCATCGCCGGCAGCAGGTCGTGGGTGACCTCGTCCAGCGCCGCCAGGTGGACGGCTGAGGGGAAGACGTCGTTGGAGGACTGGCCCATGTTCACGTGGTCGTTGGGATGCGCCCCGTCGCCGGCGAGGTTGGCGATCACCTCGTTGGCGTTCATGTTCGAGGAGGTGCCGGAGCCGGTCTGGAAGACGTCGATCGGGAACTGGTCGTCGTGCTCGCCCTCGGCGATCGCCTTGCCGGCGGCGGAGATCCGCTCAGCGAGGTCGGCGTCGAGCTCGCCGAGGGCGCCGTTGGCCTCCGCCGCCGCGCCCTTGATCCGGCCCAGCCAGCGCAGCACCGGCACCGGCACCCGCTGGCCCGAGACCGGAAAGTTGTCAACCGCCTTCGTGGTCTCGCCACCCCACAGCTGATCAGGCATTTATCTCCTCACTCACGGCCGTTCTCGGTTCAACCATTTCTCTGACCGGCAGCGTATCCATCGCGATAGGCCCGGTAGAACGCGGGTGGCAGCGGCTGCTTGCCGGGCGCGTAGCGAGCGGCGACGGTGAGGCGGCGTACCAGGTCGGAGTGGATCCCTTCGCTCTCCTCGCTGCCGCGCTGGACCGCCCCGAGCAGGTAGCCGAGCTGGAGGTTGGCCTCGCCGCCGGGATCTTCCCGCGCCGCCGCGTTGAGCGCGGTCGCCGTCTCGAGCATCGCTTCGCCGACCCGCGCAAGGTCGCCGCCGGTCTGGTTGCGGGTCAGGCACTCGCCGATCGGCGTCTCTCCTTCGAGCAGCACTTCGTCGGGTGCGGCAGCCAGCGCCCGTTCGTAGGCCTCGGCCCCTTCGAGGCAGGCCACAGGCGTCGAGTTGTCGGAGTCGCCGCAGCCGATGGCCAAGATCGCCACCCAGAAGCTACCCAGCAGTTTTAAGCGAAGGCCCAGAGATTTATAGTTAAGAAATGCTGACAAAACCTATGGCAGGGTCGATCTCAGTCTTGATTTCCATTTTGATCTTGCCGATCGGGGTGGCTGGATGCGGTTCGTCCTCTTCGGCGGATAAGGGGGACGCGTCCGCGAGCATAGATCTCGCAAACACGCGAAATCTTCCCAGCTCGTTGGACTCGTCATCTGTCGCTCGACTCGAGCCAGTCTGGTCGCGTTCGCTGCAGGCGAGAAGCTGGGGATCGCACTACGTTGGCTCCCCCGTGGTTTACGAAGACGTGGTCTACCTACAGGATCCGCGGAGGAATGTCGAGGCCATCGATCTTGCCGACGGAAAACTCCTCTGGGAGAAGAATTACGACGCCACTGCTGAAGGTGCCTTCGGCCTTACCGTGGGAGATGGCTTGGTGTTTGGCGCTACCCCAACCGCTGCCTTCGCATTGGATGCCAAAACGGGCAGAGAGGTGTGGTCGACCAACCTCGCCGACGGCTTGACCGACCTCATCGATATGACCCCTGGCTATCACGACGGCCGGGTATACTTCGCCACCTCTCCAGCTCCAGGTCAGGCCGGTTCTATCGGGGTCCTCTGGGCTCTCGATGCGACGACCGGGAAGAGAATCTGGCGCTTCAAGACCCTTCCACAAGCCCTTTGGGGGCACCCGGACATCAACTTCGGAGGGGGCATCTATTACACCCCGGCTTTTGACGGACAAGGCTCCGTTTACGTTGGCATCGGACATGCCGGTCCGATACCTGGCACGGAAGAGTATCCATGGGGCTCGAGTCGTCCTGGGCGCAACCTCTTCAGTAACTCGATCGTCAGGCTCAACGAGAAGACGGGAAGAGTCGAGTGGTACTACCAAATCACCCCTCATGGCGTCTGTAATGGCTTTCTGATCTCCCCGGTCCTTGCCGAGCCGCATGGCCGGAAGGTGGCTTTGGGAGTAGGGTTGCTTGGGGTTCTCGTTGCCGTCGACCGGAATACCGGGAGGTTGCTATGGCGTACGCCAGTGGGCATCCACAATGGACACGACAACGACGGCTTGCTTGCGATGAGGGGAAAGTACGGCAGGCTGAAGACCCCAATGACTGTCTACCCGGGTACTTATGGCGGAGTGGCTGCGCCTCTATCGGTGCAGGGCCCTACCGGTCTTGTGCCGGTTGTTAACGAGGGAACGCGGCTGCGCTCACAGACGGAAGCCAAATCGGTAGGGACGCCTACCGGCGAACTTGTCGCGGTGAACATCGGTACGGGTGCGATCAAGTGGAAGAGGCGGCTTCCTGCTCCGCTCTTTGGTCCCACTACCGTCACCAACGATTTGGTCTTCGCTACTACCTCTGACGGTGGGTTGTTCGCCTTTGAGGTCGGTACTGGTGAGGAGGTCTGGAAGAAGAGGATCCCGATGACCGTGGAAGGTGGGATGACGATCTCCGGCGACACCCTCCTGGTAAGAGCCGGTGCTCCGGCTTCCGAAGAACCGAAGCTGCTGGCCTATCGCCTCGGTGACTGACTCTGAGGTTCTACTCAGTCGCCGGCCGGGCGCGGCGAGACGCCGCCGGTGGTCACCTGGGAGATGCCGCCGGGGGGTCCGGCCGGGGCGCGCGGGGCCGAGCGCGGTTTCTTCTTCGGCGCCGGGATCGGTTTGATGCCGGCGAAGTTGACGGAGAGGACTTCGACCCATTCGGCGAGCTGGAACATTGGCGCGACGGCGTGGTTCCAGGAGAGGTGGAGGTGGTTGCCGCAGCCGTGGCCGGCGTCGCCGTCGTAGCCGACCCAGCGGAAGGGCGGGCGCGGCTGGTTCTGGACCGGCTCGGCCCAGAGCGCGAGGCGGGTGATCCCGGCCCAGTTGCCGTCGCAGCTGGAGCTCGGCTCGAGCGGGACGATGTCGACGGCGAGGCCGTTGTAGTGGTCGGAGTTCTTGACGTGGCAGCCGTTGCAGCCTACGTGCTCGCCGTTCGGCAGCGGGCCCGAGTAGCCGTCGGTGACGTAGATCGGGTACCGCTTGGCGAGCCAGCGCAGGTTGGGGATGATCCGCTGGTCGACCATGTCGCCTTCGGCGTGGGGGATCGAGGCGGGGATCGGGACGATCCTGCCGGGGCCGTAGACGATCCTCGTCGCTGACGGCGCTGCCTCGGCGTAGGCGCAGATCGCCAGCAGCGGGGCCAGCGAGGCGGCGAAGACGGCGAGGGCGCGGATCCAGGCGTGGGCGAGGAGGCGGTTGCTCACCCCAGCGTTATCGACCGTACGACGTCGGTTTCTTGAATCCTGCTTAAGAGATCCCGAGTGCACTGAGAGTTGGAACCCGGCTGGATAGGGTTCGAGCCGTGCCAAACGTTCGCGAAGCCGCTTTCGACCTCTTCCGCGCCCACGGGATGACGACGATGTTCGGCAACCCGGGCTCGACCGAGCTGCCGATGCTGGCCGAGTTCCCCGCCGACTTCCGCTACGTGCTGGGGCTGCAGGAGGCGGTCGTGGTGGGGATGGCCGACGGCTACGCCCAGGCCTCGGGCAGGACCACCGTCGTCAACCTCCACACCGCACCCGGGGTCGGCAACGCGATGGGGGCGATCTTCAACGCTCAGGCGAACCACTCGCCGCTCCTGATCACCGCCGGCCAGCAGGCGCGGGCGCAGATCACCCTGCAGGCGAACCTGACCAACCGCGACGCGACGCGGATGCCCCACCCGCTGGTCAAGTGGTCCCACGAGCCGCCGCGGGCCGAGGACGTGCCGCTGGCGCTCGCCCACGGGGCGCACCTCGCCGGGCTGGCGCCGCGCGGCCCCGTCTTCGTCTCGCTGCCGATGGACGACTGGTACGCCGAGGTCGATGAGGGGGACGCAGGGGCGGCGATCGGGCGCAAGGTCGACGGGCGCGCCGTGGCGAACCCCGAGGCGCTCCGCGCCCTCGCCGAGCGCCTCGACAACGCCTCCAACCCGGTCCTCGTCGCCGGCCCCGACGTCGACGCCTCGGGCGCCTGGGACACCGCCGTCGCCCTCGCCGAGCGCCAGCGCCTGCCGGTCTGGGCCTCGCCCGCGACCGGGGGCGTCCGCCTCGGCTTCCCCGAGAACCACCCGAACTTCCGCGGCGTCCTGCCGCCGGCGATCGGTCCGGTCGGGCTGACGCTCGAGGGCCACGACCTGATCCTCGTCGCCGGCAGCTCCGTCTTCCCCTACTACCCGCACATCCCCGGGCCGCTGCTGCCCGAGGGGGCGGAGCTGGTCGCGATCACCAGCGACCCCGACGAGGCGGTGCGGGCGCCGATGGGCGAGGCGATCGTCGCCGACGTCGGCCTCACCCTGGCGGCGCTGCTGGAGGCGGTGCCGGAGTCCTCGCGCCCCGTGCCGGAGCCGAACCCGGGTCCGCAGGAAATACCCCCCGAGGACCCGCTCAACTCCTCCACCGTCCACAGCGCCCTCGCCGAGGCGATGCCCGAGGACGCGATCGTCGTCCTCGAGTCGCCCTCGAGCACGCTGGCGCTGCGCAACCAGCTGCGGATCTCCCGTCCCGGCAGCTATTACTTCAGCGCCGGCGGCGGCCTCGGCTTCGGCCTCGCGGCCTCGGTCGGCGTGCAGCTGGCCCAGCCCGACCGCCCCGTCGTCTGCGTGCTCGGCGAGGGCTCGGCCCAGTACGCGATCACCGCCTTCTGGAGCGCCGTCGCCTACAGGGCGCCGGTCACCTTCCTCGTCCTCCAGAACTCCGAGTACGCGATCCTCAAGTGGTTCGCCGAGGTCGAGCAGGTGAACGAGGCGCCCGGCCTCGACCTGCCGAAGCTCGACGTCGCCGCCGTCGCCGAGGGCTACGGGGTGAAGGCTCACCGGGCAAAGACCCGCGACGAGGTCGCCGGCGCGCTCGACACGGCCCTCGCCTCCTCGGCGCCGGAGCTGGTCGAAGTGCCGGTGGCGCCGGGCATGTCCCTCTTTTGACGATCATGGTTCCTTTGTCAGCCATAGGACGACAAAGGAACCACGAGTCGGCGAATCTGCTGCACTGAGGCGATGGCTCTCCTGCAGCGCAACCGCCCGGTCCCGCCGCCGCCGAGCCAGCCGGTCGCCGACCGCGCTCCCGACGAGCTCGCCGCCGGTGTCGCCACGCCGCTGCGGCGGGAGCTGGAGCAGCTGCTCGGCGCCGACCGCGTCCTGCACCGCGTCAGCGACCTCGTCGCCTATGCCTCCGACGCCAGCCCCTACCGGCTCTTCCCGCGGGCGGTGGTCGAGGCGCGCGACGCCGATGACGTCGCCAAGGTCCTGGCCTTCGGCCGCGAGCGGGAGATTCCCGTCACCTTCCGCGCCGGCGGCACCAGCCTCAACGGCCAGGGCCAGAGCGACGGCATCCTCGTCGACGCCCGCAAGCATTGGGGCGGGGTGCGGGTCGAGGACGACGGCACCCGCGCGCGGGTGAAGCCGGGGACGATCCTCGGCCACGCCAACCGCGTCCTCGCCCCGCACGGCCGCAAGCTCGGCCCCGATCCGGCCAGCACCGACGTCTGCACCGTCGGCGGCGTCGTCGCCAACAACTCGGGCGGGATGCGCTGCGGGGTGACCAAGGACTCCTACTCGACGGTGCGTGAGCTGACCTTCGTGCTGCCGTCGGGGACGGTGATCGACACCGGCGCGCCCGGCGCCGCCGCGCGCTTCGCCGCCGCCGAGCCGGAGCTGGCCGCCGGGCTGGAGGCGATCCGCGATGAGATCCGCGGCGACGCCGAGCTGGCCGAGCGGATCCGCCGCAAGTTCGCGATCAAGAACACGACCGGATACCGGCTCTGCGCCTTCCTCGACGCCGACGAGCCGCTGGAGATCTTCCGCCGCCTGCTGGTCGGCTCGGAGGGGACGCTCGCCTTCGTCGCCGAGGTCGTCTTCGAGACGGTGCCCGTGCCGCCGGTGACGACTACCGCCTGGGTCCACTTCCCCGGCATCGACGAGGCGATCGCCCCGGTCGGGGACCTGGTCGCCTCCGGCGCCACCGCGGTCGAGCTGATGGTCGCCCCGGCGCTGATCACCGCCGCCTGGAACATGGTCGGGGCGCCGCAGGAGTGGAAAGAGCTGCCGCCCGAGTCGGCGGTGCTGCTGGTCGAGTTCGGCGGCGCCGACGAGGGCGACCTCGGCGCGCAGGTTCTGCGGGCCGAAGCGATCCTCGGCTCGCACGAGACGATCCGGCCGATCGACTTCACCCGTGAGCCGGAGGCGGTCGAGCTGGCCTGGCGGGTGCGCGAGGGGCTGCACGGGCTGATCGGGCGGGTGCGGCCGGAGGGGACGGCGCTGATCGTCGAGGACGTCTGCGTGCCGCCGGAGCGGATCGCCGAAGGCGCCAAGGACCTGCAGGCGCTGCTCGGCGAGCACGGCTTCCTGCCCGGCGTCGCCGGGCACGCCTCGGCGGGAAACCTCCACTTCATGCTGACGCCCGACTTCGCCAAACAGGAGGACCTCGAGCGCTACGAGGCCTTCATGGGCGGCCTGGTCGAGCTGATCGTCGGCAAGTACGACGGTTCGCTCAAGGCCGAGCACGGGACCGGGGTGAACATGGCTCCTTATGTCGAGCGTGAGTGGGGGGAGAAGGCGACCGAGCTGATGTGGCGGGTCAAGCGGCTGGCCGACCCCGACGGGGTGCTCTCGCCCGGCGTCATCCTCAGCCGCGATCCCGGCGTCCACCTGCGCAACCTGAAAACGACGCCGGCGATCGAGGACTGGGGCGGGGCGACGACCTGCGTCGAGTGCGGCTTCTGCGAGCCGGTCTGCCCCAGCCGCAACCTGACGACGACGCCGCGGCAGCGGATCGTCCTGCGGCGGGAGATGGCGCGTCAGCCCGAGGGCTCGCCGGTGCAGCGGGCGCTGCTCGCGGAGTACGACTACGGCGCGCTGGAGACCTGCGCGACCGACGGCTCCTGCCAGCTTGCCTGCCCGCTGGGAATCGACACCGGGCGGATGGTCAAGGAGCTGCGGGTGGCTCAGCACGGTGAGCGGGCGGAACGGGCGGCGCTGGCGACGGCGAAGCGCTGGGGCGCGGTCGAGAAGTTGTCCCGAACGGCGCTGAAGGTCGGTGGGCCGTTGGCGCGGCGGACGAAGCGCGGGAAGGGGCTGCCGGGGCCGGCGTCTTGGGGGGGAGCGGGTGACCCTCCCCGGGCACATCTCGCCAATGGCTCGATGTTGAGTGCCCGGGGAGGGTCACCCGCTCCCCCAGACGGGGCCGCTGCGGTGTATGTCCCCTCCTGCACGAACCGCATCTTCGGCCCCTGCAAAAACGAAAGGTCAATTCGGCACCCATACGGTGCTCAAGTGACCACTCGATCGGTGGTTGACGCTCTTGTGACGGTTTCGGCACGAGCAGGGGCGCCGGTTTGGATTCCAGAGGATGTCGCCGGGAGCTGCTGCGGGTTGCCGTGGAGCTCGAAAGGGTTCTCGGCCGCGCACGCGCACAAGGCGAACGAGATGGTGGAGGGGCTGTGGGAGTGGAGCGGCGAGGGGGCGCTGCCGGTGGTGATCGATGCAGCGTCGTGCACGGGCGCGATCGCCGATCCGGCCGAGGGGGTGCTCTCGGAGGAGAACGCCGAGCGGCTCGGGAAGCTCGAGATCGTCGACTCGGTGGCCTGGGCGCTGCGTTTGCTGCCGAACCTCGAGATCGACGAGAAGGTCGCCTCCGCCACCGTCCACCCGACCTGCGCCACCCGCCGGCTCGCCCTAGCCCACCCCTTGCGCACCCTCGCCAACGCCCTCGCCGACGAGGTCTACATCGCTCCCTCCGCCACCTGCTGCGCCTTCGCCGGCGACCGCGGCATCTCCCACCCCGAGCTGACCGCCTCCGCCACCCGCCCCCAGGCCGAAGAGCTCGCGGGCCGCGACTTCGACTCTTATCTCTCGAGCAACAGGACGTGCGAGATTGCCCTCGAGCGCGCTACCGGCCAACCCTACGAATCGCCCCTCGTCCTCCTGGAGCGCCTCACCCGAACTTCCTCAACCTCTACCCAGCCAAGCTGAGGTTGAGGAAGTTCGGACCTAGTCGCTCGGTCCCTCGGCCGTCCGCGCCTTGACCGCGTCGACCGTGTCCGCGTCGATGTCGCGGACCAGCGCCGCGAATTTCGGTTCGGTCTCCATCCGCTTGTCGAGCAGCGGATTGATCACCCCGCGCAGCGCCGATACGTAGCGCCACCACTTGGGGACGAAGATCCGCGGGGCCCGTTCCTCGATGCCCCGCACGAGGCCGGCGCCGGCCTCTTCCGGCGTGATCCTCTTCAGCAGCCACTCCGGGCTCAGCTCGCGCACCCGCGGCGAGGTCTCCTGGGCGAAGGCGTCCTGAACGAGTTTCGTGTCGACCCAGCCGAAGTAGGCGACGCTGGCGCTGGCGCCATGCGGCTTCAGCTCCACCCGCAGCGCCCGGCCCAGCGACTCGACCCCGGCCTTGGCGACCGCGTAAGGGCTGTTGCCGAAGCCGTTGGCGAAGGCGTAAACCGAGGAGACGACGACCATCTGCCCCTTGCGCTCGACGATCTGCGGCAGCGCCGCCCGCACCGTGCGCCAGACGCCGAGCATGTCGACCTCGAAGACGCGTTCCCATTCCTCGCCGGAGATCCCGCGCATGGTCGCGAATTGCTTCTGGGCGATGCCGGCGTTGGCGACGGCGACGTCGAGACCGCCGAGCTGTTCGACGATCTCGGCGACCGCGTTCATCAGCGCGCTCTGGTCGGTGACGTCGCCCCCGAGCCCGATCGCCCGCGGCCCGATCCGCTCCGCCGCCTCGCGCGCCTCCTCGGCATCGAGGTCGAGCAGCGCCACCGAGGCGCCGCGCAGGTGCATCTGCCGCGCCGTCTCGAAGCCGATGCCGCGGGCGGCGCCGGTGACGAGGGCGACCCTGCCGTTGAGGTCGTAGCGGTCCACTGGCCGGCACCCTAACTATTCGCTCACAAATCTGATTCGGCTCACCGGTTCGTGGGCGCTCATAGAATCGTCAGCTTCATGGCCGGATTCGACCCCGTAGACCCGAAGCAGTCCTTCCCCGAGCTGGAGGAGCGGATGCTCGCGCGCTGGCGCGAGGAAGGCATCTTCGAGCGCTCGCTGCGGCAGCGCGACGGCGCCCCGGTCTGGAGCTTCTACGAGGGCCCGCCGACCGCCAACGGCCGTCCCGGCTCCCACCACGTCCTCGCCCGCGTCTTCAAGGACGTCTACCCCCGCTACAAGACGATGTGCGGGTTCCGGGTGCCGCGCAAGGCGGGCTGGGACTGCCACGGGCTGCCGGTCGAGCTCGAGGTCGAAAAGCAGCTCGGGATCTCCTCCAAGCAGGAGATCGAGGAGCTCGGGATCGCCGAGTTCAACCAGCGCTGCCGAGAATCGGTCTTCGAGTACGTCGAGGACTGGAACAAGCTGACCGAGCGGATCGGCTTCTGGATCGACCTCGACGACCCCTACGTCACCCTCGAGGACGACTACATCGAGTCGGTCTGGTGGTCGCTGCGCAGGCTTTGGGACGACGGCCGCCTCTACGAGGGCCACAAGGTCGTCCCCTACTGCCCGCGCTGCGGCACCGCGCTGTCTTCGCACGAGGTGGCGCTGGGGTACGAGGACGTCGAGGACCCCTCGATCTACGTCGAACTCGAGCTGATCGCCGAGAAGGATGGGCCAGCGAACAGGGAGTTTCTGCTGGTCTGGACGACGACCCCATGGACCCTTCCCGGCAACGTCGCTGTCGCTGTTGCGCCCGACGTGACCTATGTGCGAGCGCAGTTCGAAGGCAAGATTTTCATCCTGGCCGAGCCGCTGGTCGAAAAGATGCTGGGTGAGGGTGTCGAGATCATCGACCGCTTTCCGGGCAGGGACCTGGTCGATCGCGCCTACCGGGGACCGCTGTTCCCGCTCTCCGATCAAGGCCCGAACCCCGATAAAGCGTTCCGGGTGCTCGTCGGAGACTTCGTCACCACCGATGACGGGACGGGGATAGTGCACCTCGCTCCGGCTTTCGGCGAAGACGACTACCGGGTCGCCGCCGAGGCGGGCATCTTCGATCCGACCGATCACGGCAGCCTTTACAACCCGGTCGGGCTTGACGGCCGCTTCACTTCCCAGGTAGGGGGATTCGAGAACAAGTTCGTCAAGGACCCGGAAGTGACGCGGGAACTCATCGCCTACCTCGATTCGCACGAGATGCTCTTCCGCGAGCAGGTCTACGAGCACGCCTACCCGCACTGCTGGCGCTGCGGCACGCCGCTCCTCTACTACGCGAAGTCGAGCTGGTACATCGCCACCTCGCAGGTGCGGGACCAGCTCCTCGCCAACAACGAGGGGATCGGCTGGCACCCCGAGCACGTCAAGCACGGGCGCTTCGGCAAATGGCTGGAGAACAACGTCGACTGGGCGCTCTCCCGCGACCGCTACTGGGGCACGCCGCTGCCGATCTGGGAGTGCGCGGCAGAGGGCTGCGACGGGCGCTTCTGCGCCGGCTCGGTCGCTGAGCTGCGCGAGCGGGCCCGGGAGGCGGTCCCGGATGATCTCCACCGTCCCTACATCGACGGCGTCACCCTCGATTGCGAGAAGTGCGACGGCATCATGCGCCGGGTCGTCTCGGTGATCGACACCTGGTACGACAGCGGCGCGATGCCCTTCGCGCAGTTCCACTACCCGTTCGAGGGCACGGAGGAGTTCGAGGAGCGCTTCCCGGCTGACTACATCTGCGAGGCGCAGGACCAGACCCGCGGCTGGTTCTACACCCTGCTTGCCGAGTCAACCCTGCTCTTCGACACCTCCAGCTACAAGAACTGCGTCTGCCTCGGCCTCATCCTCGACCCCGAGGGCCAGAAGATGTCGAAGAGCCGCGGCAACGTCGTCGACCCCTGGGACGTCCTGAACGCCCACGGCGCCGACGCCTTCCGCTGGTACTACCTGACCGCCCAGCAGCCCTGGGCCGGCTACCGCTTCTCGGTCGACACCGTCGGCGAGTCGGTCCGCCAGTTCCTCCTCACCCTCTGGAACACCTACTCGTTCTGGGTCCTCTACGCGAACGCGGAGAACCTCGGGCCGGAGCACTTCGACGCGAGTCCGCGGGAAGCGTCGAATAGCGACGCTTTTGGCGGACTCGGTGACCTCGACCGCTGGGCTCTCTCCCGCCTGCAGGCGACGACCGCCACCGTGCGCGAGCGGATGGACGACTACGACTGCACCGCCGCCGGCCGCGCGATCGCCGACTACGTCGAGGAGCTGTCCAACTGGTACGTGCGGCTCTCGCGACGTCGTTTCTGGGAGGGCGACCGCGCCGCCTTCGCGACCCTGCGCCACTGCCTGCTGGAGACGGTGGCGATGCTGGCGCCGTTCATCCCCTTTCTCGCCGATGAGATCCATCGCAACCTCGCCGGCCCCGATGCCGAGCCCTCGGTCCACCTGCGCGACTTCCCCGTGGTCGAGGAGGCTCTCGCCGACCCGGAGCTGGAGCAGGGGATGGAGGCGGTCCGCCTCACCGTCGAGCTCGGCCGCGCCGCCCGCGCTCAGGCGAAGGCGAAGGTGCGCCAGCCGCTGCGCCGCGCGGTGATCGTCGCCAACGACGCCGAGCGCGCCGCGATCGAAGCCCGCGCCGACCTCGTCACCTCCGAGCTCAACGTCAAGGAGCTCGACTTCGTCACCGACGAGTCCGAGCTCGTCAGCTACTCCGCCAAGCCCAACTACCGCGCCCTCGGCCCCCGCTTCGGCAAGAACATGCCCCAGGTCGCCGCCGCGGTCGAGGCCCTCGACGCCGCCCACGTCGCCGCCGTCCTCGCCGAAGGCGGCGAGATCGGGATCGCGATCGACGGCACCGACCACACCCTCGGCCCCGACGACGTCACCCTCGCCCTGCAGCCCCTCGAGGGATACGAGGTCGAGGCCGAGGCCGGCCACGCCGTCGCCCTCCAGCTCGAGCTGGACGACGAGCTCCGCCGCGAGGGCCTCGCCCGCGAGATCGTCCACGCCGTCCAGAACGCCCGCAAAGCCGCCGGTCTCGAGATCACCGACCGCATCGACCTAACCCTCGCCGGCGACCCCGACCTGATCGAGGCCGCCCAGGCCCACCAGGACTACCTAGCGGGCGAGGTCCTCGCCACCTCCGTCTCCTACCACGGCGGGAGCAACGGCGCCGCCGCCAAAATCGACGGGCGCGACCTGAATATCACCGTTCTTCGCGCGTAGCGGTGCGTAGCGGTGGGAGGGCGTCGGTGGGGGCACCCCGGGAGCACCTCCGCCGCGTGATTCGTGTCCGGCTAACGCCTAGCACTCGGCGCGGCTCCATGCTGAGTACCCGGGGTACCCCCCACCGACGCCCTCTGCAATCGGGCTCCGTTCGACGCTTATCAGCGTACTTGTGCTATGAAGACAAAAGCATCCAATGAAAGTGGATAACGACAGCGAGGCAGATGCGCTCTCGATCGACTTGAGGGTGGTGCATCGCTGCGATGACGGGGACAGCGTCGATGAGGACGGGCAGTGCAACGTCGCATTTGCCGAGGGCAAAGTCGCGAACGTGGAGTTGCTCTCACCTGCCAGGCACCTCGATCTCCTGGCAGTTGCGGCAGAGCGCTTCGATTTGGATGCCCAGGCTCTGCTTGCTGCCGTAAGAGCAGGATTAGCTGCCCCCGACCGGCACATTGTCATTTACGTAGGCCACCAGTGGCCAGGAAGCAGTTAGTCCTCAGGCTTCTCCCCGATGATGAAGTCGGCTTTGGAGGAGTCGCTGAACTTCACCCAGCAGTGATCCGGGGAGACCCCCGCCACCTCGATCAGGGCCTCTTCGATGCGCTTGGCGATCTCCGCCTTCTGCTCGTCGGAGCGGCCCTCGTACCAGTGGACGTGAACGAACGGCATGGGAGGAGGAGCGGCTTCGCCTAGCTAGGCGAGCGCCGGCTCCAGCTCGGCCTCGAGGCGGCGCTTCGGCATCGCCCCGACGACTTTCTTCGCGATCGCGCCGTCCTTGAAGAGGATCATCGTCGGGATCGAGAGGACTTCGTAGTTGGCCGCCGTCTGCTGGTTCTCGTCGACGTTGATCGAGACGATCTTGAGGTCGTCGCGCTCGGAGTCGATCTCCTCCAGGACCGGGTGGACGACGCGGCAGGGACCGCACCAGGGTGCCCAGAAGTCGACGAGGACGGGGTCCTCGGCATCGAGCACGTCAGCTTTGAAGGTGGCGTCGGTCACGTCCGTCAATTTGCCAGTCACGTTCGGTCTCCCGGTCGAGGTTTCGCTTCAGCTCAATACTTCAGAAAGTATAGCGACACTGTCCAGAGGCCAGGCGAGGCTTTCCGCTCCCCTACCCGTCTGCGCCGCGATGGTATTCCTTGACGGATGACGAACGCGGAGATCGCCGCCGCCCTCGAGGAGCTGGGCATCCTCTACGAGCTCGACGGGGCGGTGAAATACCGGGTTCTCGCCTACAGCACCGCCGCCAAGGCGATCCGCGAAAGCCCGGTCTCGGTCGCCGAGCTGGCGGCGCGGGGGGAAGCGGCCAAGGTCCCCGGGGTCGGCAAGACGCTGGCGGAAAAGATCGACGCGCTGCTGGAGACCGGAGAGATCCCCGCCGCGGTGAAGCTGAAGGCGAAGTTCCCGCCGACCCTGATCGAGGTAACCCGCGTCCCCGGCGTTGGCCCGAAAACCGCCCGCCGCCTCTTCGAGGAGCTCGAGATCTGTTCGATGGAGGACCTGAAGGAGGCCGCCGAGGGCGAAAGGGTCCGCCACGTCAAGGGGCTCGGCCCGAAGGCCGAGGAGAACATCCTCGCCGCGCTGGAGCGCCTCGGCGAGCCGGGCGAGGGCCCCGGCCGCCTCCTGCTCTCGAAGGTGAAGCCGATCGCCGAGGAGCTGGCTGAGGCGCTCCGCGAGCACCCGGCCGCCAACCGGGTCGAGGTCGCCGGCTCGGTCCGTCGCTGGGGCGAGACCTGCAAGGACATCGACCTGATCGCCACCGCCGAGGAGCCGGAGGCGCTGGCCGCCCACCTGGCGTCCCACCCGCTGATCACCGCCGCCGGAGACCCCGGCGCCAACGGCGTCCGCGCCCAGACCCACAACGGCGTCTCGGTCGACCTGCGGATCGTCCCGCCGGCCGCCTTCGGCAACCTGCTCCAGCACTTCACCGGCTCCCAGGCCCACAACGTGCAGCTGCGCGAAGAGGCCGTCGCCCGCGGCCTCTCGGTTTCCGAGCACGGGATCACCGACACCGAGACGGGCGACGTCCAGACCTGCGCCACCGAGGCCGAGGTCTACGAGCGCCTCGGCTACTCCTACATCGAGCCGGAGCTGCGGGAGGGCCGCGGCGAGCTGAAGGCGGCGCGCGAAGGCAAGCTCCCCGATCTCGTCGAGATCGGCGACATCAAAGGCGACCTCCACTCCCATACCACCCTCTCCGACGGCCGCAACAGCCTCGAGGAGATGGCCGAGGCTGCTCAGGACCGCGGCTACAAATACCTGGCGATCACCGACCACTCCGCCAGCCACGGCTTCGGCGACCACGTCACCGCCGAGCGGCTCTGGGAGCGGATCGAGGAGGTGCGCGCCTGGAACAAGGGGTACGGGAAGAAGGATTTCCGCCTCCTCGCCGGCTCGGAGATCAACATCGGCCTCGACGGCTCCCTCGACTACCCCGACGACCTCGTCGCCGCCCTCGACTGGGTCGTCGCCAGCGTCCACACCTCGTTCTCGGTCTCCGAAAAGCAGATGACCGAGCGCGTCGTCACCGCGATCGAAAACCCCAACGTCGACTGCATCGGCCACCTCACCGGCCGCCTGATCGGCCGGCGCGAGCCCTACGGGATCGACGTCGAGGCCGTCGCCGAGGCGGCGTCCCGCACCGGCACGATGATCGAGATCAACGGCAATCCCAACCGTCGCGACCTCTCCGACCTTCACGCCCGCCTCGCCGTCGAAGCCGGCGTCAAGATCGTCCTCAACACCGACGCCCACGGCGTCGACACCCTCGGCAACATGGCCTATGCCGTCGCCACCGCCCGCCGCGCCTGGCTCACCGCCGACGACGTCGCCAACACCCGCGGCTGGGCTGCGTTGAAGAAGCTGCTCGGCGGCTAGGCCTCCGCAGGGAGCGCTGCGACCGCCCTCGACTCCTCGTGCTCGAAGGCGGGGGCCATCGCCTCGATCGCACCCTGCTGCAGTCCCTGTTCCTTCGCGACCTCCCGCCAGGTGGAAGTCGCCTGGCCGACCTCGCGCAGAATCTCTTTCGCGGTCTCCACCTCCAGCCGAAACTCCGGCGCGACCGCAAGCAATACCTCGACCCTCGCCTCGGTCTCGGCGAAATCGATCGCGGTCTTCAGGTGGCGCGCGCCGGTCTCCGCCTCGGGGTTGAGGTCGAAGGCGGGTGAGAGCGACCAGCCGGCGCTGGAGAGCCGCAGGAAGCCGTGGTTGCGGAGGTGGTCGTCGGTGTTCGAGATCAGGATCGAGAAGGCGATGCGGCGCCAAAGGCGGGCCAGGTCCGCGGTGGCGGTCGGCGAGTGGGTTTCGATCACCTCGGCGATTTCCAGGTAGCTGCCGGCGTCGCCATCGCCGGCTTCCAGCATCGTCATCGCGCTGACGTAGGGGATCCGCCGATCGCCCCGCCGGTCGAAACGGTCGAGGACGAGGACGCCGCGCCCGCTGACCTCGATCAAGCGACTGGCCGGGACCTCGATGCCGGCGAGCTGAGCCAGCTGCAAGGCCACCGCCTCCCACCGGATCACGTCCCACTGGTCGCTCGAGGGCTTCGGGAACTTGGCGATCGCCGGCCGCCCGTTCTCGTCGATCACGTGGGCCTTCGGCCGGGCGCCGCCGAGGGAGCTGCCGCCCTTCAAGAGGATGCGCAGGTCCTCGTCGTCCTCTTCTTCTTTGTCGACCCTTTCCGCGGAAGCCAGTACGCGGGGCAGGCCGAGAAGGGCGGGAACGCCCTCGTCCTCGCTCGCCAAGAAGATCTCGGTCTGGGGATCCCGGTAGCGCAGCGCGCCTTGACGCATGTCGTCGCGAGCGCCGAGTAGGTAGTCGATTTCGCCGAGGCTGCGCCGGGTCCGGTCTTGAGCTTTGGCGCGACGCTGCTCCGCCCGGCCGATCAGCACCCGACCCCAGCGGTCGGGCGCGCTATCGCCGAAGGCGCCGAAGATCTCGCGACCGGCCGGGGTCTGCTGCAGCCCGTCCCGGAGGGGGAGGGTCGGATCAAGCTCGAACGCGGCGGGCTGTTCCAGGTACGCGGGGACGTAGGAGAAGGTTGCCGACTCCCGGTTGCGGCGCCGGTGGGACCACAGCTCCCCGGCGAGGAGATCCGCCCCGTCGACCTGCACGAAGACCTCGACTCTTCGGTCAGCCATCGGCCCCGTCACTCAACGATCGCGGCCGCACCCGGGCCGGCAGTTGCTGTTCAGAGCGGAGGCGGCCGACATCCGATTCGTATGGGTCCAGGGCCGCCGTCAGGTTGTCGAGGATCCCGAGCGCGCGAAGAACGCGCAGGAGGTTCTCCGTGCTGACGCCGCCGCCGCCATTCTCGAGACGGATGAGGGTGGTGCGGGCGACGTCGCTGCGATCGGCGAGCTGAGCTTGGGTCAGGCCCCGTAGTTTTCGCCAGACGCGGAGATCTTCGCCGAGGGAGCGAAGAGCGCGCCCGAGCTGAGGCGGCACTTTTCTATTTTTATGTCCCATAAATAGGACATATTACCACTTAATGTCTTAGATATCAGATTCTAAGCACTGCTCCGCAAGCCCGGCGTCCGCACCAGCTCGATCGGTTGCAGGGCGGGGGTGGGGACGACGTAGAACTTAACGCCGTCGCGCTGCTCGATCGCCAGCACCGCCGCCTCGCGGGTGTGCCAGGCGAGGGAGACGATCAGGGCGTAGCCGGCGCCGATGGCGGCGACGCCGGGGAAGAAGATGCCGAGGACGCCGGCGGCGAGCGCGGTGAAGGCGATCGGCCAGAGGCGGGTGAAGGCGATGCGGGCCGGGCTCTGGTCCGGCAGCGAGGCGGCGGTCCTGGCGCGTGCAAGCGCATCGCGGACGTCTGCCGCCGCCCGGTGGGGCCGGCTCAGGTAGACCCCGATCGCGACCGCGACCAGCCACCAGCCGGCGGCGACGAGGGCGATCGTCGTCTCGCCGTCGCGGTTGGCGGCGATCGCCGTGATCGCGCCGAGCACGGTCGCCTCGGCGGCGGTGATGAAGACGCTGGCGCGGAGCAGGTCGGTGTAGGTCATCGCCTTTGGGTGGTTGATTACGCTGGCTCCGCCAGCCACTCGAGGATCGCCAGCCAGCCGTCGAGGCCGGTCACGGTCACGTCGGACTCCTCGGCCAGCTCGGCCGGCGCCTCCGCCGAGAGCACGCCGACGCAGACCACGGCGCTCAGCCGACCCTCCACCTGCAGCTCGCGCAGCCGCCGGAAGGCGTCGAGGTCGGTGCGGTCGTCGCCGGCATAGGTGGCGCGGTCGAGCCGCTCGTCGGCGAGGAGCGAGGCCACCGCCCCGTCCTTGCCGCCCCCCCCGGCCGGCCGCAGCTCCAGCACCTTGCGCCCCCAGCGCGGTTCCAGCCCTGCCCGCCCCGCCTCGTTGGCGATCTCGCGGGCCCGGCTCTCCGCTGTCGCCTCATCCGCGCTGCCGCGCCAGTGCAGCGCCTGGATCGGACCCTTGTCCTCGCGCCGCAGCCCGGCTGCCTCGAGGCGGCCGTCGACCGCGGCGAGGAACTCCGCCGCTTCCTCCTCGCGTCCGGCGATCGACGGGTCGGACCGCAGCGCCTCCTCCCCGGGCAGCAGCAGCTCCAGGCCGTGGTTGCCGGCGTAGGCGAGCGAGTCGAGGCCGACCAGCCGCCGCGCCTCCTCGGCCCGCCGGCCGGAGATGCAGCCGACCAGCGCATAGCGCTCGCTCAGCGCCGCCAGCGCCGCCCGCGCCGCCGCCGGCACCGCCGCGTCGGCGGCCCGCTCGACGATCGGCGCCAGGGTCCCGTCGACGTCGGTGAGGACGGCGGCTCGGCCGGGCTCGCGGCGCAGCGGCTCCAGACGCGCCGCCCAGCCGCCGCCCCCGCTCTCTGGGTCGTGTGGCACGGCCTTAGTATCGCGAGATGCCCGCCGCCGCGACCCCGGACCATGCGATCTGGAAGCTGGCGGCGATCGGCACCCTGGCAGGGATCTTCAGCGGTCTCTTCGGGGTCGGGGGCGGGACGATCATCGTGCCGCTGCTGATCTTCTGGTTTGCCTACGGCGAGCGTCTCGCCACCGGCACCAGCCTCGCCGCGATCGTCCTCATCGGCCTTCTCGGCGCTCTCGCCCAGGGCGGGATCTACGGCAACGTCCACGTCCTCACCGGGCTGCTGCTCGCGATCCCCGCGATCGCCGGCGTCCTCCTCGGGACCGCGATCCAGCAGCGGATCCCCCAGCGCGCCGTCTCCTACCTCTTCGCCCTCCTGCTGGTGGCGATCGCCGTCGAGCTGATCCTCTCGTGAGCGAGCTGGCGGCGGTCCTCATCTGCCTCTTCGGCGGCCTCACCGGCGGCCTCGTCGGCGTCGGCGGCGGCGTCCTCTTCGTCCCCGCCCTGACGATCTTCATCGGCCTCACCCAGATCGAGGCGGAGTCGACCTCGCTGCTGATGATCGTCCTCGTCGCCCTCGTCGGCGCCCACCGACAGAACGGCTACGGCAACGTCCGCGTCCGCGAGGCGCTGATCATCGGCGCCCTCTCGCCGCTCGGCGTCTGGATCGGCGTCACCGTCGCCAACCACGTCTCCGAGCGCGTCCTGCAGCTCTCCTTCGCCGCCCTGGCGCTGTTCATGGCGGCCCAGCTCGTCCGCCGCGCCCGCACGGTCTGAACAGCCACAGGGCCTCCATGGTCTACGCTCGAAAGCGTGGACTCGCTGACCTGGGAAGGGGATCTGCCCCACCTGCGCTCGCCGCTGATGGTCTGCGCATTCCGCGGCTGGAACGACGCCGCCGCGGCCGCCTCGACGGCGCTGACCGCGATCGCCAACTCGCTCGGGGCCGAGCTGATCGCCCGCGTCGACCCGGAGGAGTACTTCGACTTCCAGTCGACCCGCCCGACGATCAGCATGGACGAAGGCCAGACGCGGCGAATCGACTGGCCCGAGAACAACCTCTTCGCCGTCCGCGTCCCCAGCGCCGATCGCGATCTGGTCCTCCTCGACGGCACCGAGCCGAACCTGCGCTGGCGCACCTTCTCGGAGACGATCGCCACCGTCGCCGACGCCCTCGGGGTGGAGATGATCATCACCCTCGGCGCCCTGATCGCCGAGGTCTCCCACACCCTGCCGGTGCCGATCACCGGCCTCGCCTCCAGCGCCGAGCTGGTCGAGGAGCTGGAACTGGAGCGCTCCAACTACGAAGGACCGACCGGGATCGTCGGCGTCGTCCACGACCTCCTTCGCCACAACGGGATCGACTCCGCCTCGCTCTGGGCGGCGGTCCCTCACTACGTCGCCGCCGTCCCCAACCCGAAGGCGGCGCTCGCCCTCCTGCGCCGGCTCGAGGGCCTGACCGGGATCGCCGTCGAGGCCTCCGAGCTGGAGGAGGAAACCTCCGACTACGAGGAGCAGATCGGCCGCGCCGTCGCCGCCAACCCCGAGATCGAGGAGCTGGTCTCCCGGATCGAGGCCGAACAGGTCGACCTGCTCAGCGAGGAAGGCGACCTCCCCAACGCCGACACCCTCGCCCGCGAGTTCCAACGCTTCCTCCGCCAGCGCGGCGACGACAAGAGCTAGACCCGCTCAACTCCATCAGGACCATGCTCTCCGGCGCGGCGGGTCCTGTCACGGATTTGGCACCACCATCCCTGCGCTGCAGTAGCTGCTCGGGATGGTCCCCCAAATCCGTGCCACCCCCCGCGAGGATCGTTTACGGCTGGAGATCGACCGTCTGAGCCAGTGGTATCTCCGGGTGGGTGGCGCCGAATGGGGGGACCGCCCCGAGCAGCTACTGCAGCGCAGGGGCGGTGGGCCCCATTCGGTGACAGGACCCGCCCGGCCAGAGCGCATCGTCCTTAGCTGTTTAGCTGATGCGGATCTACGTTTCGGCTGCCGGGCAGATGAGGCGGTAGTCGCACCAGCTGCAGACGGTGGGGGAGGGGCGGGGCTCGAAGTCCTGGGAGAGGATGCCCTCGCCGACCTGGAGGACGGTGCGCTCTACGCGCTCGGCGTCGTCGGGACGGGTCGGCGCCGGCACCTTCTCGGCGTCGAGCACGTAGTAGTAGCTGCCGGTGCTGGCCTCGATGCCCCAGGCCTCGCGTGCCGCCATCCGGTAGAGGGCGAGCTGCAGGTCGGAGTCGAGGTCCTCTTCGCTCTTGCGCTCGCCGGTCTTGTAGTCGATCAGCTCGTAGTCGCCGTCGGGGAGGCGGTCGACCCGGTCGACGCGGCCGCGCACGTGGTGGTCGCCGACCTTGAAGTCGAACTTCTTCTCCAGCCAGACCGGTTCGCCTTCGGACTCGCGCTCGCGCTCCCAGTAGAGCCGCAGCGCCTCCCGCGCCCGGTCGCGGAACTGCAGCTCGTCGTCGCTGGAGCCGAACCCGGTCCGTCGCCAGCCCGCCTCGAAGAGCTGGTTCAGCACCCGCAAGCCTTCCTCGGGGTTCTCCGGCGGCTCCTTGTGGAAGCGCTCGAGGACGTTGTGGAAGAGGATCCCGAAGCGCTGGTTGATCGTCGGCTCCTGGGGGATCCCGAAGACGCGGGCGAACTTGTACTTGAGCGGGCAGGTGAGGTAGAGCGAGAGGTCGGAGGCCGAGAGGCTGAGCATGCCGTCGCCGCGCTTCGGCAGGAACGCCGCCAGCGAGGGCTCCTCGCGGGCCGCGACCAGCTCCAGCCGCCGCCCCCGCTCGCGCTCGGAGTCGAGCAGGTAGGCGTCGAGCGCCGAGGCGTCGAGCTCGGCCTGCTGCTCGGCGCTCGCCACCTGCCGCAGCAGCCCGTTCACCGCCTCGATCGCCTCCGCCGTCGTCTCTTCGCCCGGCCGCTGCGCCAGCGCCGCCAGCTTCAGCAGCTCGAGGTACCGGGCGATCGCCCGGTTGACGTCGATCGCGGTGTCGAGGCGCGGCTCCGAGAGCTCCCGCCCCGCCCGCCAGGAGGCCTCCAGCACCTGCTCGCGCAGGGCGCGGTAGGTGGCGTGCAGACCCTCCGCCGGGCCGAACAGCTCTTCCTCGTGCAGCTCCTCCTCGCCGCCGGCCGTCTCCAGCGCCCCCTCGTAGAAGCGCGATGGTCGCGCCGTCTCTCCGCCCGGGCCGCGCTCGACCCGGGAGAGGACGAGCCCGCTGCGTGCCGGCCAGCCGATCTGCTCCCACTCGCCCTCCTCCTCGAGGCCGAGGACGAAGACGTGGTCGAAGCCGAGCCCCTTCACCGCCGAGGCCGCGATCACGTTCACCGCGCCCGGCGAGCGCGGCCGCTCGGTCCCCTCCGGCTCGGTCCCCGCCTCGGCGACGGCGCTGAGGTAGGCGACGAAGTCCCGGCTCGAGCCGTGCGGTTCGCGCCGGGACCAGGCGGTGGCCAGCTCCGCCAGCTGGGAGAGCCCGAGCAGCCGCTCCGCCACCTCCGGCTGGGCGGCGAAGAGGCGCTGCCGCCGCAGGCCGACCTGCTCGATCAACCGCCGCACGAAGACGTCGGCCCGCCGTTCCTCCATCACCGCCGCGGCTGCCCCGTAGAGCTTGAGGAAGGTCAGGATCCGCTCCCGCGCCTCGGGTTGGAACTGCGGGCTGTCGAGGGCGGCCTCGCAGGCGGCCACCATGTCCTGCTTGCGCCGCCGCGCGATCGTCGTCAGCCGCGCCAGGTCGGCCGAACGCAGCTCGACCGGCGGCCGCGTCAGCGCCCGCGCCGCTGCCGCCGAATCGTCGGGATCGGCCAGCACCCGCAGCCAAGCGATCGCGTCCCGCACCTCGGGGCGCTGGAACAGCGCCGTCGGCCCCGAGAGGTGGAACGGGACCCCGCGCTCTTCCATCGCCGCGGCGACGGCGCCGCCCTGCTGGGCGGGATCGGCGACAAGCACGCAGATCTCGTCCGCCGCCGCGCCCGCCGCGACCAGGTGCTCGACCGCCCGCGCCACCGCCTGCGCCTGCGCCCGCTCGGTCGTGCAGCGCCAGAAGCCGAGCTGTGGATCGCGGAAGCGGTCGACGAGGCGGACGCGCTGGCCCGCCGGATGCACCGCGTCGAACCACTGCTCGGCCGGCGTCACCTCCGCGACTGGGCCGATCTCGAGGGCGAGGACCTGGTTCGGGCACTCGGCGGCGAGCGACTCCAGCACCGCGCGCTCGGCCGGCGTCGCCTCCTCCAGCTCGTCGACCATCAGCTGGCCGAAGCGTTCGGCGATCCGCCGCCGCACGTCGGGGCGCTCGACCAGCAGGCAGTCGAGGGCGAGGAAGACGTCGCCGCGGTCGAGGCTGCCGGACTCGGCGACGATGCGGTCCTGGGTCGCGTAGAGCTCGGCGAACTCCAGCTCGCGCCGCACTGCCTCGCGCCCGGCTTCGTCTTTCGCCGAGTCCTCCTGCGCCCGCGCCCGTTCCGACAGCGTCGTCGGGCCGATTCGTTCCGCCTTCAGCCGATCGATCCGCGCCAGCAGTCGCGCCAGCAGCCCGGCCGGGTTGCCGCGGATCTCGTGCCGGCGCAGCGGCAGTTGGTCGAGGCGGTCGAGCAGCATCGCCAGCCGCTCGGCCCGGCTCAACACGTCGAAGAAGGGGTCCAGGCCGGCCTCCTCGGAGTATTCGCGCAGCAGGCGCTCGCCGATCGCGTCCCAGCTGCCGATCCAGAGCTCCTCGTAGGACCCGGTCAGCAGCGCCTCGCAGCGTTCGCGCAGGCGCGCCGCGGTGGCCTGGCGGGAGGCGATCATCAGCACGCTCTCGGGTCGCGAGCCGGCGGCGACCAGGCGCGCCAGCCGGCGGGCGAGCAGCTCGGTCTTGCCGGTGCCGGGAGCGCCGACGATCAGCAGCGGCCCCGTCTCGTGGGCGATCGCGCGATCGCGCTCGGCGGCTGGGGTCTCGGCCGTGGATCGATCCTCGCGCACCGCCCAAAGCTAGCGCCTGAGCGCCGGTCTCTAGCATGCGGCCGATGGACGTCCTCTCCGCCGACTGGCCGGCGATCTGCCGCCGCATCGTCGCCGCCCAGCGCCCGATCTTCGAGCGGGCGCGGACCAGCGAGGAGCGGACCGTCTACGAGGGGGTGGGCGAGGGCGGCGACCGCACCCTCGTGATCGACCGCGAGTGCGAGGACGTCGTCTTCGCCGAGCTCGACCGCCTCGCCGCCGAAGGCGCCTCCTTCGTCGCCGTCTCCGAGGAGCGCGGGGAAGTCTCCTTCGGCTCCGGCGGTGATGTGCGGGTTGTGATCGATCCGATCGACGGCTCGCTCAACGCGCGCCGGACGATCCCCTCCTTCGCGGTCTCGATCGCCGTCGCCTCCGGCCCCTCGATGGCCGACGTCGAGCTCGGCTTCGTCCACGACTTCGGCGCCGACGAGGAGTTCGTCGCCCGGCGTGGCGGTGGGGCGCAGCTGAACCGGGCGCCGGCCCGGGTTTCCGCCGCGAGCGAGCAGCTCGAGGTGGTCGGGGTGGAGTCGGCGGAGCCGGAGTGGGCGCAGGCGCCCTTCGAGGCGCTGGCCGGCAAGGTCTTCCGCCTGCGGGTCGTCGGCGCGATCGCGATCTCCGCCGCCTACGTCGGCGCCGGCCGCTTCGACGCGATGCTGAGCCTGCGCTCCTGCCGCTCGGTTGATGCCGCTGCCGCGCAGCTGATCGTGCGCGAGGCCGGGGGCGCCGTCGCCTTCGGCTCGGGCGAGCTCAGCGAGGCGATGCTCGACCTCGAGTCGCGCTACCCGCTGGCCGCCGGCAACAGCGAGCGGAGCCTCGCGACCGCCCGCGCCGCCCAGCTGGCGAGAACCGCGTAACCCTTCTTTCCAAGCGGTTTACAAACGTGTGTTCCTACGAACTTACGTTCGCTACACTCGGGCACTTCCCCAAAAGCCCCAAACGAGACTGAAGAGGTGTTTCCTTCGCATGGCTGAGAGCAAGAGCAACCGCAGCAATTCGAAAACGCAGGCCAAACGGGCCACCACCGAAGCGAAGAAGTCCGCGGCGAAAACCGCCAAAGCTTCGAAACGCGCCGCCACCAAGGCCGCGGCCGCAGAGAAGAACCAGGTCCAGACCGTCGTCGAGGCCGCTGTCGACTTCCCCGTCGGCGCCGTCCTCACCGTCAGCGACCGGGTCAGCGAGCTGGTCGAGCCCTGGACCGACCGCGGCAGGGCCGAGCGGCAGATCAAGAGCTACCGCAGCTCCCTGCGCAAATCGCTGAAACGGACCGAGCGCCGCGGCAGCACCGCCCGCCGCCGGGCGATCAGCGAGGCACGCAAGACCCGCAACCAGGTCGAGCGCGAGGCCCGAAACCGCCGCCGCGATGTCGAGACCACCCTGAAGCGCAACCGCAACGAGGTCGAGCAGCGCGTCCGCAAGACGATCGAGGAGCAGACCTCGCGCGCCCAGGGCGTGGTCGACAGCGTCAGCAACCAGCTGGCCTCGATCCGCTAGAGGACGCACAGCACGCTTGCTGCTGAGCGCCCTCAGCGCCCAGCAACGATCACCGGCCGCGAGGCGCCCGGCTCATAGGGCCAGCCCTCGCGGCCTTTCACGTAGGCGCGGAACTGGAAACGGACCCCGCGGCTGTCGTCGTCGCTGAAGCGGTAGGCGATGCGAAAGCGGCCGCGGCCGTCGGTTTCGACGGTGCGGAACTCCGACCAAGGGGCACCGCGGTAGCGGAACTGCAGCTCCACCGGCAACCCGCCGCCCGTTTCGGCTCCCTTCGTCTCGACCCTGCCCCCGAAGACGATCGGCCGACCGCCGATCACAGCGCTCGTGGCGGAGGCGTGCAGCCGCACCCGGGTCTTCGCGACAAGGCGTGCGACCGCCGCCGCGGCGCGGCTCAGAAGGCGCGTGCCGCCGAAGCTGGCGCTCACCTCCCGGCTCGGACCCTGCGCGAGACGCAATGAGAAGGTTCCGTCGGGTCGGGTATTGACCACGGTGGTCCGCTGGGAGGGTGCCGCACCTTCGGCGAAGGTCTCGACCACCGCGATCTCCCGCCCCTCCAGCGCGCCGCCGCCGAGCCGTTGCAGGCGCCCCTCCAGGCTGCGGCGCGACAGCTTGGCCGTCAGCGCGACCGGCGCCTTCACCGGGTTGACGAGGACCATCCTGCCGCCGCGGGCGCGATTTGTCCCGGTTTCGGCGTTGCCAGCGGCGTCGAACCCGATGGCGAGGAACTCGTATTTACCGGCCGGGTAGCTGTCGGAGTCCCAGCGGGTGACCAACCGGCTGCCCTCCACCAGCGTCGGCAACGGCTCGAAGCGGGCGCGGGTGCCGGCCGGACGGACGGCGATCGAGCCGCGGCCAGGGCTCGGCCCCGAGAGCGCGTCGCTGACGAGCGCTTCGATCCGCTCCGGGTCGCCGGGATCCTGGGCGCGGGTGAACTCGACCCGGGGCGGATCTTCGTCGATCCGCACCAGCGCGGTTTGCGGCGCCGCCGCGCCGGCCGAACCGTCGGCGACGTTGCCGGCGGCGTCGCGCGCGTAGAAGGCGATGGTGTGGACGCCGCTGCCGCTGACCCAGGCGCTCACCGCTGCGCCAAGGGCGGTGGCGGGGGCGGCGTCGTCGACGGAGATCGCGGTGAAGGGACCGTTGGGGCCGGCCGCGGTCATGCCCGAGAGCGAGTCCTCTGCTCTTGCGGTCAACTTCACCGGCCCGACGTTCCATCCGTTCGGTGCGCCGCTCAACGCCAGTCGCGGGAGCGTGCCGTCGACTTTGAGGACGGCGGTCGTGACCGCTGAGGGAACCCCGGAGCCGGACACCGCGACCACCCGCGCATAGTTGAGTCCCTCGGGCAGGGTCCCGAAGGAGATCGTGTCGTCGTCGATGCCGCCCGCGAGGTCGGTCTCCGCGATGGTGCAGAGGCCGTGGCCTGCGCAGGGGGAGCTGACGCCGCGTCGGTCCAGAGAGACGGCGTAGCCGCGGATGCCCGAGATCGGCAACGGCGGGGGAGGAGGGCCGATCCGGAGCAGGGCAGGCTCAGTCGCCAGCAGCCACCGTCCCGGGTCGAGCGCCGGCGACGCCGGCGGCACGTCGTCGAAACGAAGGGTCGCCGACTCTCGCCGCAGCACCTGGCCATCGGCGTCCTCCAGCCAGGCTTCCAGCGAGTAGATCCCTGGAATCGGCGGCACCCGCACCGCTCGGACCAGCCCCGTCCCTGGCCGCGCTGCCAGCGGTCCCACTTGGGTTCCCTCGCTGTCCCGGAGGCGGTAGAAGGCGTTGACCGCATCCGGCAAGATCCTGGGGGCCGGCCAGTCGATATCGAAGTAGTTGCTCGCTTGCCACTCGTCGGCAGCCGCCGCGGAAGCCGGCAGCGCCCACGCTCCGGTGAGGACAGTCAGCGTCAGAGCGGTCGCCAGGGCCAGCCGCGCGAGGCTGGATTTCCACCGCGCTGCGCTCATGGCCCGAACTCCCCGGCCGGGCTGCTTCCGGCCGAGCTGGCGGCAGGTTCGGGTTCGGGGGCGGGAGGCGGTTCGGCTTCCACCGCGTCGCCGCTGGCGATCGGGGCAGGTTCGGCCGCGGGTTCGCTTTCCGCCGGTGGCTGCTGAGGCAGGGGAGCCGGTTCGGGCTCGGGCTTCGGCTCGGGCGCTGGGATCGGCGCCGGCTCGTAGTCGACCTTGGCGATCCTGGCCCGCTGCTCAGGCGCCGCGGTGGGCCGCCGCTCCAGCTCGGGCTGGCGGTCGTGCACCGGCGGTGGATCGACCGGCGAGGGCACGATGCCGGTGGCGACGCAGGCCGCCGCGCCCGCGGTGCCGAGGCAGACCGCGGCCACCTTCGCCAGGCCGGCGATCCCTGCGCCGCCGGCACCGCTGCCGGCCGCGGCCTGCGAGGCCGGCCCGCCGCCGCCGAAGCGGGCGCTGAGCTCGCCGAGGGCATCGTGGGCCCGTTCCCACAGCGAGCGATGCAGCGGCAGCGCCGGCGCCAGCGCGGCAGTGGCCGCCGGCGCCGCCCGGTAGGCCCGCAGCGTCGCCCGGCAGTGAGCGCAGGCGCGCAGGTGCTCGCGCAGCTCGGCGACTTCCGCGGCCTTCGCCTCGCCGTCGCAGAAAGCGGAGATCAGCGGCCTCATCTCCCGGCAGCGGCCACCCGCCTCGCTGCGCGCGACCAGCCGCCGGAAGCGCTCGCGACCCTCCGCCAGCGACCGGTTCACCTTCGTCTGGCTGAAGCCGGTGATCTCGCCGATCTCCAGGTAGGAGTAGCCCTCCGCCAGCAGCGTCAGCGCGCGCAGCTCGTGGGGCCTCAGCGCCTGCAGCGCCTCGCGGCTGCGGGCGATCTCCTCCCGCCGCTCAGCCCGCTCCGGCGGCCCGTCCGCGGTGGCGGGCAGGAGGGCGACCCAGTCGTCCATGCCCGGCTCGGGCTCGAGCGCGGCCGGGCCGGCGAGCGTGCGCTCCCGCTCCCGCCGCACCGCCCTCGCCTCGCGTTTGACCACCGTCTGCATCCACTTGACGAGTTCGCGCGGGTCGTCGCTGGGCGCTTTGCGGAGGAGGATCTCCAGCCCCCGCTGCAAGGCGTCTTCGGCGTCGTCGCGGCAGAGCGAATAACGGCGCGCCGTCCGTCGCAAAGTCGCCTCGTTTCGCGCGTAGGTCTCCACCGCCGCTCGCTTCCGCGCCGCGTCTTCGTCCATCGGTCGAATCTCCCCTGCCGTTTCAGCTCTTCGCATCGGACCTTCGCAGCGGTAAGTGCGAACGCGCTTCGGCTCTCCCCCCGGTTGGACGGATGCCTCAGGCGAAAAGCCCGGAAAATGCAGAGCGGCTCCGAGGAGCGTCCAGGCGTCTTCGAGTCGGTAGGATCGCCCCCGTGAGCACCTGCGCAGTCACCGGCGGCGCCGGATTCCTCGGGTCCCACCTCTGCGAGCGGCTGCTCGGGGACGGGCACCGGGTGATCTGCCTCGACAACCTCGAGACGGGGTCGTTGGAGAACATCGCCCACATCCGCGACGGTGCGTTCGAGTTCCGTAACGTCGATATCACCACCTACGTCGACATCCCCGAGGAGGTCGACTTCGTCTACCACCTCGCCTCGCCGGCGAGCCCGATCGACTACCTGCGGCTGCCGCTGCACACGCTCAAGGTCGGCTCCCACGGGACCCACCACATGCTCGGGGTCGCGAAGTGGAAGCGCGCCCGCTTCCTGATCGCCTCCACCAGCGAGGTCTACGGCGACCCGGAGGTCCATCCCCAGAAGGAGGACTACTGGGGACATGTCAACCCGATCGGTCCGCGCGGCGTCTACGACGAGGCCAAGCGCTACGCCGAGGCGCTGACGATGGCCTACCACCGGCAGCAGGGGGTCGACACGGCGATCGTCCGGATCTTCAACACCTACGGCCCGCGGATGCGCGCCCACGACGGCCGCGCGATCCCGACCTTCCTGCGCCAGGCGCTGCAGGACCGGCCGCTGACGGTCTTCGGCGACGGCAGCCAGACCCGCAGCTTCTGTTACGTCGACGACCTGATCGACGGCATCGTCCGCCTCGCCGAGTCGGACGTCCACACGCCGATCAACATCGGCAACCCCGACGAGTTCACCCTGCTCGAACTAGCGAAGACCGTGATCGAGCTGACCGAATCCCGTTCGGAGATCGTCTTCGAGGCGCTGCCGGCCGACGACCCGAAGCAGCGTCGCCCCGACATCGGCCGCGCCCGCGACCTGCTTGGCTGGGAACCGACCGTCGCCCTCAGCGAGGGCCTGCGCCGGACGATCGACCAGAGCGGCGTCGAGCGCCTCGTCGGCGCCGGCGACTAAAAGGGGCGGCCCGGAGGCCGCCCCTCTCGCGATGCAACGAGCTCCGTGAGCTACTGGGTCTGGGCGGTGAAGGAGAAGGTGCCCAGAGGGTTGCCGGCGGTGATGTGGTCTTTCGCGACTTTTTTCTCCGCCTGTTCTTTGGCTATCGCTTTTTCAGCCGGTTCTTTGCATTTTTCCGGGAGCGACGCGCATACGCCCGCTTCGTAGTAGGCCTGGTAGACCTTGACGAAGCCCTCGAGCACTTCAGCCGCGATCGGCTGCAGCACTGCGGAGGAGCTGACGCTGACCGTGCGGGTCGTCGGATCGGCGGTCACCCCGGTGATGGTCATGTCCGCGATCGAGCTGCGACCGAGGTTGCCGAGGTTGAGGCTGCTGCTGGCGTTCGATTTGGCGACGACTTCGACCGTGACGGTTTTCGCCGAGAGGTCGAGCCACATGTTGCCGAGCGTGATTTCCGTTTCCAGTGCCGTGCCAGGGCCGGTCGGGAGTTTCTGGGACAGCAGGAGGCCCCCGGCGGTCTGGACGACCCCGGCGGCGCCGCTCGGAGCGATCGTCCCCCCGGAGATCGGGAGTTCGTAGTTGCCCAGGCCTTTTTCGGTGGTCGGGGCGATGACTTTCGCTTCCGTTTCGACGTCTTTCAGCTTCAGCAGCAGTTCCTGGTCGGCTTTGAAGCTGACGTTGCCGCCCGGCAGGACGGTCACGGTCGCCGGCTGCTCTTCGGCTTTCGCCGAACCGAGAAGCTTGTTGCCCACGAACGGCTTCTTGCCCTTTTTGAACCCGAGCTTCTTATTCAGCTTTTTGGCTGCCGCCTTGGTCAGCTTCAGCTTTTTCACCGTCAGGGCGACGCCGAAGCCGGCGCGGGTGTAACTCCAGCCGGCGAGAGTGGCGAGCTTCACTTTCTTGCCCGCGATCTTGGCAAAGAGCCCTTTCTTCTTCGTGTCGACGACGAGGGCCTTGACTGAAGCCTTCTTCTTGCCGTGTTTGAACGTGAGGCCGCCGCCGAGCTTGAGGGTTCCGGCGCCGTTGGTCGGGTCCATTTCACCGCCGACGACGGGGAAGGTGGCCTTCTTGCCCTTCAGCTTGGCGGGCTTGATCTTGATGATCTTCACCCCACTCTTTTTCAACGACTTGACGAAACCGCTGTTGAGGGTGACAGTTGCCGATCCGCTTTCGACGGGGTCGGCTGCGGCGGAGGCGAAGGGAGCGAACGCCAGCAGCGCGAACAGCGCAGCCGCGAGAACCGCCATCGGCAGTTTCGTCCCCCGAGCCATCCGTGGCTGGGTTGCTTCAGTCATATGGTTCCTCCGTTGGTGCCGCCCCCTGCTGTCCCTATAGGCGACTTACGGCGAGTTGACTTGTCTGAACGGGTTATTCCCGCTTGCTCTGGTTTTACAACCCCGCAACCGGACCGATGTTCCGGTTCCTGTGTGACAGGGGGTCGCGAGCGGCCGGCGGCCGGCGCCCGGAGCGGTCGCCCCAATATCCTCCATAGCAATGGCGATCAGCGACGGATCCGGCGCCCAGGAGGCGCACCGCACGATCGCACCCGTGGTCGGGCCCGACGACGAGCGCGTCTTCACCGACTCCGGGATCGAGATCGAGCCCCTCTACGAGCAGGGCGACGTCGCACCCGGCCTGGACGAGCGCCTCGGCGAGCCGGGCGAGCCGCCGTTCACCCGCGGCATCCACGAGGGGATGTACCGGGACCGGCTCTGGACGATGCGCCAGTACGCCGGCTTCGCCTCGCCCGAGGACACCAACGAGCGCTACCGCTACCTGATCGAGCACGGCTCCACCGGCCTCTCGATGGCCTTCGACCTGCCGACCCAGCTCGGCCGCGACTCCGACGACCCGCTCTGCCACGGCGAGGTCGGCCGCACGGGCGTGCCGATCGACACGATCGAGGACATGCGGATCTGCTTCGACCAGATCCCGCTTGACGGCGTCTCCACCTCGATGACGATCAACGCCCCGGCGGCGATCCTGCTGCTGCTCTACGAGCTGGTCGGCGAGGAGCAGGGGGTCCCCTCCGAGGAGCTGCGCGGCACCGTCCAGAACGACGTGCTGAAGGAGTACATGGCCCGCGGCAACTACATCTACCCGCCGGAGCCGACGATGCGGCTGACCACCGACATCTTCGAGTACTGCCGTGAAAACGTGCCGAAATGGAACACGATCTCGATCTCCGGGTACCACATCCGCGAGAAGGGCTGTTCGGCTGTCCAGGAGGTCGCCTTCACCCTCTCCAACGCGATCGCCTACGTCGAAGCGGCGCTGGAGCGGGGGCTGAAGATCGACGAGTTCGCGCCGCGGCTGGCCTTCTTCTTCAACGGTCACAACAACGTCTTCCAGGAGATCGCCAAGTTCCGCGCGGTGCGGCGGATGTGGGCGAAGATCGTCGGCGAGCGTTTCGGGGCAGAGAACCCGAGCTCGCGGAAAATCCGCTTCCACACCCAGACCGGCGGCGTGACGCTGCAGGCCCAGCAGCCGGAGGTGAACATCATCCGCGTCGCCCTGCAGGGCTTCGCCGCGGTCTGCGGCGGCACCCAGTCGCTGCACACCAACGGCTTCGACGAGGCGTTGGCGCTGCCGACCGAGCGCTCGGCCCGGATCGCCTTGCGCACCCAGCAGGTGATCGCCTACGAGTCTGGCGCCGCCGACACCGTCGACCCCTTCGCCGGCTCCTACTTCGTCGAGTCGCTGACCGACGAGATCGAAACCCGTGCCTGGGAGCTGATGGACAAGGTCGAAGAGCTCGGCGGCTCGGTCGAAGCCCTGGAGTTCATGCAGCGCGAGATCGAGGAGTCGGCGCTGAGCTACCACGAGCGCTACAAGAGCGGCCAGGACATCATCGTCGGGGTGAACAAATTCGTCACCGACCAGGTCGACGACGTCGACATCCTCAAGGTCGACCCCGAGGCCGAGCAGCGCCAGTTGGCACGGCTGAAGGCATTCAAGGAGAACCGCGACCAGGACGAGGTCGACGCCAAGCTCGACTCCCTGCGCGATACCGCCCGTGGCGACGGCAACCTCCTCCACCCGATCCGCGCCGCGCTCAAAGCCAATGCCTCGATCGGCGAGGTCTGCGGTGCGATGCGGGAGGTCTTCGGCGAATACAAGGGCGGCGCGTTTTTCTAGAGCGATCTGACCGACTCATTGCCGATTCCGAGCAGTGCCGCGGCGCTGCGGTGACTGAGGGCGGCGTCTTCGCCGCGGGCGAGTACGGCGGCCATCCATCGGCGACGCTGGTCCAGTGCCGGCCCGCCGATCGCATAAACGCCGCGAGCGATGAGATGAAGCCGCCCGGTTTGGCGACGGTGCTCGATTGAGCGCGAGCTGAAGCCAAGCGCCAGCAACTGTTGGCGGGTCACGGCCCCGTGTTGCCTGCCAGCGGGTTTCCAAGTCTGCTTAGAGCGCGCATCCGACATTGGCCACACCTGAATGGGGTCAATGTCGGATGCGCACCGAACTCACCCTGAACGGTCTCTCCCAGCTGGGGAGAGGGGGAGGAACCCGGTCTTTGCGGTTGAAAGCGGGGGCGATGATCGAGGTTTCCAGGACGCTGATGAAGTCCGAACCCGAGTTGGCGGAGCTGATCGAGACTGTCGAGGGCCTGGAGGTGCGGATGGCCGAGAAAGGCTTCGGCACCCGGGTCGAGATCCGCGCCGACGAGGAGACCGGGCTGGTCGAGGCCGATCTCGAGGCCGTGCTCGATCGCCTGGCGGAGCCGCAGCGGCGCCCGTTCAGCTGATCGACAGCGCCGGGACATCGAGGGTACCCCAGGCGTAACTGGTCCGTCGTGGCCTTCGTAGTCTGCGCAGAACTCTAATATTCAAAGCGCATCGTGGAATCGAAGGGCCCGCTCGGCGGGCCCTTCGTCTGTCTGGGGGGCACAGCGCACCCGCCGCAAATACAATGCCGCGGCCCATCCCAAGGCCACCCTGAGCGGGCGCTGACGACCATGCGCGAGAGAAACCCAGAATCCCACGAGGAGAAGCTCGCCTACCTGCGCGAGCTGCGCGAGGCGGCGGTCCACTCCGCCTCGGAGGCGGCGGTCGAGAAGCAGCACGCGAAGGGGAAGCTGACCGCGCGCGAGCGGATCGAGAAGCTGCTGGATCCCGGTTCATTCGAGGAGCTCGACACCTTCGTCCGCCACCGCACCTACGACTTCGAGATGCAGAAGAACCGGCCCTGGGGCGACGCCGTCGTCACCGGCCACGGGACGATCGACGGCCGCACCGTCTTCGTCTTCTCCCAGGACTTCACCGTCTTCGGCGGCAGCCTCGGCGAGGTGATGGCGGAGAAGATGTGCAAGGTGATGGACCTCGCCGCCCAGGTCGGGGCGCCGGTGATCGGGATCAACGACTCCGGCGGGGCGCGGATCCAGGAGGGGGTCGTCTCCCTCGGCGCCTACGGCGACGTCTTCGTCCGCAACGTCCGCTGCTCGGGCGTGATCCCGCAGATCAGCCTGGTCATGGGCCCCTGCGCCGGCGGCGCCGTCTACTCGCCGGCGATGACCGACTTCATCTTCATGGTCAAGGAGACCTCGCACATGTTCATCACCGGCCCGGAAGTGATCAAAACCGTGACCGGCGAGGAGGTCGAGTTCGAGGAGCTCGGCGGCGCGATGAGCCACAACTCGAAGTCGGGCGTCGCCCACTTCGCCGCCGAGGACGAGGAGAGCTGCCTCGAGGACGTGCGCTACCTGATGAGCTTCCTTCCTTCGAACAACCTCGAGGCGCCGCCGCGGTTCGAGCCCAGCGACGACCCCGAGCGCGAAGACACCGAGCTCGACACGCTCGTCCCCGACGACCCGCAGAAGCCCTACGACATGCGCGACGTGATCGCGCGCGTCGTCGACGACGAGGAGTTCTTCGAGGTCCACGAGCACTTCGCGAAGAACATCGTCTGCGGATTTTCCCGCCTCGACGGCTATCCGGTCGGAATCGTCGGCAACCAGCCCGCCTTCCTCGCCGGCGTGCTCGACATCGAGGCCTCTGAGAAGGCGGCCCGCTTCGTGCGGACCTGCGACTGCTACAACGTCCCGATCATCACCTTCACCGATGTCCCCGGCTTCCTCCCCGGCACCGATCAGGAGTGGAACGGGATCATCCGACACGGCGCCAAGCTCCTCTACGCCTTCACCGAGGCGACGGTGCCGAAGCTCACGGTCGTCACCCGCAAGGCCTACGGCGGCGCTTACGACGTGATGAACTCCAAGCACATGCTCGCCGACTACAACGTCGCCTGGCCGACGGCGGAGGTCGCGGTGATGGGCCCGGAGGGCGCCGTCAACATCATCTACCGCAAGGACATCGCCAGCTCACCGACCCCCGACGAGCGCCGCCAGAAACTGATCGACGACTACAAGGCCCATTTCGCCAACCCGTACTCGGCGGCGGAGCGCGGCTACATCGACGACGTCATCGAGCCCCGGCAGACCCGCCCGAAGCTGATCCGGGCGCTGCGGATGCTGCAGACCAAGCGGGTTGATCAGCCGAAGCGCAAGCACGGCAACATCCCGCTTTAGCGCCGGTGGGGAGGACCGGTGGGGGTCCCTGGGAGCACCTCCGCCGCGAGGAACGGGAATTGGCTGCCGCCTCGGGCGTCGCTGGCGCGGCTCCATGCTGAGTACCCGGGGACCCCCACCGGTCCTCCAAAGCGGGCCTACAGCGGGGTTCCGAAGAGGTGGTTATGCTCAGATCCTATTTATTAATAGGAGTGCTTGCCAGTCGGCGCTCGAGACGGGAGGCAAGAGATGAATTACCTCAAGGGGCTGGCTGTTGCCGCGGTGATGGCGGCTGTGTTCGTGGTCTTCGGGGCCGGGACGGCTTCGGCGACCGTGCTGTGCAAAACGAAAACGAGCCCGTGCTCGTCGCAGTACCTGAAAGGCACCACGTTCAACGCGGTGCTGACCCCGGGGACCACGGCGGTCTTCAAAGCCGGGTTCATGACGATCGAATGCACCGAAGGCAGCGGCTCGGTCGAAACGACGACCAACGGCAGCGCGACCGAAACAGTCAAAGGGATCACAAAAACCCTCACCTTCGGCGGCTGCAACGCCACCTTCAACGTGCTCAAAACCGGCACCGGCGAAATCCACTGGACGAGCAAAACCAACGGAACCTTCACAGCGGAAGGGATGGAAGTGACAGGGAGCGCTTTCGGCGTCGACTGCATCTACGGCGGCGCGATCAGTTCCGGGATCACCCTCAACGGAGGCGAAAAACCGACGATCAGCATCAACGCGAAAGTCCCGCTGATCTCCGGCAGTTTCCTCTGCGCCAATCCCGGCACGATGACCGCCTCGCTGACGGTGACCGAACCGACCCCGCTCTACGTGTTGGCAAGCTGAACCACTCCGGCGTTCGTCCTTTATCGGGCTATAGGCCTACAAAGGACGAACGCCCGTCTCTAGGGCACCGCGGTTGCCTCGGTCTCCACGCCGCCGCCGCGGGCACCCGCGCCGCGGCCGCCGGTGGGACCGCCCTCGTCAGCGCTGAGGCGGTGGGCGAGGTAGACGGGGATGATCGAGATCAGGATCACCAGCACCGCCACGGCGTTGACGATCGGGAGTTCGTGGGGGCGGAAGAGGTTGGAGAAGATCCAGATCGGCAGGGTCTGTTCGCCGGCGCCGATCGTGAAGTTGGTGACGATGATCTCGTCGAAGGAGAGCGCGAAAGCGAGCAGGCCGCCGGCGATCAGGGCGCTCCGCATGCCGGGGAAGGTGACGAATCGGAAGGTCTGCCAGGTGTGGGCGCCGAGGTCGGCCGAGGCCTCCTCGAAGGAGCCGGAGAGGCGGCGCAGCCGCGCCACGGCGTTGTTGTAGACGACGACGATGCAGAAGGTCGCGTGGCCGACGATCACCGTGAAGAGGCTGAGCGGGACGTCGAGCACCTGGGTGAAGGTGTTGCTGATCGCGACGCCGGTGACGATCCCGGGCAGGGCGATCGGGAGGATCACCAGGAAGGAGATCGTCTCGCGGCCGAAGAAGCGATGGCGGGCGACGGCGAGCGAGGCGAGGGTGCCGAGGACGAGGGCGATCGCGCTGGCGGCGACCCCGGCCTTGAGCGAGGTGAAGAAGGCTTCGCGCGCCGCCTCGTCCTTGAACGCTTGGCTGAACCAGTGGGTGGTGAAGCCCGGCGGCGGCCACTCGAGGATCTTGCTCGAGTTGAAGGCGTAGATCACGATCACGATCAGCGGCACGTAGATGAAGGCGAGGCCGACGGCGACGCCGGCCCGCAGCAGCCATTGGGAGCGTTTGGAGAGCCTCATCGCCGCCTCCCTAGACGTGCTCGAAGGCCCCCAGCCGGCGGGCGACCAGGAGGTAGGCGATCATCACCACGATCGGCACCAGGGCCAGGGCGGCGGCGAACGGCTGGTTGTTGGCGATGTTGCTGTAGATGACGTTGCCGATGAACTGGTCGCTGGAGACCAGGCGCGGCGTGATGTAGTCGCCGAGGGTGAGCGAGAAGGTGAAGATCGAGCCGGCGACGACGGCCGGGAAGCTGAGCGGCAGGATCACCCGGCGGAAGGTGGTGAAGGGGGAGGCGCCGAGGTCCTCGGAGGCGCTGATCAGCGAATCCGGGATCCGCTCCAGCCCGGCGTAGATCGGCAGGATCATGTACGGGAGCCAGAGATAGCTCATCACCAGCCAGACCGCCGTTTGCCCGTAGCCGGGCCCGCTGAGCCCGATCGGGTCGAGCGCCCAGTTGATCGCGCCGTTGGCCGAGAGCAGCGTCCGCCAAGCGTAGACCTTGACCAGGTAGCTCGACCAGAGCGGCAGCAGGATCCCGACCACCAAGAGCGCCTTGCCGCGGCGGCTGGCCAGCTTCGCCATGTAGAAGGCGATCGGGAAGGCGATCACCGCGTCGGTGATCGTCACCAGAAGCGCGGTCCTAACCGTCCGCCAGACGATGTCGCGGTAGACGGGTTCGTTGACCAGCGATTCGAAGTTCTCGAGGGTGAATTCCTTGACGGTCGACCCGCTGAGCGGGTCGACCGACCAGAAGGCGGCGACCAGCAGCAGGGCCAGCGAACCGAGGTACCCGATCACCAGCCAGCCCACCGGGCCGGCCAGCAGCGCCCCTACCTGCAGGCGCGGGCGGCCGTGGAGGAGGTCGGCGAGCCGATGGCCCGCCGACCTCCTCTCCGCGACCGCTTCAGATGCCATCGATCAGAACCGAGTCAGCCTTTGATCGTCGTCCAGGCTTTGACCCAGTCGTTGTAGTCCATGCAGTCTTCTTCGCCGTTGCCGCAGTCCGCCAGCGGGGTTTCCCAGTAGTAGACGCGGTTCCAGAAATCCGGTTCTTCGGCGTGGTATTCGGCGCAGAAGTTCTTGTTCGCCGTCTCTTTGCAGGCGAGTTCCTGTGCCGGTGCCTCGCCGAACCATTCGGCGACTTCCGCGTTGACCTTCGGTTCGATGATCCAGTTCATCCACTCGTACATGCAGTTGGGATGCTTGGCGTCCTTGGCCAGCATCCAGGTGTCCGACCAGCCGGTCGCACCCTCCTTCGGCAGGAAGCCCTGGCTTGCCGGGCTCGCCTGCACCGGCACGCCTTCTTCCTTCAGCGCGAAGTACTGGTACTGCCAGGTGGTGCCGACCTGGATGTCGCCGCCGGCGTAGGCGGAGATCTGCTTGGCCGCTTCAGACCAGTATTCGCCGACGTTCGCGGACTGTTCTTCCAGCAGGTCGATCGCCGCGTTGAACTGCTCTTCGTTCAGCTCGTAGGGGTTTTCGATCCCCAGATCGGGTTCGTGGAACTTCAGGTAGACCGCGGCTTCGGCGATCGACATCGGGTCGTCGTACTGGCTGATCTTGCCTTTGTATTTGGCGGCGACCTTGGGATCGAGCGTCACGTTCCAGGAGTCCGGGGCCGGCTTCACGTCGTCCCCGTTCCACATCAGCAGGTTGGCGCCGCGACCGTGCGGGATCCCGTAGTTGACGCCGTCGAAGGTGTTGTACGGCTGGTCTTTGAGGTCTTCGAAGACGGTTTCGTAGTTGGGGACGAGGTCGACGTTGACCGGGGCGACGAGGCCGGCGGCGACGAGCCGAGCGGTGGCGTTGCCGGAGGCGGAGACGCCGTCGTACTGCCCCGTTTTCATCAGCTCGACCATTTCGTCGGAGGTGCCGGCTTCCTTGTTGTTCACCTTGCAGCCGGTTTTCTGTTCGAACGGCTTGCTCCAGCCGGGTTCGACGTAGCCGGCCCACGAGATCAACGAGACTTCGCCCTCTCCTTTGCCGACCTTCTGCAGTTCTTCGCTGCTGTCGCTGCCCCCGGTGGTGTCGTCGCCGCCGCCGCAGCCGGCGAGGGCGAGCATGAACACGACCAGACCGGCGACGACGAGCCACGCCGTGCGGGCGGGGTTGCCATCCCTTTTCCTCATGATGGTGCTACCTCCTCTTTGGTGGACTTCCCGCCGACGGCGGCCGCGTGCTCGGGACGCCACCCGACGAGGACCTCGTTTCCCTGCCCTGGCAACGCGCCCGAGGACGCGCTCTCCACGTTCTGTCTGACGAGCTGGAGCTTCTCCCCGGCGTCCAGCTCAACCGTGAAGCGGGTGATCATGCCGGCGTAGGCGACGTCGACGATGCGGCCGCTCTCCGTGTGGAGGCCATCGGCCGCGGCGCCCGGCTCGAGCAGCTCGATCTTCTCCGGGCGGATCGTGACCCGCTCGCCCCCGCGCTCGAGCAGGTTGGAGACGCCGACGAAGCCGGCGACGAACTCGTTCGCCGGGCGCTCGTACAGCTCCAGCGGCGTGCTCACCTGCTCGATTCGGCCGTCGTTGAAGACGGCGATGCGGTCGCTCATCGTCAGCGCCTCGTCCTGGTCGTGGGTGACGTAGACGAAGGTGATCCCGACCTCGCCCTGGATCGTCTTCAGCTCGCTCTGCATCTCCTCGCGCAGCTTCAGGTCGAGCGCCCCCAGCGGCTCGTCGAGGAGGAGCACCTTGGGCCGGTTGACGATCGCCCGCGCCAGCGCCACGCGCTGGCGCTGGCCACCGGAGAGCTCGCCCGGCCTGCGGTCGGTGTAGCCGGGGAGGCGGACCATCTCCAGCGCCTCGTCGCGCCGCTTCACCCGTTCGGCCCCGGCGACGCCCGCCACCTTCATCCCGTAGGCGACGTTCTCGCCGACGCTCATGTGCGGGAAGAGCGCGTAGTCCTGAAAGACCGTGTTGACGGCGCGGGCGTACGGGGGGACGCCGCTGACGTCCTCGCCCGCCAGCTCGATCGTCCCCTCGGTCGGATCCTCGAAGCCGGCGATCATCCGCAGCGTCGTCGTCTTGCCGGAGCCCGACGGCCCCAGCATCGTGAAGAACTCCCCCCGCGCGATCTCCAAATCGATCCCGGCGACCGCCACCACCTCTCCGTAGTACTTGGTGAGGCAAGAGAGACGGATGTCAGGATCCGCAGCTATACCCGTGACGTTATCCGCGCAGGTGCGGAATTCAAGGACAAACTGGACGGCGAGTCTTAGCCGCAGTGGAGTACGGGAGCGCGGGATGTGGGGGAGGGAGCCGGTGGGGTCCCGGCGAGCACCTCCGCCGCGAGGAGCGTGGATTGCTGGCGCCTCAGGGCGCCGTGGCGCGGCTCCATGCTGAGTACGCCAGCACCCCACCGGCACCCTCCCATTCCGCCCTCCTGGTTGATCTGTGGTTGCCTAACCCTGATGGGGGGTGATGAACCGATTCGGCTGGTGCCGCCTGATCCGGGCTGGGGGGACCGGTTCGAGGAGGAGCGGGCTTTGTTGATGGAGGCGATTGGGGAGTGGGCGCCGGGTGGGGTCCATCACGTGGGGAGCACCGCGGTGCCGGGGCTCGAGGCGAAGCCGATCATCGACATCCTCGTCGGAGTTCTTGACCTCGAGACCGCCCGAGGCTGCTTCGCTCCGCTGGCTGAGTTGGGCTACGTGTACGCGCCGTACCTGCCGGAGCAGATGCACTGGTTCTGCAAGCCGGATCCAGCCGATCGCACGCATCACCTGCACCTGGCCCCGCTTGGCTCCCGGCGATTTCGGGACGAGCTTGCCTTCCGCGACCGGCTTCGCGGGGATCCGGCGCTGGCAGAGCGCTACGTGGAGCTGAAGCGCGAGCTGGCAGGCAAGTACCGCGACGATCGCGAGGTCTACACCGAGGCCAAGGCTCCCTTTATCGCCGAGGCTTTAGAGCGCTGATATCGAGAGGTCGATTCGGCACCGTATCGGTGCTCAACTAACCACTGGATTTTCTGAGCGGAGCCAACTGGGCCGGCGCCCCCGCTTTACCGGCCGCTCCTAATAACCAGCGGGGTGACGCGCGATGAAGCCGACGTTGTCGCGCAGGTCCTCGTGCCAGCGGGGGCCCGTTTCGCCCGCGCCATCCCCCGAGGTGTCCCAGCGGAAGCCGGCGATCACGGCGTAGGCGTGGCCGCCGTTGGCGTAGACGGTGATCCAGCGCCCCTCGCCTTCTTCGGCCCACTTCATCATCGGGCCGGAGGGGAGGGGGCTTTCGAGGAACCTGCCGCCATGGAGGGCGAAGCTGACGGCGCCGGAGCAGTCGTAGCCGCGGTCCCACCAGCGGGCGTGGCCGCCGCCCCAGACATACGGTTTGCTGCGAATCTTGTTCGCCGCGGCGATCACCTTCTTGACCCGGGCGGGAGCGCTCTTCGGCGGGATCAGCATCCCGTTGGGGAGCAGCTTCGCCTTCGCGGTCGGCGTGCAGACGTCGACTTCTGCCGGAGACATGCCGCCGGTCGTGCAGCCCGCGGAGGCGCCGGCCGGGGCGATGAAAGCGGTGGCGAGGAGGGCGACGACGAACGCAAGCCCAGCCAACCTGAAGTTGTGACGCAAACCGATTCTCCTTCGTCGGCCTACGGGGTTAGCTGTCGGGCTGGCGCGAAAGGAGCTTGCGCCCCCGCCTGTTGGGCGGGCTCGCCCCGGAAACTTGGTTCCCCCGCTCCCCATGCGCCCATTGCGCTGAGGATTCGGCGTTCCGGTTATCGAACGACGGCAGTGTAGACCATTACACGGCGTCATGACTCACAAAACGCAAACATTTTGGTCGAGAAATCCGCTCCCATCGGGGATCTGTTCGACGCGTGGGCTGGTAGCTTGCGGCCTGGGATGAACCTTTCGGGCCGCAGAACGCTCCTCACCGGGGCTACGGGCGGCCTGGGACGAGCGATCGCGCAGGCGCTCGCCGCCCGCGGCGCGGTCCTGACGCTGAGCGCCCGCAACCGCGAGGCGCTGGAGCGGATGGCGTCCGAGCTGCCGGGCAGCGGCCACTCTGTCCTTCCCGCCGACCTCGCCGAGCCCGACGCCGCCGAGCGCCTCGCTGCCGACGCCGCCGGCACCGAGGTCCTCATCGCCAACGCCGGCCTGCCGGGCGCCGGCAGGCTGGACGATTTCAGCGCCGAGGAGGTCAGGCGCGCCCTCCGCGTCAACCTCGAGGCGCCGATATTGCTCGCCCGCGCCCTCTACCCGGCGATGCTCGAGGCCGGCTCCGGCCACCTGGTTTTCGTCGCCTCGCTCTCCGGCAAGGCCGCCAGCCCCCGCTCCTCGGTCTACAACGCCACCAAGTTCGGCCTCCGTGGCTTCGCCTTCGGGCTCCGCAGCGACCTCAACCATCGCGGCGTCGGCGTCTCGATCGTCTCCCCGGGCTTCATCCGCGAAGCCGGCATGTTCGCCGACGCCGGCTCGAAGCCACCTCCAGGGATGGGAACCTCGACTCCTGAGGAGGTAGGCGCAGCAACCGTCAAGGCAATCGAGCGCAACAAGGTCGAGGTGACCATCGCCCCCCTGCCCCAGCGCGCCGGCGCCCACCTGGCATTGATGAGCCCCGCTCTCAGCGTCAAGGTGCAGAGCGGCAGCGCCGGCCAAAAAGCCGCCAAAGACATCGCCTCCGGTCACAGCTCCGACAAGCGCTGAACCAGCATCAGCTGGAGCGACGAACGAGGTTGCTCCCTGAATCGAAGCATCAGCGGACCCGGCATCCCTCGAACGGGCGGATACTCAAAAAGCCGGCCTAATCAGGCCGGCTTTTGTCCGGGCGAGGGATGCCGGGTCCGCCCCCCGCGCCCGTTTCCTAGGATGAACCCGTGACCACCAATTCCTTCGACGCCAAATCAACCCTCACCGTAGGCGGCAAAGAGTTCGAGATCTTCCGCCTCGACGCCCTCCAGGACCGCTTCGACGTCGCCCGCCTCCCCTACTCGATCAAGGTCCTGCTGGAGAACGTCCTCCGCCTCGAGGACGGCATCTCGGTCAGCGCCGCGGACGTCGAGGCGATCGCCTCCTGGGACGCCGCCGCCGCGCCCAGCGTCGAGATCCCCTTCCAGCCCGCCCGGGTGCTGATGCAGGATTTCACCGGCGTCCCCGCCGTCGTTGACCTGGCGGCGATGCGCGACGCGATGGAGGAGATCGGCGGCGACCCGGCGGCGATCAACCCGCTGGTCGACGTCGACCTCGTGATCGACCACTCGGTCCAGGTCGACGCCTTCGGCAACGAGCGCGCCTTCGCCGTCAACGCCGAGCACGACTTCGAGCGCAACCGCGAGCGCTACTCGTTCCTCAAGTGGGGCCAGCACTCATTTGACAACTTCCGCGTCGTCCCGCCCGCGACCGGCATCTGCCACCAGGTCAACCTCGAGTACCTCGCCCAGGTCGTCTACAGCCGCGAGAACGAGGGCGTCCTCCAGGCCTATCCCGACACCCTCGTCGGCACCGACTCGCACACGACGATGGTCAACGGGCTCGGCGTCCTCGGCTGGGGCGTCGGCGGGATCGAGGCCGAGGCGGCGATGCTGGGCCAGCCGATCTCGATGCTGCTGCCCCAGGTCGTCGGCTTCAAGCTCTCCGGCGAGCTGCCCGGGGGGGCGACCGCCACCGACCTCGTCCTCACCGTGACCGAGATGCTGCGCGAGCGCGGCGTCGTCTCCAGGTTCGTCGAGTTCTTCGGTCCCGGCCTGCCCACCCTCGGCCTCGCCGACCGCGCCACCCTCGGCAACATGTCGCCGGAGTTCGGCTCGACCTGCGCGATCTTCCCGGTCGACGCCGAGACCCTTCGCTACCTCGACCTCACCGGCCGCCCGACCGGGACGATCGAGCTGGTCGACGCCTATGCCCGCGAGCAGGGAATGTTCCACCACGAGTCGACCCCCGACCCGACCTTCTCCGACCTGCTCGAGCTCGATCTCGGCGCCGTCGAACCGAGCCTGGCCGGGCCGAAACGGCCGCAGGACCGGGTGCCGCTGGCGCAGGCGAAGGAGGCCTTCCTGCAGGCGATGCGCGAGTTCGACCCCGAGGCGGCCAAGCAGCTGGGCAACGGCCGCGACGAGGCGATGGAAGAGTCCTTTCCCGCTTCCGACCCGCCGGCCGAGGACCACGACGATGGCCGCGGCAAGCCGCGTCCCGCGGTCAGCCCCTCCGCGACGGCGACGAAGCGGACCAGCGACGCGATCGAGGTCACCCTCGCCGACGGGACCGAGGTGGAGCTGGACCACGGCCGGGTTGTGATCGCCGCGATCACCAGCTGCACCAACACCTCGAACCCGAGCGTCATGGTCGGCGCCGGCCTGCTCGCCCGCAACGCGGTGCAGCGCGGGCTGGAGCGCCAGCCCTGGGTGAAGACCTCGCTGGCGCCGGGCTCGACGGTCGTCACCGACTACCTCGAGCGCGCCGGGCTCACCCGGTTCCTCGACGCCCTCCAGTTCAACCTCGTCGGCTACGGCTGCACCACCTGCATCGGCAACTCGGGGCCGCTGGCGCCGGAGATCTCGGAGGCGATCGCCGCCCACGACCTCGCCGTCTGCTCGGTCCTCTCCGGCAACCGCAACTTCGAGGGACGGATCAACCAGGACGTGAAGGCGAACTACCTGGCGAGCCCGCCGCTGGTGGTCGCCTACGCGCTCGCCGGCCGCATGGACATCGACCTCGCCAACGAGCCGCTCGGAGCCGGTCAGGATGGAGAGCCCGTATTTCTGCGCGATATCTGGCCCGACGCCGAGGAGGTGAAAGAGGTCGTCGGCGCCTCCGTGCAGTCGGAGATGTTCGAGCGCAGCTACGCCGAGGTCTTCAGCGGCGACGAGATGTGGAACGCGGTTGATGTTCCCTCCGGCGACCGCTACACCTGGCCCGACTCGACCTACGTGCGGCGTCCCAGCTTCTTCGAGGAGATGCCGGCCGAGGCTCCCGGGGTCGATCCGATCGTCGGCGCCCGCGCCCTCGCCCTTCTCGGCGACTCGATCACCACCGACCACATCTCTCCCGCCGGCGCGATCAAGCGCGACAGCCCCGCCGGCCGCTGGCTGATCGAGCAGGGCGTCGACGTCGAGGACTTCAACTCCTACGGCTCGCGGCGCGGCAACCATGAGGTGATGATCCGCGGCACCTTCGCCAACATCCGCCTCCGCAACCGGTTGGTCGAGCGCGCCGGCGGCTTCACCCGCCATTTCCCCGACGGCGAGGAGACGACGATCTACGACGCCGCAACGCAGTACGCAAGCGAAAAAACGCCCCTCGTCGTATTGGCCGGGAAGGAGTACGGCTCCGGTTCATCGCGCGATTGGGCGGCGAAGGGAACGAAGCTGCTCGGGGTGCGGGCGGTGATCGCGGAGAGCTTCGAGCGCATCCACCGCTCGAACCTGATCGGGATGGGGGTGCTGCCGCTGCAGTTCGCCGACGGCCAGAACGTGGGCTCGCTGAAGCTCACCGGAGCGGAGCGCTTTGACGTCGGCGAGCTCGAAGGGGGCCGCGCGAAGAAGGTGACGGTGACCGCCCGCGGCGACGACGGGGAGGAGAGGACCTTCGAGGCGACGGTCAGGTTGGACACGCCGAACGAGGTCACCTATTTCATCAATGGCGGTATCCTGCAGACCGTGCTGCGCAAGCTCAAGGGGTAGGCGCAGCGGGGCCGCGGGAGGCAGGGGGGTCCGCGCGACCCTCACTGCACCTGCGCGTCGGTAGCCAGGGAGGGATGCCGACGCGGCCGTTCCCCCTGGCGGGACTGCCCTGAGGAACAGTCAGCGTTTAGCTATACAGGCTTGCTCAGCCTCGGTCAAGCGGAATCGAGCGCCCGGGCCCGGTTCTCGTCGCATTCCCCGGCGGTTGCCGAGAATCCTGTTCTACACCTATACCCCAGCCCTTGCGCTCGATCAACTCGATCGCGATTACGCTGCCCACCGGGCCGACGGGGGTAAGGGTCGCGGCGAGCAGGGTGTAAGGGGCCTCCTTGCGGATGCAGGCGATCCAGATCACCACGCAGAGGGCGATGAAGCCGAGCCCGTGCGCCCACCCGAAGAGCATCGTCTCGGTCTCGAAGCCGGGCAGCAGCCAGAAGGCGATCAGCCCGGCGAAGATCGCCAGCTCGACCCAGGAGAGGCGCTTGACCCAGACGAACAGCTCTCCCGGGACGGGCTTCTCGAACGGCTTCCGCGCCACCTCAGGTCCCGGGGGTGAGCGCGGTGAGCACGATCCGCTCCTGCTCACGCGCGTGGGCGCCGGAGTACCCCTCGCCCGGGCTGGCCCGGCCCTGGCGGCCGACATAGGTGAGGGCGACCCCCTCGGGGAGGACCCCGGGCATCCGCCGCGACATCACCTTCCAGGCCCCCATGTTGCGCGGCTCCTCCTGGACCCAGGCGATCTCCTTCAGGTTCGGGTAGGAGGCGATCAGCCGTTCCAGCTGTTCCTTCGCGAACGGGTAGAGGACCTCGACCCGGGCGATGGCGACGTTCTCGGCGCCGGCGCGTCGCTCGTTGTCGTCCATGTCGAAGTAGACCTTGCCGGTGCAGAGGACCAGCCGCTCGACCTCCTCGCGCCGTCCCTCGGCGGTGGGGTCGTCGAGGATGAACTGCAGTTCGCCCTCGGTCAGTTCCTCGAGGGTGGTGGCCGCCCGCTCCAGCCGCAGCAGTCCCTTCGGGGTGAAGACGATCAGCGGCCGCGGCTTCTTGATCAGCGCCTGGCGGCGCAGCAGGTGGAAGTACTGGGCGGCGGTGGTCGGGTTGGCGATGCGGATGTTGCCCTCGGCGCCGAGGGCGAGGAAGCGCTCGATCCGGGCGCTCGAGTGCTCCGGGCCGGAGCCCTCGTACCCGTGCGGGAGCAGCAGCGTCAGCCGGCTCGTCTGCCCCCACTTCGACTCGCCGGAGACGATGAAGCTGTCGATGATCACCTGGCCGGCGTTGGCGAAGTCGCCGAACTGCGCCTCCCAGAGGACCAGCGCGCTCGGGCTCGCCGCCGAGTAGCCGTACTCGAAGCCGAGGCAGGCGGTCTCCGAGAGGGGGCTGTTGTAGAGCTCGAAGGGGGCGGAGGCGTCCTCGAGGTTCTGCATCGGCGTGTATTCGAGGCCGGTGTTCTCGTCATGGAGGACGAGGTGGCGGTGGGAGAAGGTGCCGCGCTCGGTGTCCTGGCCGGTGAGGCGGATGTGGACGCCCTCGGTCAGCAGCGAGCCGAAGGCGAGCGCCTCGGCCTGGCCGAAGTCGATCCCGCCCTGCTCGAGAGCCTCGACCCGCCGCGCCAGCGGCCGGCGCAGCTTGCGATGGACGTTGAAGCCCTCCGGCGTCCTCAGCAGCTCCTCGTTGATGCGGCGAAGCTTGTCCGCCTCGACCGCGGTGTGGACGGGCGGGCTGGCGGTGCGGTCGAGCAGTTCGCCGGTCTGGGTGGTGGCCCCGGTGACGGTCGGGTCCTCGTACTCGCCCGCCTCCATCTTCTCCCGCAGCGCCTTCAGCGCCCCAGACATCTCCGCGTGCCGCTCGTCGGAGGCCTTGCCGACCTCCTCGGCCGAGACCGTTCCCTCCTCGATCAGCCTCTCGGCGTACAGCTCGGAGACCGGCGGATGCGACTTGATCTTCGCCGCCATCGTCGGCTGCGTGTAGGCCGGCTCGTCGGTCTCGTTGTGGCCGAAGCGGCGGTAGCCGATCACGTCGATGACGACGTCGCGGCACCAGCGCTCGCGGTAGGCCATTGCCAGCCGCACCGCGGCGACGCAGCCCTCGACGTCGTCGGCGTTGACGTGGATGATCGGGACGTTGAACCCCTTCGCCATGTCGGCGGCGTAGGGGGTGGAGCGGGCCTCGCTGGGGTCGGTGGTGAAGCCGACCTGGTTGTTCTGGATCAGGTGGATCGTGCCACCGGTCGTGTAGCCCTTCAGCGCCTGCAGGTTGAGCGTCTCGGCGACGACGCCCTGGGCCGGAAAGGCGGCGTCGCCGTGCAGCAGCACCGGCACCGCCCGCTTGAAGTCGTGGGTCAGGCTCGGCCCGTCGAAGTCCTGCTGGAGGAAGCGGGTGCCGCCGGTGACGACCGGGTTGACGAACTCGAGATGGCTCGGGTTGGGGTAGAGGCGGACGGAGATCTTCTGCCCGTCGGCGGTTTCGCAGATCCCGCGGTGGCCGTAGTGGTACTTGACGTCGCCGGTGCCGCCGTGGGGGATCGCGGCGACCGCCTTCACCGCCTCGATCTGCTTCGAGCCCTCGAACTCGGCGAGGATCGACTCGACCGAGCGGCCGAGGTTGTGGGCGAGGACGCTGAGGCGGCCGCGGTGGGCCATCCCGAAGACGACCTCCTCGGCGCCGTCGCGCTGCGAAACGGTGACGATTTCGTCGAGCATCGGCACGACCACGTCGAGCCCCTCGATCGAGAACATCTTCTGCCCCAGGTACGCCTTCTCGAGGAAGCGCTCGAACTGGAAGACGTCGATCAGGCGGTTCAGCAGGCCCTTCTTCTCTCCATCGGTCTGAGGCTGACGGTGCGCCCCCGTCTCGATCATCTCCCGCAGCCAGATCCGCTGCTGGTGGGAGGAGAGGTGCTCGACCTGGTACCCGATCGTGCCGCAGTAGGCGTCGCGCATCCGCGGCAGCGCCTCCAGCAGGGTTTCGCCGGGGACGCCGATGCGGAGGATCGAGGCCGGGATCCGCTCCATCAGCTCCGGGGTCAGGTTGACGTTCTCGGGCTGCAGCGCCGGGTCGCCCTTCGGCTCGGAGCCGAGCGGGTCGAGCTGGGCCGCGAGGTGGCCGTGGGTGCGGTAGGCCTTCAGCAGCGAGGTCGCGGCCTGAACCCCCTGCAGCAGCTCTTCGTCGATCTCGCCGGGAGCGGTGGTCGGTTCGGCGCCGGGGGCGGCGGCGCTCAGCGGCGGCGCCGAGGCCGAAGCGGGGTGGGCGGTGCTGACGATCGAGGTTTCGAAGTCGAGATCGGAGGCGACCGACTCGTAGAAGCCGTCCTCGCCCTGCAGCAGTTCCTCGACCCGGCGCAGGAAGGCGCCGGACTCGGCGCCCTGGATGACGCGGTGGTCGTAGGTCGAGGTCAGCGTCATCACCTTCGAGACGCCGAGCTGCTTCAGCCGTTCCGGCGAGGCGTGCTTCCACTCCGGCGGGTAGGCGATCGAGCCGGTGGCGATGATCGCGCTCTGGCCGGCGAGCAGGCGCGGCACCGAGGCCATCGTTCCGATCCCGCCGGGGTTGGTGAGCGAGATGTTGGTCCCCTGGAAGTCGTCGGCGGAGAGCTTGCTCTCGCGCGTCTTCGCGATCAGCTCTTCGTAGCGAGAGTGGAAGCCGGCGAAGTCGAGCGCGCCGGCGTCCTTGATCGCGGGCACCATGAGGCTGTGGGAGCCGTCCTTTTTCTCGACGTCGACGGCGATCCCGAGGTTGACCGGGCCGCCTTCGATCGCGAACGGCTTGCCGTCCTCCGCCGCGAAGACCCGGACCATGACCGGGAGCTCCTTCGTCGCCTGCACGATCGCCCAGGCGACCAGGTGGGTGAAGGAGACCTTCAGCCCCCGGTCCTTCAGCACCGAGTTGATCGCCTTCCGTTTCGCGTCGAGCGTGTCGACCGCGATCGTCCGGAACGAGGTCGCGGTCGGGACCTCCTTGCTCCCGTCCATCGCCTGCGCCAGCATCGCCGCCGCCCCCCGCAACTGCTTCGCCTCGCCCTTGACCGCGGCCGAAGCGCCATCGCCCCCACCATTCGCCGCCAGCACATCCTCTTTGGTCACCTTCGCCCCCGGACCCGACCCGCTTACCGAAGCAAGATCCACCCCGGTCGCTTCAGCAACCCGGCGGGCAACCGGCGTAGCACGGACATCAGCCGCCCCGTTGCCTGACCCACCGTTGGTCGCCCTGTCAGTTCCAGCGGCATCTCCAGCGGGTGACGTCGTAGGGGGGACCGTCTCCTGCGCAGTTGCAGGAGACGGTGGGTCCCCTGCGGCGGCAGGACCCGCTGGCCCAGCGCCTGGTCCCTCGGAGGAACCCTCCCCGGCCTCCATCTCAGCAAGCGGAGCCCCAACCGGCACCTCGTCGTCCACCTGCGCAATAAGTTTCGTGATCACCCCGTCCATCGGTGCCGGCACCTCGGCGTCGACCTTGTCGGTGGAGACCTCGACGACGGTGTCTCCTTCGCTGACCGCGTCGCCCTCGGCGACGTGCCACTCGAGGACGATGCCCTCGGTCACCGACTCGCCCATCTCGGGCATGGTGATCTGGACGGTGGCCGTCTCTGGCATCTCCGGGCTCAGTCTAGGGGAGCGGGTTTACGAGAGCCGTCATCGAGATACCCTGGTACCCGATGAGCTATTTCGTCACCGGCGCGACCGGGTTCATCGGCCGGAACCTGGTCCAGAAGCTGCTCCACCGAGAGGGCACGATCTACGCCCTGGTCAGGGCTGGATCGCGCGGCCGGCTCGAGGAGCTGCGGACGAGCTTCGGCGCCGACGGGGCGCGGATCGTCCCGATCACCGGCGACCTCTCCCAGCCTGGGCTCGGCGTCTCCGAGGAGGACCTGCTGACGATGCGAGGGGAGATCGACCACTTCTTCCACCTCGCCGCGATTTACGATCTGACCGCGGACGCCGAGGCGCAGGAGGTGGCGAACGTGGAGGGGACGCGGCACGCGATCGAGCTCGCCGGCGCGCTCGAGGCCGGCTGCTTCCACCAGGTCAGCTCGATCGCCGCCGCCGGTCTCTATAAGGGCGTCTGGACCGAGGACATGTTCGAGGAGGCCGAACGGCTCGACAACAACCCCTACTTCCGCACCAAGCACGAGTCCGAGCGGCTGGTCCGCGACGAGTGCCAGCGGCCCTGGCGGGTCTACCGGCCGGGGATCGTCGTCGGCGACTCGCGGACGGGGGAGATCGACAAGATCGACGGCCCCTACTTCATGTTCAAGAGCCTGCAGCGGCTGCGGCGGGTGGCGCCCTCCTGGCTGCCGTTCCTCGGGATCGAAGGCGGCGAGATCAACATCGTCCCGGTCGACTACGTCGCCGCGGCGATCGACCACATCGCCCACAAACCGCGGCTCAACGGGCGCGCCTTCCACCTCACCGACCCCAACCCGCACACCGCCGGCGAGGTGATGAACATCTTCGCCCGCGCCGCCGACGCGCCGCAGATGGCGGTGCGGCTCGACAGCGACGTGACCGAGCCGGCGACCGGCGCGGTGCGGACGGCGCTGAAGCTGTTCCCGCCGGCCAAGCGCGCCGCCAAGGTCGCGCTCGACCAGCTCGGCCTCCCGGCCGAGGTCCTCGGCTACGTCGACTACCCGACCACCTTCGACTCGACCAAAACGCAAAAAGCGCTGAAAGGCTCCGGCATCGAGGTGCCGCCGCTGGAGTCCTACGCGACCCGGGTCTGGGACCACTGGGAGCGCAACCTCGACCCCGACCTCTTCAAGGACCGTTCGCTCTCGGCGGCGGTGCGGGGCAAAGTGGTGCTGATCACCGGCGCCTCCTCGGGGATCGGCCGCGCGACCGCGACCGCGGTCGCCGACGCGGGGGCGACGGTGCTGCTCGTCGCCCGCTCGCTCGACAAGCTGGAGGAGACGAAAGAGGAGATCGTCGCCGGCGGCGGCACCGCCCACATCCACCAGTGCGACCTCGCCGACATGGACGACATCGAGCGGATGGCCGAGGAGGTGCTCGCCTACCACGGCCACGTCGACATCCTCGTCAACAACGCCGGCCGCTCGATCCGCCGCTCGATCTCGCTCTCCTACGACCGCTTCCACGACTTCGAGCGGACGATCCAGCTCAACTACCTGGGCTCGGTGCGGCTGATCCTGGCCCTGCTGCCGGCGATGCGGGCGCGCAAGAGCGGTCACATCATCAACATCAGCTCGATCGGCACGCAGACGAACCCGCCGCGCTTCTCCGCCTACGTCGCCTCGAAGGCGGCGCTGGACGCCTTCAGCCGGGTGATCGCCTCCGAGGTGATCGAAGACGACGTCCACATCACCACCGTCCACATGCCGCTGGTGCGGACGCCGATGATCGCGCCGACGCGGATGTACGACATGTTTCCCGCGATCACCCCCGAGGAGGCGGCCGAGATGATCGCCAAGGCGATGATCAGGCGACCGAAGAAGGTGGCCACGCGCCTCGGCAACTTCGGCGAGTTGTTGTATGCGGTGGCCCCGAAGGCGAGCGATTCGATTCTGAATACGGCTTACAAGCTGTTTCCGGATTCGCAGGCGGCCAAGGGGAAGAAAGACGAGGCGCGGGACAAACCGCCTTCGACCGAGGCGGTGGCGTTTGCGCACCTGATGAAAGGCGTCCACTGGTAGATGGAAGTCAGTCGCTGGACCTGCCGGCGGCTCGATACCGCGTGCCTCGCCTCTGGCCCGACTGCAGCACTCTTCCCTCCTTCACCAGTTTTGCCAGGATTGCTCTGACCTCCGATCTGTCGAGACCGGTGGCGGCCCGGACGTCCGCGTTGCTGATCGGCCCTTCCGTGGCCATCGTCTCGATCAGGTCTGCCAGCTCGACGGGACCCAGTCGCAGTCCAGCCGGAGGAGCGAGCGATCCCTCGAGGTGGTACGTCGCCCCTCCCCGGGTCCCTCTCTGCTCGAGGAATCCGGTGTCGCGCAGCCGCTGCAGGATCTCACGGGCCGTGCCCTCGTCGGTCTGCAGGATGTCCCGCACCCGCGCATTGGTGAGAGTCTCGCCGCGGGCACCATGAATAAGGACAAGGCGGTCAGGCCCTCGGAGCGTACCCCGACGCTCCAGCTCGCGTATCCAGGCCCTCTCTACGGGAGCCACCGCGCTTCTAACCGGAAGCGTGACGATCACCTCGTGCCCGTTGTCCTCAAATCTGGGGGGGTCGAGCATCTCCTCGAGCATCGTGTCCTCCATGACATCGATCCCGCGTCCCGCGTCCTCGGCTAGCCCGTATCGACGCAGCGCCGCGATCAGGTCCACATTCCGTGGGGCAGTTGCTTCGCGGATGTTCTCCACGGTGACCGGCTCGGGGAGGCCCCCCGGGGAGAGGATCGAGACGGATGAGGGCCGGATGTGAATCCGGACCGGCGTACGATCGAGCTCGTAGGAGCGGTGAGCAAGCGCGTTCGCTATCGCCTCCCGGATTACGACCGGCGGCACCTGCGGGAGGTCGTAGCGCCTCATCCCGAGGACGACGAGCTCGGTCCCCAGCTCGTCGAGGGTTCGTTGCAGCGCCTGCTCGAGTTGGGCAGGGACCGGGCCTCTTATGGCCAGGCGAAGGTCGTAGTCAACCGAGTCGTCGGCCCTGTATCGAAGAAGCTCGACGTGAGACTTGCCCAGAACCTGGCCGGGATCGTCGGAAAGCAGAAGAGTCCCGCTGACCGTAAGCCGGCCATCGATCGCGTAGCCCGTCTCGACAAGGCGCTCTTCGACCTGGTCCGTGGCCCAGCCGAACTTCTCCTGAAGATTTCGCAGCAGATCAGGATCCGCCGCATCGACAGCCAGCGAGGTCTGCGTGAGCTCATAACGGCGGGCCGCCCGTTCGTTGATCAGGTGCTGCAGGGTGGCCCCGAACAGCGGCTCATCTCGCGTCCCTTTCCTGATTCGGACAACGCCGTTGGAGGATTGACTGAACCCCTCCTGTCGCCGAGCGATCGAGACGACAACTACGGACTTATCCTCGACGAGGACCTGGTGCAGCGAGTATCGGCCCGGATCATGGACATCACGCATCACCTGATGAATCGAATCCACGGTTCCCGAGTCGTATGGCTTTCCAACCACATCGCCGTTGTCGGCGATGCCGATCAGGATCACTCCCCCCTGAGCATTCGAGAAGGCAACCACCGTGTCCTGAAGCTGCTTGCGGCTCACCCCTTGCTTGAACTCCACGTGATCGCTCTCTTCTGGAAAGTCTCGCTTGAACTCACCGAGACTCATCGTCAGGGGGATCTCTTGGCGCTCAGGATGGAATGGCGGATATGGCAAGTTTCTCTCCATTGCTTTTTCTAGGAAAGAAGTTTGCCATAACTTGCATATCCTTCAGGGGAAGATGACTGAACGCCGGCTCAAGCACTGGGGGTGGGGGTATGAGGATCAGGCGCCTACCGCCAATCAGTTGCGGGAGGCGGCGGAAGGGATTCGGGCTCGGTTTGGTTTTGGCGGTGAGGTCGAGAGGCCGGTGCCGCTGGAGGAGGTTGAGCTGCGGAAGGCGCGGCTGAAGCGGCCTGGTGGGTTCGGGGATTTGTTCTCGGACGGGCACTACGAGCGGGTTTCGCATGCGCTGGGGAAGGCCTATCGAGATGTGGTGCGGGGGTTCTACGGGAAGTTCGAGAATCCATCGGATCTGGTCGCGTTCCCGCGGGACGAGTCGGAGATCGAGGCGGTGCTGAGCTGGGCCGAGGCCGAGGGGGCGGCGGTGATCCCGTTCGGTGGCGGCACCAGCGTCGTCGGGGGGGTCGAGCCGCGGCTGGGGGATCGCCCGGTGGTCTCGCTGGACCTGCGGCGGCTGGACCGGGTGCTGGAGGTCGATCCGACCTCGCTGGCAGCGCGGATCCAGGCTGGGGCGACCGGTCCCGGCCTCGAGGACCAGTTGCGCGAGCACGGTCTCACCCTGCGCCACTTCCCCCAGTCCTTCGAGTACTCGACCCTCGGCGGCTGGATCGCCACCCGCGCCGGTGGTCACTTCGCGACCTTGGAGACGCACATCGACGACCTCGTCGAGTCGGTGCGCGCAATCACCCCGAGGGGCACCTGGGAGAGCCGGCGTCTGCCGGCCTCCGGTGCCGGTCCCTCGCCTGATCGGATGCTGATCGGCTCGGAGGGGATCCTCGGCGTGATCGCCGAGGCCTGGGTGCGGGTGCGCCCACGGCCTCAGTTCAAGTCGTCTGTGAGCGTCGAGTTCGGTGACTTCGACCGGGCCGCCGAGGCCGTGCGGGCGGTCGCCCAATCCGGCCTTCATCCCTCCAACTGCCGCCTCCTCGACGCCGCCGAGGCCGAGCTGACCGGCGCCGGCGACGGCAGCGCCCACCTCCTCATCCTCGGCTTCGAGTCCGCCGATCACCCCGTGGACGTCCCAATGGGCCGAGCGCTCGAAATCGCTCGCGACCACACCGGTACCCCCGGCGAGGTTCGCAGCGCGGGAGGCGACGACGACGCGGTGGGGAAGTGGCGCGGGGCGTTCCTGCTGGCTCCGTACCTGCGCGACACTTTCGTCGCCTGCGGGGTCCTCTCGGAGACCTTCGAGACGGCGATCACCTGGGATCGCTTCGAGGAGTTCCAGGCGACGGTGATCGAGTCGGCGCGGAGGGCTGCCGCGGAGGCCTGCGGCGTTCCCCCCGACGGCCCCGGTTCGCCCCGCGTCAGCTGCCGTCTCACCCACGTCTATCCCGACGGCGCCGCGCCGTACTTCACGGTCATCGCCCCAGCGGTCCGCGGCGGCGAGGTCGAGCAGTGGGACGAGATCAAGGCCGCCGTCTCCGAGGCGATCATCGACGCCGGCGGCACGATCACCCACCACCACGCCGTCGGCCGTGACCACCGCCCCTGGTACGACCGCCAGCGCCCCGCCCCCTTCGCCGCCGCCCTCCGCGCTGCCAAGGCCGAGCTCGATCCTGCAGCCATCCTCAACCCTGGCGTCCTGATCGACCCCTGACTACTCTTTGCGCGTGCCATCCCATCGGCCCAAGCCGAAATCGCAGCGGGACGATCTCTGGCGTGCGAACGAGGAATCGCGTCGTCGTCGGCTGCGTGAAGACGGCCGCCGCTCCCTCGCCGAGAACCTTGCCGAAGGCCTTGCCCTGAGCGAATTTCTCTCCACCTTCACCGGGAGCGCCAAGCGCAGTTGAACGCGACTCCGCTGCGCTTGCGGGAGTTGCTGGAACGGCTCGTCGAGGCGGAGGTGCAGTTCGTCCTCGTGGGCGGCCTCGCCATGAACGCTTGGGGATATATGCGAGCCACCCAAGACATCGACGTGGTTCCGGATCCGGATCGCGAGAACCTGGAGAAGTTAGATGCGCTGCTATGCGAGCTGGGTGGGAAGGTCGATGTCGGTGGGCGCTTGCTCGACGCCACTTCCATCTCAACGTTCTTGCGAACCGGCGACAGGACCCTTGTTCGCACGGAGCTGGGTCAGGTCGATGTGCTCCAGGCCTTCCGCAGATCCCTCGCTTCGACGAGCTGGAGAAGCAAGCCAAGGAAATAGACATCGATGGTCTCGCCGTGCGGGTCTGCTCATTGGAGCACCTGCTCAAGATGAAGCGTGCCAGCGATCGCCCTCGAGATCGGGATGATCTCGAAGAGCTGGAAGCCGCCCAGGAGGACGGCCCGAAGGGGGCTTGACCTCGCCCAGCGGTACCCTGTCGCGACTCGCATTTCCGGTTGGGTGGCCGATCATGGCGGCCTCGCCGCCTCGCTTCGATGGAAACGATCACCTCCGAACAGCCCACCGTGCCGGCTGAGCCGAACCGCTCGCACGAGCCCGAGACCGGGGAGGTCGTGCCGCGCCGCTCGCCGTTGCGGGCGGCGATCAAGACCGGGCGGCCGAAGGAGTGGATCAAAAACGTCTTCGTCTTCGCCGGGCTGCTCTTCTCCGGCAAGTTCAACCAGTCGCACGCGGTCGCCGAGGCGCTGATCACCTTCGTCGCCTTCTGCCTGATCTCCAGCGCCGGCTACTTCCTCAACGACCTGATCGACGTCGAGCTCGACCGCAAGCACCCGAAGAAGCGCTTCCGGCCGCTGGCGGCGGGGGAGCTCTCGGAGCGGGCGGCGATGGTCATCGCTCCCATCCTCGCCGTGGTCGCGATCGCGATCGCCTTCGCCGCCGTCAACTGGGAAGTCGGCCTGATGGTGGTCGGCTACGGGATCGCCCAGGTGGCTTACAGCCTCGGCCTCAAGCAGATCGTGATCATCGACGTGATGACGCTGGCCGGCCTCTTCATCCTCCGCGTCGCCGCCGGCGCCAGCGCCGTCGACGCCCACGCCTCCGAATGGCTGCTGCTCTGCACCGGCATGCTCGCCGCCTTCCTCGGCTTCACCAAGCGCCGTCAGGAGGCGGTCTCCGAGCTGCACGAGGGCACCTCGACCCGGCCCGTCCTCGAGCACTACTCGTTGCCCTTCCTCGACCAGATGGTCTCCCTCGTCACCACCGGCACCGTGCTCAGCTACGCGATCTACACCGTCAACTCGCCGCTGATCGGCAGCCAGATGATGCTCACCATCCCGCCCGCCGTCTACGGCATCTTCCGCTACCTCTACCTGATCTACGACCGCTCCGACCAGCGTTCGATGTCCGGCATCATCGCCGGCGACCGCGGCATCCAAGCCGCCGGCGCCGCCTTCGCGGTGATCGCCTTCCTGCTGATTTACGTGTTCAACTAGGCGAGGCCGCGCCCTAAGCCATCCCCACCTCGGGCGGGCCGCCCTCCATCAGGTAAAAGCGCGCCCGACCGAGCTCCTCGCCGTTGACCTGGACGACCGCGGCGTGCGGGCCGGCGGTGGCGAAGGCGGCGGTGGCGGCGATCGACATCACCAGGCGCTGCTCCTGGCCTTCGGGGAGGCCGGGAGGGCGACCGGTCTCGAAGTTGGCGGTGAGGCCGTCGCCGAGCTCGTTGCCGTCGGGGTCCTGGACGGTGACGAGGAGTTCGTGGGGGTGGTTGGTCTCGTGCCAGGCGACGTCGATGCCGAGGCCGATCGAGAATGACCACTCGTGGGGCAGCTCGGGGAGGTGGAGGACGTTCCAGCCGCCGCCGGTCAGGTAGAGCTTGCCGTTGACGGCCTCGCTGTGGTCGCAGAGAAGGAGGAAGCCGATGTTCACGGGGCCTCCCCCTCCGCGTAGGGGATGACCGGCAGGTCGGAGCGCAGCTCGACCTTGCCGCCCCTGGTGAACTGGAGGTCGATCGTCTCGTTCTTGCGGTAGGTGCCGAACAGCCCCAGGTACATCGCCAGCCAGCGGCCGGTTCCCACCCTCTCCTTGACGATCGGGCGATCGAAGACGATCTCGCCGGCTTCGATCCGGTAGCTCTCCGGGTTCTGCTCGATCCCGTTGATGAAGACGGCGAACGGCGGCTCGGCGCCGGCCGGCAGCCTCACCCGCTCGCCGGCGGCGTAGCTGCCCTTGGGGATCTCGGTCTCGGTCCTGCTCATCGCTTTTCCGCTTCCAGAGTCTCGCGCACGAGGTCGAACGGCGTGTCGTGGTGGGTCGGGTCGAGCTCCTCCCGCACCACCCCGCCCCTGAACGGCACGAACGCCCCGTCCCCCCGCACGTCCACCCCCGCCACCGACTTCCGCAGCAGCCCGCCGCCGCTCAGCTGCAGCCGCGCCTGAACCTGATCCCCCGGCCCATAGTCCCGCAACGACTGCACCGCCCGCACCGGCCCCTCACCGCGAATCGCCAGCGCTCGCTCTCGCATCGCGGCAACTGCCTCGCCCAGCCCTTCATAGGACGCGTGATCGACCTTCGACCCATGCCGGACGGTGAGCTTCCACTTCGGACGGGACACGCCCCCACCCTAAGCAATGGCAGGAGGGTCAGGCACCCCTCTCACAAAGGCTCCTGAGACCACAAATGCGCCCAGCACTACGCCCAGCTGCGCGACGGTCTTTGGGAGAGGGGTGCCTGACCCTCCCCCAACCGATTACGCCCCGCGCCGAGGTCTTTTAGGGCGCCGCGCCGGCGGCCCGACGATTTTCTCCGGCCCCTCCCGCTGCTCGATCGGCAAGTACTCCAGCTCCCGCTCGCCGGTGTAGATCTGCCGCGGCCGGGCGATTTTCTTCTCCGGGTCTTCCTGCATCTCCATCCACTGGGCGACCCAGCCGGCGGTGCGGGGGATGGCGAAGATCACCGTGAACATCTCGGTCGGGATCCCCATCGCCTCGTAGATGATCCCCGAGTAGAAGTCGACGTTCGGGTAGAGCTTGCGCTCGGTGAAGTACTCGTCGTCGAGGGCGCGCTTCTCCAGCTCACGGGCGATCTCGACCAGCGGGCTGTACTCGGTGGCCTCGAAGACCGGCTCGATGTACTGCTGGATGATCCGCGCCCGCGGGTCGTAGTTCTTGTAGACCCGATGGCCGAAGCCCATCAGTTTCTCCTCGCGCTGCTTCACCCGCTCGAGGAACTCCGGGATGTTCTGCGGCGACTCGATCCGCCGCAGCATCCGCAGCACCGCCTCGTTGGCGCCGCCGTGCAGCGGGCCGTAGAGCGCCGCCACTCCCGCCGCCACCGCCGAATAGGGGTCGACGTCGGAGGAGCCGACCCCGCGCACCGCGTTGGTCGAGCAGTTCTGTTCGTGATCGGCGTGGAGGACGAAGAGGACATCGAGGGCTTTCGTCAGCTCCTCCTTCGGGATGTGCCGGTCCTCGGTCTTCTTGAAGACCATCGAGAGGAAGTTCTCGGCGTAGTTGAGCTCGTTGTCCGGGTAGACGTAGGGCAGCCCCATGTTGTGCCGGTACGAGAAGGCGGCGAGGGTCGGCACCTTGGCGATCAGCCGCACCGCGGCCATGTAGCGCTCTTCGGGGTCGCTGATCTGCTTCGCGTCCGGGTAGAAGGTCGAGAGCGCGCCGACCCCGGCCAGGAGCATTCCCATCGGGTGGGCGTCGTAGCGGAAGCCCTCGAAGAAGTGCTTGAGGTCCTCGTGGACGAAGGTGTGGTGGGTGATGTCGAAGACCCAGCGGTCGAGCTGGGCGGTCGTCGGCAGCTCGCCGAAGATCAGCAGGTAGGCGACCTCGAGGAAGGTCGACTTCTCGCAGAGCTGCTCGATCGAGTGGCCGCGGTGTTCGAGGATCCCGGCGGCGCCGTCGATGTAGGTGACCGAGGAGCGGCAGGAGGCGGTGTTGGTGAAGGCCGGGTCGTAGGACATCAGCCCGAAGTCGTCCTCGGAGACTTTGATCTGGCGCAGGTCCATTCCCCGTACCGTGCCGTCGGAGATCGGCAGCTCGTAGGTCTGGCCGGTGCGGTTGTCGGTGACGGTCAGCGACTCGTTACCGGAGGAATCACGGGAGGCGTCGGCGGTCGGGTCCTGCGTCTGCTGCTCGGTGGCCATGCCCCCTCCTTCTTGACTGGGTCGCTCGGAGGGAGGAAGTATCGCACCTCGGGCTGGGCGCCCTGTTACGGAGCCGCGGCTCCCGGCCCCTCGAACTGCGTCATCGCGCGCAGCTCCTCGAAGCGGGCGTCGATCTCCTCGCGGGTCAGCCGCGAGACCCGCTCGGTCCCGAACTCCTCGACGTTGAAGGAGGCGAGGACGGTGCCGTAGCCCATCGCTCGCCGCAGCTCGGCCTCGTCGAAGTGGTCGCCGCAGCTGTCGAGGTAGCCGAAGAAGCCGCCGGCGAAGCTGTCGCCGGCGCCGGTCGGGTCGCGGACGTCCTCGAGCGGGAAGCCGGGGAGCGCGAAGAAGCCGCTCCGCGTGAACAGCGCGGCCCCGTACTCGCCCTGCTTGGCGATCACCGCCCGGGGCCCCGTCGCCATCACCGCGCGGGCGGCGCGAGCGAGGTTCGACTCGCCGGTCAGCATGCGAATCTCGGCGTCGTTGACGACGAGGCAGTCGACCTCGGCGATCGCCGCCTCCAGCGAGTCCTTGGCGGTCTCGATCCAGAGGTTCATCGAGTCGAGCCCGCTCAGCTTGGCGCCGCCGCACTGGGCGCGCACCTGGCGCTGCAGGTCGGGCTGGATGTTGGCGAGGAAGAGGGTGTCGGCCGCCTGCGAGGCCGCCGAGAGCTTCGGCTGGAACTCGGCGAAGACGCCGAGCTGGGTGTCCTCGGTGTGGGCGACGTTGAGGTCGTACTCGTAACGGCCGCGCCAGAAGAAGCTCTTGCCGCCCTCGACCCGCTCGATGTCCTCGGTGACGATCCCCCGCCCCTCCAGGACCTCGAACTGCTCGGCGCCGAAGTCGTCGCCGACCGGCCCGACCGGGCGCACCTCGGTGAAGAAGCTGGCCGCCAGCGAGAAGTGCACGGCGGCGCCGCCGAGCATCCGCTCGCGCTCCCCGAACGGGGTCTTCACCGCGTCAAACGCGATCGATCCGACGACCGTGAGCGCCATCAGCGGAGGAGCCTAATCGAGGTGACCGCGCGAGCAGCGGCCGCCCTGCGAGACTCACCGGCCAATGAAGGCGATCCAAATCGAGGAGTTCGGCGGACCGGAGGTGCTGCGGCACGTCGAGGTCCCCGACCCCAGCCCCAAGCTCTCCGAGGTCGTCGTCAACGTCAAACGCTGCGGCGTCAACTTCGCCGACACCCACACCTCCCGCAACGACTACCTGGCCGAGCAGACCCTGCCGCTGATCCCCGGCGCCGAGGTCAGCGGCCAGCTCTCCGACGGTCGCCGGGTCGCCGCCCTGCTCGGCAGCGGCGGCTACGCCGAGAAGGTCGCGGTGGCAAGCTCGCAGCTGATCGAGCTGCCCGAGGGCGTCGACTACGACCAGGCGGCCGGTGGCCTCCTGCAGGGGCTGACCGCGATGGCGCTGGTCCACCGCTGCGCGCGGATCGAGCCCGGGGAGACGATCGTCGTCGAGGCCGCCGCCGGCGGCACCGGCACCCTCGCCGTGCAGCTGGCGAAGCGGGCGGGGGCGAAGGTGATCGGCCTCGCCTCCAGCGAGGAGAAGCGGGAGCTGGTGCGCGCGCTCGGCGCCGACGCCTGCGTCGACTCCCGCGCCGAGGACCTCGGTGCGGCGATCCGCGAGGCCAACGACGGCAAGCGCGTCGACGCCTTCCTCCACATGAGCGGCGGCGAGGCCTTCGACGCCGAGCTTGGCGTGCTGGCGCCGCTGGGGCGGATGGTCGTCTTCGGGATCGCCTCGCGGGAACAGCGCCAGATCTCCACCGCCTCGCTGCTGCGCGGCTCGAAGTCGGTGATCGGCTTCTGGCTCGCCCATTTGCTCGGCCGCCCGGATCTCCTGGTCCCGATGATCGGAGAGCTGCTGACGGCGATCGCCGCCGGCGAGCTGACGGTTACGATCGCAGAGGTCTATCCACTGTCGGAGGCGCAGCGCGCCCACGAAGACCTGATCGCCCGCCGCACCAGCGGCAAGCTTCTCCTCGACCCCTCCTCCTGATCGGAGCCCATTGACCGCCTTCAAAGACCTCGGTCTCTCGCCTGACATCCAGCAGGCCCTGGATGAGCTCGGCTTCGAGGACCCGACGCCGATCCAGGAGCAGGCGATCCCGGAGCTGCTCGGCGGCCACGACGTGATCGGCCAGGCCCAGACCGGGACCGGCAAGACCGCCGCCTTCGGGCTGCCGCTGCTGCAGTACCTCGACCCCGAGAACGAAGAGGTGCAGGCGATCGTCCTCACCCCGACGCGGGAGCTCTGCATCCAGGTGACCCAGGCGCTGCGCGCCTACGCCGAGCACCTGCCGATCGAGATCGTCGCCGTCTTCGGCGGCGCCCCGATTCGCTCGCAGCAGTCGCAGCTGCGCTCCGGCGCCCACGTCGTCGTCGCCACCGTCGGGCGGATGATGGACCTGATGTCGCGGCGCTCGCTGGTCCTGACCGCGGCCCGCTACGTCGTCCTCGACGAGGCCGATGAGATGCTCGACCTCGGCTTCATCGAGGACGTCGAGAAGATCCTGCGGATGTGCCCGAGCGGGCGCCAGACGGCGCTCTTCTCGGCGACGATGCCGCCGCCGATCAAGAAGCTCGCCGAGGGCTACATGTACGACCCGACGACGATCCGGATCACGCCGAAGAAGCTGACCGTCGACGCGATCCAGCAGGCCTACGTCGAGGTCCCGGCCAAGGAGAAGGCCTCGCGACTGGTCGAGCTGCTGAAGGTCGAAGAGCCCGAGCAGGCGATCATCTTCACCCGGACCAAAATCGGCGCCTCGAAGCTGGAGAAGACGCTGAAGGACAAAGGGCTCGACGTGAAGGCCCTGCACGGCGACCTCAGCCAGGGCACCCGCGACGGGGTGATGATCGCCTTCAAGGACCACCGCGTGCGGCTGCTGGTGGCGACCGACATTGCCGCCCGCGGGCTCGACGTCGAGCACGTCACCCACGTCATCAACTACGACGTGCCGAACTCCTCGGAGATCTACGTGCACCGGATCGGCCGGACCGGCCGGGTCGGTCGGACCGGCCGCGCGATCACCTTCGTGACGCCCGAACAGAAGGACGAGATCGCCCGCATCGAGCGCGACGTCAACACCACGATCGGCGAGTGGGAGACCCCCGAGGAGCGGCTCGAGCACGCGCCGCGGCCGCGGCGGCGGCAGCGCGAGCGGGGTGAGCGGCGCGAGCGCAAGCGCCCCGCCGTGGCCGCGGCCAACGGCGACGGAGGCGAGGACGAGGCGAAAGCCGAGACGACCAAGCTCTTCGTCAACCGCGGCGAGAACAGCGGCATCGACGAGGAGGCGCTGCGCTGGGCGCTGCGGGAGGGCGCCGTCCTTCCCGAGGAGGCCGTCCACGACGTCCGCGTCCTCCACCGCTTCTCCTTCGTCGAGGTCGACCCGGATCAGGCCGAGCGTGCCGTCGAGTTCCTCGACGGCACCAAGCTCAAAGGCAAGGAGATCCGGCTCGAGATCGCCAAGAGTTAACGCATCCGACTTTCACCACAGTGGGGTGGGGCGAAAGTCGGATGCGGCGCCGAATCGAAACGACCGCTGCGGGTATCAATGCTGAGTGCGGTTCCTTTTCGCCTTCCTCGCCTGGTCCCTGGTCGCCGGGGCAGCGCTGCTCGCCGCCACCACGGCGTCGGCGGTGGCACCGAGCTGTGCCGCCGGTCCGGAAACGGTCGGCGGCGCCACCTATGGCACCCCCTGCGATGACCTGATCGTCGCCCCGGCCGGGGTGGAGGTGGTGCAGGGCGGCGGCGGAGACGACACGATCCTCGCCGCGGCAATCACGGCCACCAGCGACTGCCCGAGCGGCTGCTTTCTCGGGGTCGGCAGCCAGACTTTTGAAGGCGGGCCGGGCGATGACGTCGTCTTCGGCGAGCGCGGCAACGACACTCTGAAAGGTGGCGAGGGGAACGATCAGCTCTTCGGTGGGATCGGCGACGACTTGCTGCGCGGCGGGCCGGGGAACGATCGGCTCGCGGGCGGCTTCGGTGCCGACTCGATCGACGGCGATGGAGGCGACGACTACGTCCGCGGCGACGCGACGATCGACCGCATCTTCGACACCGGCGGCGGTTCTGACACGCTCAGCTTCTCGACCGGGGTGACGCCGGGGTTCGGCGATGCGGTGTCCTTCGCCGGCTTCCCGGCCGCCGGCGGCGAGCGCGGTCTCGAGCTGGAGATGGATGACGACGGTCAGAACGCCGACAACGGCGTCGCCCCCTTTGGTGGCGGCGTCGACGAAATCGAAGCGGCCAATTTCGAGACTGTGATCGGGACTCCGTTCTCGGACCATCTGGTCGGGTCCCCCGCGGCCCAGCGTTTTTACGGCGGCGGGGGTGCGGATGCGATCGAGGGCGGCGGCGGGGCAGACACCCTGGTCGGTGGTGCCGACGGCGACTACCTGGATGGCGGCGCGGTCGTTACCCGCGACACTGACCTGGTCAGCATCGGGATGATGACTCCGGCGGGCGCGACGCCGTACACCCAGCTTTATCTGGTCGGCAGCGGCAGCGGCGACGAGGTCGCCGCCAACTACTCGCCGACCGCCGTCGGCTTCCAGCTCGGCGCCGGCGAATTCGACCAGAGCCCGGGCGACGACGGCGGCTGCGAGATCGAAACCGCGACGACCGCAACCTGCGCGTTGGCGGCGCCGCTCGACTCTCTGTTGCTGGCCGGGATGGACGGTGACGACTCGATCGCCGCCAGCGGATTTCCTGGCACGGTCGGGGTTGTCGCGATCGGCGGCGAGGGAGGCGACTCGATAACGGGCCGGGACGGCGAGGACATCCTCGTTGACGGTCCGGGGGAGGGGACGGACACCCTTACCGCGCTCGGGGGCGACGACGCCCTCACCCATAACGGCGGTCCGGACCACCTGCTCGGCGGCGATGGCAACGACCTCTTCCTCTCCGACTCGATCTGCGACGGGGAGAACATCGTCGGTGGCGCTGGGCGCGACAACTCATCCTGGGCTCGTCTCGATGCAAGCGTCTCGGCCGACCTGGAAACGGGATCAGCCGGCCAGCCGGGGGGCGACGGCGCTCCTGACTGCGGCAGCGGCGAGCTGGACTCGATGATGGAGATCGAGGATCTGGAGGCGTCCTCGGCGCCCGACGTCCTCCGCGGCGACGCCGGCCCGAACCAGCTGCTTGGACATCTCGGTCCCGACCGCTACGCGGCCGCCGCCGGTGAGGACTCGATCCTCGCCAACTCGGGAGACGCCGACCCCGAGATCGACTGTGGCGCCGATGCCGACCGGGCGCTGGTCGATTTTCCCCAGTACGGGGATGCAGACCCGGTCGGTTGCGAGACGGTTACCGAAGCGGCACCGAACAGCTTCCAGGCCGGGACGAAATTGCCACCGCCACCTCTGGAGCCGCCCTCGTCCGAGGAACCGCCACCACCACCACAGGATCGCCGCCCGCCGCAGACCAGGATTGCCTTCCATCCGCCGGCGACGATCTCTGCGCTGCGCGCTTCGCGGTTTGTCGCCTTCCGCTTCGAGGCGAGCGAGCCCGGCGCCGGCTTCCGCTGCAAGCTCGACGCCCGCCCGTACCGCCCCTGCACCTCACCCCGTAGCTATCGCGTCAAGGCGGGCAGGCACGCCTTCCGCGTCTTCGCGATCGACCGCGCCGGCAACCGCGACCGTACGCCTGCGCTCTTCCGCTTTCGCGTCAGTCGCCGCTAACGCTTCCGATTTTCGCCACACCGGGGTGGGGCAGGAATCGGCTACGCCGTCAGCTCCGCCACCGTCTCCAGCAGGCGGTCGAAGTCGATCGGCTTGGTGATGTAGCCGTCGATCGCGAGGTCGGTCGGGGCGTCGGCGTCGCCCGGGTTCTGGTGGGCGCTGACGATCAGGACTGGGACCTCGTTGCCGCCGCCGCGGATCTCGCGCAGGGCGTCGATCCCGGACTTGCGCGGCATCATCGCGTCGAGCAAAAGGAGGTCGGGCTCGACCCCGTCGGCGAGGTGGTCAAGCACCTCCTGGCCGTCGGCCGCGGTCGCGACCGCGTGGCCGGCCATCTCCAGCCGCGTCCGCATCAGCAGCAGGATCGTCTCCGAGTCGTCGGCGACGAGGATCGTCGCCATCAGCTCGCCTCCGCCGTCGCCTGGCCCTGGCTGCCGCCGGCGCCGTCGCCCGCGGACGCCGGCCCGGCCGCGATCGGCAGCCGCAGCCGGAAGGTCGACCCCCGGCCGACCGTCGACTCGGCGCTGATGCCGCCGCCATGCGCCTCGGCCAGCGATTTCGCGATCGCCAGTCCGAGGCCGGTGCCGCCGACGCGCTGGGTCAGGCCCGCGTCGCCGCGGGTGAAGCGGTCGAAGATCCGCTCCAGCTGTTCCTCCGGGATGCCGGGTCCGTTGTCGCTCACGCTGATCTCCACCTCGGCGCCGACGGCACGCGCCGCCACCTCGATGGACGCACCTTCGGGCGTGTACTCATGCGCATTCGTAAGCAGATTCACCAGTATTTGCCTGATTCGGTCCGGCTCGACGTTGATCGGCGGCAGCCCCGGCTGGAGGTTTTCGCGCAGGTGCTGGCCCCCTGCCTCGGTCTGGGCGCGCATCGTACGCACGACGTCCTCGACCAGCGGCGCGACCTCGGTCGGCCGCGGTTGGATCGAGAGGCGGCCGGCGTCCGAGCGGGCGAGGTCGAGGAGGTCGTTCAGCAGCCGCACCAGGTGGCGGCAGTTGTCGAGGATCACCTCCACCGTCTCCGCCTGGCGCGGCGTCAGGGAGTCCCGTTCCAGCATCAGCAGCTCGGCGAAGCCCTGGACCGAGGTCAGCGGGCTGCGCAGCTCGTGCGAGGCGGTGAGGACGAACTCGTCTTTGAGCCGGTCGAGCTGTTCGCGCCGGCTCTCCTCCTGCTCGAGCTCCTCGGCCATCTCGTTGAAGGCGGTGCCGAGGGTGGCGGTCTCCGAGAGGCCGCCGACCTCGACCCGGGCGCCGCGGTCGCCGGCGGCGAGGCGCCCGGCCGCGTCGACCAGCTCCTCGAGCGGGCGCCGCAGCGAGGAGATCAGGCCGCTGAAGAGGAGCAGCGCCCCGGTCAGGCCGGCCAGCAGGCCGGCGGCGACCAGCAGCGCGGTGTCGCGGGTGTCGGCGGAGATCTCGTCGCGCAGTTCGTCGCGCCGCTCGGCCTGCCGGGTGACGACGTTACGCGCCGCCTCGCCGCCGCTGCCGCGGACGATCCGTTCCCGCGCCACCATCTCCACCTGGTAGGAGCGGGCGATCGCGTCCTCGAAGTCCTGGCGCTGCTGGATGAAGCGGCCGACGCCGATCACCGCCATCGCCGTGAGCACGGCAAAGCCGATCGCGAACCCGATCCGCAGCCGGTTGGCGAGCGACGGGCTCAGCCGTCGATTGGATCGTGAATATGCTTGCGCCCCTATGGCTGACGAGGCTACCGAGCAGGACGGAACCGTCGCGGCGCCGGACGGAATCGACCCCAAACCGGTCGAAGCCTGGTTCGGCGAGAACGTCGCCGGCGTCGCCTTGCCGCTGCGCTTCGAGCGGATCGCGGGCGGCCACTCGAACCTCACCTATCGCGTCTTCGACGCCTCCGGACGGAAGTGGGCGCTGCGCCGGCCGCCGCTCGGCAAGCGGCTCGGCTCGGCCCACGACATGGGGCGCGAGTTCAAGGTCGTCTCGGCGCTGGGCGGGACCGCGGTGCCGGTGGCGCCGGTGGTCGGTCTCTGCGAGGACGAGAGCGTCAACGACGCCCCCTTCTACGTGATGGAGTTCGTCGAGGGGCCGATCCTGCGCGGCCTCGCCGAGGCGGAGATCTTCCCCGACGAGGGCGACCGCCGGGCGATCGGCGAGCGCGTCGCCGACACCCTGGTCCAGATCCACGCCGTCGACCCCGACGCGGTCGGCCTCGGCGACCTCGGTCGCAAGGAGGACTACGTCGCCCGCCAGCTGCGCCGCTGGCAGGACCAGTGGGAGAAGTCGAAGACGCGGGAGCTGGAGCCGATCGACCGCGTCCACGAGGCGCTCTCGGCCCGCATCCCCGAGCAGGGGCAGGCGACGATCGTCCACGGCGACTACCGCCTCGACAACATGATCCTCACCGACGCCGGCGAGGTCGCCGCCGTGGTCGACTGGGAGCTCTGCACCCTCGGCGACCCGCTCGCCGACGTCGGCCTGCTGATGGCCTACTGGCCCGAGCGGGGCGACGACGTCGTCGCCCTCGGGATGCCGGCGAACCTCGCGCCCGGGTTCCCGAGCCAGAAAGAGCTGGCGGCCCGCTACGCCGAGCGCAGCGGCCGCGACCTCTCCGACCTCAACTTCTACGTCGCCCTCGGCTACTGGAAGCTGGCGATCATCCTCGAGGGCGTCTACGCACGCTACACCGCCGGCGGCTATGGCAAGGTGGACGAAGGGGTCGAGGCCTTCGCCCTGCTGGTCGAGCGTTTGGCCGAGGAGGCCGAGCGGATCGAGGGCGACGGCATTTCTCTGTAGACAGGCGTACGGGCCCGGGTTGACAGTCCCAGCCGGAAATTGAAAGGGTTAGTTGGAAATCCCTGATTACCAGTCGCCAAAACCATCAGGGCCATCTCGCCACATCCACTGATCAGAAGGAGAACCTTCGTGAAGCAGATTCGCAAGCGGCTCACGTATGCCAACGTGATGTCCTCGATCGCAGTCTTCCTCATTCTCGGCGGTGCCACCGCGATTGCAGCGGGCCTCGCCAAAAACAGCGTCGGCTCGAAACAGCTGAAGAAAAACGCTGTCACCACCGCGAAAATCAAGAACAACGCCGTCACCACGGAAAAGATCAAGGATGGCGCTGTGACCGCCACCAAGCTCGGTGCTGGCGCGGTCGGCGGTTCCGCGCTCGGTGCCGGTTCAATCACCAACGACAAGCTCGCCGAGGGCGCCGTGACCGGCAACAAAGTCGCCGCCGGGACGATCGGCCGCGGCAACCTGTCCGAAGGCGGGCTCCTGCCGCGCGGCATCGCCTTCGTTGAATTCAATGGCACGGTCCAGAACTCGATCGGGATCCCGAACGGGACGCATCCCTCAGCGGGCATCTTCTGCTTCGATCTCCCCTTCTCGCCTGTTAACGCACAGGCGACGGTCGAGAGCGACAGCGAAGCGAACGACATCGCCAGCGTCATCATCCCGGGCGTGAGCGAAGGTTTCCTGGTCGGGTGCCCCGCGGGTACCGATCTGGAGATAGACACCTGGGACACCGAAACGCAGGAATTCTCCACCGAAGAATTCTTCCTCGTCGTCTGGTAGGTCCTGTTGCGTTTCTCGTATCGAGCGGGGGAGGGCCGGGCGAAGCCCCGGCCCTCCTTTTTTCCTGGAATCGGTCGCGTTGCGGCGCTGGGCATGGCAATCGCGATGACGGCGGCCTTCGTCGCCTGTGGAGACAGCGAGGAGAAGGCCGGGTCCACCGATCGTCGAGACGCGATCCCGAGCGCTTCGGCTTCCGGGCCGGATTCGCAGCCCGAGGCCGCGAAGGGGGAACCGTCGAGCGGAAAGGCGACGGACGGATCTCGGGCCGCGACTCCCGCTGAGGACCGCTCCGGTGGCCATCAGCCCAAATCCGATTCGAAGGGCCGTGGTTCCTCCCGTCGCCAAAGCCGGCCGCGGGGGAGCGATGCTCCGCCTGATTCGCACCAGGAGGAAATCCCCACCCCTACTCCCAGCGGCAACGAGACCCGCGCCGAGGATCTCCCGCAACCGGACCCACAGCGGGTCCAGCCCGATCAACCTGGCTGACTTCGGCTTTCTTGGGCATCGGCATCCGCCAGGAGAGTTCCTCAACGTCGATACGCCCGCCGCGTGGCGCCGCTCGAGGTTCCCTTCGGCTTCGGCGCTACCAGATCACCTCTATTCCATAACGACCGAGGTTGCTATCGGCGGTGACGAGGGCAAGGCCCTCGCTCTCAGCCTGCGCGATCAGCAGGCGGTCGAAGGGGTCACGATGATGCATTGGCAACTGTCCCACGCGATCGGCGTGACGGGCATCGATGGGCAGGAGGTTGACGCCCGCTTGCGCCAGCTGCCCGAGCATGTCGGACGGGGCGGCGAGCTTGCCGAGGCGGCGCTTGATCGCGACCTCCCAGATGACGACAGCGCTGACCACGATCTGTCGTTCTCCGCGGGAGATCACCTCACGCGCGTTCTTCCCGATCCGATCCGGTTCTCCCGCCATCCACCAAAGAACGACGTGGGTGTCGAGCAGGAGGCTCAGGACCGCGTGCCGAGCGCCTCGGCAAGGTCGTCTGGGAGCTCGTCGAAGTCGTTGGCGATCTTGACTCGCCCGCGCCAGGCACCGGCGAGGGAGGCAAAACCTTCTCCCCGCCGCTCCGGGACGAGCCGTGCCGCCGGTGCGCCCCGCCGCGTGATCACGATCTCCTCGCCTGCTTCGACGCGCGCCACCAACTTCGAGAGCTGCGTCTTGGCTTCGTGCATGCCGATCTCGGCCATGCGGGAAAGATTAGCAGCTACTAGCTATATATCTAGCTAGATGTGGTATTGCTCAGACCATCCGCGTCGCGTGCCGCGGCTCCAGGTTGCCTTCGGCTTCGGCTTCGGCGCGCTTGGACCAGCGGTTGAGCTCGCGGCGGGCGAGGACCATCTTGTGGACCTCGTCGGGGCCGTCGGCGAGGCGGAGCATGCGGCTGAAGCGCCACATGATCGCCAGCGGGGTGTCGTCGGTCATGCCGAGGGAGCCGTGGATCTGGATCGCGCGGTCGAGCACGTCCATCACCATGTTGGCGGCGACGATCTTGATCGCCGAGATCGCCTGGCGGGCGGCGCGCTTGCCCTCCGTGTCCATCTTCCAGGCGGCGTAGAGGGTAAGCAGGCGGGCCTGGTCGATCTCCATCCGGGAGGCGGCGATCGCCTCCTGGACGAATTGCTTCTCGCCCAGCGGGCCGCCGAAGGCGCTGCGCTCGTTGGCGCGGCGGCACATCATCTCGTGCGCCCGCTCGGCGGTGCCGATTGCCCGCATGCAGTGGTGGATGCGGCCCGGTCCGAGCCGGTCCTGGGCGATCGCGAAGCCGGCGCCGCGCTCGCCGAGCAGGTTCTCCTTCGGCACCCGGCAGCCTTCGTAGCGGATCTCGCAGTGGCCGGGGCCGCCGTCGTGGCCCATCACCGAGATCGGCCGCACCAGGTTGAATCCCGGGCTGTCGGTGGGCACGCAGATCATCGAGGCGCGGCCGTAGGGGTGGGCATCGGGGTCGGTGACGACCATCGCGATCGCCAGCTCGGCGCCGACGGCGCCGCTGGTGAACCACTTGTGGCCGTCGATCACCCACTCGTCGCCGTCGAGCTCGGCCCGGGCCTGCAGCAGGGTCGGATCCGACCCCGACACCTCCGGCTCGGTCATCGAGAAGCAGGAGCGGATCTTCCCCTCCAGCAGCGGCTCGAGCCAGCGCTCGCGCTGCTCGGCCGTGCCGTGCTCGGCGAGGATCTCCATGTTGCCGGTGTCGGGAGCCGAGCAGTTGAAGGCCATCGGCGCCGCCATCGGGCTCCGCCCCATCTCCTCGCAGAGCAGCCCGTACTCCCAGTTCTTCAACCCCGGCCCGAAGCGCTCGTCGGGCATGAAGAGGTTCCACAGCCCCTCGCCCTTCGCCTGCTCGCGCACGGCGACGAGGTTCCGCGGGTAGGGGACGCCGGGCGCCACCTCGGCGTCGAGCGCTTCCATGATCTCCCGCTCCTGCGGGTAGATCCGCTCGTCCATGAAGTCGAGCACGCGCTCGCGAAGGCTCGCGACCTCGGGGCTGGGGCTGAAGTCCATCGGGGCGGGACTCTATTTCATGGTTGCGTGGGCGCCGCGCCCGCCAGACGCCACCGCGTGAACAGCTCGCCCTCGCCCTCGAGCACCCAGAGCAGCTCCGCCGGGACGGGCCGCGGAAGCGTCCCGTGCATCAGCGAGCGCTCGCCGTCGCCGGTGAGGACCGGGTTATGGGTGAGAAAGAGGTCGTCGACCAGTCCCTCGGCGACCAGGTTGTGCAGCACCGTGGGCCCGCCCTCGCAGCTGACCGACTCGATCCCGCGCTCGCGGTGGAGGAGGTCGAGCAGATCGCGCAGGTCGACCCGGTCGCCATAGCGGATCGTCTCCACCGGCGTCGCGGTCGGGGGCGGAGAGTGGGAGGCGGCGGTGGCGACAACCACCTCGCCGTGGCCGTCGGTGAACAGCCCCGCGTCCCAGGGAAGGTCGAGGCTCTGGCTGACGATCACGGTCAGGGGATCGGCGGGGAGCCCGATCTGCTCGCGGTACTCCCGCAGCCTCGGCACCGGCAGCATCCGGTCGTAGCGCTCGACTCGCATCGTGTTGGCGCCGATCACGACGGCGTCGGCGAAGGTGCGCAGCCGCATCAACACCCGGGCGTCCATCGGGAAGCCCAGGCCCTCGGTCCTGCCGGCGATCGTGGCGCGGCCGTCGAGGGTGCTGATGAAGGCGCAGGCGACGTAGGGCTTCCCGGGTCCCCCGGGTGAGCGCATCAGCTCCTCGACCATCGCGCCGAAGTCGATCGCCTCCCCGCTCGGGAGGAGACCGTGCATCGTGATCGGGCGCAGCTGGATCATCGCTACCAGCGGCAGCCTACGGCAACATCCCTGCAGACTTGGCGATGGCATGAGCGTGGACATCGGACAGATCGCCTCCCGCTATCCCGGGAGGGGCAGGCGGGGGTCGCTGGACGCCGTGGCGGAGCTGCGCGCCGCGCTGCCGGCGCACCCCGAGCCGCCGGCGATCGGGGTCGTCGGCACCAACGGCAAGTCCAGCACCGCCGCCTACCTCAGCCGTCTGCTGACCGCCGCCGGGCTGCGGACCGGCAGCTACACCTCGCCGCACCTCTCCTCCTGGGGGGAGCGGGTGAGGATCGACGGCGTCGCCTGCGACGAGGAGGAGCTGGCGGAGACCCTGGAGGAGGTCGGGCGCCTGGCCGTCGGCGTCGACCGCCGGGAGCTGCGCTTCTTCGACGTGCTGACCCTGGCGGCGGAGCTGATCTTCGCGCGGCACGAGGCGGCCGCGGTCGTCTGCGAGGCGGGCATCGGCGGCAGGCTCGACGCGGTGCGCCTGCTGAGGCCGCGGTTGACGCTGTTCACCGGCGTCGCCCTCGATCACGCCGAGATCCTCGGCGCCGAGCTGGAGCAGATCCTGCGCGAGAAGCTGCTGCTGGCGCCGGCCGGTGGCGATGTCCTCGCATCGAGGCTGCCGCCGGACCTGGAGCGGCGCGCCGAGGAGCTTGCCCGCGAATGCGGCTTCGGCCTCGGCTGGGTGGACGAGGAGGCCGAGCCCCTGCCGGCGGCCGCGGCGGCGCTGGCCGGGCCTCTGCGACGCTCGCTCGCCATCGCCATCGCCGGCCGCCGCTGGGCGGAGCGCGGGCTGGGGGCTCCGCCGTTGGGGAGCGAGGAGCTGGAGCGGCTGGACCTCGCGGTTCCCGGCCGCTGCGAGCGCGGGCGCTGGGACGGCGTGCCCTACCTGCTCGACAGCGCCCACAACCGGGCGGCGTGGCAGGGGCTGGTGGCGGAGCTGGAGCGGGAGCCGCTCGGCGGCGGCGGCAGCCGGCTGGCCGCCGTCGCCTCCCTCTCCCCGGACAAGGAACGGGTCGCCCTGGCGGAGGCCCTCGCCTCCCTGCGGCAGCTCGACCTGGTCCTCGCCACCCGGCACCACCAGCTCCCGGCCGTGGACCCGGGCGACCTCGCCGCCGACCTCCGGCGGGCGGGACTGCGGACTGCGGTCGAGGACGACCCGCTGGCCGCGGTCGGGCTCGCCCGCGCCAGGGCGCGCGAGCTCGGCGGCGGCGTCCTCGTCCTCGGCTCGACCCACCTCGTCGCCGAGGTGCGGCGGCGGATGGTGGGGGCGGGTCAGCTGTAGTCGTGCCAGCCGGCGAACTCGCGGCCGGCGAACTTCCGCAGCTCGGAGACGTCCTCGCCGAAGCGTCCCCGGATCGTCTCGAAGAGATCGTCGGGCAGCTTCGGCTTCGGCGCCGGCGGCTTCTCCGGGTCGTGGACGACCTTCTCGACGATCCAGCGCATCGACTCGGGCAGGCGGTCGAAGTTGCGGTCGAAGGAGCGGAAGCCCGGAAGCTTGATCAGCTTCTCCATGAACTGGTATTTGTCGCCCTGCTTGGCGCTCGACTTCTCCCACTCGCGGTCGAACTGCTCGGAGGTGAAGCTCTCGTCGACGCCGGCGAAGGCGAAGGCCCTGCGCATCGTCTCCTCGCGTTCGGTCTGCAGCTCCTCCTGGGTGATGATCGCGATCTGGGCGCGGTCGAAGCGCTCGAGGTAGGGCTGCAGCTGCATCCAGTACTTGGAGCGGTTCACGTAGGAGGTGTCGGGCCGGGAGAGCACCTCGACCAGGTCGCCGGTCTCGTAGCCGGCACCGGTGGCGTGGACCCAGTGGGAGAGGATCCGCTTGATCGGGTCGCGGACCATGTAGAGCAGCCGCGCGTCGGGGCAGCTCTGCCTGATCCGCTCGGCGACCCCCTCGAAGCGGGGCAGGTTCGTGTAATGCGGGGAGGACTCGCCGCGCACCTCGAAGCGGTCGTCGAAGCGGCTCGCGTACCAGTCGAGGCCGAGGTCCCAGTTCAGCTCCCGGGCGAAGAAGTTCAGCTCCTTCGGCTTCGACATCTGGATTTCGGGATGGAGGCCGAGGTAGTGGTGGATGCTCGTCGTCCCGCACTTGAGGCCGCCGATGATGATCAGGTTCGGCAACTGGGCGTGGCGCTTGCGACGTTTGCGCCAGCGGCTCCCGCGATCGGCGGCGTAGCGCTCGCGGGCGCGCGTGCACATCGCTTCGTCAGCGGGGTCCCGGCGGGCGGTGGGCGGCAGGGTGTGCGTGTCGGTGTCCGGCACGGGCGGGGCTAGTCTAGCTGCGATGGTCGCAGCCGATCTTCAGGCCAACTTCGCGCGCTTCTTCGAAGCCTCGGCCGAGTTCTTCCGCCATCTCTCGGAAATCGACTGGTCGACGTTCGCGCTGGCCCTGCTCTTCCTGCTGGGGATGCAGCTGGCCCGTGCCTGGGCCTGGCGCAACGTCCTGCGTGCGGCCTATCCCGACGAGAAGATCCCATTCCTGCCGCTGGCCGCCGCCTACCTCGCCGGCGCCGGGATCAACGCGATCCTCCCCGCCCACGCCGGCGACGCGACCAAGGTCTTCCTCGTCAAGCGCCAGATCCCCAGCTCCTCCTACCCGGCGGTCACCTCGTCCTTCCTCGTCCAGGCGATCTTCGACACCTCGGTCGGAATTCTGGTCCTGCTCTACGCGATCACCCAGGGACTGCTGCCGCCGCTGCCGCGGATCCCCAACCTGCCGGCCTTCGAGATCTCCTTCTGGGCCGACCACCCGAAGGCGTTCGTGATCACCACGGTGGCGGTGCTGGTGGGGATCGCCGTCGCCATCTACATGCTTGCCCATCGGGTGCGGCGCTTCTGGGCCCGCGTCCGCCAGGGCCTCGCGATCCTCACCGAGCCGCGCCGCTACCTGCGCGAGGTCGCCGCCTGGCAGGGGCTGGGCTGGCTCTGCCGCTTCGCCGCCTTCTGGTTCTTCCTCGAAGCCTTCGGAATCGGCGGCTCGATCGGCAAGGTGATGCTGGTGATGAGCGTGCAGGCGATCGCCAACGTGGTCCCCTTCACGCCGGGGGGAGCCGGCGCCCAGCAGGCGCTGCTGGTCGCGACCCTGCACGGGCCGACCCGGACCGCCGTTCTCTCCTTCTCGGTCGGCACCCAGATCGCGATGGCGGCCTGGTCGGTCGTGCTCGGCTTCCTCTCGGTGCTGCTGGTCTTCAAAACCACCGACTGGCGCGGCCTGATCCGCCAGGCCGAGGAGGATGCCCAGAGCGAGAAGGCCGCGCAGGCGGCTGGCTCGCCGTAAGGGCGCTTTTGTCAACTATCGGTTGACAAAAGCGCCCCGCCTCACCTCAGGAAGACCAGCCCGGGTAGCGGCCGCCGACCCGCCACTGCCAGGGGGGTCGTTCGGAGGCGGGGAACTCGTAGTGGTTGCGGCCGGGGAGGGTCTCCAGGGGGACGAGGGCGGGATCGGACTCGGCGAGGACCTCGGTTGCGGCCGCCGCTTCGACGTCGGCCCGGGTGGCGCGGCGCGCCTGCCGCTCCCAACCGAGCGCGGGCCGGTAGAGCCAGTAGACGACTTCCACCAGGCCGGTCGCCTGGCGGTGGTCGATCAGCTCGGTGAAGGCGGTGGTGCGGCGGCCGGAGGCGGTGAGGTGCGGGCCGGCGGCGACGGCGCAGCTCTCGCGGCGGCAGCGGCGGAAGTCGACCGGCACCAGCGGCAGCCCGGAGGGTCCAGGCAGCGCCACCGGCGCCGGCGCCAGCGCCCGCGCCAGCCGCGCCAGCGGCCAGCCGTAGGCGGGTACCAGCGGGTGGTGGCGGCAGCCGTCGGGGAGAAGGGGAGCGCAGCGCAGCTTGCCGCCGATCGCGCCGGCGAGGCGGCGGCCCGCGTCGACCTCGCCGCCGCCGGCGACCGCGGCGATGCCGGCGAGCAGGAGGAGGGCCACCAGCGCCGCCAGCCCCGCCTGCTCGACGCTGGCCGAGCCCCGCTCTCGATCCGCCCTCCGCCTCATCCGCTCGACGCTAGGGCAGCTCGGCGCGCGGGTGGCGCGCGGAAGCTGGAAATTGTGTCCCGCCAGTGAGTCGCTTCTGCTTTCATGCAGGTCGATGGAGGGCTTCAACCTTTTCGGCGACCCGGAGGAGTTCCGCGCCCGCATGGAGGAGCTCCAGGAGCAGATGCAGTCCTCCCAGCGGGTGGCCTGGGCCGACAACGCGATCAAGCTGGCGGTGGAGATGACCGTCGCTTCGATCGGCCGCCTCGAGCTCAGCGGCGGCGCCGACGAGCAGGCAATGCAGGTCCGCGACGCGATCCGCGTCCTCTTCCCTGAGGCTGTCGCGCTGGTCCGCGAGGCCCGGGAAGGCTTGAGCTAGCTCAGAAGAGCTCGACGCGGATTGAGATCACCGCACCGCGGCCGATGGCGCCGCCGGCGAGCTCGACCGGGAGCGCGAGCAGCAGCGCCGGCAGCGCGAGGAAGACGCTGGCGAGGGCGTCGATCCGTCGCTGCCAGGGCTCGGCCGCGGGCCTCGCGGGAGCGTTGCGCAGAGCGCCCAGCGCGACGTTGTGCCCGAAGGTGACGCTGTTGAGCAGGGTCTGCCAGGTGGCGGCGAGGCTCGCCAGCGGCCTCCAGCGGCATGACTTCACGACCTGGTCACGGCGGGCGACGAGACGGCGGGCCGCCTCCAGGGTGAAGAGATGGCGAGCCTGAGGCTGCAGGCCCGACCAGCCGGCGCCGCCCAGCGAGCAGGCGAAGCTGGCCCGGTTCTCGATCTGGATCGCGTCGTCGTCACGGTGGTTGTCCAGCTCGCGCAGCGCCTCCTCCGCGCCGGCGGGCTCGCCGACGACGCCGAGCCCGCAGCTCTCGCAGCGCCGCACCGGCCCGGCCAGGCCCGCCCTCTGGCCGATCCAGCCGAAGAGCGGCTCGCCGCAAGCGGGGCAGGGCGGGTTATCGGGGCCGGCTCCGGCCTCGAGGGGAACGACGGCGTGGGGGCTCTCGACCTGGTCCATGCTCGGGTAGCGTACGCGTCGTGCGCCTCCGCGAGATCACGACCTCGGGCGTCGTCACTGCCGCCGCGGAGGCGAGCGCCCTGGAGGCGGCGAGGCTGATGCGGGACCACCGGTTCTACTTCCACGAGAGGGGATAGATGCAAGACAGCAAGGCCGAGATCCGGGCCCGGGAGTCGCGCTGGGCGATTCCGGTTGGGATCGCCAGCATCGCCGCGGTCGTCCTCCTGATCGCTTCGCGGCCGGTCAACGTCGGCGGCGACGGGCAGGCGGACTTCCTGCGGGAAGTCGACGCCCACGGTGGCCAGGTCCTCCTTTCCGACCTGATGCAGGTGCTCGCCTTCCTGCTGCTCGCGCTGCCCCTCGTCTACCTCTTCCGCGCCGTGGCGGCCCGCAGCGACCGCATCCGCTCCCAGCTGATCGGGCTGGTGGTCGCCGCGCCGCTCTTTCTCGCGGTCTCCTCCGGGCTCTCGATCGGGGTCACCAACGAAGGCGCGGACAACTTCCTGGCTGGCGAGGCCAACGCCTCGCTGACGCCCAAGGAAGCGGGCGAGGAATGCCGCGATGAGATGCGGGACGAAGGCCGGGATTTCCTCGTCGACGAATACGAACCCGCCAGGGGCGAGAGCCCGCTGCGTGCCTGCGAAGACCGCAAGCTGGAAGACGACGAGGCCTCGGAGGCGATCGCCGAAGCTTCACTGGCCCCGATCGCGACCGGGCTCAGCCTCGCCGGCGCCTTCGGCTTCGTGATCGCCCTCCTCTACACCGGCCTCTGGGCGATGCGCACCGGCATCCTGACGCGGTTCTGGGGATCGCTGGGGATGGTGGCCGGGATCGCCTTCGTGCTCGGGCCGCTCTTCCTCGTCACCCTCGTCTTCTTCGTCTACCTCGGCCTGCTCGCCCTCGGCCTCGTACCCGGCGGGAAACCACCCGCCTGGGAGGCGGGTGAAGCGATGCCCTGGCCGACGCCGGGCGAGAAGGCGGCAGAGGAACTCGCGCCGGAGAGCGGTTTGAGCGACGGGGACTTCGCAGGTGGGGAAGACGGCGAGCGCCGCAAGCGCAAGCAGCGCGAGTAAGCGCCAGCTACTTGGAGTGTCCGGCGCCGGCGCGCTTGCGGTGGGTGCGGATCTCGCTCATGATCCGCTCCAGACGCGGCTCGACCGAGCTGTCGACGTGGGACATCGCCGCGGCCACTCCGGGGTGGACGGCGGCGATCCGCTCGTGCATCGCCTGCGCCACGGCGCGGTAGGTCGGGTGCCCCTCGCGGCCTGAACGCAGCTCGATCAGGTGCATCGCCTCGCGGGCGTTGAGGTCGAGCGTGTAGCGGATCCGGTAGGCGAGGCTGAGCGCGTAGGGAGCCTGCTCGACGAGGCCGGCCTCGGCCAGCCGCTCGTACTCGCTCCGGGAGATCTCCAGCGCCCGCTCGAACCCCTCGCCGACACCGGCTTCCCGCACCTCCTCCGGGATCCCGGCGCCGAGGTCCGGGCTCAGTCGCTGCCATTGGCAGGTCAGCATCCGGTGTCGCTGCAGGTCGCGGAAGGCGCCGTAGTCGGAGACGATCTCGAAGCGGTAGCGCAGCGCCTCGAAGCCGCGGCCCGGCCGGTGGCGGCGGTTGGCCCGCTCGCCGACGATCGCCGCCAGCAGCTGCGCCCGCTCGTCGCGGTCGAGGACGTCGATGCGGGCGAGGATCTCCGTCTCCGGCGCGCTCGCCGACTCGAAGAGCGCGGAGGCGAGCAGGTCCTCTTCGCTGCCGTCGACGTGGAGCAGCTCGACCGAGGGCGCGTCGTCTCCGCCGCCGCGCCGGTCGAGGCCGAGCCGCGCGACCCAGCTCTCGGCCCGCTCGCGCCGCCGCTCCAGGTAGGAGATCCACTCGCCGCCGCGCTCGGGCCGGTCGACGCGGGAGACGAAGCTCGGCATCACCTGCTTCAGCTCGGCGAGGATCATCCCGCCGTACTCGCGCGCCTCCGGCAGCGGCGAGGCCAGCAGACGCATGATCAGCTGCTCGTAGGCCTGGCCGGTGGCGTAGATGCCGACGTGGCTGAGGGTCGCGGCGGGCAGCAGCCCCCGCAGCAGATCGAGCGCCTTGGCCCGGATCGAGCGCCGCCAGGCCCCCTCGGGCTCCTCGCCCCGCGGCCAGCGCGCCGCCGCCCACTTCCCGACCTCGACCAGCGAGCGGGAGTAGATCGCGAAGATCTCGTCCATCGCCGCCGCGAACTCCGGCCCGAGCTGCTCGTCGCGGTAGAAGCGGTAGCCGCCGTCGGGCAGCGGCTTGTCGTAGGGGATGTAGCGGGTCGACTGCTCCAGGTAGGCGGCGAGGCGGCCGCGCTGCAGCGCCTTGGTGAGGATGTTGGAGACCCACTCGCAGGCGATGTGGGCGCCGCCGAGCTGGGCGATCGAGTCGTCGCCGTAACCGGCGAAGACGCGCTCGTAGAGCTGCGCCGCCCGCGCCCCCTCCTCTTCGTCGAAGGGTCGGCCCCCAACCGGCATATCGGCCGCGAACTCCTCCAGGTAGAGCCGCCGCACAGTCCCGGAATAGCGCGAATAGCGGGCAAAAAGCGCCCCCTTGACGGTCTCCGGCAGGTTGACGAGGGCGAAGACGGGACGGTCGAGGTTGGTGAAGTGAGGGGCGAGCAAGGCCCGCTCCTCAGCGGTGAAGTCTTCGACCGGGTAGCGCACCGGCGCATCGTAGTGGGCGCTTCGGCGGGCCGTGTCGGGAGACCGGTCGTGGCTCAGGCCTGGGAAGCGGGTGGCGCCGCCATCAACTCGACCCGGTGACCGCCGGGGGCGATCGCCAGCGCCCGCGGCTGGCCCCAGTGTTCGCGTTTCGGTTCGACCTCGAATCCGTGCTCGCGCAGCCGCGCGACCGTCGCGGCGAAGTCGTCGACAACCACCGCGACGTGACCGGGCGAGGGCACCGTCGGCTGGTCCTCCGGCATCAGGTGCACCTGCGTCCCCTGACGCTCGAGCCAGGTGTACTCGCGGAGCGTCGGCGGCGGCTCGACCCGCGCGAACCCGATCAGCTCGAAGAGGCCGGCAGTGGCCTCGACGTCAGCCGGCGCGACCTCGATCCCGACGTGGTGGAGCACAACGGAAAATCTACAGAGATTGCACAGAGACGTAACATATTGTCTGCTACGGTTACCTTCATGAGCGTGAGGGAAGCGTGGACCGACGAGCGACTTGACGACCTGAGCAAGAAAATGGATCAGGGGTTCTCGCGCCTGGACGCGGAGATGCGAGCCCTCAACGGCCGCTTCGACTCTTTGCAGAAGACTTTGATCCAGATTGGCTTTGGCTTCGGTGCGGCGCTTGTCGCGTTGATCGCGGCCCTGATCGGGACCATTGCCACCCAGCTCTAGAGCTCAGAGCAGCAGCGACCCCAGCGCCGCCAGGACGACCATCGCCGTTGACCACGTCACGGCCTCGGCCGTGATCTCCATGTCGAGGCCGTAGGCGTGGGCGATGACGAGGGAGTTGAGGCCGGAGGGCATCGCTGAGAGGAGGCGGTAGGCGGGGGGGAGGTCGATCAGGGGGGCGGCGAGGAGCATCAGCAGGGCGGGGACGACGGCGAGGCGGGTGGCGATCACGAGCAGGACCGGGCGGGTCAGGGGCGGCGGCATCGGCAGCTCGCCGTGCTCGGCGTTCTCGGCCAGGGTGGCGCCGACGGCGAAGAAGCCGATCGGGAGGATGGCGACGATCAGGCCCTGGGAGAGGTCGACGAGGAGGTTCGGCGCCAGCGCGTCCGGCGCCAGCAGCCCGGCGATCGCGGCGTAGAGCGGCGGGTTGCGGGTGAAGAAGGCGGCGACGCGCTGGCGCGGCGTTTCCCCCGCCTTGGTCCCGAAGGCGGCGCCGACGGCGAAGGCGCCGAGCAGCAGGCAGGGACCGGTGACGAGGACGTCGTAGAGGACGGCGGTCGAGAGTTCGTCGCGTCCCAGCAGCGCCACCGCCAGCGGGTAGCCGAGGTAGCCGGTGTTGACGCTGAGCACGGTGCAGACCACCGCGCCCACCTGTGGGCGGGTGAGATCGAGGAAGCGGCTCGCGAGCGTCCAGGCGAAGAGCGCACCCAGCGAGGAGGCGACGATCCCAAGCACGAGGCCGACACCGTGGCCGACGTCGATCTCGCTGGCGGCGATGTTGAAGAAGATCACCGGCGGCAGCAGCACGTAGAGCAGCAGGGTCAGGGCGCTGCGCGAGGCGCGGGCGGCGCCGGCCGGCCAGCGGCCCTCGGACCAGACGCCGATGGCGACGGCCGCGACGATCGCGCCGGTGGTGAGGAGGACCCCCATGGCGGGCGAACTGCATCAAATTCTCCACCCACCAGGGGTAGAAGTTGATGCAGTTCGGAGGTGGGGCTAGCCGAAGAGGGCGGCGCCGGCGTGGCTGGCGAAGTCCACGAGCGGCTGCGGGATGACGCCGAAGAAGATCGTCGCGGCGGCAGCGAGCAGGGCGGGGCCGGCGAGGTACCAGCGGCGACCGGCCTCGGGGTCGACCGGGTCGGCCTCCGGCGAGGCGCCGGCGATCACCGGCGTCGCGCCGGTCGCGGCCTCGCCTTCGGGCCGCATCCACATCGCCGCCACCACCCGCAGGTAGTAGGCGAGCGATATCATCGTCCCCACCGCGATTAAGACCGCGAGCCAGGTGTAGTCGCCCTCGACCAGGGCCTCGATCAGGTAGAGCTTGCCGATGAAGCCCGCCGTCGCCGGCAGCCCGGCCAGGGCCAGCATCGAGATCGTCAGCGGCCAGGCCAGCAGCGGCCGCTCGGCGCCGAGCCCGCGGACGGCGCGGATGTCGTCGCCGAAGACCGTTTCCCGCTCGCGGGCGACGATCACCGCGAAGGCGGCGAGGTTCATCAAGGCGTAGGCGGCGAGGTAGAAGACCAGCGAGCTGGCGCCGGTCTCGGAGACGACGACCACACCGCCGAGCATGTAGCCGGCCTGGGCGATCCCCGAGTAGCCCAGCAGCCGCTTCAGCGAGTTCTGGCCGAGGGCGCCGACGTTGCCGACGACGATCGAGATCGCCGCCAGGGCGGCGAGCGCCGGCTGCCAGGAGTCGAGCTGGGAGCCGAGGGCGACGTCGAAGAAGCGGAGGAAGACGGCGAAGGCCGCGGCCTTGGTCGCCACCGCCATGAAGCCGGTGATCGGGGTGGGAGCGCCCTGGTAGACGTCGGGCGTCCATTGGTGGAAGGGGGCGATCGAGGTCTTGAAGGCGAGCCCGACCGCCGCCATCGCGATCCCGATCAGGATCAGCGGGTCCCCGTCGAGGCCATTCTTGGCGATGCCGTCGGCGATCCCCGCGAACCCGGTCGAGCCGGTGCCGCCGTAGAGGAAGGCCATCCCGTAGAGCAGCGTCGCCGAGCCGATCGAGCCGACGATCAGGTACTTCAGCCCCGACTCGAGCGAGCCCTCGCGCCGCAGGTTGGTGGCGCAGAGGATGTAGAGCGGGATCGAGAGCGTCTCCAGGGCGACGAAGAAGGTGACGAGGTTGGTCGCCTGCGCCAGCAGCACCATTCCCAGAACCGAGCCGAGCAGGAGCGAGTGGTACTCGCCCGAGCCGGCTTCCTCGCTCGCCCGCTCGCGGATCGAGAGGAGGACGCAGAACGTCGCCGTGAGGATCGCGATCAGCGAGATCGAGATCGCCAGGTCGTCGAGCCGCAGGGCGCCGGTGATCAACGTCTTCGGGTCGTCCCACTGCCAGATCAGCAGGCCGGCCGTGGCGCCCAGGGTGACCATGGTCAGCGCCGGCGCCCAGCGGCGGAAGGGGTTGAAGACGGCGCTGAGGAGGACGACGCAGAGGCCGACGGTGAGGGCGATGATCGGCGAGATGCCGGCGTAGTCGATATGCGGCTCGTTGAAGTTCATGGCTTGATCAGGGTCGGTTCCCAGTCGTAGTAGTGGACCGGCCCGCCGTGGTTCTCCAGCTCGATCTCATGACGGGGACGATTGGTCGCCAGCCGCGCCTCCGGCGTCTCGCCGCCCCTGATCCGGGCCACGGTCCGCTCGACCGTCGGCGCCGTCCGCTCGAGAATCAGCTGCGGGTACAGCGCCAGGCCGAGGATGCAGAGCACCAGCGGCACCAGGACGAGCCCGTCGCGGACCCCGATCTCACGCGAGAGCAGCCCCTGGTTCTGTTGTGATGCTGGGCGGTTGTGCATCGCTCCCTGGTAGAGGCGCAGGGCGTAGTAGGCGGACATCGCGACGCCGCTGATGGCGACGAAGGCGAAGACGATCTTCGCCTGGAAGAGGCCGTTGAGGATGTAGAACTCGCCGACGAAGTTGGCCGAGCCCGGCATCGCCAGGGTCGCCAGGGCGACGACCAGGAAGAGCGCCGCCAGCACCGGCGCCCGTAGCGCCATCCCGCCCATCCCGCGGATGTCTTCGGTCCCCGTCCGCTCCAGCAGCAGGGCGACGATGATGAAGACCGGGGCGACGACGAGGCCGTGGTTGACCATCTGCAGGATCGCCCCGTCGGAGCCGTCGGCCCGCAGGGCGAAGATCCCGGCGGTGATGAAGCCGAGCTGGGCGACCGAGCTGTAGCCGGCGATCAGCCGCACGTTGGTCTGGGTGAAGGCCATCACCGAGCCGTAGAGGATCGAGGCCAGAGCAATCACCAGGACCACCTCCTGGAACTCGACCGTGGCGTCGGGGAAGAGCGGCAGCACCACCCGCAGGAAGCCGTAGGCGCCGACCTTGGCGAGGACGCCGGAGAAGACCGCCAGGGCCGGCAGCGGCGCCGCCCGGTAGGCGTCGGGCATCCAGCCGTGCAGGAGGAAGGCCGGCATCTTGACCAGGAAGGCGGCGGCGAAGAACCAGAAGATCCAGCGCTGGCTGCCCTCGCCGAGCCCCTGCTGCTGCAGGGCGGAGATCGAGAAGGTGAGGTGGCCGCCGTCGGCGGCGATGACCGCGGTCGCGATCGCCGCCACCAGCATCAGCAGCGAGCCGATCAGGGTGTAGACGATCATCTTCAGCGTCGCCGCCGAGGCGGTGAGGCCGCCTTCGGCCGTGCGGTCGTGGCCCCAGGCGCCGAAGAGGAAGTAGAACGGGACCAGCATCAGGTCGAAGAAGAGGACGAAGAGCAGCAGGTCCTGGGCGAGGAAGGCGCCGAGCGTCGCCGTCTCGGCGACCAGCATCAGGAAGTAGAAGGACTTCGGCCGCTCCTGCTCGCGGAAGGCGGCGAAGGCGACGCCGCCGACCCAGAGCACCGCCGTCAGCAGGATCAGGAAGAGGTTGAGGCCGTCGATGCCGAGGCTGTAGTCGACTCCGAGCCCGGAGATCCAGGGCTCGTCGACCGCGTACTGCAGGGCGGAGCTGCCGCTGTCGAAGCCGAGCGCGGTGGCGATCGCGAGGCCGAGCGTCACGACCGTGCCCAGCACCGCCCACCAGCCGACCGCCCGGGTGGGCAGGAAGAGGCCGAGGAGGCCGAAGACGAGCGGGGTCCAGAGGATCGAGTTGCTCATGAGCTGCTCAGCAGGAAGTAGAGGGCCAACCCGGCGAAGCCGGCGATCAGGAGCAGCGCGTAGCTGCGGACGAACCCGTTCTGGACGGCGCGGACGACCCCGCCGGCGCCGCGCACCGTCCCCTCGGTGCCGGTGACGAGGCCGTCGACGACGAAGCGCTCGAAGACCCGGTTGGCGAAGCGGCCGACCGCCAGCGCCGGACGGACGACGAGGAGGTCGATCAGCTCGTCGAAGTACCACTTGTCGACGAAGAGCGTGTGGAGCGGGCGCAGCTGCTGCCGCAGGATCGCGGGCCGCTGCGGCTGCGCGACGTAGAAGAGGTAGGCGATGCCGATCCCGGCGACGGAGATCAGGCCGCCGACCCCCAGCCCGAGCCATTCGGTCCCGGCGGAGGGGTGGACGTGGGCGAACGCCGACCCCTCGAAGACGGGATCGAGGAACGTGGTGATCACATGGTCGAGGCCCGGGACCTGCACCCAGCCCCCGACGATCGCCAGCACCGCCAGCACCGCCATCGCCGCCCGCATCGGCCAGTTCCCCTCGGCGATGTGGTGCTCCGGGCCGGGGAAGCCGACGTCGGTGTCCTCTGGCTCGCCGGTGGCGGGGTTGCGCGGCGCCTCGTGGGCGACGTGGCCGGTATCGATCAGCTCCCGCGCCTCGGGGCAGGGCCGCCCCGGCAGGATCCGGAAGACCAGCCGGAAGGTGTAAACGGCGGTGAGCAGGGCGCCCGCGTAGCCCAGCACCATCATCGCCGCGTAGATCCCACCGCGGGCGCCGGCGAAGGCGAGGATCTCGTCCTTGGAGAAGAAGCCCGAGGTCCCGGGGAAGGCGGCCAGCGCCAGCGCCCCCGCCAGCATCGTCATCGAGGTGAAGCGCATCGCCCTGCCGAAGCCGCTCATCCGGTCGATGTTCTGCTCGTTCGCCATCGCGGCGATGATCGAGCCGGCGGCCATGAACAGCAGCGCCTTGAAGAAGGCGTGGGTCATCAGGTGGAACAAGCCGGCGCTGTAGGCGCCGATCGAGACGCCCATGATCATGTAGCCGATCTGGCTCATCGTCGAGTAGGCGATCGCCCGCTTCAGGTCAGTCATCACCAGCGCCATCGTCCCCGCCACCAGCAGCGTCGCCAGGCCGGTGAAGGCGGCGACGTCGGCGGCGGTCGGCGCCAGTTCGAAGAGGACGTGGGTGCGGGCGATCAGGTAGACGCCGGCGGTGACCATCGTCGCCGCGTGGATCAGCGAGGAGACCGGGGTGGGGCCCTCCATCGCGTCCGGCAGCCAGGTGTGGAGCGGCAGCTGGGCCGACTTGGCGAAGGCGCCGAGAAGCAGCAGCAGGCAGATCGCGACGATCGTCCACTCGTTGGTCGTGAAGACCTCCGGCGCCCGCTCGAAGACCTCGCCATAGTCGAAGGAGCCGAGCTCGCGGAAGATCAGGAAGGCGGCGAGCACGAGTCCTATATCCCCGACGACGTTGATCACGAAGGCCTTCATCCCCGCCCGCGTCGCCGTCTCGCGCCGGTACCAGAAGCTGATCAGCGCGTAGGAGGCGAAGCCGACGAAGGCCCAGCCGACGATCAGGAGGACGAAGTTGCCGGCGAGGACCAGCAGCAGCATCGAGAAGACGAAGAAGTTGAGGTAGCTGAAGAAGCGGTGGTAGCCCTCGTCCGACTGCATGTAGCCGTAGGAGTAGAGGTGGATCAGGGCCGAGACGCCGGTGACGACGAGGACCATGAAGATCGAGAGCGGGTCGACGAAGATCCCGAGCTTGATCTCGAGGCCGGCGACGCTGGCGTAGTCGTAGAGCGAAGAGGCGTGGTGGCGCGCCTCGGGCTCGTCGCCGAGCAGGCTGATCAGGGCGGCGATGCCACAGGCGAAGGCGAGGCCGATCGAGATCGTCCCGATCGCGCCGGCGGCCTTCTGCGGCAGCGCCCGGAAGCCGAGCGCGATCGCGATCGAGCCGAGCAGGGGGAAGAGCAGGACCAGCCAGGCCCAGGCGGTGGCGCTCACCCGCGCAGCTCCCGCAGGTCATCGACGTTGAGCGGCAGGCGGCGGCGGAAGATGGCGACGATCAGGCCGAGGCCGACGACGACCTCGCAGGCGGCGACCACCATCACGATCACGGCGAAGACCTGGCCCTGGCCGTTGCCGACCATGCGGCTGAAGGCGACCAGCGCCAGGTTGCCGGCGTTCAGCATCAGCTCGAGGCAGAGCAGGATCACCATCGGCGAGCGGCGGATGAGGATGCCGACGGCGCCGGCGGCGAAGAGGAGGGCGGAGAGGACGACGAACCACTCGCTGGTCATGCGGAGCCTCTGGTGGGGGAGGGGGTGGGTGGGCCCTCTTCACTCGGTACCTCGTCGAAGGAGCGTGGAATTGCTGGCGCCTCGGGGGAGCTCGGCTCCTCCTCCGCAAAACGTTCAGAGGGCCCACCCACCCCCTCCCGTCGACGGCCAGCCAGGACGATTGCGCCTACCGCGGCGAGGAGCAGCAAAATCGAGCTGGCCTCAAAGGGGAGGAGGAACTTCTCGAGGAGAAGGCGGCCGATGGCCGCCGGGTCGCCGAAGCCGGCGGGGACATCGGGGCCATCGGTGCCGAGGGCGAGGAGCGAGGAGCTGAGGACGGCGATCGCGAGCTCGACGAAGAGGGCGATGCCGAGGAGGGGGGCGAGGAAGCGCTGGGCGGGGATCGGCTCCCAGGCCGACTCGCCGCCGCCGCCGACGTAGGCGACGACGAATACGTAGAGGACCATCACCGCGCCGGCGTAGACGACCACCTGCGCGGCGGCGACGAAGGCCGCGGTGAGGAGCAGGAAAAGCGCCGCCAGCGAGAAGAGGTGGACGATCAGCGCCAGCACCGAGTAGAAGGGGTTGCGCATCGCGATCACACCGACGGCGCCGCCGAGCGCGCCGAGCGCCGAGCCGAAGAAGAGGACCTCTTCCACTACTCGCCCTCGCTTTTCAGCGGCGTCCGCTCGACCGGCTCGGCGAGCAGCATCTCCTTGGTGAAGATCAGGTCGCGTCTGTCATAGTCGGCCATCTCGTAGTCGTGGCCCATCGTGATCGCGTCGAAGGGGCAGGCGATCTCGCAGTAGCCGCAGAAGATGCAGCGCGACATGTTGATCTCGTAGACGGCGGCGTAGCGCTCGCCGGCCGAGACGCGCTCGCCCGGGACGTTCTCGGCGGCGACGACGCGGATGCAGTCGGCCGGGCAGGCGGCGGCGCAGAGCGAGCAGCCGACGCATTTCTCCAGCCCGGTGTCCTCGAACTTGTGAAGTTTGTGGCGGCCGCGGAAGCGGGGGTAGACCGCCGTCTTCTCCTCGGGGTACTCGATCGTCATCGGCCCCTCGATCAGCCGCGCCATCGTCGTCTTCAGCCCGCGCAGGGTCTCGCCGAAGGCGCGGTAGGCGCCGCCGACACCGCCCGGCTCGGGCCCGCGCTGGACCTCGACGACCTCGATCGAGTCGAGGTAGGAGGCCGCTTTCGGATCGAAGCCCTCAGCCATCGGTGGGACTTTTCGTCGTATGACAGGGATAACTCCCACCGCTGTTCACGCGACCACCACCAGGACCGCGGTGACGAGGACGTTGAGGGTGGCGAGCGGCAGCAGCACCTTCCAGCCGAGGCTCATCAGCTGGTCATATCGGAGACGCGGCAGCGTCGCCCGCACCCAGATGAAGAGGAAGACGAGGCCGAGCATCTTCGCCAGCATCCAGATCGGGTCTAGCCAGCTCGGACCGGGTCCCATCCAGCCGCCGAGGAACATCGCGGCGGCGATCCCGGAGACGACGAGAATCTCCATGTATTCGACGAGGAGGAAGGAGCCGAAGCGCATGCCGCCGTACTCGGTCATGAAGCCCTGGACCAGCTCAGCGTCGGCCTCGGGCATGTCGAACGGGGTGCGGTTGGTCTCGGCGAAGCCGGCGAGCATGAAGATCAGGAAGCCGACGAGCTGGGGGACGATGAACCAGATCTCCCCCTGCGAGTGGACGATCGAGACCAGCGAGAGCGAGCCGCTCATCATCACCACGCCGAGTAGCGCCAGGCCCATCGAGACCTCGTAGGAGATCAGCTGCGCGGCCGAGCGCATCGCCCCCAGGAGGCTGTATTTCGAGCCCGAGGACCAGCCGCCGAGCAGCAGGCCGTAGAAGGCGATCGAGCCGACGGCGAAGAAGTAGAGGATCCCGATCGGGACGTCGATGCCGTAGAAGCCGACCCCGTCCTGGACGTCGCCCCAGGGGATGATCGCCAGCGAGAGCACCCCGGCTAGGACCGGCAGCAGCGGGCCGAGGATGAACAGGGTCGGGATCGCGTTCGCGGGCCGGAACGCCTCCTTGGAGACGAGCTTGCCGACGTCGGCAAGCGGCTGCAGGAGGCCGTAGGGGCCGACGCGGTTGGGGCCGTAGCGGTGCTGGAAGCGGCCGATCAGCTTGCGCTCGACGACCGTCAGCACCGGCAGGATGCCGAAGATGACGGCGAAGATGACAATCGACTTGACGACCATGATCCAGGTCGCTTCGGCGAAGGTGGTGTCAGCGAGCGGCGGCATCAGGCGCCGACCCCGCTCAGCTTCTCGATCTTCACCTGGACGGGGCCGCCGTTGAGAAGGGCGTTGGCGTTGGCCCCGGCGACGGCCTCGGCCATGAAGGCGACGCCGACCGGGACTCGCTCCTTGATCTGGACTTGGGCGTCGATGCTGGAGCCATTCTGGGAGACGCGGACGGATTCGCCGGACTGCAGCCCCAGGTGTTCGGCGTCGGTCGGTGAGATCTCGAGGCGCTGCAGGGGGGCCAGGAACTTCAGCGGTGGGTTCAGCTCGGTGATCGGGCCGGCCCATAGATCTCGATACGTGCCGAGAACGAGCGCGTCGCCGTTCGATGCCGGGGGGGCCGTCGAGGGTGACTCGGCGGACGCGACTCCGCGTGGAGAGGGGTTGGGTTGGACCATGCTTATTGGCGCGTCGCGCTGAGTGTCCGGCGAGTCACCCTCGACGGCCTTGGCAACCCCGGGGCGCTCGTCCCCCGCTTCCTTACCCAGCCTGTCCTGCCAGCGGATGCCGCGGCCTCCTATGTCGGACTCCTCGATGCCGTTGTAGAAGCTGACCGACTCGGTGAGAGCTGAGAAGGCCGTCGGCTGGGAGTCGATGCCGGTGTCGAGGCCCAGCTTCGAGGCCAGTTCCGAGAGGACCGCGATGTTCGAGCGGATGTCGCCGGGACGGGAGGCAGATGGCCTTACCCGCTGCAGTCGTCCATCCGGATGCGTCACGGTGCCGTCTTTCTCGGCGTGGGTCTCGAGCGGGAGGACGACGTCGGCCTTGGCGGTGGTCGCGTTCTCGTGCATGGAGAAGGAGACGACGAAATCGGCGGCGGTGAGGGCCTCTTCCCAGGCGGGGGTGTCGGGGAAATCGCGGAGGGGGTCGGCGCCGAAGAGGATCAGGTGGTTGATCTCGCCGGCGATGAGGGCGTCGCGGATTTGCTCGGTGGGCATGCCAGCGGCGGTCTCGCTGAGGCCGGGGCCGGCGTCGGGGAGGCAGCCGGCCTCGCGTAGGCCGCGGGCATTGGTGGTGTCGGGGATTTCCAGCAGGCCGGAGCCGTCGGTGGCGGCCATGCCGGTCGCCTCGGCGACGTCGAGGAGCGCCTCGGTGGCGCCGGCCTCGCGGGCGATGCGCTCGCCCCAGATGACGACGACCTTCTCGGCGTCGCGCAGGGTCTCGGCGACCGGGCCGGCGACGTTCTCGGCGCCGCCGATCGCGCTCGCCAGCTCGGAGGCGAAGTGGGCGGCCTGGCCGGGGGCGTAGCGGGCGATTGCCTCGGCGCCGCCGTCGAGCGCGGTCGGGCGCTCGGTGGCGACGACCAGCTTGGCGCCGTGGCGGCGGATTGCCTTGCGCACCCGCAGGTCGAGGATCGGCGAGCTGTGCAGCGGGTCGGTGCCGAGGACGAGGATCGCGTCGGCGTCGTCGATGTCGCGGACCCGGACCGAGATCGCCGGCTCGGCCAGGCGTCGCAGCACCGGTGCCTTCGGCCCGCGCGAGGGGCGAGAGTCGATGTGAGCTGAGCCGAGAGCCTCGCGAAGCAGGCGCTGCAGCAGGAAGCCCTCCTCGTTGGAGGCATCGCCGACGATCGCCGCGACCCGGCTCGGCGTAGCCGAGTTTGACCCCAGCGGGGTGTGGGAAGAATCGGCTGCGGCGCGCAGTCCGTCCGCGGCCTTCGCGATCACCTCGTCCCAGCTGGCTTCGACGCCGCCCTTCAGCCGCGGCCCGCGGATCCGCTCCGGCGCGTCGAACATCTCGAACCCGTAGCGGCCGCGGTCGCAGAGCCAGCCGTCGTCGACCTCGTGGTTGTCGCGCGCGATCACCCGTTTCACCTTCTCGTCGCGGACGGTGAAGCTGACGTTGCACTGGCTCGGGCAGAGCGTGCAGACCGAGCCGGCGTGCTCGATGTCCCAGGGCCGGGCGCGGAAACGGTAGGTGTAGCTGGTCAGCGCCCCGACCGGGCAGATGTCGGTGATGTTGCCGTGGAAGGGGGCGACGTAGGGGCGGTCGTCGAAGGTGCCGACGTAGGTGCGATCGCCGCGGTCGATCAGCTGCAGCTGCGCGTCCTCGGAGATCTCCTGGCTGAACCGCACGCAGCGGTAGCAGAGGATGCAGCGCTCGCGGTCGATCGCGACCAGCGGCGAGAGCTCGATCGGCTTCTCGAAGTGGCGCTTTTCGTCGATCACCCGGCTCTTCCCGGGGCCCCAGCCGTAGGAGATGTCCTGCAGCGGGCATTCGCCGCCTTTGTCGCAGACCGGGCAGTCGAGCGGGTGGTTGACGAGGAGGAACTCGACGACCGCGCTCTGCGCCTCCTTCACCTGCTCGGTGCGGGTGTGGACGACCATCCCCTCGCGAACCGGGGTCGAGCAGGAGGTCTGCAGCTTCGGGATCCCCTCGACCTCGACCAGGCACATGCGGCAGGCGCCGACCGGGTCGCCGAGTTTCGGTTCGTAGCAGAAGTAGGGGATCTCGACGTCGCCCTTGCGAGCGGCGTCGTGGAGCATCTCCCCCTCGATCGCGGCGACCTCGCGGCCGTCGATCGTGATCGTCACCTCGCGGCCGGCCGGGTTCATGCCGACGCTCCCAGGGTTTCGGGCGGCGCCTGGACGACGGCGTGGGGGTCGAGGACCAGGTCGGGATCGGCCATCGCCGCTTCGAACTCCTCGCGGAACTTGCGGACCATCGCCCCGACCGGCATCGCCATCGAGTCGCCGAGGACGCAGAGGCAGTTGCCGATGATGTTCTCCTGGACCGAGCTGACGATGTCGAGGTCGATCGGCGTCGCCTCGCCGCGGACCATCCGCTCCAGCATCTTCACCGTCCAGTTGGTGCCCTCGCGGCAGGGGACGCACTTGCCGCAGCTCTCGTGGTGGTAGAAGCGCGCCGTCCGCAGCGCCAGGTGCGGGATCGAGACGCGGTCGTCGGCGACGATGATCGAGCCAGAGCCGAGCATCGAGCCCGCCTCGGCCATCGCCTCGAAGCTGTAGGGGAGGTCGAGCCCCTCCTCGGCGGTGAGCACCGGCGAGGAGGAGCCGCCGGGGAAGAAGGCCTTGATCTCGTGCCCGTCCTCGGGGCCGCCGGCGAGGTCGCAGATCAGCTCGCGGGTCGGGATCCCCAGCTCGACCTCGTAGTTGCCGGGGCGGCGGACCCCGCCGGAGACGGAGACGACCTTGGTCCCCGGCGACTGCTCGGTGCCGAAGCCCTTGAACCACTCGGCGCCGCGGCGGACGATGTGGGGGACGTTGGAGAGCGTCTCGACGTTGTTGATCAGCGTCGGCCCGCCGTAGAGGCCCTGCACCGCCGGGAACGGCGGCTTCAGCCGCGGGTTGCCGCGCTTGCCCTCGAGCGCGTCGAGCAGCGCCGTCTCCTCGCCGCAGATGTAGGCGCCGGCGCCGCGGTGGACGACCAGCTCGAGGTCGCGGTGGGTGCCGAGGATGTTCGTCCCGAGATAGCCCGCCGCGTAGGCCTCGGCGACCGCCTGGTCGAGGATGTCGGCCTGCTCCGCGTACTCGCCGCGGATGAAGATGAAGGCGTGGCGAGCGTCGGCGGCGAGGGCGGCGATCGCGATCCCCTCGATCAGCTGGTGCGGGTTGCGCTGCATCAGCTCGCGGTCCTTGAAGGCGCCGGGCTCGGACTCGTCGGCGTTGCAGCAGAGGTACTTGGGCATGTCGCCGCGCGGCAGGAAGGAGGCCTTTTTCCCCATCGAGAAGCCGGCGCCGCCGCGGCCGCGCAGGCCCGAGTCTTCGAGCTCCTGGAGGACCTCGTCCTGCTCCAGCTCGCGGTAGGCGCGCTCCATCGTCGCGTAGCCCCCGGCCAGCCGCTTGTAGCCGTCGATGGTGCGCAGCGCTGGCTCGGAGGCGTGCTCGAGCAGGACGCGCGTCTCCAGCCGGTGCCCCATCAGGAGTCCCCCGCCAGGCCGCGTTTCGCCAGCGCCTTCTCGGGCAGGACCTCGTCGCCGGCGCGCAGCTGCTCGATCGCGACTCCGGCTTCGGCCGCCTCCAGCGGGCCGTAGTAGCGCTGGTCGATCGAGGCCATTGGGGCGATGTCGCAGGCGCCGAGGCACTCGAAGCCGGTCACGTAGAAGCTCTCGTCGTCGCCTGCGGCGGCCTCGACGAAGGCGTCGAGCAGGCGGTCGGCGCCGCGCATCCAGCAGCTGATGTTGGTGCAGACCTCGATCCGGTGGGTCCCCACCGGCCGCGTGTGCAGGAGGTCGTAGAAGCTCGCGACCGACTCCAGGTAGGCCGGCGCCACCCGCATCACCGCGGCGGCCTGGCGGATCCCCTCCGGCGCGCACCACCCGTAGCGCTCCTGCACCGCCCACAGTGCCGGGATCGAAGCCGAGCGCCGATCGGGATACCGCCCCATCAACACCTCAATTCGCGCCCGCAGCTCCTCGGGACACCCGACCTCATGAAGCTCAGGAACCTCCTCCGACGAGCGGTCGGGCACCCGACCCTCCCGCACGGCTGGATCGACAGGCAGCTCAGCCATGACGCCTCCATGAAGCGGGACCGGACCCCTCTCGAACGGGCGGATACTCAAATTGCCGGTCCAACTGGACCGGCAATTGTCCGGGCGAGAGGGGTCCGGTCCCGCTCAACCACTTCATCGATCGACCCCCCCGAGGATCGGGTCGAGCATCCCCAGCGAGGCGATCATGTCGGCGACATAGCTGTCGACCGCCATCTCGCGGAAGGCCTGCAGGTTGACGAAGGAGGGGTCGCGGAAGTGGACCCGGGCCGGCTTCGCCGAGCCGTCGGCGACGACGAAGCAGCCGAGCTCTCCGCGCGGCGACTCGATCGAGTAATAGACCTCGCTGGGGTCGACGCGAAAGCCCTCGGTGACGAGCTTGAAGTGGTGGATCAGCGACTCCATCGAGGTCGACAGCTCCGAGCGCGGCGGCAGCACGTACTTGCGGTCGTCGGCGATGAACGGCCCCTCGGGGAGCGCGTCGAGGCACTGGACGACGATCCGGGCGCTCTCCACCATCTCCGCCACCCGCACGCGGTAGCGGTCGTAGTTGTCGCCGACGGTGCCGACCGGGATCTTGAACTCGACCTCCGGGTAGGCGAGGTAGTCGAAGGCCTTGCGCAGATCCCAGGGATCGCCGGCGGCGCGCAGCAGCGGCCCGGTCACGCCCAGCTCCAGCAGCCGCTCGCGGGAGACGATCCCGGTCCCTTTGGTGCGCGAGAGGAAGACCTCGTTGCGGTCGAGCAGGTCCTGGTACTGGCTGACCCGGATCGGCATTTCCTCGGCGAAGGCGCGGCACTTCGCCTCGAAGCCGAGCGGGATGTCCTCGATCACGCCGCCGACCTGGAAGTAGCGCGTGTGCATGCGCTGGCCGGTCGCCATCTCGAAGAGGTCGAGGATCTTGTCGCGCTCGCGGAAGCAGTACCAGAGCATCGAGATCGCGCCGAGGTCGAGGGCGGTGGTGCCGAGCCAGACGAGGTGGGAGTGAATCCGGTTGAGCTCGAGGAAGAGCGTCCGCAGGTACCTGGCCCGGGGCGGGATCTCGAGATCGATCAGCCGCTCGACGGCGCCGCAGAAGGCCTCCATCTGGAAGAAGTAGGAGACGTAGTCCATCCGCTCGACGAAGGGGATGACCTTCCAGTAGCTCTTGTCCTCGCAGGACTTTTCGATCCCGGTGTGGACGTAGCCGATCACCGGCCGCAGCTCGCGCACGATCTCGCCTTCGAGATCGACGACGAGGCGCAGCACGCCGTGGGTCGCCGGGTGGTGCGGCCCGACGTTGACGGTCATGATCTCGCGCTCGCGGTCCACCGTCGCCTCAGTCATATCGGGCCTCGTTGTAGGTGAAGGTCACGGGCTCCCCACCAACCGGAAAGTCCCTGCGCTGCGGCCATCCCACGTAATCGTCCGGCATCAGGATCCGGGTCAGGTTCGGGTGACCCCGAAACACGATCCCGAAGAAGTCGAATACCTCGCGCTCCTGCGCATCGGCCGTCGGAAACAACTCGACACACGAGTCGATTTCGGGAAGACCATGGCCCTGGCCCGCGGGAGGGGCGTCTTCGAGCATCGCTTTGACCCGGATGCGCTCGACCCGGTCGCGGTTGATCAGCTCGTAATGAACTGCGAAGCGGGGTTGGGCCGGGAGGTAATCAGCAGCGTGGAGGGAGGAGAGGAAGTCGTAGCGCTGGCCGGGTTGGTCCTTCAGCCAGCGCAGGACGTCGAGGACCCGGGCGGGGTCGACGATCAGCGCCGCCTGGGCGCGGTCGAAGGAGGTGGCGAGAACGGCTCCGGGGCAGTCGCGCTCGATTTCCCCCCGGATCAGCTCCAGTCCGGGGGCGTCAGGCAAGGGAGTGCCCCCCGCGGTCGCCCAGCTCCTCGACCGAGAGCCGCGCTTCTTCGTAGGCGCGCGCGGCCTCCGGGCTCGGTTCGCTGCGGGGGCCGCCGCGCGCCCACTCCTCGGTTCCATAGGCGTCGTAGCGCTGCCGCCAGCCCTGGTCGGGGTTGCCCATGATCTGGCGCTGCAGCTTGATGAAGCCGTAGAGGACCGCCTCCGGCCGCGGCGGGCAGCCGGGAACGTAGATGTCGACCGGGAGGAACTTGTCGGCGCCCTGGAGGATCGCGTAGTTGGCGAACATCCCGCCTGAGGAGGAGCAGGCGCCCATCGCCATCACCCACTTCGGCTCCAGCATCTGGTCGTAGAGGCGGCGGATGACCGGCGCCATCTTCACCGAGACCCGACCCGAGAGAACCATCAGGTCGGCCTGGCGCGGCGAGGCGCGCCCTGCCTCGGCGCCGAAGCGAGCGATGTCGTACCTGGACGTGACGGCCGCCATCGGTATCCCCTCGATCGCGCAGCAGGCGAGGCCGAAGGTGAGCGGGAAGATCGAATTCGCCCGCGCCACGTTGAGCATTTTCTCGAAGGTGGTGGTGAGGACGCGCTCTTCGACGTAGCGCTCGAGGTCCTCGCCCTCGAGGTCGCCGCGGAGCATCGCCCGCGCATCGAGCTGCTTCTCGCGCAGGGAGCGGCGCTCTACCTCCAATCCAGCGCTCCCTTCCGCCAGACATAGACGAAAGCGACGAGCAGGAGGACGACGAAGGTGACCAGCTCGCCAAGGACGAAGACGCTGTCGGCGTCCTCGAGGATGACGCCGATCGGATAGAGGAAGACGACCTCGATGTCGAAGAGGATGAAGAGCATCGCGACGAGGTAGAAGCTGACGCCGAAACGAAGCCCCTTGGTCGCTTCGACCGGGATCCCGGACTCGTAGGGCTCGCCCTGGCGGCGGCTGGCCGCGGTCTCGCGCGGCGGCCTCTTCGGCCCGAGCAGGTGGTTCAGCATCGCGAAGATGCCGCCGACGGTGAGCCCGAGGAAGGCGAAGACGAGGATCGGGAGGTAGGTCTTGAGCACGGGGAGGCGGTGTTTCTACGGGCCGGGTGGCGTCTGCCGTTCGACTACCCGCTCAGGCGCCGCAGACGCTGTTATACACCGACCTTGTGACAACTTGCTACATAGTGCTTTTCCGCATCAGCAAGCGGAATCCCGACTCCTCTAGGCGGATTTAGAGATGCTCGGCCTCCACATCGCCGTCGGCGTTCTCCTGATCGCCCTCAACGCCGCCGCCGGCCTCGTCGGCGGCATCGCCTGGTATCGCAACCGGCCCTCGATCCCCTTCTGGTACCTGCTCCGCGCCGCCCAGGCCGCCGTCTTCCTCCAGGCGCTCCTCGGCGGCCTCCTCGTCGTCACCGGCCATGAGCCCGAGGAGAGCCTCCACTACCTCTACGGGATCCTCCCCCTCGTCGTCTCCTTCATCGCCGAGGGCGCCCGCCTCGACGCCGCCCAGCGCGAGGTCGGCGACCTCGACCCCGAGTCCCTCACCACCGCCGAGCAGGAGTCCCTCGCCCTCGCGATCGTCCGCCGCGAGATGGGCATCATGGCCGTCAGCTGCGGCGTGATCCTCTTCCTCGGCCTGCGAGCTGCGGGGACCAGCGGCCTTTAGGCCGTTCGGGTGGCGGCCCGGTCATGCCCCAGCTGGATCGCGGCGACGATGGAGAAGACGACGGCGGTGGCGAGGTGGAAGATCGCGTCGTTGACGTTGCTGGGGAAGGTGAAGACGTAGGCGGGGCGTTCCTCGAAGAGCGCCCAGATGCCGGTTATGTAGAGGGCGGCGGCGACGTAGAGCACGTAGTAGAGAGCCCAGTCGGGTCGGCGGCAGAAGTAGAGGGCGGGACCGAAGAGGAGCAGGCCGGAGAGGGCGTGGATGCCGTTGAAGTCCACCCAGAGGACCTTGACGGTCGGCGCGTCGGCGCCGACGTGGAAGCTCGGCTCGGCGATGAAGCCCGCCAGCGCCCAGAGCAGCTCCAGGCTGGCGAGGATCAGCAGCGCCTTCTGCGCAAAGGTCCATTCGCTCCATCGAGTGGTCATTTGGACACCGTATAGGTGCTCAACTAACCACTGGTTTTCTTGTCTATTGGAGCGGCCGGTACTCGCCGGCGTGGAAGACGAGGGGGTCGCCATGGCGGGCTTCGACCGCCCGGACTTCGCCGGTGACGATCACGTGGTCGCCGGCGGAGAGCACGTCGCGGAGGTCGCAGGCGATCCAGATCAGGGCGTCGTCGATCGCGGGAAGGCCATCGCGCTCGCTCCAGGCGACGCCGGACCACTTCTCGGCCACCGGCGCCTTGGTCGCGAAGGCGCGGGCGATCGGCTCCTGGCCCGAGTGCAGGACGCTGATCCCGAAGCCGTCGGCGGCCTGCACGACGAGCAGGGTGCGGGAGCCGCGGTCGAGGCAGGCGAGCATCATCATCGGCTCGATCGAGAGCGAGCAGACCGCGTTGGCGGTCGCCCCGGCCGGCCCCTCGGGCCCGCTGGCGGTGACGATCGTGACCCCGGTCGGGAGCCGCGACATGGCGGCGCGGAAGGCGTCTGGATCGGGTGCGGGCATCGTCAAGGAGCGGGATCGGCTCCAGACAATATGATGCCCGCCGCATGCGTCCCGCGCTGATCATCGGGGTTCTTCTCGTCGCGGCCCTCGGCCTCTCGGCCTGCGGCTTCGGCGACGAGAAGATCTCGGTCTCCCAGGACGACCCCGACCACAACGGGGCGGTCCTCTTCGCGACCCACTGCTCCGGCTGCCACACGCTCAGCGCCGCTGGCACCCAGGGCAGCGGCAACCGCGGCGAGCGGACCCAGGGGCCGAACCTCAACCAGCGCACCGAGACCTTCGACGACGCCCTCTTCGCGATCCAGAACGGCGGCTTCTCCGGGGCGATCATGCCCCAGAACATCGTCGTCGGCGAGGAGGCCGAGGCCGTCGCCAAATTCGTCGCCAAGTACGCGGGCTCGGAAGCCGAAGAGCCGCCGCGGCCCGGCGAAACCGCGACTCCCTAGCCGGGGCATCCCATGTTGGACCTGAAAGCGATCCGCTCCGAGCCCGAGCGGTTCAAGGGGGCGTTGGCGCGGCGGGGGGTGGCCGGGCAGGTCGACGAGCTGCTGGCCCTCGACGCGCGGCGGCGCGAGCTGCTGCCGGAGGTGGAGACCGCGCAGGCCAAGCGCAAGACCCTCTCGAAGCAGATCGGGGAGAGGAAACAGGCCGGCGATGAGGCCGAGGCAGAGCGGCTGATGGCGACCGTCGGGGTGCTGAAGGCGCGGATCGAGTCGGGCAAAGAGGAGCTGGAGCGGGTCGACGCGAAGCTCGCCGAGCTCGCCCTCTCGCTGCCGAACATTCCCGACCCCGACGCGCCGGAAGGAGAGAGCGAGGAGGACGCGGTGGTCGTCCGCGAGGTCGGCGACCGCCCCGACTTCGACTTCGAGCCGCGCGACCACCTCGAGATCGGCACCGAGCTCGGCCTGATCGAGATCGAGGCGGCGGCGAAGCTCTCCGGCTCGCGCTTCGCCTACCTGAAGGGGGACCTGGTCCTGCTCGAGCTGGCGCTGGTCCGCTTCGCGGTCGAGCTGGCCCGCGGCGAGGGGCACGAGCCGGTGGTCCCCCCGGTCCTGGTCCGAGAGGAGGCGCTGGAGGGGACCGGCTTCCTCCCCGGCGACCGCGACCAGATCTACGAGGTCCCCAAGGACGAACTCTTCCTCACCGGCACCTCGGAGGTCGCGCTCGCCGGCCTCCACGCCGACGAGATCCTCGACGCCGGGGCGCTGCCGCTCCGCTACTGCGCCTTCTCGACCTGCTTCCGTCGCGAGGCGGGCGCCGCCGGCCGCGACACCCGCGGCATCTTTCGCGTCCATCAGTTCGACAAGGTGGAGATGTTCTCGTTCGTCGAGCCGGGCGCCTCCGGCGAGGAGCACGAGCGCCTGCTGGCGATCGAGGAGCGGATCCTCGGCGAGCTAGAGATTCCCTACCGCGTCGTCAACGTCGCCGTCGGCGACCTCGGCGCCCCGGCGGCGAAGAAGTACGACTGCGAGGCCTGGATCCCGAGCCAGGGCCGCTACCGCGAGCTCACCTCCTGCTCGAACACGACCGATTACCAGGCGCGGCGGCTGGGCGCCCGCTACCGGCCGGCCGAGGGCGAGGCGCCGCGGCCGGTCCACACCCTCAACGGCACCGCCTGCGCCGTCGGCCGCACGATCATCGCCCTGGTCGAGAACCGCCAGGAGAGCGACGGGAGTTTCACGCTACCCAAAACTTTGCATCCGTACGGAGCGCCTGACAGAATCCGGCCCGCATGAGTGCGAACGTCCGTGAGGCCAAGCGGGTGGTGCTCTGCGACGACCACGAGATCGTCCGCGAGGCGATCAAGTCGCGCATGGCCAACTCCAGCATCGTCGAGATCGTCGGCGAGGCTGGCAACGGCCGCGACGTCGTCAACGTGGTCAAGGAACTGGAACCCGACGTCCTCATCATCGACGTCGAGTTGCCCAAGCGCGACGGGATCGAGGCGACCAAGGAGGTCCTCAAAGTCCGGCCGCGGACGAAGGTGATCATCTTCACCGCCCACGCCCAGCCGGACCTGCTGGCGCTGGCGCTGCGGGCCGGGGCCTCCGGCTACGTGCTGAAGTCGGCGCCCGCCGAGGACATCGCCAAGGCGGTGAAGGCGGTGACCGGCGGAGGTACGTTCCTCGGCGGCGACTTCGCCGGCGGCAAGCCGTCGGAGGTGGAGAAACTGCTCGAGCTCTCGCCGCGCGAGCGCCAGATCCTCGAGCTCCTGGCCGAGGGCCTGCGGGTGAAAGAAATCGCCGACCGCCTGCAGCTGAGCCCGGCGACCGTCCACACCCACGTGCGCAACGCGATCGCCAAGCTCGAGGTCGACACCCGCACCGAGGCGGTGGCGCTGGCGGTGCGGTTCAGCTACCTCGGCGCCGGCGGCGGCTCGCTCTAGCGCCGACGGGCCGATTTCGGTCCATATAGGACCGTTTTCGTCCCGTCGCCCCTATTTCTTCTCCAGCGTCAGCGCGCAGCCGTTGATGCAGTAGCGCTTGCCGCCCTTGTCGGCTGGGCCGTCGTCGAAGACGTGGCCGAGGTGGGCGTCGCAGTGCCTGCAGACGACCTCGGTGCGGCGCATGAAGAGGCTGTTGTCGGGCCGCAGCTCGACGTGCTCGAGATTCGCCGGCTCGGTGAAGCTGGGCCAGCCGGTGCCGGAGTCGAACTTGGTGTCGGAGGAGAAGAGCTCGGCGCCGCAGCAGACGCAGCGGTACATCCCCTCCGCCTTCTCGTCCCAGTAAGGGCCGGTGAAGGCGCGCTCGGTGCCGGCCTTGCGGGTGACCTCGAACTGCCCCGGGGTGAGCTGCTCACGCCACTCCTGCTCTGACTTCTGGACTTTCGTCGCCATCCTGCTCCTTTCTCGTCTGTGTAAAAGGGTACGCCTCGGTAATACGGGGCCTGTGAGCAGACCCAGCTGTCGAGTTGCCTCTCCTCGGCTGAAATCGCTTCCGGTTTTCGGCACAGCCAGGTGTGCTGAATCTCCGAAGCGGCACGTCGCGCCTAGGATGGCGGCGTGTTCGACGCCTTCTACGAGCGCGACGGCGACCTCTTCCGGCCCACGGAGCTGACCCGCGGGCCCTGGGACCCCGGCGCCCAGCACGCTGGCCCACCCGCCGCGCTGCTCGGCTACGCGATCGAGCAGTTGCCCGAAGCCGAGGAGTTCCAGGTCGGACGCGTCACCTTCGAGATCCTCCGCTCGGTGCCGATCGCGCCGGTGGAGATGCAGGTCCGGGTGGCACGACCCGGTCGGCGGGTGCAGATGGTGGAGGCGGAGTTGAGCGACGTCGACGGCGAGATGCTGATGTTTGCCCGGGGGTGGCGAATCCGCAAGACCAAGCTGGAGCTGCCGGGCGAGGCGCTGGTCGCGAGCCAGCCGCCACCGCCGCCCGAGGAGGGGACGGCCGCCGAGTTCTTTCCGACCGAGCAGCAGCATGGCTACCACTCGGCGATGGAGGTGCGCTTCGTCGCCGGCGGCTTCCTCGAGCCGGGGCCGGCGACGGCCTGGCTGCGGATGCGCCAACCGCTGGTCGCGGGGGAGGAGCCGACCCCGCTGCAGCGCATCCTCGTCGCCGCCGACGTCGGCAACGGCATCAGCGCCGCGCTCGACTTCCGCCGCTACCTCTTCATCAACGTCGACCTCACGGTCCACCTCGAGCGGATGCCGGAGGGGGAGTGGATCGGGGTCGACGCGGCGACGCTGCCGCGGCCGAAGGGGGTCGGAACCGCCGAGTCGACGCTGTTCGACGGCGAGGGCCGGATCGGCCGCGCCCTGCAGACGCTGCTGATCAGCGAGCGGTAGGCCCCGTCCCCGGGTGCAGCCGGGCGAAGATCATCAGCGCCGAGGCGAGGCACACGGCGGCGGCGAAGAAGAAGGCGCCCTCGTAGCTGGTCAGGGCGGCGACGACGCCGGCGATCGGCGCCCCGAGGCCCACGCCGGCGTCGAAGAAGGCGGTGTAGGTGCCCATCGCCGCCCCGCGCGCCTGCTGGGAGACGCGGCCGAGGGCGATCAGCATCAGCGACGGGTTGAGCAGCGAGAAGGCGGCGCCCATCGCCATCCCGCCGACGAGGGCGACGGGGAGGCTGTGGGCGACGGCGATCAGCAGCAGGCCGAGCGCCTCGCCGACGGTGGCGGCGATCGCCACCGGGGCGGCGCCCATCCGATCGGGGAGGTCGCCGAAGACGAGCCGGGTGAGGACGATCGTCGCCGCGAAGGCGGCGAAGACGGTGGCGCCGTGCCCGACGCCGCGCGCTTCCAGGTGAAGGACGATGAAGGTGGCGACGGCCGCGTAGCCGAACGAGGCGAGGGCGATCGCGGAGCCCGGCCCGACCGCCTCGGGCGCGATCAGCGGGTGCGGCTCGGCGTGGGCACGGGGGACGAACGGGTCGCGGGCACCGAGCGCGAACAGCGCTCCGAGCAGCGGCAGAGTCCCGGCGACGATCCAGACGAGGGTGTAGCCGCCGGCGTCGAGCAGCAGCTCGCCGAGCAGCGGCCCGATGCTGAGCCCGCCCCAGACGGCGAGCCCGTAGAGCCCGAGGACGCGGCCGCGGCGTTCCTCCGGCGCCAGGTCGACGATCCAGGCCGAGCCGGCGGTGTAGACGGCGCCCTCGCCGGCGCCGAGGACGAGGCGGGCGAAGACCAGTCCGGCGATCCCCAGGCTCGGCAGGTAGAGCAGCCCGCTCAGCGCCACCAGGCATGCCCCCGCCAGCACCGTCGGCTTGCGGCCGCGGGTGTCGGCGACGCGTCCGGCCACCGGCCGCAGCAGGAGCCCCGTGACCGCGTAGGCGCCGACCACCACGCCGACGGCGACGTCGCCGGAGTCGAGCGGGCCGTGGATGTAGCGGGGGAGGACCGGCAGCACCGAGCCGACGGCGACGAGGCCGCAGAAGGTGGCGAAGAAGACGGCGGCGAAGCTGACGCCTGGCCGGTGGCCGGGCGCGGGTCTCGGTGGCGCGGTCGCGCTCACGTCAGCAGGCCGCGGAGGTCCTCGAGCACGAAGTCGGGGGCCGGGTCGGCCGCGGCGGCTTCGTCCCGGGAGGTGGTGCCGCTGAGGACGAGGATCGTCTCCAGCCCGGCGGCCCGCCCGCCGGCGATGTCGGAGGAGATCCGGTCGCCGACCATCGCCACCCGCGAGTTGCGTGGTTCCTTTGTCGCCTGGTCGGCGACAAAGGAACCGCGCAACGCCTCCAGCGCCATCTCGAATAGGTGCCGCTCCGGCTTGCCGGCGATCTCCGCTCGCCGGCCCGAGGCGGTCTCAACCGCCGCCAGCACCGCGCCGGTGCCGGGAAGCTCGCCGCCGGGATAGGGCATCGTCGGATCGTGGCTGGTGGCGAAGAGGGCGGCGCCGCGTTCGAGCGCCCGGTGCGCGGTCAGCAGCTCCTCGTAGTCGAAGCCGCGATGGCCGGAGACGACGACCGCATCCGCCTCCCGGGCGTCGGTGCCCTCGACCACCCGCGCCCCGGTCGCCGCGACCATCTCCTTCAGCGCCGCGGCGCCGATCACGAAGACGCCGCCGCCGGAGCCCGCCGCCGCCGCGGCCAGCCGCGCGACCACCATCCCGGCGGTGACGATCCGTTCCTCGCCGACCTCGACCCCCAGCTCCCGCAGTCGCTCGGCGTAGGCGGAGGGCGGCTTGCCGGGATTGTTGGTGACGAAGGCGATCCCCTTGCCGGCCTCGAGCAGCGCCCGCAGCGTCTCCGCCGCGCCCGGCACCGGCTCGCGACAGATCCAGACGACCCCGTCGAGGTCGATCAGAAGTCCGTCGAAGCGATCCGCGAGGGTCACGGGCGCACCCTAGTTGCCAGCTCGATAGCGTGCCCGGCAGTGAGCGCCAACGGACCAGTCGTCGTCGCCACCGACCTGCACCGCCGCTACGGCGAAGGCGAGACCGCCGTCGACGCCCTCGCCGGCGTCACCACCAGCTTCGAGCGCGACCGCTTCACCGCGATCATGGGTCCCTCCGGCTCGGGCAAGTCGACCCTGATGCACATCCTCGCCGGCCTCGACCGACCGACCTCGGGCCGGGTCGAGCTCGACGGCGTCGACATCACCGACCTCGAGGACGGCGAGCTCACCCGGCTGCGCCGCGACAAGCTCGGCTTCGTCTTCCAGTTCTTCAACCTGCTGCCGGTCCTCACCGCCGAGGAGAACCTCGTCCTGCCGCTCTCGATCGCCGGTCGCAAGCCCGACCGGGCCTGGGTCGACCAGTTGGTTCGCACGGTCGGCCTCGAGGACCGGCGCACGCACCGCCCGGCCGAGCTCTCCGGCGGGCAGCAGCAGCGCGTCGCCGTCGCCCGCGCCCTGGTCAGCAAGCCGGCGGTCGTCTTCGCCGACGAGCCGACCGGCAACCTCGACTCGAAGGCGAGCGCCGACGTGCTGAAGCTGCTGCGCCAGGCCGTCGACGAGTTCGGGCAGACGGTGGTCATGGTCAGCCACGACCCGGTCGCCGCCGCCCACGCCGACCGGCTGATCACGCTGCAGGACGGGAAGATCGTCAGCGACGCCGCTCCCGGCTCGGCCGACGACGTGATCGAGCTGCAGAAGCGACTTGACTAGCCTCGGCCTCAAGAGCCTCTGGGCTCGCAAGGTCCGGGCCCTGCTGACGACCTTCGCGGTCTTCCTCGGCGTTGCCTTCGTCGCCGGCTCCTACGTCCTCACCGACACGATCTTCGCCGCCTTCGACGAAATCTTCAGCGAGTCGCTGAAGGGGACCAGCGTCGTCGTCACCGCCGAGAACCCGGTGGAGCAGGAAAACGGCGAAATCCCGACGATCGAAGCCGCGCTGCTGCCGCGGGTGGAGAAGACGCCGGGTGTGCGGCTCGCCGCCGGGGCGATCTTCACGCCGGGCGCCTTCTTCGACGCCGAGAACGAGAAGATCGGCAACAAATTCGCGCCGAAGTTCATCTCCTCGACGCTGCCGGGCGAGCTCGAGTCGCTCACCTACGTCGACGGTCACCGGCCGCGCGGTCCGGACGAAGCCTCGATCGACGAGGCGGCGGCCGAAGCGAGCGATCTGGAGCTCGGCGAAGAGATCAAGCTGATCGGCCAGGGCAGCGTCGAGTCCTTCACCCTCGTCGGCTTCACCCAGCTCGGCAACGCCTCCTTCGGCGGCGCCAGCATCGCCCAGGTGACGCTGCCGGTCGCGCAGCGCCTCACCCACAAGCGCGGCCGCTTCGACCAGATCTCGGTCGCGGCGGATGACGGGGTCTCGCCGGAGACGCTGAAACGGCGAATCGAGCGGCGGATGCCGGCCGGGGCGAGGGTCGAGACCGGCAAGGAAAACGCCGACCGCGCCTCGGAGGAGATTCGCGAAAGCCTTGGCTTCCTGCGCACCTTCCTCCTCGTCTTCGGCTTCATCGCCGTCTTCGTCGGCTCGTTCCTGATCTTCAATACCTTCTCGATCACCGTCGCCCAGCGGGTGAGCGAATTCGGGATGCTGCGCACCCTCGGCGCCTCGCGGCGGCAGATCCTCGCCACCGTGATGGTCGAGGCGATCGCGATTGGCCTGCTCGGGGCGCTGCTCGGGATCGCCGGCGGCTTCCTCATCGCCAAGGGGATCAACGCGCTCTTCGTGGCCTTCGGGATCGACCTGCCGACGACGACGCTGCGACTCGAGTCGCGGACGGTGGTCGTCGCCCTCCTCGTCGGCATCGTCGTCACCGCGGTCGCCTCGCTGGTGCCGGCGCTGCGCTCGACGCGGGTGCCGCCGATCGCCGCCCTGCACTCTTTCCGCCCGGCGCCGACCCGCCGCCGACGCCTGGTCAACCTTGCTCTCTCGCTCCTGCTCGGCGTCGCCGGCCTGGGGATGGTCCTGGCGGGGCTCTTCGGCGGCGGTGGCGCCGGGACGCGGGCCGGGCTGATCGGCGGCGGCGCCGTCGCGGTCGTCTTCGGCGTCTCGATCTTCAGCCCTCGCCTGGTGCCGCCGCTCGCCGCCGTCGCGGGCTGGCCGCTGGAGCGGCTGCGGCACCTCACCGGCCGTCTCGCCCGCGAGAACGCGCAGCGCAACCCCAGCCGCACGGCGGTGACCGCGGCGGCGCTGATGATCGGCCTCGCCCTCGTCGCCTTCGTCACCGTCTTCGCCGCCGGGCTGAAGAGCACCGTCGCCCAGGTGGTCGACGAGAACTTCGCCGGCGGATTGATCGTCCAGAACACCGACGGCTTTTCGCCGATCCCGAACGGCGCCGCCAGAGCGGCCGAGCGGGTACCGGGGGTGAAGGCGGTGGCGACGCTGCGGGGAGCGGAAGCGAAGGTGGTCGAAAACGGGGTGGCGACCGCGACGACCAAAGTCAACGCTCCCTCCCGCTACATCGGCGAGACGGTCAACATCGAATGGAAGCAGGGGGGACCGAGCGCGCTGCGAACCCTCAGCGACGGCGAGGCGATCGTCTCCGACGACTTCGCCGGCTCCCACGGCCTCAGGGTCGGGGACCGCTTCCGGCTGCTGACCCAGACCGGGGCGCGGCCCCGGTTCCGGGTCGTCGGCGAGTTCGATTCCAAGCTCGGGGTCCTCGGCAGCGTTCTCGTCACCCAACGGGCGATGGCGCGCGACTTCCGCCAGACCCAGGACCTGATCGACTTCGTCGACCTCGAAGCGGGGGCCGACGCCGGTCAGGTGCAGGCGCTGCTGACGAAAGGGGTCGAAGTCGCCTTCCCCGTCGCCGAAGTGCTGAACCAGCAGGAACTGAAGGAAAGCCGCGAAGAACAGATCAACCAGCTGGTGATGCTGGTCATCGCCCTGCTCGTCTTCGCGATCCTGATCTCGCTGTTCGGGATCGCCAACACCCTGGCGCTCTCGATCCACGAACGCATCCGCGAGCTGGGAATGCTGCGGGCGATCGGCATGTCCCGCCGTCAGGTGCGGACGATGATCCGCTACGAGGCGGTGATCACCGCCCTGATCGGGGCGATCCTGGGGATGGTGCTCGGGATCGTCTTCGCGGCGCTGATCGCCCAGCCGCTGAAGGACGAAGGCTTCACGCTCTCCTACCCGATCGGCACCCTCGCCCTGCTGCTGGCGCTTGCCGCCCTGGCCGGGGTCCTGGCGGCGATCCTGCCGGCCCGGCGCGCCTCACGGCTCGACGTGTTGCAGAGCCTGCAGTACGAGTAGGGCGCCGCTACGCGGCCAGGCCCATTCTCAAAGCGCCGCAGGCTTCGAACATGGCCATCCGGGCGGAAGGGCAGATCGCGGTCAGGTTGGCGAAGGTGTGGACGAGACCGGGGTGGCGACGGAGGGCGACCTGCACCCCCGCCTCCCGCAGCCGCTCGGCGTAGGCCTCCCCCTCGTCGCGCAGCGGGTCGAAGCCGGCGGTGGCGATGTAGGCGGGAGGGAGGTCGCTGAGGTCATCGGCCTGGAGTACCGAGACGCGCGGGTCGCCGCGGTCGGCTCCCGGCGGCAGGTAGCGGTCCTCGAAGTAGCTCATGTCGCGGCGGGTGAGGAGGAAGCCTTCGCGGAAGAGCTGGCGCGAGGGCAGCTCGCGGCTGCACTCGGTGACGGGGTAGATCAGCAGCTGCATCGCCGGCGGTGAAAGGCCTCCGTCCCGGGCCAGCAGGCAGACGGCCGCCGCCAGGTTGGCGCCGGCGCTGTCGCCACCGACCGCGATCCGATCGGGCCCGACCCCGAAGCGCCTCGCCTGCTCGCTCGCCCAGGCATAAGCCGCGCAGGCGTCTTCGGCCGCCGCCGGGAAGCGATGCTCGGGGGCGAGGCGGTAGTCGACCGACAGCACCTGCGCGCCGGAGTTGGCGGCGACGAAGCGGCAGGGCCCGTCGTGGGTCTCGAGGTCGCCGATCACCCAGCCTCCCCCGTGGTAGTAGACGAGGAGCGGCGGCGGCTCCGGCCCGGCGGAGAAGGGGACGTAGAGGCGAGCCGGGATCGCTCCGGCCGGCCCCGGGACCTCGACCGGCTCCACCCGCGCCATCGGGACCGTCGGCCGCGCGGCGACGATCCGCGCTTCGTAGCGCCGCTGCGCGCGGGCGTCGGCGAGGTCGGCTCCCTCGGTGAGGCTCTCCCCGCGCGCAGCCGCGGCGATCCGCAGCAGCGCGTGCATGTCCGGGGCGAGCGTCTGGCCATCGAGCTGGGGCGGCGCCCCGAAGATCAGGTGCTGGACCCGCGGCGGCAGGTGGCAGGCGGCCTCGAGCACCCGGTGCTCGATTGCCGGCGGAAGCCGAGGGAGCGTAGCCATCGCGGCAGGCTAAGCGTTCGGGGCGCCCCGCATGTGAGGGCCGTGCGAAAGTCACACATCCGCGCGCAACTCGAGACATAGGCTCGAGGACGTGGAGGCGGCGGCGAAAGCGCGGACGTTCGTCAACGGGCACGGCCCGGCGCCGATCCGCGGGCTGCCGCCGGGGCCGCGGATGCACCGGCTGCTGCAGACGGCGATCTGGTCGCGCCAGGCGCAGTGGTTCCTCGAGCAGAGCCGCGCTCGCTTCGGGCCGATGTTCTCGATCAAGATCGCCTACGAAGGCGACTGGGTCGTGCTCGCCGACCCGGAGCTGGTGAAGCAGGTCTTCACCGGCGACCCCCGCGTCTTCCACGCCGGCGAGGGCAACCAGATCCTGCGCCCGGTCCTCGGCGACAACTCGGTCCTCGTCCTCGACGAGAAGAAGCACATCGGCCAGCGCAGGCTCTTGCTGCCCCCCTTCCACGGCGAGCGAATGCAGGCCTACGGCGAGAAGATGACCGAGATCGCCGCCCGCGAGATCGAGAGCTGGCCCACCGGCGCCCCCTGCAAGCTGCGGCCGCGGATGCAGGCGATCACGCTCGAGATCATCATCGAGACCGTCTTCGGCGTCCACGAGGGCGAGCGGATGGAGCCGCTGCGCGAGGCGCTGCGGGACTTCCTCGACCTGACGACGAACCCGCGGGTGCTGCTGCCGGTGCTGATGGTCGGGCCCGACCGCGTCAACCTGATCCCGGCCTTTCGCCGCCGGGTCGAACGGGTCGACCGCCTGATCGCGGCGGAGATCGGAGAGCGCCGCCGGGCCGAGGACCTGGAGGAGCGCGAGGACGTGCTCTCGATGCTGCTGCTGGCCCGCCACGAGGACGGCAGCCCGATGAGCGACGCCGAGATCCGCGACGAGCTCCTCACCCTGCTGGTCGCCGGCCACGAGACGACCGCGACGGCCCTCTCCTGGGCGATGGAGCGACTGACCCGCCATCCCCAGAAGCTCGAGCGCCTGCGGGCCGAGGTCGAGGACGGCGAAGACGAGTACCTGACGGCGACGATCCAGGAGACCCTGCGCCTGCGCCCGGTGATCGTGATCGTCGTCCGCAAGCTGACCGAGGCGGTCGAGCTGGGGGGCTACGAGCTGCCCGCGGGAGCGGGCGTCACCCCCTGCATCCACCTGATCCACCGCGACCCCAGCGTCTACCCGGACCCCGACCGTTTCCTGCCCGAGAGGTTCATCGACAACCCGCCCGGCACCTACACCTGGATCCCCTTCGGCGGCGGTGTCCGCCGCTGCCTCGGCGCCGCCTTCGCCCAGTTCGAGATGGCCGTCGTCCTTCGCGAGCTTGTCCGCCGCCGCCGGATCGAGCCCGCCGACCCGGCCCCCGAGCGTCCTTTCCGCCGCGCGATCACCGAGACCCCGCGCCACGACGCCGAGGTTGTCCTCTCCTGAGCGCTGCGCGGGTTGCGCTGCGCGTCGCTCGGCCATAGGCTCGGCCAGAGTCCGAGACAGAGGGAGGACGGGAATGGTGCGGGTGTCGCGGTGGATGTGCGTGCTGCTGTTGGTCGGCCTGGCGGCGATGGCGGTGCCGGGGACGGCGTTGGCGGCGGTCAAGTCGACGGTGACGATCACCTCCGGCGAAGGCGACGAGTTCACCGGCAAGGTCACCTCGGCGAAACAGCGCTGCAAGGCGGGTAGGACGATCAAGCTCTTCCGCGAAGACTACGAAAGCGGCGAGGACTCCCTGGTCGGTACCGACAAGACCGACAAAACCGGAGCCTGGACGATGGACGGCAGCTTCATCGCCGGAATCTTCTACGCCCGCGTCCTTCCGTCCGTCTTCCACGTGCACGGCATGGCCATCCGCTGCGCCGGCGACTTCTCAGTGCACCAGCGCTACTAGCTCCTCACAGTCAACGCCCTCAGCCGCAGCCGGTGTTGTTGCCGCAGCTGCTGCACGTGTAGCAGGAGCCCGTTCGCTGCATCATCCCGCCGCACTGCTCGCAGGCCGGGCCGAGGTCGAGGCCCTGCATCTTCGCCGGCCGCACGGGCGGCGTTTCGGTCATCGCCGAGGCGGCGGGGACCGAGCCGCCGTTGCCGCCGTTCGAGCCGCCGTTGCCGCCGTTGGCGGGACCGGCGGTGTCGCCGGTGAGGCCGATCGCCAGCTGCGAGGTCTCGGCCTCCTGCTTGGCCCGGACCTCCTGGGTCATGATCCCCAGTTCCTCCAGCACATCGGTGTCCTCGATGAAGCGGCTGCCGAGCCAGCGCATGATGTAGTCCGGCATCGATTTGGCGAAGGGGATCTCCGGATTGCCGGTGATGCCCTCCGGCTCGAAGCGCATGTAGCTGAACTTGCGCACGAAGGTCTCCAGCGGCACCCCGTACTGGAGGCCGAGCGAGATCGCGGTGGCGAAGGCGTTGAGCAGCCCCCGCATCGTCGAGCCCTCCTTGCCGATGTCGGTGAGGAAGATCTCGCCGACGGTGCCGTCGTCGTATTTGCCGGCGGTGATGTAGCCCTCGTGGCCGGCGATCGAGAACTTGTGGGTGATCGATTCGCGCTCGCGCGGCATCTTCTTGCGGACCGGCTGGGCCATCTCGACTTCGGCCTCGGCCTCCTGGTTCTCCTGCGCGTCGGTGCGCAGCGCCTGCGCCGTCTTCGAGCCGTCACGGTAGATCGCCAGCGCCTTCAGCCCGCCCTTCCAGCCGCGCGTGTAGGCGTCGGCGATGTCCTCCACCGTCGCCGACTGCGGCAGGTTGACGGTCTTCGAGATCGCCCCGGAGATGAACGGCTGCGTCGCCGCCATCATGTCGATGTGGCCGGTGTGGGAGATAGCCCGCTCGCCGACCGCGACGTCGAAGACCGGCAGGTGCTCGTCCTTCAGGCCGGGGGCGCCGACGATCGTGTTGCTCTCTTTGATGTGGGCGTCGATCTGGTCGATCTCCGCCTCCGAGTAGCCGAGCGTCCGCAGCGCCAGCGGCACCGAGCGGTTGACGATCGTCATCTGCCCGCCGCCGACCAGCTCCTTGAACTTGACCAGGGAGAAGTCGGGCTCGATCCCGGTCGTGTCGCAGTCCATCAGGAAGCTGATCGTCCCGGTCGGGGCCAGCACCGTCGCCTGCGCGTTGCGGTAGCCGTGCTCCTCGCCGAGCTCGACCGCCTCGTCCCAGGCCCGCTGCGCCGCCTCGAGCAGGTCGCCCTTGATCCCGGTCGCGTCGACGTCGTAGGCGGCGTCGCGGTGCATCCGCATGACGCCGTTGTGCGGCTCCCGGTTCTTCTCGTACTCGTCGTAGGGGCCGGTCGCGCCGGCGGCGATCAGCGCCGACTGGCGGTAGGCGCGGCCGGTCATCAGCGCCGTGATCGCGGCGGCGACGTTGCGGCCCTCTTCGGAGTCGTAGGGCAGGCCGTCGCTCATCAGCAGCGCCCCGAGGTTGGCGTAGCCGAGGCCGAGCTGGCGGAAGCGGTTGGCGTTCTCGGTGATCTCCTCGGTCGGGTAGCTGGAGAAGCCGACGACGATCTCCTGGGCGAGGAAGACGATGTCGACCGCGTGCTCGAACTCCTCCGCGTCGAAGCTGCCGTCCTCGCGCCGGAACTTCATCAGGTTGAGCGAGGCGAGGTTGCAGGCCGAGTCGTCGACGTGCATGTACTCGCTGCACGGGTTCGAGGCGTTGATCCGCCCCGACTCCGGGCAGGTGTGCCAGCGGTTGATGATCGTGTCGTACTGGACGCCCGGGTCGGCGCAGCGCCAGGCGGCGTCGGCGATCTGGTTCATCAGCTCGCGCGCGTCGACCGTTTTCACCGACTCGCCGTTGGCCCGCGCGGTCAGGTGCCACTCCTCGCCGCACTCGACCGCCTCCATGAACTCGTCGGTGACCCGCACCGAGTTGTTGGCGTTCTGGTACTGGATCGAGGTGAAGCCCTCGCCGTCGATCGACATGTCGAAGCCGGCGTCGCGCAGGGCGGCCGCCTTCTTCTCCTCGTCGGCCTTGCACCAGATGAAGTGCTCGATGTCCGGGTGGTCGACGTCGAGGACGACCATCTTCGCCGCCCGCCGCGTCTTGCCGCCGGACTTGATCGTCCCCGCCCAAGCGTCGGCGCCGCGCATGAAGCTGACCGGCCCGCTGGCGGTGCCGCCCTTCTGCAGCGGCTCCATCGAGCCGCGGATGTTGGAGAGGTTGATGCCCGAGCCGGAGCCGCCGCGGAAGATCTTGCCCTCCTTGGTGTTCCAGTCGAGGATCGACTCCATGGTGTCCTCGACGCTGAGGATGAAGCAGGCCGAGCACTGCGGCGTCTCCTCGAAGCCGACGTTGAACCAGACCGGCGAGTTGAAGGCCGCCTTCTGGTTGAGGAGGATCGCGGTCAGCTCCATCTCGAAGGCGTCGGCGTCCTCCTCGGAGGCGAAGTAGCCGCCCTCGCGCCCCCAGTTGGAGATCGTGCCGGCGACGCGGCCGATCATCTGCTTCACCGAGCTCTCGCGCTCGGGGCTGCCGAGCTGGCCGCGGAAGTACTTCTGGGCGACGATGTTGGTCGCGTTCTGCGACCAAGTCGTCGGGAACTCGACGCCGCGCTGCTCGAAGGCCGGGCTCTCCGGGTTGCCGATCACCGCGTCGCGGATCTCCCACTCGATCTCGTCGAAGGGATGCACCCCCGGGGTCGAGAATCGGCGCTCGATCGAGAGGCCCTGGAGACCGTTCCTGGGACTGGCGAATGCGGTCTTCGACATCAAAATGCTCCTCTCTCGGCGGCTTTCAGCGGTAACTACGCAGGATCGCTGACTGGCAGGACGGAAAAAGTCTCAAAGGACGCAATTAAGGGCTTCCGAGGCCGCCGACTTTCTCTCCTGATTGTGTCAACTCCCCAAACTCGGCAGAGCCGGCTCGATCGTGTCCCGCCCGGCCATCGGGGGTACGCTCTCAGCATGGAGGAACTGCGCCGGGGCGCGGAGCGGATGGGCGAGCGGGCGACGGCGGCCAAGGAGGCCGTCGAAGAGCGCGCGGCCGCGGCCAAGGAGGCGACGGCCGAGGCGATCGCCACGGTCAAGCCGAAGCTGCGCGGGGTCTCCCACGAGTGGGCCTTCTTCCTCTCACTTGGATTCGGCGCTGCCCTTGTCATCCTCGCCGAGACGCCGAAGGCGACCCTGGCGGTGGCGATCTACGTCGCCAGCCTCTCCGCCCTGCTCGGCACCAGCGCCCTCTACCACCGGGTCGACTGGAGGCGGCCCCAGGTCCGCCAGTGGATGCGGCGGCTGGACCACAGCATGATCTTCTTCCTCATCGCCGGCACCTACACGCCCTTCGCCCTCCTCGTCCTTGACGGCACCCTGGCGATGGCGATCCTCGCGGTCGTCTGGATCGGCGCCGTCGCCGGCGCGATCGTCGAGATGATCTGGATCGACCACCCGAAATGGGCCTCGGCCCTGATCTACCTCTCGCTCGGTTGGGTCGCGGTCGTCGCCTTTCCGGGGCTCTGGAACGCGATCGGCCCAGGGGGCACGCTCCTCGTCGCCGCCGGCGGCCTCCTCTACACCGCCGGCGCCGTCGTCTACGCCGTCCAGCGCCCCGACCCGAGGCCGGCGATATTCGGCTACCACGAGGTCTTCCACCTCTTCGTCATCGCCGCCGCGATCGCCCACTTCTCGGCGGTCGCCTTCTTCGCCCTGCCGCAGGGCTGACCCGGCCTAGATGATCTAGAGGAGTCGCTGCTCGACCGCGTCGGCAGCCGCTGCGGCGCCGCCCGCCCCGGCGAAGGCGTGGGCGATTCGCTCGGCACCGGGCCGACAGCCGATCGCCTCGCGCACCTTCGTTCGCAGGGGTCCCGGACGCAGGCGCCAGCGGGGAAGGCGGCTGCCGGCGGCAGATGCCTCGACCCGCCGCGCGACCTCGAACTGGTCGCGGCCGAAGGGGACGGCGCAGACCGGCACCCCCAGCGCCAGCGCCTTCTGGGTCGCCCCCATCCCGCCGTGGGTGATCGCGCAGACCGCACGGCGGAGGATCGGCGTGTGGGGGGCGTAGGGAACGACGGTGGCGTTGGCGGGCACATCCAGCCCCGCGATCGATGCCGAGGGCACCGTCGCGACGACCTGGACCGGCTCGCCGGCGAGAGCCGCCAGGGCCACCTCGACCAGCCGCCCGTCGTCCTGGTACTCGCTCGAAGTCGTGACCAGGACGAGCGGCTCGTCGGACGCGGCCAGCGTCGCGGGCATCTGCCCCGGTGGCTCCCATCCGCAGGGCCCGACCATGACCACGCTCTCGGGCCAGTCGGCGCGGGGATACTCGAAAGGCTCCGCGCTCATATAGAGGTGCAGGGGCGCCCGGGCGTACATGTCGATCGCCCGCTTCAGGCGCGGGAGCCCAAGCTGGGATCGGATCCGCGCGATCCCGAGGCCGGCGATGCGGTCGAAACCAAGCTCCACGGCACGAGCGACGCCGCGGTCGCGCAGGCGGCCGAGTGGGCCTCGGGCGGGGGGGAGACCTGGCCCGGCCGGCGGCCCCGAGCGCGTGGCGATCGGCAGGGGAAAGGGGCAGGTGCAGGCCCAGGGACCGTTCCATCGCTCGGCGGCGGCGAGAGCGCCCCAGGCGAGAATGTCGACGACGAGGGCGTCGGGGCGGACGGCCGCGATCGCCCCCTGCAGGTCCCGGGCTTCGTGGGGCGCGCGGGCCTGCAGGACCCTCAGCACCCGCGCCAGTGCGCCCGAGCGGCTCCAAGCCCGCCAGTCGTCCATCGCCAGCGCTTCGATCTCGGGCGCGATCGACTCCACCCCGAAGCCGAGCCCGCGCATCGTCTCCTCCTCCGCGGCGAGGGTTCGCATCTCGATCTCATGTCCGCGGCGGCGCAGCTCCTCGAGCACCGGCACCATCGGGTAGAGCTGCCCGCGGGAGGGCGCGGTATAGGCCAGGATCCGGCTCAGGAGGACTCCGTCATCCGCCCATCAACTGTTCGATCAGCTCCAGCATCGCCAGCTTGGTCTGCGGCTTGCTGAGGCCCCGGTCGCGCCGCAGCAGCTTCCAGACGTAGATGTCGGTCACGGTGACGAACTGGGCCAGGCGACGCTCGCTGGCCTTCCCCCGCAGCCCCTCGAGGGTGGGGGCGAATGCCTGCCGGCACCACTGCAGGTGGTAGATGCGGCCGGCGTCGGCGAGGTGCTTGAGGATCGGCTCGCGCTCCTCCTGGGCGAGCAGCCAGAGGATCCGGTCGCCGAACCGCTCGTAGTGGTCGACGAGGTCGTCGACGATCTTCCCCGGGTCTCCGATCGGCAGCGGACCGCGATCGGCACTCATCTTCTCCGCCGTGTGCAGGTAGGAGGCGACGAAGAGCCCCTCCTTGCTCTCGAAGTGGCGGATCACGGTCTGCACCGAGACACCCGCCCGCCTGGCGACCTCCGAGAGGGTGATTTCATCGTAGAAGAGTTCCTCGAAAGCGAACTCGATCGCCTCGAGGATCTTCTTCCGCGTCGCCTCGGCTGCCTTGGCTCGGGCTTTCATCCGATACGGGCGCTTTGCCTTCGCCTTGCCGCCGCTCATGGCGACAAGGTATCCGTCCCGGAGCCGCTCAGCGGTAGGCGGTTCGCCCGTATCCCCAGGGAGCTGCGATCGAGAGCTTCCACGCTCCTTCGACCTCCCGCAGGACCAGGACGGCGTCAGCGGTCTGCTCGAAGCGTTCCTTCGGCCGTTCGCCGCTGCGGATCCGCCAGCGCTGGTGGACGAGGAGCACGTCCCCGGCGCTGACCGAGCTGGTCAGCTCGACGCGGATCTCGGTTCGCCGGCTGACCATCTGGGCGAGCACGCCGCGGATGCGGTCGCGGCCGTGGATCGCGGTCGCGTCGGGCGTTATCAGGCAGCCATCCCGGGTGAAGCAGGAGGCGGCGCCGTCGAGGTCACCCAGGTTCAGGGCCTGCGCGAAGCGAGGGCAGACCAATGTTGAGCTTCGAGGAAGGGCGCTTGCGCTCTCCAGTTTCACGTAAGTAAGATTAACGCGAAATGACGACGCCGGCAAGCGGGGTCGCTGAGGGGAGGAGTTGGAGATGAGAAGAGCAATGGCAGCCGCCCTCGCCGCGGTGCTGTTGGCCGCTATCGCGGCGGCGGGATTCGCGATTGCCAGGGACGCGGCCCCGAAACCGGTCGTCGTCCGCGCCGGCAACATGGTCCTCGCGATCAACGGGGACATCACGCCAAGGGCATTGCCCCGTCACGAGCTGGCGCCGATGGGTTTCTGGGGCAGCGGCAGGCTGATGACGATCGACGGCTCGCATCCACCGGCGCTCGAAAAAGCGGTCTTCGATGCCGACAGGGACGTGTTCGTCAGCGTCAAGGGCCTGCCGGCCTGCACCGCCGCGCAGCTGGAGGCGCGGGAGACGAAGAAGGCCGAAGCGGTCTGCGGCAGGGCGATCCTCGGCCGCGGCACCGCCAGCGTGGAGGTCGCCTTCCCCGAACAGAAGGCGTTCACCTCGACCGGGCCGCTGGTCCTCTTCAACGGGGGCGAACGGAGCGGCGTCGTCAGGGTGTTCGCCCACACCTACGTCAACGTTCCCGCGCCGACCGCCGTCGTCGCCACCGTCGAGGTCAGCCGTGTCGACAAGGAGGCTCTCGGCCTTCACATCGAGGTCGAGGTGCCGAAGATCGCCGGCGGCGCCGGCTCGGTCGTCGGCGGGAGGTTCAGCATGCGTCGCGTCTACACCTTCCGGGGGAAGCGTCGCAGCTTCATCGCCGGCCGCTGCCCGGACGGGCACATCCTCGGCCGCGGGTCCTTCACCTACAGCGACGAGAGCGTCCTCTCGGGAAGCATCTTGCGTCCCTGCACGGCGCGGGATTAGCCTGGCTGGCTGGGCGCTTTTCTCAACCCCTGGTTTACAAAAGCGCCCAGCTACGCGAGCGCGGCCGCGGCCCGCTCTTTGGCGGACTCGACCAGCGCCAGCACCGCGGTCTCCCGGTCGCTTCGCAGCAGCTCGATCGGGTCGGGGTCGCCGTTGACGATCCCCTCGAAGAACACCTTGCGGTCCTGGTAGGTCGGCAGCGTCCCCTTCGCCCAGCCGCGGGCGTCGTTGAGGATCACCGCCAGCCGCGCGTACTCCTCGCCGAACAGCTCGGAGATCTCGCGCTTCATCCGCTTCGCGAGGGCGGGCGAGGCGCCGGCGGTCGAGATCGCGATCGCCAGCGGCCCGGTGCGGACGATCGCCGGCAGGATGAAGTTGCAGAGCGGCGGCACGTCGACGATGTTGACCAGCATCGCCCGCTGCTCGGCGTCGTCGAAGACGCCGATGTTGACCTCCGAGTCGTCGGTGCAGGCGATCACCATGAAGACGCCCTCGAGGTCCTCCGGCCCGGCGTAGGCCCGCTTCTCCCACCGGATCGAGCCCTCCCGCGCCAGCTTCTCCAGCTCGTGGTGGGCGACCGGCGCGATCAGGGTGACGTCGCCGCCGCAGGCCAGAAGCCCCTCGACCTTCTCGAGGCCGATGTCGCCGCCGCCGACGACCAGGCACCGGCGCCCGGTCAGTTTCAGGCAGGCGATGTAGAAGGGGGTCTCCAGCATGTCCCGCACGCAGGACTGGTCGCAGATCCCCTTGCGGTACTGGCAGACGCACTCCTTGCCGGCGTAGGCCTGGGCGGGCATGGACGAAGGCTAGCGAGATGGGATTGGGGGGAGCCACCCCCGGCTCCCGCGACCGGCTAGATCGATTCGAGGGTTACTTGCAAGCCCTCCCGCAGGCTCATCTCAGCACGCCAGTTGAACTCTTGCTCGGCCCTGGCGGGATTGATTGAGATGGCCTGCACCTCGCCCGTTCGCGCGGGGGCGAATTCGGGCTCGAAGTCCTCGTTGCCGGAGAGCCGCTTCAGCGCCTCGATCAGCTCCAGCACGCTGGTCTCCCTGCCGGTGCCGACGTTGATCGGGCCGGTCGCCTCGGAGTCGCCGGCGGCGAGCGCGGCGGAGACGACGTCGCCCACATATATGTAGTCGCGGGTCTGGGTGCCGTCGCCGAAGACCGTCGGCCGCCCGCCCTCCTTCAGCAGGCCGCAGAAGATCGCGATCACGCCGGCCTCGCCGAGCGGGTCCTGGCGCGGGCCGTAGACGTTGCCCAGCCGCAGCGAGACCCCGGAGAGCCCGTAGAGCCGCTCGTAGAGGGAGACGTACCCCTCGGCCGCGAACTTGCTCTGGCCGTAGGCGGAGAGCGGCGCGATCGGCGCCTCCTCCGGCAGCGGCAGCCGCTGGCCCTCGCCCTCGCCGTAGATCGCCCCGCCGGTGGAGATCGAGACGACGCGCCGGGCCCCGGCGCCGCGGGCGGCCTCGAGCACGTTGGCGGTGCCGCCGACGTTGACGCCGGCGTCGAAGAAGGGGTCGGCGAGGGACTTGCGGACGTCGATCTGGGCGGCGAGGTGGAAGATCGCCTGCGGCCGCGTCTCGCCCGCCAGGCGGCTCAGCGCCTCGCCGTCGCGGACGTCCAGCTCGACCAGCTCGGCGCCCGCGGCGAGGCCCTGCTCGAGGTTGACCCGGCGGCCGGTCGAGAGGTCATCGACGACGGTCACCTCGTCCCCGCGCGCGAGCAGGGCGTCGACCAGGTTCGAGCCGATGAACCCCGCACCGCCGGTTACGAGAGCCCTCATGGAGCGGTGATCCTAAGCGGATCGGCTGGGGCCCGGGAGGAGATCGGACCGATGGATGCCCGATTGCGCAGCCGAGGTGCCCTGCTACCCTCGCCGCCCGATGAGACTGATCGTCACCGAGAAGAACAACAGCGCCAAGAAGATCGCCGAAGCCCTCAGCAACGGCACCAACAGCGCTGACAAAACCTACAAAGTCCCCTTCTACACCTGGACCGACGGCGAAGGGAACGAGCAGATGACGGTCGGCCTCAAGGGCCACGTGCTCGGGCCGGCCTTCCCCGACGGCTACTCGAACTGGCAGAAGACCGACCTGCACGACCTGATCGACGCCGAGCTGATCAAGCAGCCGACCGACAAAAACGTCGTCAAAGCGATCAAGAAGCTGGCGAAAGAGGCCGACGAGCTGGTGATCGCGACCGACTTCGACCGCGAGGGGGAGCTGATCGGCCTCGAGGCGCTGGAGGAGATGCTCGACTCCAACCCGGCGCTGGGCTCGCGCGAGGGCACCGCCGACGGCACCCTGCGGATCCAGCGGGCCCGCTACTCGGCTCTGACCAAAGAGGAGATCGAGCGCGCCTTCGGCGAGCTCGACGAGCTCTCCTACCCGCTCGCCAACGCCGGCGCCGCCCGCCAGGACATCGACCTGCTCTGGGGCGCGACCCTGACCCGGGCCGTCTCCCTCGCCAGCCGCCGCTTCGGCTCCAACTTCCTCTCGGTCGGCCGCGTCCAGAGCCCGACCCTGGGCCTGATCGTCGAGCGCGAGATGGAGCGGCGCGCCCACGTCGCCAAACCGTTCTGGGAAGCGTTCGCCAGGTTCCAGCACCCCGACGGCAGCTTCGAGGCACACCACACCGTCGACAAATTCTGGGAGAAGGCGGAGGCCGACGCGGCGATCGCCGGCACCTCCAACCCCGGCACGGTCAGATCGGTGACGGCGCGGAAGAACACCCGCAGGCCGCCGACGCCCTACAACACCACCGCCTTCAGCACCGACGCCTCCAGCCGCCTCGGCATCACTCCCGCCAGCGCGATGCGGATCGCCGAGGACCTCTACATGGACGGCTTCATCTCCTACCCGCGCACCGACAACACGGTCTACCCGTCCTCGCTGCCGGTTCGCGAGCTGGTCTCCTCGCTGGTGCGAATCAAGGAGTTCTCCGCCGCCGCCGGCCTGCTCGACGGCGAGCTGACTCCGACCCGCGGCAAGAAAGAGACGACCGACCACCCACCGATCTACCCGACCCAGGCGGTCCACCCGGGCGCCCTCGAGGGTCCGAGGAAACGGGTCTACGAACTCGTCGTCCGCCGCTTCCTCGCCACCTTCAGCCCGCCGATGATCACCGAGTCGACGCGGGCCGACATCGAGGCCGGCGACCAGACCTACTTCGTCCGCGGCTCGGTCGTCGTCGACCCCGGCTACGCGGGCATCTACACCTACGCCCGCTCCGCCGACGAGGAGATCCCGAAGCTGGAGGAGGGCCAGACCCTGCAGCTCGAGGGCGAGCCCTGGATCGTCGACAAGGAGACCCAGCCGCCGGGCCGGATCTCGCAGGCGAAACTGATCGAGATGATGGAGGAGCGCGGCCTCGGCACCAAAGCGACCCGCGCCGACATCATCCAGAAGCTCTTCGACCGCGGCTACGTCTACAACAACCCGCCGATCCCGACCGAGACCGGGATCGCCCTCTACGAGGCGTTCAAGAACTACGTGCCGGCGATGGCGACGCCGGAGATGACCGCGACCCTGGAGGCCGAGATGGACCGGATCGCCGCCGGCGAGATGTCGAAGGGCATGGTCGTCGGCGAGAGCCGCGAGCTCCTGCACAAGACCTGGGACGAAATCGACGGTGCGCGCGAAGACCTTGCGAAAGTGATCTGGAAAGGGATGGACGAGGACCGCATCCTTGGCCCCTGCAAGGTCTGCGAAGAAGCCGGCCGCACCAAGGAGGACGGCTCGCCGAACATGCTGCGGATCATCCGCGCGAAAAAATCGGGCAAACGGTTCGTCGGCTGCAGCGGTTGGACCGCCGACGATCCCAACTCCTGTGACCAGACCTTCCCGCTGCCTCAGCGCGGCGACGTCTTCCGGCTCGAGGAGCGCTGCTCTGTCTGCGACCGCACCCCGCGCCTCAAAGTCGTCCCCTTCCGCGGCCGGCCCTGGAACCTCTGCCTCAACGACGACTGCGAGTCGATGCAGGAGATGAAGAAACGCCGGGCCGAGCGCGAAGCGGCCAAAGCCGCGAAAGCGGCGATGGAGAAGAAGGCGCCGCCGAAGGGTGACGAGGACGCCCCGGCGAAATCGAAAGTCAAAGCCTCGAAAGCGGACACCGCGACGCGCGGGCGTAAACGCGCCAAAGCCGGCGCGAAAAGCTGAGGCCGCCGGCGTTGTTCATCTCCTTCGAGGGGATCGACGGGTCGGGCAAGAGCACCCAGGCGCGCCTCCTGGTCGAGGCGCTGGGCGGGGGGACGGTGGCGATCCGCGAGCCGGGGGGGACCGAGGCGGCGGAGCGGATCCGCGAGCTGCTCGCCGACCCCGACGTCGAGCTCGAGCCGCTGGCCGAGCTGATGCTCTTCCTCGCCGCCCGCGCCGATCTGACCGAGCGGGTTATCCGGCCGGCGCTGGAGGCGGGGCGCCACGTCGTCGCCGACCGCTTCTCGGACTCGAGCGTCGCCTACCAGGGCGCGGCCCGGGCGCTCGGCGTCGGCGAGGTGATCGGCCTCTGCGAGACCGCCACCGACGGCCTCTGGCCGGACCTGACCCTGCTGCTGCGGCTCGACCCCGAGACCGGCCTCGGCCGCGCCGACGGCGACGACCGCTTCGAGCAGGAGGGGCTTGGCCTGCAGCGGGCGGTCGCCGAGGCCTACGAGGAGATCGCGACGATCGCCTCCGACCGCGTCGCCGTGGTCGACGCCGCCGGCTCGGTCGAGGAGGTCCACGAGCGGGTGATGGAGGCGGTGCGTGAGCGCAGCCGAGATTGACCACACCCTGCTGGGGCCGAAGTCGGAAGCGCTGGCTGCGGCCACCGAGCACCAGGCGCGGGCGCGGGTGGCGCTGAGCGCGGCGCTGGCGGCGGGGCCGTCGCACGCCTACCTCTTCCGGGGCCCCCGCGGGTCGGGCAAGCGCACGGCGGCGCGGGCGTTTGCGGCGGAGATCCTCGCCGCCGCAGCTAGCGACCCCGAGGATGCACGGCGGCGGGCGCTGCTCGATCCCTCGCCTCATCCAGACCTGGTCTGGCTCGCCCCGGCCGGTGCCCAGCACATGGTCGAGGAGGTGCGCGAGCGGGTGATCCGCGCCTCCGCCTACCGGCCCTTCGAAGGCGGCAAGCGGGTCTTCGTGATCGAGGCTGCCGAGGCGATGCGCGACGAGAGCCAGAACGCGCTGCTGAAGACGCTCGAGGAGCCGCCCGAGTTCGTCCACCTGATCCTCCTCAGCTCCGACGCCGAGGGCCTGCTGGAGACCGTCGCCTCCCGCTGCCAGACGATCGAGTTCGCGCCGCTGCCGGCGGAAGTGCTCGAACGCGAACTCGCTGACGAGCCGGAAATACCCCCAGATGGAGGGAAATCGTCCCGTCGGCCGGACGAGATCTTCGCCGCCGCCCGCCTCGCCGCCGGTGACCTCGAGCGGGCGCGGCTGCTGCTGAGCGACCGCGGGCGCGAGCTGCGGGCCGAGGCCGAGCGCTGCGTCGGCGCCGCCCTCGCCGGCGAGTGCGCCGGTGCCCCCTGGAAAGCGCTGCTCGACCGCGCCCAGGCCGCCGGCGCCGAGGTGGAAGACGCGACCCGCGAAGCGCTGGAGGAGGAAGCGAAGGCCGGAATCAAGCGCGGCGCCAAGGAGATCGGCGACGGAGCCAAACGCGCCGGTCGCCGCCGCCGCACCGAGATCCTCGCGCTCGGCTTCGAGCTCTGCGCCGCCTGGCTGCGCGACCTCGCCGCCTTCGCCACCGGCGCCGAGGAGGTCGTCTTCAACCGCGACCGGCTCGAGCAGCTGCGGGCTCAGGCCGCGAACCTCGACCCCGCCGCCCCCCGCCGCGGTGCCGAGCTGGTCGAGGAGACCCGCCGCGGCCTCGAGCTGAACGTCAGCGAGGAGCTGGCTCTAGAGGCGCTGTTCTTTCGACTGGAGAGATTGCTCTCCGGCTGAACCGTTGCCGTTCGCGGCCTCGCCCGCGGATTGCCTGCGGGCCTGTTCGATCGCCCGCTCCTGGGCCAGCCGGGTGATCTGGGCCGCCTGGCGGGACATGATCACGCTGAAGTTGAGCGCCAGCCCGAGCAGCAGCAGCAGCACGACCGAGAAGAGGGCGACGTTGGTGTTGCGAACTCCCATCGCGTCGGCCAGCAGCTCCAGCAGGCCCGGGAAGGCGGCGCCGGCGAGCATCCCCAGGCCGGCGAGGAGCCAGATCACGCTGTAGCGCTCCTGCAGGCGGTCGCGGCGGATCAGGTCGAGGATCAGGAGCATGAAGAAGACCGCGATCGCCGCGGCGACGATCCGCGTCTGCGAGGTGAGGTGGACCTGCGGTTCGGCCTCCGCCGCCGCCAGCACCAGACCGGTCATTGCTTCGCCTCCGCCTGGCGCGGCCGGAACTGGCCGACGAGGAGCACGACCAGGCCCTTGAAGATGAAGAAGGCCGAGCGCAGCGGCGTCAGGAAGGAGCTGCCGCCGGCCCGCTCCAGCATCCGCACCGGCAGCTCCTCGACCCGCAGGCCCTGGCGCACCGCCAGCTGCAGCGACTCGATCTCGGCGAAGTCCGGCGAGTAGTGCAGGGAGAAGAGGGCCATCACCCGGCGGTTGGCGGCGCGCATGCCGCTGGTCGTGTCGGTGAAGCGCTGGCGCGTCGCCAGGGTGAGGAAGAAGCGGAAGACGCTGGTCCCGACCCGCCGCGAGAAGGTCGGCCGGTAGTCGTCGCTGGCCGAGACGGCTCCGGCGTGGTACCGCGACCCGATCACCAGGTCGGCGCGGTCCGCGGTCACCTCGGCCAGCAGGCGGGCGACCTCCCCGGCCGGGTGCTGCCCGTCGGCGTCGAGGTGGGCGCAGGCGTCGTAGCCGTTGCGCAGCGCGAAGAGGTAACCGGTCTGCAGCGCCGCCCCCAGGCCCTGGTTGAAGGGGAGGGAGGCGACGAGCGCCCCCGCCTCGCGGGCCCGCTCGGCCGTGGCGTCGCCGGAGCCGTCGTCGACGACGAGCAGATCGGCCTCGGGCAGCGCCTCGCGGACGTCGGCGATCACCGAGGCGACCGAGGCCTCCTCGTTCCAGGCCGGGATGAAGACGAGCGTTCGCACAAGTTCGATTCTCCCACGTAGGCACGGAAACGCCCGGTCTGCCGCGACGAGCAGGGGATTGTGTTAGTAAATCTTCATGCGCCGCCCCGAGCAGAGCCCGGCCGGACCGCCCCCCGGGGCGCCGCGGATCGGGATGCGCCTCTGGCTCACCGGGGCCTTCGCCGCGGTCAGCCTGATCACCGCCGCCGCCGTCTACCTCTTCGGCGACAAGCCGCAGGCGCTGATCGCCGCGGTCACCGTCGGCGTCCTCGCCGGCTTCCTGATCGCGGTCGCGATCTCCCACCGCGTCGTCGGCCTCGCCCGCGCCGCCGGGGAAATGGCGGGGGGCTCGTTCGACCACCCGCTGAACACCTCGGGACCGGACGAGATCGGCGACCTCGCCCGCGCGCTGGACTCGATGCGCGCCTCGCTGAAGGAGAGCTTCGGCGTCCTCACCGCCGACCGCAACAAGCTCGCCGCGATCTTCGACGGCCTCACCGACGTGGTCATGGTCGTCGACTACGAAGGGCCGGTTCGCTTCTCCAACAGCGCCGCCTCCCGCCTGCTCGACTCCTCCGGCCAGCCGCCCGAGGTCGTCCTGCCGCAGCTCCACCGAGCCGCCGAGGTCGGCTTCTCCGCCCACCCGGCGCTGCGAATCGGCGATCGCGCCTACGCGATGACCGCCCGCGCGCTCCCCGACGAGCGCGCGGTCCTCGCCGTGCTGCGCGACCGCACCGACGAGCTGCGCCAGGAGCTGGCCGAAGCGGACTTCGTCTCCAATGCCGCGCACGAGCTGCGCAACCCGCTGGCCGGCATCTCCGGCGCGATCGAGGTCCTGCAGGGCGGCGCCAAGAACGAGCCCAAGGACCGCGACCACTTCCTCAAACGGCTGGGCGAAGACGCCGAGCGGATGAACCGCCTGACCCAGTCGCTGCTGACCCTGGCGCGGGTCGAGTCCCGCGGCGCCCCGGAGAGCGAACCGGTCGACGTGCCGATGGCGATCAAGGACGTCGCCGCCGCCTGCGAGGCGCCGCCGCACGTGGAGCTGGTCGTCGACGTCGAGTCCGACCTGGCCGCCACCGGCGACCCGACGCTGCTGCGGCAGGTGATGATCGGCCTGCTCACCAACGCCTTCAAGAACACGCCACCCCCCGGCACCGTTACCGTTCGCGGCCGTCATGACAGCGAGGGCGAAGTCATCTTGGAGGTGATCGACACCGGAACCGGCATTCCCGCGGCGGAGCTGGAGCGCGTCTTCGAGCGCTTCTACCGTCGCTCCGAGTCGCGCAAGCAGGAGGGCTTCGGCCTCGGCCTGGCGATCGCGCGGCGGATGGTCGACGTGATGGGCGGCCGGATCGGCGCCGAGTCGGTGGAGGGGGAGGGGAGCACCTTCTGGGTGCGCCTCCCGATCGCGCAACCGAGCCCGACCCCGGTGGCCTAGTGGGGACCACATGAGCAGCGGCCGCATCCTCATCGCCGACGACGAGCCCTCGGTCCGCGACTCGGTCGGCTACGCGCTGGCCCAGGAGGGCTTCGACGTCACCCCGGCCGCCGACGGCGACGAGGTTGCCGAGCTGCTCGGCAACGGCGTCCCCTTCGACCTGCTGATCCTCGACATCATGATGCCGGGGCCGAGCGGGCTCGACATCTGCCGCGACGTGCGCTCGCGCAGCGCCGTCCCGATCATCGTCCTCACCGCCAAGGACGCCGAGGTCGACAAGGTCGTCGGGCTCGAGGTCGGCGCCGACGACTATGTCACCAAGCCGTTCTCGGTGCGCGAGCTGCTGGGCCGGGTGCGGGCCCAGCTGCGGCGCCGTGAGCTCGACCGGGCGCCGCTCTCCCAGGCGGTGAAGATCGAGTCCGGCCCGGCCTCGATCGACCTCGTCCGCCATGTCGCCGCGGTCCGCGGCGTCCCCGTCAACCTCACCCGCTCGGAGTTCCAGCTGCTGCGGCTGCTCGTCGCCCGCCCGGGGGAGGTCTTCTCCCGCGCCCAGATCATGGAGGAGCTTTGGCAGACCGAGTTCGACGGCGACGAGCGCGCCTGCGACGTCCACATCTCCAACCTGCGCCAGAAGGTCGAGCGCGACCCCCAGAAGCCGGAGCTGGTTTTGACGGTGCGCGGCGTTGGCTATAAGTACAACCCCGACGCCAACTAGAAAGAGGCCCTATGCCACTGGTACCGATGGTCGTCGAGCAGACTGCTCGCGGCGAGCGCTCATTCGATATCTACAGCCGCCTGCTCGCGCAGCGGATCATCTTCCTCGGCGAGCCCGTCACCGAGGACCTCGCCAACCTGATCATCGCCCAGCTGCTGCACCTCGAGGCCGAGGATCCGGACAAGGACGTCAGCCTCTACATCAACTCCCCGGGCGGCTCCGCCTACGCCGGCCTGGCGATCTACGACACGATGCAGTTCGTCAAGCCAGATGTGCAGACGATCTGTTACGGGATCGCGATGTCAGCCGGGTCCCTGATCCTCACCGGCGGCGCCGCCGGCAAGCGGATGGCGCTGCCCAACAGCCGCGTCCTCATCCACCAGCCGAGCGGCGGCTTCGAAGGCCAGTCGAGCGACATCGAGATCCACGCCAAAGAGATCCTCGCCCTGCGCGAGCGGCTCGACCAGATCTACGTCAAGCACACCGGCCAGTCGGCGGAGCAGATCCACGCCGACATGGAACGCGACAAATTCTTCCAGCCGCGGGACGCGGTCGAGTACGGCCTGATCGACCGCGTGATCGAGTCGCACGAGTTCCAGGGCGGGGCCGCCGCCGGCAGCAACGGCTCGGCGCCGTAGGCGTAGGGCGGGGGTCGGGAGGTCCTCTCCAGACGCAGCTCGCCAATGGCTCGTGCTGAGTGTCTGGAGAGGACCTCCCGACCCCCCCTAGAATCGGCGCCAGGCCCAGAGACCGGCGACCGCCGCACCGCTACCGGAGAGAAGGCCGCCAATCCCTGCTTTTCGAGTCTCGGGGTGGCGGGCCGACATTCCCAGCGCGACCGCGTCGGCGAGGTCGCAGGCGCTGGAGACGAGCATCGTCGTCCGCAGCGCCTGCAGGTCATTGCGCGAGGCCAGGGTCAGCGCCCCGATTGCGATGTCCCTGCCGCCGCCGAGTTTCGCCAGGGCTTCGCCGCCGGCATTGGCCTCGCCGAAACCCAGCACCCGCAGCGCCGGTCGCGTCGCGAGGAAGATCGCGACGCCCATCGCCACCCGGCTGCCGCCGATCCGCAGCGCCACCTGCCGCGCTTTGCGGTCCATCTTCGCTCGCCGGAACATCGCCCCATACTTACCCCACCACAGCCCGAACTGCATCAACTTCGCTACCCAGCAGGTAGCGAAGTTGATGCAGTTCGGGCGGGGCGCGGGTTCGCGATGATGCCGGGATGGCAGAGGGCGACACGATCCTGCGGCTGGCGCGCCGCTTCGAAGTGACGCTGCTGGGGGAGGAGGTGACGGCGTCGGCTCCGAACCCGCGCGGCAAGGCCGCCGGGATCGAACGGCTCAGCGGTCGCACGCTCGAGGACGTCTGGGCCCACGGGAAGCACCTCGTGCTGGGTTTCGGCGAGGTCTCTCTGCACAGCCATCTGGGGATGAGCGGCGGCTGGCACTTCTACCCACCCCGCTCCCGCTGGCGGCGGCCGCGGAGTTCGGCCTGGGCGGTTCTCTCTGGCGGCGGCTGGGACGCGGTCCAGTTCGGCGGTCCGACGTTGCGGCTGGGGTCGACGGCTCGCGTGCGGCGGAACCCCCAACTGACGCAGCTGGGGCCCGACATCCTCGCCGATGATTTCGACGCCGACGCGGTTATCCCGGCGATGCGCGCCGACCCCACCCGCGGCCTCGGCGACGCCCTCCTCGACCAGCACCTGGTCGCCGGCATCGGCAACATCTTCAAGAGCGAGGCCTGCTTCGCCGCCCGCGTCGACCCCTGGCGCACCATCGGCGACCTCGGCGACGAGGAGCTGCGGGCCGTGCTCGGCGCCGCTCGCGAGCAGATGCTGAGCGCGGTCGAGACCGGCGGCCGGCACCGCTTTCAGATCTACAAACGCCCCCACGGCGTCTGCCCCTGCTGCCGCGGCCCGGTCTCCTCGCGCGGCCAGGGCGACGCCAACCGCACCACCTACTGGTGCCCGCGGTGCCAAAGCTGAGGTGGCGGCAGGCCGAGGCGCCTGCCCCCCGGCGCCGACCCCGCTCCTACTACCTGGTGGCCGGGATCGACCTGGCCGAGGAGATGGAACGGCTGCGAGCACTGCCCGCCTTCGGCGACGGCCCGCTCGCCGAGCGGCGCCCGGAGCTGAAGGTGCGACGCGCCAGCCGCCGTCCCAACCGCCTCGGCTTCGCCGTACCCAGCCAGTTCCGCCTCTCGGTCACGGCCTACCCCGGCATCCGCCCCGGCGACGTCCTCGAGACCCTGCTCCACGAGCTGGTCCATCTCCACGTCGGCCGTGCCAAGGAAGCTCACGGCTGGCACGGCCCCACCTTCAAGCGCGTCCTCGCTCAGGCGATGCGAGAGGCCTACAGCGTCACCATTCCCACCCCCCGAGCCACCCTCCACGGCCCCTACGCGGAAGCCCTCGAGGCGAAATCCCGCGAGACCGCAGAAATACGTCCTGACGACGCATTTTTGCGGTCTCGCGTTTAACCCTCGGCTTCTTCCTCCTCCCACCGCCGGCGCTCGCGCATGCGGTGGACGAGGAGGACGAGGACTACGACCAGGGCCGGGGCGAAGACGGGCAGCGCCACCAGGGCGCTGTGGTGGGCGAGCGGCAGAGTCACCTGCCGCCGCCGTGCTGGAAGCCGGGCAGGCCGCGCAGGCGCAGTCGCGCTCGCCACGGGGCCGGCCGCAGTCCCACCGCCAGCCGGTGCAGGGCCCAGGCGAGGAGGATCAGCAGCGAGAGCGCGATCCCGGCCACCGCCGAGTAGGCGAGGGCGACGACGACCGGGCTGCCGGTCTTGGCCTCGCGCTGCAGCAGCTGGTGCTCGTCGCCGAAGGCGCGGGTGAAGTGCGCCGAGGCCGGTACTTCGCCGACCGGGATCGCCTCGTCGCGCGGCAGGTAGATCGGCAGCGCCGTCAGCGAGCTGCCGTCGTGGAGGCGGATCATCGCCTTCCAGTTGCCGTGCACGGGGATCGGCTCGGTGCTGCGGTAGACCCCGGGTCCCGTCCGCTTCAGCGGCGCGACCACGAGGCCGCCGCCCTGCCAGGCGGTGACGTCGAACCACTCCGCGTTGGCGGCGGCGTCGGCCGGGTCGAGGCGCACGGTTGCCTCGACCTCGCGACCGCCCTGGCCGCCGACGTCGCGCAGCGCCACTTGGGCGTTGACGCCCTCTTGCGTCGGCGTGTAGAGGCCGTAGGCGAGGAGCGCGGCGAGGACCGCGGCGCTGCAGAGCGCGGCGCGGCGCAGCTGCCGGGAGCGGGGGAGGGAGATCGGCGAGAGGTGGGTGCCGATCCAGGCGCCGATCGTGGCGCCGGCGATCGCCGCGGCGAAGCCGACGATCGCCGCTTCCGGGAAGGCGGCCTCGGGCCAGGGCAGCGGCATCCAGAGATGAGACCAGGCCCACTCGGCGGCGAGGCCGACGGTGCCGATCCCGGCGCCCGCGGCGAGGCCAAACCGCAGCGGCCTCCGCGTCGACACCGCGAGCGCGACCGCCTCGACCACGGCCGCCTCGGCGAGGTAGAGGGGGAAGTGGGGCATCGTCTGGCCGAGCACCGGCCCGACCAGCAGCGCCAGCCCGCCGCGCAGGAGGATGAAGAAGCCGGCTGCCCCCAGCGCCGCGCCCGGCCCTGCGTAGACCCGCGCCAGCACCAGCCCGACGCCGGCGGCCAGCATCAGCAGCATCGGCTGGAAGATCAGCTGGAACTGGGGGACGCCGAAGTCGAACTCGGCCTGGAAGGTCGAGAGGCCCAGCATCAGACCCCCCGTGAGGGCGACCGCGCGGGCCATCCTCGTGTGCAGGAGCTCCTCGACAGGGGTCTCGGCCGCGGTGTTCGCCCGCATCCCCTCGACCGCGAGGATGGCGATCCCGACCAGGGTCATCGCGGCGCCGCCGATCAGCATCAGGTGGGTCGGCCCCCACAGCGTCACGTCCTGGCCGAAGAGCCGGTGCCAGATGTCGTCGAGCGGGAAGCCGATCAGCGAGAAGGCGCCGCAGGCGCAGATCAGGACGCCGCCGAGCGGCGCCCACCAGTCGCGGCCGATGCGGATCGCGACCGTGCTGGGCCGCTCCCGCGGCAGCACCATCGCGAAGAAGCCGGCGCTGAAGATGCCGAAGAGGCCGAGGAGGATGAAGTAGTGGGCCGGGTTGGCGAGCGGGCCGGCGTCGCGGCCGTTGTCGATGTGCAGGGAGATGTCCCAGTACATCCCGAAGAGGGCGATCAGCAGCGAGACCGTGGCCACCGCCGAGGGAAAGGCGACCCAGCCCGGCATCCCGGAGCTGCGCTCGCCGAAGTCCGCGAGGCGCTGCAGCACCTTTACCCGGCCGGTGCGGTGACCGAGGCCGAGGAAGAGGAGCGCGCCGGTGACGATCGTCGCGGCGAGGGTGGCGATCACGATCTGGCCGATCTCGGCGCCTCCGGCGGGAGGGGAGGCGGCGGCGAGAAGCGTTCCGTTGAAGTTCATGGGGGAGATCCTTGGTCGGAGAGTGGATTACAAGAAGCTTGTTCCCTCATAAACGTTACCTCAAACGAGGTTACATTCCGAATGTAGACTTGTCACATGGCGAAAAAGCCCGCTGCTACGGCCGATTCGGGCTCCGCGGAGGCAAACCTCACCGTCGAGCAGCTCGCCTACGAGACCGGGATGTCGGTGCGGAACATCCGCAACCACCAGTCCCGCGGGCTGCTGCCGGCGCCGGAGGTGCGCGCCCGGGTCGGCTACTACGGGCCCGAGCACGTCGCCCGCCTGCGCCTGATCCAGGAGATGCAGGCGGAGGGCTTCAAGCTGAGCGCGATCTCCCGCCTGATCGGCGAGCACGGCGAGGACGCCGACCGCTTCGTCGGCCTGCGCCAGGCCGTCACCGCCCCCTTCGCCACGGAGGCCCCCGAGGTCTACAGCCGCGAGGAGCTGGTCGAGAAATTCGGCACCGACGACGACCGCCTGATCGAGAAAGCGAAGAGGCTCGGCCTCCTCGTCGACCTCGGCGAAGACCGCTACGAAGCCCCGAGCCCGGCCCTGATCCGCGCCGCCGAGGAAGTCATGGCGATGGGGATCGAGCTCCCCGCCGCCCTCGCCGCGATCGAGAAACTGAGCCGCAACGCCCAGTCCTCGGCCCGCACCTTCGTCGACCTCTTCGTCGAGAAGGTCTGGAAGCCCTTCGACGAAGCCGGCCGCCCGGAGGAGGGTTGGGAGGAGATCATCGCCGCGATCGGCCGTCTCCGCCCCCTCGCCTTCGACGCCCTCAACGCCACCTTCCGCCTCAGCCTCACCAGCGAAATCGAGAAAGCCTTCGGCGAAGTCCTCGAACGGCGGCAGAAGAAGAAGTAGCTGCCGGAACTATCCTGGCTCCATGCATCCCCATCAAAGGCTCGAGGAAGCAGCTGATCGGGCCAAGGCGGCCGAAGAGCGAGGAGACGAGGAGCTCGCCGCTCGCGAATGGCGCTCGTATCGATTGATTCGCGATGCCGCCCGCGACCCGGAGGAGTTGCTTGTGGAGGGCATCGCCTTGTCGGCGCAGGCAATCGAACTCGCCGCAGCCAGCCGATGACCGGCTTCGGCCGCATGCTTCGGGACCTGAACGAGGCGGGAGTCCGCTATGTCCTGATCGGCGGCATCGCTTTGATCCGCCATGGCGTGGTCCGCGCGACCCGCGACGTGGATGCGGTCTTCGATCCGGATTCCGGCAACGTAGATCGCATCCAACGTCTCGTGGGAGAGTGGCGGGCTACCCGGCCTGACGGATCGCCCCTGCCAGACGGCATGCTCGATGGCAACCGCAGCGTCCATCTGAGAACTCTCTTTGGCGACCTCGACCTGGTCTCCGAAGCGGTGGCTGGTATTCCATTCTCCGACCTTCTGGCAAGGGCAGATACGAAAAAGGTCGACGGCGTCGAAGCCCCGATCTGCTCGCTCGCCGATCTGGTGGCGATGAAGAAAGCGGTGGGGCGGGAACGCGACCTTGCCGACCTTGCCGACCTCGAGGCTGCGCACGGAGAGCTTCCCGAGCTCACCGAATAGAGCCGACGCCCGGACTTGAACCGGGGACCCCATCATTACGAATGATGTGCTCTACCAACTGAGCTACGCCGGCGGGCTCCGGGGATTGTAGAGAGGGAGCCAACTTCGGTTCCGTCGCGGGCGGGGGAGATGATCCGCGGGTGGCAAAGGAGCTGACGGCGAAGCAGCGGCGGGACAACGAGGTCGAGTTCGGCCGCATCGTCGCCTTCAGCGACGGGGTCTTCTCGATCGCGATCACGCTGCTGGTGCTCAACCTCGGGATCAGGAAGGGCCTGACCGAGGGGCAGATCGACAACGCCCTCTGGGACCAGCGGGACACCTTCTTCGCCTACGCGATCAGCTTCGCGGTGATCGGCCGCTTCTGGCTCGTCCACCACCGCTTCTTCTCCGAAGTCAACGCCTTCGACGGCCGGCTGATCGGGCTCAACATGGTCTATCTGGGCTCGATCGTCCTCATCCCCTTCAGCAGCGAGCTGCTGGGGGAGTACGGGGGGACGACGACGGCCGTCGTCTTCTACTCGGTCAACCTCGCGGTTGTCGTCCTCCTCGGGTTGCTGATGCACGTCGACGCCCGCCGCCGCGGGCTGACCGCGGTCGACGACCGCAGCCACCGCGAAACCCGGTTCCGCAGCACCTACATCGCCGCCATCTTCCTGCTCTCGGTGCCGCTCGCCTTCCTCGCTCCCGACCTTGCGCCCTACCTCTGGCTGGTGCTCTTCGTCGACCCCTCCTCGCGCCTGGCGCGGCGCGGCTCAGGGGCGGACGGTGAAGGCGACCGAGTTGCCGGGCCTCGAGCAGGAGACTGACCAGCCGCGGTCGACGACCACCGCCTGGCAGCGGTAGGAGCCGACCGAGCAGCCCCAGCGGGAGGCCCCCGGGGGACGTCGGCACGCCGGGTTCCGCTCCCAATCGGCCCGCACCTGCCGGGTCACGGCTGCCGCGCTCTCCGGCGCGCTCGCGCCGGTCGTCTCCCCGTCCGACCCACCGCAGCCGCTCACCAGCAGCGCGAGAAGGGCGACGATCGCACCTTGGGTGGCAAGCCGCATGCGCGGAAAGCTACCCGTCGAGAACCTCCTCATGCGGCATCTCGCCGCAGATCGGGCACTCCGGCTCGGGAGTCACCGGCTCGCGTTTGACCTCCATCGTCCGCAGGTCGTAGATGTGGGCGACGCCCTGGCTGGCGGGCCGGCTCAGGCCGGTCAGCTGATGCAGCACCTCCATCGCGACCTGGCCGCCGATCAGCCCGCAGGCCGGTCCCAGGGTCGCCGCCGGGCTCGGCTTCGCCCGCCGCTGCTCGACCGCGATGTCGAAGAGCGGGTACTCGCGCCGGTAGCCGATCTCCTGGCAGACGAAGCAGCCCGTCCTGCCGGGAACGTAGAGCGGCCCGACCCGGGCGATCGGCGGGAAGTGGCTCATCGTGATGTAGGGGATCCCGGCCTCGAAGCAGGCGGAGTTGCACCAGCGCTCGATCTCGTGCGCCGGCCAGTCGGCGGCGTCGATGACGACGTCGGAGCCGGTGATGAACTCGGCGATGTCCTCCTCGCTCTCGAGCCGGCGGGCGGCGGTGCTGATCTTCGCCCCCGAGTTGAAGGCCCGCAGCCGCGCCGCCGCGCACTCGACCTTGAGCAGGCCGACGTCGGCCTCGGTGTAGAGGATCTGGCGGTTGAGGTTGCTGACCTCGACCCGGTCGCCGTCGATCAACCACATCTCGCCGACGCCGGTGCAGGCCAGCGCCCAGGCCGACCAGCCGCCGAGGCCGCCGACCCCCAGCACCGCGACCTTCGCCTCCCGCAGCCGCCGCTGGCACTCCGACGGGGTGATGCCGCCGGTGCCGACGTCGCTGAAGTAGCGCAGCTGGCGGTCGAACCGCTCCAGCTCGCCGCTCGGCAGCAGCTCGTCGTCGGCGGCGTCCTCGACAACCTCCAGCTCCTGCAGCTGCGCCATCAGGTCGTCCACCTCACTGGCGCCGAACTCCTCCCGCAGCTGCTCGAGCGTCCGCCCGCCGTCGACGGCGGCGAGCAGCCGCCGTTCCTCCGCGTCCGGCTGCTCGATGCGGATGTCGTTCTCGGCGCTGGGACGCAGGAGGTAGATGTCCCCCTCCGGCGTCTCGATCTCCTCCGTCGTTCGCTTGATCCGTGGCCTGCGCAATTCCCCTCCCCCTAGGTAGCTCGCTAGCGCAGTAGAGACCGGCCAAGCCGTCGGGAGAGTTTCTAGACCAGGAGAGTACGAGCGCGTTCGAAGATCTCGTCGGTCATCGGCTCGGTCAGCCTGCCGGTGAAGGTGTTCTGCTGGCTCGGGTGGTAGCAGCCGAGGAGCCGCCAGCGACCCACCCGCGCCTCGGCGCCGTGGCCGAATCCGGGCCGCGGCCGCGGCACCTCCTCCCCGAGCGCCCTGGCGGCGCGGAGGAAGCCGTCCCAGCCGAAGGAGCCGAGGGCGACGAGGACCTGACAGCGATCCAGCAGCTCCAGCTCCCGCCGCAGGTAAGGGAGGCAGGTGTCGCGCTCCTCCGGGGTCGGCTTGTTGGCCGGCGGGGCGCAGCGGACGGTGGCGGTGATGAAGGCGTCGCGCAGCTCCAGCCCGTCGCCGCGCCACTCCGACCGCGGCTGGTTGGCGAAGCCCGCCCGGTGCAGGGCGGCGTAGAGCCAGTCGCCGGAGCGGTCGCCGGTGAACATGCGGCCGGTGCGGTTGGCGCCGTGGGCGGCCGGGGCCAGGCCGACGATCCCCAGCCGGGCGTCGGGATCGCCGAAGCCGGAGACGGGCCGGGCCCAGTACTGCTGGCCGCGGTAACGGCGCGGTGGGTTGGCGGCCTGGCCCTCGCGCCACTCGACCAGCCGCGGGCAGAGACGGCAGCGGTGGATCTCCTCGGCCAGCGCCGCCAGCGCGCTGGCGCGCTCGCAGCTCATAGGCTTGGCCTCGTCGTCATGACCCCGAACCGAATCATGCGCGCCCGGCCCGTGCGCCGCGCCCTCGTCCTCGGCGCGATCGCCGCCGGCCTCGCCGTCGGGCTGAGCGCCTGCGGGGGCGGCGACGACTCCTCGATCGACCCCGAGGCCGACGCCCGCGTCCTCAACGAGGTCCTCGCCCGGCAGCTGGCCGCGGTCGATGCCTTCGGCGAGGCGCTGCCGCTGCTGCGCGGCGCCGAGCTCGCCACCGCCCGCCGCTTCCGGGCCCAGGAACAGGAACACGTCGACGCGACGACCAAGGCCCTGCGAGGCCTCGACGCCGAGGCCGATCCACCCGCGGAAACGGTCGAGGCGGGCGACCTCGAGCGCTCCGAAGACGCCTGGCGCTTCCTCTACGAGATGGAAAGCGCGACCGTCGACGCCGAGCTCAGCGCCGTCGCCAGGCTGACGATCGCCTGGCCGCGGCCGCTGCTCGCCGCGATGGCGGCGAACCAGGCGCAGCGGCTGGTCCTGATCCGCCGCGCCCTTGGCGCAGACCCGGCGGAAACCGTGCCCGAGGCGTTCGAGACGGGCGACACGGCCGCTCCAAAGGAGATGATGAAGCCATGACCGCTCCCCTTTACGCCCTCGGGCGCTTCTCCTCGCGCCACCACTATCCCGTGATCGCCGCCTGGATCGTCCTCGCGATCGCCCTGCTCGCGATCAGCCACTCCGCCGGCAGCAAGACCAGCGAAAACCTCACCCTGCCCGGAACCGACTCGACCAAGGCGACCGAACTGCTCGAAGACGACCTGCCCGAACAGGCCTACGGCAGCAACCCGCTGGTGCTCGAAGCGCCGCAGGGGAAGCTGACCCAGCAGCGGTACGCGGCGGCGGTGGCGGAAACGGCGAAGCGGCTGAACGCGCTCGGCGACGTCAACTCCGCGGTCAGCCCGCTCAGCCCCGAGGGCGCCGCCTTCCTCAGCGAAGACAAGACGATCGGCTACTTCCCGGTCGTCCTCGCGATCGGGCCGGGCGAAATCGACGAAGCGCAGTCGGAACGGATCCTCGACGCGGCCGAGCCGGCGCGGGCCGCGGGGCTGGAGACGGCGATCGGCAGCTATGTCGGCCAGCAGCTCTCGAAGCCGGCGACCGAGACCAGCGAGGCGATCGGCCTGGCCGCGGCGGTGGTCATCCTCCTCTTCGCCTTCGGCACCGCGACGGCGATGATGCTGCCGATCGTCTCGGCGGTGATCGGCCTCGCCTGCGCGCTCTCGATCATCCGCCTGCTCGAGCACGTGCTCGAGGTGCCGGGGGTCGCCGCGACGCTGGCGACGATGATCGGCCTCGGCGTCGGCATCGACTACGCCCTCTTCATCGTCACCCGGCACAAACTGCAGCTGGCCGACGGGATGGAGCTGCGGGAGTCGATCGCGCGGGCCACCGCGACCGCCGGCGGCGCCGTCGTCTTCGCCGGCTTCACCGTCGTGATCGCGCTCTGCTCGCTCGCCTTCGCCGGGATCCCGCTGGTCTCGACGCTCGGATTCACGGCCGCGGTCGCGGTGGTGGTGGCGGTCTGCGCGGCGACGACGCTGCTGCCGGCGATGCTCGGCGCCCTCGGTCCGCACATCAACTCGCTGCGGGTGAAGCTCGGCAAGACCCATCCCGACGACAAGGAGCCGCACGGCTGGCGGCGCTGGGCCGAGTGGGTCAGCCTCCGCCCGTGGAGCGCGAGCGCGGCGGCGCTGCTGATCCTCGTCGTCCTCGCGCTGCCGATCTTCCAGCTCCAGCTCGGCCAGAACGACATCAGCGCCCTGCCCAAGGAAACGACCTCGCGGCAGGCCTACGACTCGCTCAACAAGGGCTTCGGACCGGGCGTCAACGGACCGCTCCTGATCGCCTCCGAATTCTCCTCGCCGCAGGAAGCCAAGCAGGTGCTGCCGAAGCTGGAGAAGGAGATCGGCGGCGCTCCCGACGTCGCCGCCGTCACCGAACCGACCCTCGACAAGGGGGGCACGGCCGCGGTCTTCACGGTGATCTCGAAATCCGAGCCGTGGGCGGACGAGACCGTCGACCTGGTCGAAGACCTGCGCGGAGAAGCGATCCCGCGGGCGCTGCAGGGGACGAAGGCGAGCTCCTACGTCGGCGGCCAGACCGCCGGCTACATCGACCTCGCGAGCCAGATCAGCGAGAAGCTGCCGCTGATGATCGCGATCGTCGTCGCGCTCAGCTTCGTCGTCCTCCTCGTCGCCTTCCGCTCGCTCCTGGTCCCGGTCAAGGCGGCGGCGATGAACCTGCTCTCGGTCGCCGCGGCCTACGGCGTCGTCACCGCCGTCTTCCAGCTCGGCTGGGGCGCCTCTCTGATCGGCCTCGACCACGCGATCCCGATCGTCAGCTTCGTGCCGCTGCTGATGTTCGCGATCCTCTTCGGCCTCTCGATGGACTACGAGGTCTTCCTGCTGACGCAGATGCGGGAGCACTACGAGGAGTTCGGCGACGAGCGACGCGCGGTGGTCGAAGGCCTCGCCAACACCGGCCGCGTGATCACCTCGGCGGCGGCGATCATGGTCTGCGTGTTCACCAGCTTCGTCCTCAGCGGCAACCCGGTGGTGAAGGAGTTCGGCGTCGGCCTGGCGGTGGCGATCGCGATCGACTCGACCCTGGTCCGCTGCCTGCTGGTGCCGGCGGTGATGGTCCTGCTCGGCAAGCGCGCCTGGTGGCTGCCGCGCTGGATGGACCGCGTCCTGCCCGAGGTCAGCATCGAGGGCGAGGAGTACTTCGCGAAGAAGGACGCCGCCGGTGTTCCCGCTCAATCTGCCTAACGCGTTAACGCTCCTTCGCATCCTTGCCGTGCCGGTGGTGGTCGTCGCCCTCCTCGGCGAGACGCCGAACGGCGACGCCCTCGCCGCCGCCGTCTTCGCCCTGGCGGCGGCGACCGACGGCCTCGACGGCTACTTCGCCCGCTCCCGCGGCTCGGTCACCACCTTCGGCAAGTTGATGGACCCGCTCGCCGACAAGCTGCTGATCACCGGCGCCCTCCTCTCCCTCGTCTCGCTCGGCCGGCTCGAGGCCTGGGTGGCGATGGTGATCATCGCCCGCGAGATCGCCGTCACCGGCCTCCGCGTGATCGCCGCCGAGCGCGGCCTCGTCATCTCCGCCAGCTGGCTGGGCAAGCTGAAGACCGTCCTCCAGATCGCCGCCGTGATCGCCCTCATCGCCACCAACCCCGCCCCCCTCGGCGTCGACATCCTCGTCTACATCGCCCTGGCGGCAACCGTCATCAGCGGCGTCGACTACTTCTTCGGCCTAAGGCGGAGGATCGAGGAGCTGGAGCGCGAACGGGCCGCCCGGAAGGCGAATTCCGCCGCTTAGGTTGGGGGTGGGGTCCGGTGGGGGTCGCTGGGAGCACCTCCGCCGCGTGAATCGCCATGCGCTGACGCCTCAGGCCACTAGGCGCGGCTCCATGCTGAGTACCCAGCAACCCCCACCGGACCCCTCCTACGAGTGAGTTCCGGCAGACGCTTCAGGGTTGGCCTTCTCTTTAAAAGAAAGCTGCTCGACCTCGGCCGTCCCGAGGGACGTATGGGGGAGGGAGCGGGGACACCCCTGATCGGTACTCAGCATGGAGCCGCGCCACAAACGCTTGCGGCGTCAGCCAAATACGAATCACGCGGCGGAGGTGCTCCGAGCAGGGGTGTCCCCGCTCACTCTAAGCGCTTGGTGCCTCGAGCCACTCCCGCATCGTCACGTGATGCGCCTGGTGCTCGCCGCTCCGCAACTCGGTCCGAAGGTCACCAAGCGTCCCGTACCGCTCGGCGACGACGTTGTGGCGGTGGATCGTCTCGAGGTTCTCCTGGCGCGCCATCACGAAGGTCTGCTCGGGGAGATCGGGGTAGCCCTCGACCACGTGGCGGACCATCTCGCGCACGCAGTCCTCGACGAAGCGGGGATGCTCGTGGGCCTTGACGACGACCGCCATCTCGTCGCTGCGCTTCATCAGCTCGTAGATCGCCGAGCTCATCGAGCTCTCGACGATCCGCAGCAGCTCCGGCGCCTCGATCCAGGCGGGGCCGCCCTCGGGGCAGCCGACGTGGAGGGTGCCGATGCCGCGCTGGTTGTGGGTGGCGATCGGGACCAGGTCGATGACCCGCTCGATCTCCTCGGCGCCAAAGCCGGCGTCGGCGAGGCGCTCGCGGGAGAGGCCGGCGACCATCTCCTGGGCGCAGGGGCAGGCGGTCATCCCCTGGGCCTCGACTCCGGTCAGGGTGCGAGTGCCGCGGGCGGAGGCGACCGCGGTGCCGTAGAGGACGTAGATCTCCTGGGTGCTCCTGCCGGTCTCCGGCGTCTCCACCGTCTCCGGGTAGCGGGCGGTGATCGAGACCTCGGCTCGCTCGCCCTCTTGGCGGTCGCGCACCTTCTCGGCGACGTGGGCGGCCAGCACCTCGGCCTTGAAGGCCTCGCCGAGGACGACCTCGTCGATCGCCTCGCCGACGATCTCCTCGAAGCGGGACATGTGAACGCCCGCCTGCTGGGGGTTGAGGTCGACGAAGCACTCGAAGCCGGCGTAGAAGAGGTTCTCGGTGCCGTCGGTCTTGACCCGGATCACCTTCTCGACGCCGGTGACGCCGACGCGCGAGAGGCTCACCTGCGTGGCCGGCAGCGAGGCCTGTACGTCGGGGACGGCTGGGGTGGCGGTCGACTGGCTGGCCATCGGCTAACCAATAGTAAGCAACCGGGGTCCCCGACCGGTTTCACGGCTCTCGCCGGACATTGGCGAGTTTTTTCCGCCTATAATCCGGCGCGGTCGGAGCTTCCGGGCCGGCCATCCGCGAATCGGGGAGAGGGAGAGCGGCGGAGGAGTGACCATCGAACCGTTGGAGACCGCGGCCGACGTCATCGAGCGCGACCAGGAGACCAGCCCGATCGGCGAGATCGAGGAGCTTCAGGGCCTGATCGTGCAGGGCCGCGAGCGCGGATACCTCACCTTCGAGCAGATCACCTCGACACTCGAGGAGGTGGAGATCACCAAGGAGCAGGTGACCCAGCTCCACGCCCACCTCGTCGAGCACGGGGTCGACGTCATCGCCGAGGACGGCGTCAGCGCTTACAAAGCTCAACGCAGCGGCGAGAGCAGCGGCGCGACGAAGAAAGAAGAGCTCGACCTCACCGTCGAGCCCAGCCTCGACTCGCTGCGGCTCTACCTGCGGGCGATTGGCCAGGTCGACCTGCTGACCGCGCAGCAGGAGGTCGAACTGGCGAAACGGATCGAGCGGGGCGACATGCTGGCGAAGCGCCAGATGGTGGAGGCGAACCTGCGCCTGGTCGTCTCGATCGCCAAAGGCTATCTGGGGCGTGGGCTGAGCTTCCTCGACCTGATCCAGGAGGGCTCGCTGGGGCTGATCCGGGCGGTGGAGAAGTTCGACTACCGCCGCGGCTACAAGTTCTCCACCTACGCGACCTGGTGGATCCGCCAGGCGGTGACGCGGGCGATCGCCGACAAGGCGCGAACGATCCGCATCCCGGTCCACATGGTCGAGAAGCTGAACCGCGTCGCCCACGTCGAACGGCAGCTGGTGCAGAAGCTGGGCCGGGAGCCGGAGCCGGCGGAGATAGCCGGGGAGCTGCGCTGGCCGGTCTCCGACGTGCGCGACATCCTCCGCGTCGCCCAGCTCCCGGTTTCGCTGGAGAAACCGGTTGGCGATGAGGACGAATCCGAGCTTGGCGACTTCGTCGCCGACGACGCTGTGCTCGAGCCCTTCGAGGAAGCGAGCGAGCACCTGCAGAAGGAGGGCGTTAAGAAGGCGCTGGAAGCGCTGCCCGAGCGCGAGCGGCAGGTGATCGAACTTCGCTACGGCCTCTCCGGGGCCGAGCCGCTGACGCTGGAGGAAGTCGGCCGCACCTTCGGCGTCACCCGCGAGCGGATCCGCCAGATCGAGAACAACACGCTGAAGAAGCTGAAGCGCCTGCCGGAGGCCCAAATGCTCCGGGAAGCTTCGTAGCCCTCAGGAAGGTTCGAGCACGAAGACGCTGATCTCGCGATCGAGCTTCGACTTGTAGTAGTCCCAGCCCGCGTACTGCTCCATGTGACGGCGCCAGAGATCGGCCCGCTCCTCGCCCGCGGCGATGCGCGCCCGCACCTTCACCCGCCTGCGCCCGACCTCGACCTCGGCCTCCGGGTTGGCGCGGAGGTTGAGGGACCAGGCGGGGGTCTTCGCGTTGCCGGCGTTGGTGTTGATGACGACGAAGCGGTCGCCGTCGGCGAGGTAGACGACCGGCGCCGTGCGCGGCTGGCCCGATTTGCGGCCGGTGGTGGTGAGCAGGAGAACTGGGCCCCTCCCGACCCTGCCGCCGACGCGCCCGCCGGTGAGCCGGTAGATCGGCGTGTTGAGCTTGCCGACCAGGCGCAGCCCGGTCGCCCCCAGCGAGTGGGACAGCCGCGAGTAGAAGCGGTCGCTCGGCACGGCGTGAGTATCCCATCGGGCCCAGGTACAGTGGAGGCGATGGCCGGGCCGCACCCCTTCCGCCGCGCCGCCGAGAGCAAGGACATCGACCTGCTCACCGAGACGCTGCACGAGGACGTCGTCCTCCACAGCCCGGTTCTCTTCCGCGGCTTCGAAGGCCGCGACACCGTCGTCACCGTGATCACCCACGTCGCGGCGACGCTGGAGAACCTCACCTACACCGAGGAGCTGGCCGAGGACGACACCGTCGTCCTCCGCTTCGAGGCCACCGTCGGCGACCGCGAGCTCGAGGGCATCGACTTCCTCCACCTCGACCCCGACGGCCGAGTCCGCGAGCTGACCGTCTTCATGCGCCCCTTCTCCGCCCTGAACGCCTTCAACGAGCAGATGAAAGCCAGGCTCGAAGCGTCGGAAGGTTAGACTTCCTCCTTCTCAGCTCGGGGGAGTGTCCGAGTGGTTAAAGGAGAGGCGCTGTAAACGCCTTGGCTCTGCCTACGCAGGTTCGAATCCTGCCTCCCCCACTGCCACCTCAAGGGCCGATCCCGGCCTGTTCCACGAATCAGCCACGCAGCGGCAATTCCCTCGCCGATGTCGCCCTGTCTACGGGGATTCAGTTGCCGGAGGTCCATCCGGAGATCATGGCAGCTGATGCAGACAGAAAATTGCCGTCGGTCTAGCTGAAGAAGCCGACTGAAAGGATTTATCCATGTTCGATAACCGCGTGATTGCCATCGCCGGAGTGGGCGGCGGCCTCGGGCCGCTCGTTGCGGCCCGCCTCGCCGAGGCTGGCGCCATCGTCGCCGGCACCGACCGCTCGCAGGAGACTCTCGACTCGCTTGCGGCCGAGCTCGGGATCCCGGCCGAGCGCTGGGACGGGCGCGCGGTCGACCTCCTCGACGAGGACGCCGCCCGGGCCTGGTGCGCCGCGCTCGTCGAGCGCTTCGGGCGCGTCGACGCGCTCGTCCACCTGGTCGGCGGCTGGCGCGGCGGCCCGCCGCTGCAGGAGGCGCCGCTCGCCGACTGGGAGCTGCTGCACGACCTCCTCGTCCGCACCGTCCAGCACACCACCCGCGCCTTCCACGACCAGCTCGCGGCCAGCCCCCGTGGCCGCTTCGTCCTCGTCTCCTCCAAGCAGGCGCAGGCGCCGACCGCCGCCAACGCCGCCTACGCCGCCGCCAAGGCCGCCGCCGAGGCCTGGACCCTCGCCCTCGCCGACGGCTTCGAAGGAAGCGGCGCCACCGCCAACATCGTCGTCGTCGACGCGATCCTCACCCCGCGGATGCGGGAAGAGGAGCCCGACAAGGAATTCCCCACCTTCACCCCGGCCGAGGACATCGCCGCGGCGATCGCATTCCTCTGCTCGGATGCGGCGAAAAGGATGAACGGGCAGCGCTTGCCGCTTACCATGGGTCGATGAGCAGCCGGAAAGGGCAGAGCGCCAAGCCCGACGGCAAGATGACGATCGGCAAGCTGGCCCGGCGGACGGGGATGACGATCCGCAACATCCGCGCCCACCAGACCCGCGGCCTGCTGCCGCCGCCCGAGGTCCACGGCCGCACCGGCTTCTACAACGAGAACCACGTCGCCCGGATCGAGCTGACCCGCGAAATGCAGGCCGAGGGCCTCAACCTCGAGGCGATCCGTCGCGTCCTCGAGAGCAGCGAGGGCTCCTCCCGCGAGATGGTCGACTTCGCCCGGGCCGTCCGCGCCCCCTTCGAGGACGAGACGCCGGAAATCTTCGACGTCGACGAGCTGGCCGCGGCCTGGGGGGTCGACCGCTTCGACCCCAAGCTCCTCGCCCGGGTCGAAAAGCTCGGCATCCTGCGCCAGCTTCCCGACGGCAAGGTCGAGGTGATCAGCCCCCGCCTGCAGCGCGCCGGCACCGCCCTGGTCGAGCTCGGCGTCTCCCCGCAGGCCGCGGTCGAGACCGCGGCGGCGCTGCGGCGCGCCTCCGAGAAGGTGTCCCGGACCTTCGTCGAGCTCTTCGTGCGCGAGATCTGGGAGCCCTTCGACAAGGCCGGCCGCCCTGAGGAGGACTGGCCGAAGGTGCGCGAGGCCCTCGATCGCATGCGCCCCCTCGCCTCCGACGCTCTGCTCGCCATGTTCCAGATCACGATGGGCGAGTCGACCGAGAAAGCCGGCGAACGCACCCTCCGCGACGCCGCCGAACCGGCCGGAAAACGCCGCCGCCGAGGCAGCTCCTCTAGCCGACGATCGTGAACCGCTTGCGCAGCGGCTTCGACTCGTTGGCCGCTTCGTCGGTCGCCCGCAGCACCGCCAGGTAGCGCCCCGGCCGCGCCCGAAAGTGCTTCCACCGCGCGCCCAGGCGCAGGTGGTTGATGCCGATGAAGGTCTGCCAGGTGCGGAAGCCGTTGTAGACGCGCCTGCCCTCTGAGTTCAACCGGTAGTACTCGGCGTCGAGAGTCCCGCGCTCGCTGATCTGGACGCTGAAGCCGAGGCCTCCGCCACCCCTCGTCTGCCGCTTCGCCAGCGTCATCGACCCCAGCGTCGGCGCCTTCAGGTCGAGGTTCAGCGGCGGCTGCGGGCCCGGGTCGGAGTCCGGGTTGCCGGGGACGCCGGAGACGATCACCTCGCCCCGGACCGCCGCGTGAAGCTTGCACTGGAAGAAGTATTCGCCCGGCTGGGTGAGCTGGAGCGTGAAGCTGTCGCCGGCGCGGTGGGCGGGGGCGTCGGTGCCGGGATCGGAGTCCCACTGCACCGCGTTCGGGGAGATGCCGGTCACCGAGTGCGCCAGGTCGGGCCCGAGCCAGTCCCAGGTCACCTTCTCACCGAGGTCGACGTGGACCTGGGGCCGCGACCAGGCGTAGTTGGCGATCGAGACGCGCGTGTTGACAGCCTGCGCCGACGGCGCAGCCAGCCCCGCCAGAACGACGAGCAAACCGAACGCAGTTGTCCCCGGTATGCGGGGACAACTGCGTTCGGTTGCGCTCAGGAGACGACGTACCACCCGTTCATCCCCTGGTGCAGGTGCTGAAAGACGTGGCAGTGGTAGAACCATCGCCCCGGGTTGTCCTCGACCAGCTCGAAGGAGAAGGAGTCGGCCGGCCCGAAGGTCCTGTTGTCGACGATCCTCCCGTCCGGTTCGGTCCAGCGGTGGCCGTGCAGGTGGAAGGTGTGGAAGAAGTTGTCGATGCCGTAGACGTGGAAGGCGACCCGCTGTCCGACCCTCGCTTCCAGCGTCGGCGTGTTGCCGGCGTAGGCCCTGCCGTTGACGCAGTAGTAGGTCCCCCGCAGCCCCGTGATCGAGGGGTCGAAGGTGTGGAAGGCGAGGGGGAACTCGGCGTCGGGCGGCGCCTCTCCCGGCCCGCGGATCAGCAGCGGCCCGAACAGGCCCTTGAAGACCGGCAGCGGGTCCATCGGCCCGTGGTCGTGGTACAGCCAGGCGCCTTCGGTCCCTTCGTGCGCCTCCCAGACGTAGGTGAAGGTCCGGTTCCGCTGCACGAAGCCGCCGGGGTCGGTCCACTTGCCCTTGTAGGCGCCGTCCATCTCGTTGGCGTAGAAGATCCCGTGCGGGTGGATCGTCACCGGCGCCGCCAGCTTGTTGCGGAAGTGGACGACGACGGTGTCGCCGACCGCCGCTTCGATCAGCGGTCCCGGTACCGTCGCCTTCGCCAGCGGGCTCTTGAACCCGGCGGAGTAGAGCCGGTAGCCGTAGGCGGCGAACCGCGTCTTCCCCTGCTTCACCTTCTCGGCCATCATCTGGTCGCGGTGGCTGGGGACGATGTCCCACTGCACCGGCTCCGCCGCGATCCAGTACTCGCGCGTGGCGCCGCCGCTCGGCAGCGCCGCCAGCCGCCGCGCCCCGGGCTGCTCGCCGCGCCACTCCGCCGCCGCCACCTTCGGCGGCACCTTTATCCCGCGGGCCAGCCCCTCGACGTCGATCTTCCCCTGGTCGGTCGCCACCTCCTGGCCGGCGATCGTGCAGAGCAGGGCGCCGCCGGAGAGGGCGAGGAACCCCCGGCGATCGATCGGGTCCGGTGCCACGCGACCTATTTCTTGACGGTGACCGTCATCCTCATTTCCGAGGGGTGCACCGTGCAGATGAACTTGTAGGTGCCCGGGACTTCGAAGGTCCGCTGGAAATGGGCGTCGGTCACCGCCGTCGTCGTGGTCGAGAAGCGGGACTTGTTCTTCAGGTTCCTCGGTCCCTGCTTCAGGTGGACGTCGTGGGGATAGGTGTTGTAGGACGACCAGACCCACTTCACCGCCCGCCCTTTCCCGATCGTCACCGCCGTGGGGGCGAAGTAGAAGTCGTTCACCGTCACCTTCACCGGCGGCTTCTTCGGCGCCTGCGCCGCGGCCGTGGTCACCACCAGCAGGGCGACCGCGGCGAGGCCGAGGATCGAAACCAGCACGCTGAGCCTCCTCGCGCGCCTCATCCGCAGCTCAGCTCCCCGGGCTGCGGCGCCACCTCGACCGGCTGGAACTGCTCGAACGCCGGGTGCGCGGCCACCCGCCTCACCCAGCTGCACTGCTGGTTCTGCGGCGGGTTCGACGTCGCGTAGCCGAGGATCGTCTTCGGGTCGCTTTCTTCTCCGAGGTTGATCTGCAGGCCGGCTTCGATGTCGAGGCTGCGGACCTGGTCGGCGAGGACTTCGGCCTGCGGGCAGCCCGGATAGATCTCGCTCACCGGCACCTTGCCGTTGCCCGGCGCGAAGGTCGCCCCGGCGCTGTTGCCGCTCCAGCAGTTGCCGCCGCCGGTGTTGTCGTTCCAGAAGTCGAATTCCCCGTTCGGGTCGGCGCCTTCGCGTCCCATCGTGTTTTCGACGATCTGGTTGTTGATGTTCTTGGCGTCGTCGCCCTCGTTGGCGATGAAGACTTCACCGGGCCCCGAGAAGGAGGCGATTCCCCACTTGTAGTTGCCGAAGACGCTGTTCTTCTTGATCACGTTGTTGGCGCCGCCATAAAGGACGATCCCGACCCCGGTCGGGTAGTTGACCGTCGCCCCCGCGACCTGACCGAGCCCGCCGGAGACGGTATGGAATTTCGAGCCGACGAGGAAGTAGTTGTAGTTGTTCCAGAACACGTCGTTGCGTTCGAACACGTTCCACCCGTTCGGCTCGAAGCCCTCGCTGTCGAGCGTGTTGGGAACGATCCCGGCCCCGTTGTTGTAGAAGGCCGATTCGACGATCTTCACGTACTTGGAGTTCGTGCCCGAATAGCCGAGCACGTTTTCGTAGCTGCGGAGGTTCTTCAGCAGCGTCCATTTCGGCTTCCGCTGGCAGGGCGCGGGCGGTGGCGCGACGCCGTGGTTGGTCCAGCTCTTCGAATCGCAGGGCGTTTCGCCGACGTAGAAGGCGGAGTCGCCGTGGTGGAAACCGGCCGAGTCGAGCATCTTGCCGCCGTAGCAGTTCTTGGCGAAGAGGCCGTAGGAGCGGTTGGCCGAGGCCAGCAGGTTGTCCATCCTGTAGCCGTCGCAGTGCTGGCCGCCTTCGTTGGCGGCGTGGATGAAGAACCCGTTCGACTGGTAGTTGCGGGCCCACATGTTTTCCAGCACGAGGCCGTCGACGCTGATCGCCTCGATCCCGTTCTGGGCCGCGCCCAGCTCGCCCTTCGCGTTCTTGCCCTCGAGGACGACCTTCTTGCGGCTCTTCTTCGTCCCCTTGATGATCAGGTCGTCGAAGCTCTTCTTGCGCAGGGTGCCGTCGAGGACGACCCCTTCGACGTACTTGCCCGGGCGCACGGCGACGATCGCCTTCGCCTTCGCGTTCTTCTTCTTGGCCTTGAACGACCCGGCGGCGTCGACCGCCTTCTGGATCGTCCGGTACCGGCAGCCGTGCCTGCAGACTTCGAAGGTCTTCGTTTGCGCCTGCTTCTTCTTCTGCCCGGCCTTCGCGGCCAGGGCCGGGTTGGCGAGCGGCCCGAGCAGCGCGGAAAATCCGAGCAGGAGAAGAAGGGGGACTGCCAGCCTGTGCGTCATATCGCTCCTTGCAGCGTCGTTTCAGCTCCGACCCTGCCTCCCAGCGGGCACTCTCGCCGGTCCCCTGTACCGACCTTGAAGCGTAGCGGAGCTGACCAGTCAGCCAGGAATGATCGTCCGCATCGCTTCTTCCAGTTCAGACACGCCAAACGCCCCCTCGATGCGGTCGCGGACGATCCCGTTGCGGTCGATCAGGAACGTCCAGGGCTCGGTTTCCAGGTGGTAGGCCTGAACCTGGGAGCGGGCCCCTTTGGCGATCTCGTTGTCCTTCCAGATCTCCATGTGGATGAAATCCGCTTCGTCGCCGTAGGCATCGTCGACCTGCTGGGCGACGTCGACGACCGGCCCGCAGACCCGGCTCTGGCAGAGGGCGGGGGTGGCGAAGACGAGCACGATCGGTTTCCTGCCGACCGCGTCGGCGAAGTCGACCTGGTGCATCTGGTCGGGCGGGATGCGCGTGTCGATCTTCGCCAGATCGCCGCCGACGTCCGCCGCGGTGGGAGTGTGGATCATCGGCGCCTTGTCTCCCGCCCGCGGGATTTGGGGGAACTCGCCGACCACCGGGCTGGAGGTGATTCGCGAGACCTCCAGCCCGTCCTTCGCTTTCAGCATCGCGATCGCCAGCCACGGGCCGTTGCGGTCGAAGTCGACCTTCGGCACCACGTAGACCGTCGTCGCCTCACCCGGCGCTCCCGCGTCCGCGGCCCGGTAGGCGGGCTTGGTCTCCAGCGAGGTCACCCGCGCGGGCAGCGGCCCCGTCACCGGACCGTCGGCGTTCTTCGCGAAATAGAGCGCCACGTCGGCGTCGTCCACCTGTTCCTGCCCGAGGGTGAAGACGCCGAAGGAGTAGCGGTTCTCTCCGATGTCGAAGGCCTGGGCCGCCGGCGCGACCACCAGCTTCGAGGGCTTCGCCCCCGAGCCGTGCAGCAGATCTCCGATCGTCTTCCCCTTCGCCGCCGGGAACTCGGCGGCGGGCGGTGCGGCGCGCGAGGAGTCTTCGGACCCGCCGCAGCCCGAGAGCAGGATCGGGGTTATCGAGAGGAAGCCAAAGAGGAGCCGGAGCGTGGGGCGCACCCGGGAGAAGCTACAGATCGGATCGAGCAAAGTGGTCAATCGGATCCCCGGATTGCTCATCGGGCCCGGCTGATCAAGAACATATGATGGCCCCGGCTGGGTTCGCAATGAAATAGGGAGGGCGTTGATGCCTGGGAAGAAGCTGATCGTGCCGCTTGTCGTCTTTGCCGCGCTGCTGGCGGCGGTGCCGTCGTTCGCGATGACGAGCGCGGAGGAAACCTACAAAGCCGAAGTGGAGCCGATCTGCAAGGCCAACACCGAAGCCAACGAACGGATCCTCGACGGCGTGCGGCGGCTGGTCAAGGCGGGCAAGCTCGACGCCGCCGCGAAGAAGGTCTCCGCCGCCGCCCGGGCGCTGAAGCGCACCCGCACCGAACTGCTCGCCGTGCCGAAACCGCCGGAAGACGCTGCCCGGCTGACCAAGTGGCTCGGCTACGTCAAGGAAGAGGTCACCCTCTTCGAAACGCTCGGCCGCAAGCTCGAGGCCGGCGAAAAGAACCAGGCCCAGAAGATGGTCCTGCGGCTGAAATCGACGGCGGATCGGGCCAACAACACCGTCCTCGCCTTCGAATTCCACTACTGCCGCTTCCAACCCTCGAAGTTCATCTAGGCCGATGGCGGTGATCGCGGGCGCCCGCACTCCACGCGAGAGCACGCGGGCGCTCGCCGCCTCGATCAGCCGCGGCGACCTCGACGCCGCGGCCCACTGCTTCACCAAGGACGCCTGCCTGCTGACCCCCGACGCGACCGCCGTGCGGGGCAGGGAGGAGATCAAGTCGATCCTCCACCAGCTGATCGTCGCCGGCTCTCAGATCGAGGTTCAGGAGAGCTCCATCGTCCTCGCTGGCGAGGTGGCTCTCGGCAGCGAGCGCTGGCTGGTCTCCTCCCCGGGCTCGGATGGGTCGCGCTTCAACCGAACGCTGACGCCGACGATGGTGCTGCGGCAGCTCGAGGGCGTCTGGAAGCTCGCCGTGGCGATGCCCTGGTTCCGTCGCTGATCGGCTACCACCGTCTAGAATCATCCTGAGCGCCCGGCCTCGCAGAGGGGGCCGACCCGCCCGGATAGCTCAGTTGGTAGAGCACTTCCATGGTAAGGAAGGGGTCACGAGTTCGAGTCTCGTTCCGGGCTCTCGCAAACCCCCGCCAGTCGGGGGTTTTTCCGTGTCTGGGCCGCCGGGCTGCTGCAGTGGAGGGCCGTCTATATCAATACCCCGAGTTGACTACTTCGCGGAATGGAAGGGAGCGAGCCGGGTAAGCGGTCCGCGAGTCGGGCAAACCCGCAAACCCCGAGCTGAGGAGGTCGGCCTATGGACATCGAGGCGCTGGGTGATCCTGGGGCACAGGAACTCCTCGCCTCCCCGCAGCCGATCCGGCTCGCATACGCCGGGCGCGACGGTTTCCCGCGTGTGGTCCCAGTCGGGTTTCTCTGGAAGGACGAGCGGGTCTACGTCTGCGGGGTAGCGCGCCTGGAGACGGCTCTAAAAAATGGGATGCTATCATTGCTATCGCAATGGCCCAGCTTCTGGTTCGTGAGATAGAGAGCTGTGTAGTGCGCGAGCTGAAGATTCGCGCTGCTCGCCATGGCCACTCGGCTGAGGAGGAGCACAGGCAGATTCTGCGCGAGGCATTGCGGCCCGGGGCTTCGGGCAAGCCTCTGAAGGAGCTCCTGCTCACGATGCCCGATCTTGGCGAGGATCGAGACTTCATGCGGCCTGACGATCGCGGCCGTTCGGTCGAGCTTTGAAGTATCTGCTCGATACCAACGTCATCTCCGAGCTGCGAAAGGGGCAGCGAGCCGACCCCAACCTCACCGCCTGGTTCGCCGATCTCTCCGACGAGGAGATTCTTCTCAGCGTCTTGACGATCGGGGAGATCCGCAGGGGAATCGAGAGCGTGCGTCGGCGCGATCCCGACTCGGCAATGGCCCTTGACCGCTGGCTCGCTCTTCTCATTGAAGCTCACGGCGATCGCATCCTCCCTATCGACCGCGCGATCGCGGTGGAGTGGGGGAGGATGAGCGCGCCCGATCCGCTGCCCGTCGTCGACGGTCTCCTCGCCGCGACTGCTCAGGTGTTGGGGCTGACCCTGGCCACGCGCAACGTCACCGATGTCGAGAGCACCGGGGTGGAGCTGTTCAACCCGTTTGCTGGCTAGGCTGCCCGTCGTGGACTTTGCCCTCTCCGACGAGCAGAAGGATTTCGTCGACGCGATCCGCGACTTCTGCGACCGCGAGTGCGGGACGCCGGACCAGCGGGAGAGGTTGACCGACGGCTACCGCGAGCACCACAGCTTCGATGTCTACAAGCAGATGGCGGAGCTGGGCTGGCTCGGGGTGACGATCCCCGAGCAGTACGGTGGCTCCGGCGGGTCGATGCTCGATGCCTGCCTCTTCATGGAGGAGACCTCGCGCGGGCTGGCGCCGATTGGCGGCTACGCGACGACGCTGATCGTCGCCGGCGCCACCCAGCGCTTCGGCACCGAGGAGCAGAAGCAGGAGATCCTCGGCGGCATCGCCGGCGGCGCGGTCGAGGCGATCGCGATGACCGAGCCCGAGGCGGGCTCAGACGTCGGCGCCCTCGCCTGCAAGGCCGAGGCAGTCGACGGCGGCTTCGTCATCAACGGTCAGAAGGTGTTCTGCTCCAACGCCCACATCTCCGACCACGTGCTGGTTGTCTGCCGAACCGACAACAGCGGCAGCAAGCACGAGGGGATGACGATGATCTGGGTCCCGCGCGACGTCGAGGGGATGGAGGTCATCCCGATCGAGACGATGGGCGGCCGCGAGACCAACCATCTCTACTTCACCGACTGCGCGGCCCCCGCCGACGCCGTCCTCGGCGCGGTCGACCAAGGCTGGATGCAGCTGATGGCCGGCCTCAACGTCGAGCGCCTGATCCTCGCCGCGACGATGCTCGGCATCGCCCAGCGCGCCTTCGACGACCTCCTCCTCTATGTCCGCGAGCGGCGCCAGTTCGACCGCCCGATCGGCTCCTTCCAGGCCCTTCAGCACCGGATCGCCGACCTCGCCGCCGACCTCCAGGCGGCGCGGCTGATGACCCACTGGGTCGCCAGCCTCACCGACGAAGACCCCGACCGAATGCTGCCCCAGCAGGCCTCGATGGTGAAGCTCTTCGTCACCGAAGTCGCCAAGCGCACGACCCTCGAGGGCATGCAGATGATGGGCGGCTACGGCTACTCCTCCGAGTACGACATGGAGCGCCTCGTCCGCACCTCCCTGGTCTCCACCATCTACGGCGGCACCAGCGAGATCCAGCGCAACATCATCGCCAAAACGCTGGGGCTTTAGAACTTGTTTCCTCGTCCGCCTCGGGACACCAGGTGCATCCGATTCTGAACACACCCGGGTGGGTCAAATATCGGCTGCGCGAGTCCCATCACCTATGTGAAACAGCCTCTTAGAGACTTTCGACTGCGCCCCTCAGGCGGACCGGGTCGATGGCAGGGAACCTGAAGAGTTCCGCCTCGATTCCCTCGAACAGGTCCAGGAGCTTTTGGGGCTGCACCTGGCCGGTGCGCACCATCTCGGCAACGTCGCGAAGGTCGAGAGCGAAGCCCCGCTCCAGCTTCGCCAATGCCTGCGAGTAGAGGTCGAAATCGAAAACCTCCAAATTGCCCGCTCGGAATCGGAAGTGTGAGCGCTCTTTCCATTCAGCGAGCGGGGGAAGAAAGTCGAGCGGGGAGGCAAGCTCTACATTCACATCGAGGCGCTCCTTCAGCTCCGCGATCTGTTTCAGGGCCTCATCGCTTTCCGGCTCGAAACGAACGTCAACGTCGACCGTCGAGGGTCGCCAGCCTTCCAACACTGCCGTGGCGCCTCCCGTGAGGTACATCCTCGTTCCCGGCGGCACCGCCCGTCCGAGCTCTCGCGCAAGGCGCTCAACGCGCTCGGCGTCAGCGGGTTCTCGCACGCTCTGCGGCGCGGGCGAAGCTGGTCACCCGGCTGAGGATCGCGTTATAGCGGGAGTGCGCTGCATCGCCCAGCTCTTGGTGGAGTTGCTGGTAAAGCTGATGGGCGGCCGGCACCTCACCCTCGAACCCATCGGCTTCAAACCCAAGCTCCCGCAGGCGGGGCGCCGCCGATCGCACTGCCAGTGCGTTGGTGCTCATGCGTCCCGCTTGAAGATCGTCGAGCCCCGGCAGCACGATCTCAGCGCCAGGCAGCTTCTCCAGTGCTTGCTCTTCCATGCTGCAGATGATGACGCACGCCTCGACGCACTCAGGCCGTCGCCGCGAGCTGGCCCCCGTCGACCAGGGCCGGCTCGCCGATGTGGAAGCCCTGGGCGTAGTCGACCTCGAAGGCGCGGACGAGGGAGAGGGTCTCGGAGTCCTCGATTCCCTCGGCCACCGTCTCCAGGCCGAACGCCTTCGCGAACTGGACCAGCGCCTGAACCAGGCGCTGGTCGGTGGGGGAGGAGGGCAGCTCGTGGATGAACTCGATGTCGATCTTCAGGTGCTGGATCGGCAGTTCCTTCAAGTAGCTGAACGAGCTGAAGCCGGTGCCGAAGTCGTCGAGGCCGAGGCCGCAGCCCATCCCCGTCACCGCGTCGGCGAAGGCGCGCGCGTGGGCCATGTTGGAGATCGCCGCCGTCTCGGTGATCTCGAAGTCGAGCCAGGCCGGGTTGAGGCCGTCGGCGATCGCCGCCCGCACGTCGCCGATCAGCCGCGGATCCGAGAGCGAGGCGCCGCTGACATTGACGGCGATCGGCTGCGAGCGCCCGGCCAGCTCGATCGCCTTCGACAGCACCAGCCGGTCGATCTCGGTGATCAGCCCCAGCCGCTCGGCCGTCGGCAGGAACGAGGAGGGCGGGATCACGTCGTCGTTGTCGTCGAGCATCCGCACCAGCAGCTCCTCCCGCGCCACGCACTCCTTGCGGAGGTCGAAGATCGGCTGCGCGTAGACGACGATCCGCTGCCGGTCGATCGCCTCGCGGATGCGGTCGGCCCAGGTCAGTTTCAGGTTGGGACCGCTGGCGGCGTCCACCGCGCGGCCGCCGCCGGCCTCCTTCGCTTCGCAGAGGGCGATGTCGGCGGTGATCATCAGGCCTTCGGCGGTGACCTCCTCGGCGCTGCCGCCGAAGGTCGCGATCCCGATGCTGGCCCCGACCGCCGGCTTGCCGCGCTCGCGCACCAGGGCGATCAGCCGCTCGGCCGTCGCCATCGCCTGCTCGGGCGTCGCCCGCGGCAGCAGCAGCCCGAATTCGTCGGCGCAGATCCGCGCCGGCAGGTCGTCGGCCCGCGACTGCTCGCGCAGCGTCGCCGCCACCGTCTCCAGCAGCCGGTCGCCGGCCTCGTGCCCGAGCGAGTCGTTGACGATGTGGAAGGAGTCGAGGTCGAGCAGCAGCAGCGCCCCGGGTTGCTCGCGATGCAGCGGGTCGAGGAGCCGCTCTTCCATCGCTTCCACGAAGCTGTCCCTGTCGTAGAGACCGCCGTTCTCGATCGCCTCTCGCACTCTCGCCCTCGGATGCCCGCTTGGATTACGTGGAAAACGACTTTACAAAGAATTGGGTAGAACGTGTGAACCACTGCCCGAATGGGCAACGGCAGCCAGTCCCTGGGTATCGCAGGGCGCTATCCTTGCCGCAGCCTCGCGCCTTGGCCCGGGGTTTTTCTTCTGTAACGACTGCCTCAGGCACGGAACGAGGGAGAAGATGGCTCGCGGAGATGTCCGCATTGCGGTGACGTTGGCTTGCGAAGAGTGCAAGCGGCGGAATTACCAGACCAACAAGTCCCGGCGGAACAGTCCGGACCGGATCGAGATGCGCAAGTTCTGCCGCTGGTGTGGCCACCACACCCCTCATAAGGAGACCCGGTAGCCGCCGATGGCGAAGACCCGCGCACAGCGCAAGGCCGAGCGCCGCGCTCGGGAAGCTGAAGAGCGGAAACGCTCCGGCGGGCACGAGAGCCCCGCTCAGGCTCAGCACGACACGCAGGTGCCGATCTCCGGCGACGTCGCCGAGGCCGAGGCGGTGGAGATGGGGATCGCCGCCGGTGCCCCCGAGGCTCAGCTCGAGACCCCGGACGCGCCGAAGCCCCGTTCCGCCCGCCGCGCCGAAGCGAAGGCGCTGAAGGAAGCGGAGAAGCGCAAGCGCGAGGAGCAGAAGCGGCGCGAGAGTCAGCAGCTCGCCAAGAAGCAGAAACAGGCGAAAGCCGAACGCCAGCGCTCCGGTTTCATCGGCTTCCTCATATCCTGTTGGCAGGAGCTGAAGAAAGTCCAGTGGCCGGATCGCGAGACGCTGATCCAGGCGACCGCTGTGACCATCCTCTTCGTCGCCGTCGCGGCCGCCTACCTCGGTGCTCTCGACGCGGCCTTCAACTGGCTCATCAAGCAGATCCTCTAAGCGGGATCCCGAACAAAGGCTTTCTCAGAAGATGTATCGCTGGTACGTGATCAACACCTATTCCGGGCACGAGAACAAGGTCAAGCACAACCTCGAGCACCGGGTGCAGACGATGAGCCAGAACCGCAACGTGCGGCAGGTCGTCGTCCCCACCGAGCAGGTCTCCGAGATGAAGGACGGGCAGAAAGTCCAGACCGAGAAGCGGACGATGCCCGGCTACGTCCTCGTCAACATGGAGATGACCGACGACGCCTGGGGCCTGGTCAAGAACACCCCCGGGGTCACCGGCTTCGTCGGCTCCCGCAACAAACCGGTGCCGCTCTCCAAACCCGAGGTTGACCGCCTGCTCCACCGCGAGACCGCCGAGCGGCCGCGCACCCAGGCCCAGTTCGCGATCGGCGAATCGGTCAAAGTCATCTCGGGCCCGCTTTCGGACTTCTCCGGCGAGATCGCCGAGATCAACGAGGACGCGGCGAAACTCAAGGTCCTGGTCTCGATCTTCGGCCGCGAGACCCCGGTCGAGGTCGGCTACGACCAGGTGAAGAAGATCTAGGTCGCAAAGGCCGCTACCCTCTCGAACCCCGATGGCGAAGAAAGTCCTCACCCTCATCAAGCTGCAGATCCAGGCGGGCAACGCCAACCCGGCGCCGCCGGTCGGCCCGGCCCTGGGCCAGCACGGGGTCAACATCATGGATTTCTGCAAAGCGTTCAACGCCCAGACGCAGGGCGAGGGCGGGACGATCATCCCGGTCGAGATCACCGTCTACGAGGACCGCTCCTTCACCTTCATCACGAAGACGCCGCCGGCCGCGGTCCTGATCAAGGAAGCGATCCGGATCCCGAAGGGCTCGGGCGAGCCCCACGTCAACAAAGTGGGGACGATCTCCGACGCGCAGATCCAGGAGATCGCCGAACGGAAGATGCCCGACCTCAACGCCAACGACATCGACGCCGCGAAGAAGATCATCGCCGGCACCGCCCGCTCGATGGGCGTCGACGTCGCCTAGGAGACCCGATGGCCCACGGCAAGCGATACCGCCAGCAGTACGACAAGATCGACCGCGACCGCGCCTACCCGCCGGCCGAGGCGATCGCGCTGATCAGGGAGACCGCCAGCGCCAAGTTCGACGAGACCGTCGAGCTGCATGTCCTCCTCGGCGTCAACGTCCGCCACGCCGACGAGCAGCTGCGCGGCACCCTGGCGCTGCCGCACGGGCTCGGCAAGGACGTCACCGTCGCCGTCTTCGCCCAGGGCCAGCAGGCCCGCGACGCCGAGGCCGCCGGGGCTGACTTCGTCGGCGGCCAGGACCTGGTCGAGAAAGTCCAGGAGGGCTGGACCGAGTTCGACGTCGCGATCTCGACCCCCGAGATGATGAAAGGCGTCGGCCAGCTCGGCCGCGTGCTCGGCCCCCAGGGAAAGATGCCCAACCCGAAGGTCGGCACCGTCACCGACGACGTCGAGAAGGCGGTCGCGGACTCCAAGTCCGGGAAGGTCGAATACCGCACCGACCGTCAGGCGATCATCCACATGGCGATCGGCAAGGCCAGCTTCGACGAGGGCAAGCTGCTTGAGAACTACCAGGCCGTGATCGAGGAGATCATCCGCGCCAAGCCCGCCTCGGCGAAGGGGAAATACGTCATCTCCGCCACCCTGACGACGACGATGGGCCCGGGCATCCGCGTCGACTCGGCCAAGGGCGCCGACCGCGACGCCGCCACCGCCGGCGCGGAGGAGACCGCAGAGGAGCTGGCGACCGCCTAGACTGCGTCGCCGCTAACCGCAGACCACCGGCGGGGCCATTGCCCAGAAGCCCGGTGCAGGTGAGACGATGAACCGCGAGGAAAAGTCAGCAGCCATACAAGAGATCGCCGCCGAGATCGAAGGATCTGAGGCGATCTTCGCTGTCGACTACCGTGGCATCAGCGTCCCCCAAGCGGCCGAGCTGCGCTCGAAGCTGCGCGAAGCCGACGCCAGCTTCCGCATCGTCAAGAACCGGCTGACGAAAATCGCCGCCGACCAGGCCGGCGAGGAACGGCTGGCGGAGCTGCTGCAGGGGCCGACCGCCCTCACCTTTGTCCGCGGCGACACCGCCCAGGCCGCGAAGGCGATCACCACCTTCAACAAAGAGCACGAGGTGCTCACCTACAAGGGCGGCTTCATGGACGCGACCACGCTCGACGAACTCGCGTTCAAATCGATCGCCAAACTGCCCGGCCGGGAAGTGCTGAACGGCCAGCTCGCCGGCGTCGTCGCCAGCCCGCTGACCGGCTTGGTCCGCGGGCTCGGCTCGATGATCCAGGGCCTGGCGATCCAGCTTGGGCAGATCGCCGAGAAAGGGCTGGTGGCCGGCGAGGCCGCCGGGGCCGAAGAAGAGACTTCGAATGAAGATTCAAACGAGGAAGAGGGGTAGCGACTGATGGCAACCAAAACTTCAACCGCGGACTGGATCGAGGAGCTGAAGAGCATCTCGGTGCTCGAGCTCTCCGAGCGGATCAAAGCGCTCGAGGAGGAGTTCGGCGTCTCCGCGACCGCCGTGGCGGCCGCGGCACCGGCCGCAGGTGGCGCCGCCGCCGGCGGCGGCGAGGAGGACGGCGGCGAGGAGTCCTCGACCGTCGACGTCATCCTCAAAGAGGTCGGCGGCCAGAAAGTCCCCGTCATCAAGGTGGTTCGCTCGGCGACCGGCCTCGGCCTCAAAGAGGCCAAGGCGCTCGTCGACGAGGCTCCGAAAGCGATCAAAGAGGGCGTCGAGCGCGACGAGGCCGACAAACTCAAAGCTGAGCTCGAGGAGGCCGGCGCCACGGTCGAGCTCGCCTAGAGCTCGACGGGGCTTCCCGATCCCGCTTGGGGAGCCAAGCTCGCAGCGGGACGTGGCCGTGTGTTATTTTTCGCGGTCGCGCGCCTTTTGAGTGCCCCTGCCCATATTTGCGCTGTATCCACGTCCCTCTGACCGTCCGAGGAGTCGCCGACTTTGGCACGTTCCAACGCTGCCCCCGTAACCCGTAGGAGCTTTTCCCGCCTAGACAACCCTCTCGAGGTCCCACACCTGATCGACATCCAGCGCCGTTCCTTCGAGGAACTGACGGATCCGAAGAAAGGTGGCCTGCGGGAGACGATCAACGACATATCCCCGATCGAGGACTACACGGGGAACCTCCAGATCGTCTTCGGCGATTTCAAGTTCGAGGAGCCGCCGCATTCGATCGAGGAGTGCCGCGAGAAGGACATGACCTACTCGCGGCCGCTGACCGCGACCGTCGCCTTCCAGAACAAGGAGACCGGCGAGATCCGCGAGCAGGCCGTCTTCATGGGCGACTTCCCCTGGATGACCGAGCGCGGGACCTTCATCATCAACGGCACCGAGCGCGTCGTCGTCACCCAGCTGGTCCGTTCCCCGGGCGCCTACGTGATGGCGCCGAAGGACCCCGAAAAGCAGGTCTTCATCGCCAACCTGATGCCGGCCCGCGGCTCCTGGCTCGAGCTCGAAGTCGACAAAAAAGGGAAAGTCTTCGTCCGCATCGACCGCAAGCGGAAACTGCCGGTCACGGTCCTGCTGCGCGCGATGGGCTACGTCGAGGACCAGCAGCTTCTCTCGATGTTCGACGACTCGGTCTACATCCGCCACACGATCGAGGCGGACACCGAGGCGACCCGGACCGAAGAGGGCGCCCTGATCGAGCTGTTCAAAAAGCAGCGGCCGGGCGAGCCGCCGTCGGTCGACGCCGCCAAGGCGCTGCTCGAGCAGCTCTTCTTCGATCCCAAGCGCTACGACCTCACCCGGGTCGGCCGCTACAAGCTCAACGCCCGCCTCGACCTCGACATCGACCTCGAGACCCGGGTCCTCACCCACGACGACATCATCGCCCTCGTCAAGGAGCTGGTGACCCTGCCGAAGCTGCTCGGGATCCCCGAGCAGATCGACGAGGAGAACCCGATAAAAGACTATGCCGCGGAGGCGATCACCTACCCGCGCGAGCAGGTCTACGACCACCTCGACGAGTACGAGCACTTCGGCAACCGCCGTCTCCGCACGGTCGGCGAGCTGATCCAGGAGGCCTTCCGGATCGGCCTCTACCGGATGGAGCGCGTCGTCCGCGAGCGCCTCACCACCGAGGACTCCGACGCGATCACGCCGCAGACGATCATCAACATCCGCCCGGTCGTGGCGGCGATGAAGGAGTTCTTCGGCTCCTCGCAGCTCTCGCAGTTCATGGACCAGACCAACAGCCTCGCCGGCCTCACCCACAGGCGCCGGCTCTCCGCTCTGGGCGCCGGCGGCCTGACCCGCGAGCGGGCCCCGATCGAGGTCCGCGACGTGCACCCGACCCACTACGGCCGGATGTGCCCGATCGAGACCCCGGAGGGACCGAACATCGGCCTGATCGGCTCGCTCTCCTCCTACGCGCAGATCTCCGAGCACGGCTTCGTCACCACCCCCTACCGGGTGGTCAAAGACGGCGTCGTCAGCGACGAGATCGTCCACTACGACGCGACCCAGGACGAGGACAAGATCATCGCCCAGGCGAACGCCGAGATCGATCCGAAGTCCCGCAAGCTGAAGGGCCCGCAGGTGCTGGTCCGCGCCGGCGAGCAGGAGTACGCCACCGCCGCCCCCAAGGAAGTCGACCTGATGGACGTCTCGCCGTCCCAGATCTGGTCGGTGGCGACCTCGCTGATCCCCTTCCTCGAGCACGACGACGCCAACCGGGCGCTGATGGGCTCGAACATGCAGCGCCAGGCGGTGCCGCTGCTGAAGCCGGACCCGCCGCTGATCGGGACCGGGATGGAGCGCCGCGCCGCGGTCGACACCGGCGACGTGGTCCTCGCCGGGAACGCCGGCGAAGTCACCTTCGTCGACGCCGAGCGGATCGTCGTCAGCCACGGCTCGCAGAAGGACGATTACGCGCTGCACAAGTTCATGCGCTCGAACCAGGGGACGATCATCCACCAGCGGCCGATCGTGAAGAGCGGCCAGAAGGTGAAGAAGGGCGACGTGCTCGCCGACGGCTCCTCCACCGGCGGCGGTGAGATCGCCCTCGGCAAGAACTGCCTGGTCGCCTTCATGTCCTGGGAGGGCTACAACTTCGAGGACGCGATCATCCTCTCCGAGCGCCTCGTCAAGGACGACGAACTCACCTCGATCCACATCGAGGAGTACGAGATCGACGCCCGCACGACCAAGCTCGGCGACGAGGAGATCACCCGCGACATCCCCAACCGCTCCGAGGAGAGCCTGCGCAACCTCGACGAGCGGGGCATCGTCCGCGTCGGCGCCGAGGTCGTCTCCGGCGACCTCCTGGTCGGCAAGGTGACGCCGAAGGGCGAGACCGAGCTGACCGCCGAGGAGAAGCTGATCCGGGCGATCTTCAAGGAGAAGGCGCGCGAGGTCCGCGACACCTCGCTGAAAGTTCCGCACGGCGAGGGCGGGGTCGTGATCGACGTCCTCACCTTCAGCCGCGACGACGGCGACGACCTGCCGCCCGGCGTCAACGACCTCGTCCGCGTCTACGTCGCGACCAAGCGCAAGATCGCCGAGGGCGACAAGCTCGCCGGCCGCCACGGGAACAAGGGTGTGATCTCGAAGATCGTGCCCGAGGAGGACATGCCCCACCTGGCCGACGGCACCCCCGTCGACGTCATCCTCAACCCGCTCGGCGTGCCGAGCCGGATGAACATCGGCCAGATCCTCGAGACCCACCTCGGGTGGGTCGCGGCGAACGGCTGGTACGACGACGGCTCCGACGCCCACAAACAGGCTCATTCCGACGACGGCGACGGCCGCGTCTACGTGGCGACGCAGGTCTTCGACGGCGCCACCGTCGAGGACGTCGACGACGCTCTCGTCTCCTGGAGCGAGGAGAACGCCGATCGCGGCATCGACCTCGGGGTCGACAAGAGCGCCCGCCCGGGCGCCCGCGCCTCCGGCACCGCCCAGCTGTACAACGGCCGCACCGGCGAGCCCTACGAGGGCAAGGTGACGATCGGCTACATGTACATCCTCAAGCTGCTGCACCTGGTCGACGACAAGATCCACGCCCGCTCGACCGGCCCGTACTCGCTCGTCACCCAGCAGCCGCTGGGCGGCAAGGCGCAGTTCGGCGGCCAGCGCTTCGGC
>Ga0207691_10000006_pt1 | contig 161922 bp, 153 predicted proteins | sample KBSM13metaG_FD_184327 | JGI IMG/M metagenome (GOLD analysis project Ga0207691, IMG submission 184327) | Miscanthus rhizosphere microbial communities from Kellogg Biological Station, Michigan, USA - KBS M1-3 metaG (SPAdes) (version 2) | ecosystem: Host-associated > Plants > Roots > Rhizosphere...
GCCGACGATCTTGGCCTTCGACGCCTGCGCCTGCAGCAGGAACGAGCTGAAGTCCTGCGTGTTGAGCGGCGCGCGCACCTTGCCCAGCACCTTGCCGCCATTCTTCAGCACGACGGCCTCGGTGTCGCGCTCGAGCGCCTGGCCGAACGCGTAGTCGGCGGTGATGAAGAACCACGAGTCGCCGCCCGACTTCACGATCGCGCCGCCGGTGCCGTTGGCGAGCATCCACGTGTCGTACGTCCAGTGCACCGTGTTGGGCGTGCACGCCTTGCCCGTGAGATCCGAGGACGCCGGCCCCGACGCGAGGAACACCTTGCCCTTTTCCTTGGTGATCTGGTTGACGGCGAGCGCGACGCCGGAATTCGGCACGTCGACGATGACGTCGACCTTGTCGGTGTCGTACCACTGCCGGGCGATCGACGAGCCCACGTCCGGCTTGTTCTGGTGGTCGGCCGAGATGATCTCGACCTTGATGCCGCGCTTCTCGATGCCGGAGTCCTCGACGGCCATCCGCGCTGCCGCGACCGAGCCGGCACCGGCGAGGTCCGTATAAAGGCTCGACATGTCGGTGAGCACGCCGATCTTGATCAGGTTGTCCGAGATCTGCGCCATCGCGGTGCCGGCGGCGAGCGAGCTCGCGACGGCGGCGGCGACGAGGCTTCGTTTCAGCAGGTTCATTGCACTCCTCCTTCGTGGTAGTGGCGTTGCAGGCGCGTCGGTTCAGACGCCCAGGTACTCGTGCAGCTTCGTCATGTTCGCCTCGAGGTCGGCGTTGGCAATCATGTCGATGACGCGCCCGTGCTCGACGACGTAATGCCGGTCGGCGACGGTCGCCGCAAAGCGGAAATTCTGCTCCACCAGCAGGATCGTGAAGCCCTGCGCCTTGAGGCGCGCGATCGTGCGCCCGATCTGCTGGACGATGACCGGCGCCAGGCCTTCGGTTGGCTCGTCGAGCAGCAGGAGCCGCGCGCCGGTGCGCAGGATACGCCCTATGGCGAGCATCTGCTGCTCGCCGCCGGACAGCTTGGTGCCCTGGCTCCGGCGGCGCTCGCGCAGATTGGGAAAGAGCTCGTAGATCTGCTCCACCGAGAGCCCGCCCTCGCGCACGATCGGCGGCAGCAGCAGGTTCTCCTCGACGTTGAGGCTCGCGAAGATCCCGCGCTCCTCCGGGCAGTACGCAATGCCCTGACGGGCAATTCGGTTCGACGCCATGCCGATCAGCTCGCGGCCCTCGAACGCGATCGAGCCCTCGCGGCGCGGCACGATGCCCATGATCGACTTCAGCGTCGTCGTCTTGCCCGCGCCGTTGCGCCCGAGTAGCGTGACCACCTCGCCCGCTGCGACGTCGAACGTGACGCCATGCAGGATGTGCGATTCGCCGTACCACGCGTTGAGATCGCGCACGGCGAGGAGCGGCGCGCCCGCGGCGGGCGCCGGCGCCGGCGGCGCGGGCTTCGCGTGATCGTCAGGCATGGCCCGCTCCCAGGTACGCCTCGACCACGGCGGGATTGCGCGACACGGTGGCATAGTCGCCCTGCGCCAGGACTTCGCCCCGCGCCAGGACGGTGATGTGGTCGGACAGCGTCGACACCACCGACAGGTTGTGCTCGACCATCAGCACCGTGCGGTCGCGCGCGACCTGCTTGATCAGCGCGGCGATGCGCTCGACGTCCTCGTGCGTCATGCCCGCGGTGGGCTCGTCCAGCAGCAGCATCTCCGGATCGAGCGCCAGCGTCGTCGCGATCTCCAGCGCACGCTTGCGGCCGTAGGCGAGCTCCCCCGCCGCCGTGCCCTCGAATCCGCCAAGACCCACCGCGTCGACCAGCTCGCGCGCCCGCCCGTCGAGCGCAGACAGCGAGGTCTCCGAGCGCCAGAAGTCGAATGAGTGGCCGAGCTTGCGCTGCAGCGCGATCCGCACGTTCGCCAGCACCGTGAACTGCGGGAACACCGCCGAGATCTGGAACGAGCGGACGAGGCCCATGCGGGCGATGGCGGCAGGCCGCGAGCCGGTGATGTCGCGGCCGTTGAACAGGATGCGGCCGCGCGTCGGCGTCAGGAAGTGCGTCAACAGGTTGAAGCAGGTGGTCTTGCCCGCGCCGTTGGGCCCGATCAGCGCGTGGATCGTCCCGCGCCGCACGGCCAGGTCGACGTTGTTGACGGCGACGAAGCCCTTGAACTCCTTCGTGAGGCCCTGCGTGGCGAGGATCGTGTCGTCGGCCATGTGCTGCTTCTCCGGGGCTGTCGAGGCCGCGCGTCGTCCCGTGATGGATCGTGCGCGGCGATTATCCCCAACGCCCATCCCAAATGCAATGCGCGGCTGGGGGCGCGCGGAGACGCTCAGAACCGCCGGGTGAGCGTCATCAGGCCGCCGTCGCGTTTCATGTCGACCTGGTTGAGGAAGCTCATCCCGATCAGCACGATCGCCGGATGCGCGCCTTCGTGCACGACGGCCTCGACGTTGTGCAGCTCGATGCCGCCGACGCGGACCGAGTCGAGGCGCGTGGAGAAGGCGTTGACGACGCCGTTGGCCGTGGACATCAGGATGCGCTCGCCGCGGCGGTACTCGAGGCCGATCCGCGCGGCCTCCCGGCTGCTGAGCGCGACCGTCGTCGCCCCGGTATCGACCAGGAAGCGCACCGTCGAGCCGTTGATGCTGCCCTCGGAGACGAAATGGCCGCTCGTGTCCGCGTACAGCGTGGCCGTCGCGCCGGCCGACGCCGGTCCCCCGCCGTAGCGGCCCCGCCCGAGTCCCAGCACCTGGCGCCGGCCCTCGAGCTCGAACTCGGCGGACGCGGAGTCGGCGCGCAGCAGGCGGACGCCCTCCGCGGTCTTCTGGCCCACCGACAGCGTGCGCGGCGCGCCGCCGTCGATCACCACCACGGCCTTGCCGGGGAAGAGGCCGACGACGTCGAGATCGAGCGCGCGCGCCGGCGCCGCGCGAAGCGCCGCCGCCAGGCACACGGCCGCGACGACCGCCGCGCCGCGCTGCACCACGAACGCGCGGCGCGCCATGCCCGTCAGTCCTCCCAGCGCGGCTTGCGCTTGGCGACGAACGCGCCGAGGCCCTCCTGCGCGGCTTCGCCGACGAGGTTGGCGGCGATGTGCGGCGACGCGAGCGCGTACGCGGTCTCGACGGACGCGCCGAGCTGCCGGTAGAAGAACGCCTTTCCCGCGGCGATCACGTCCGGCGGCTTTTCCACGATCGCCGCGGCAAGCGCGTCCACGGCCCGGTCGAGGTCCGCCGCCGGCACGACGCGGTTGACGAGGCCCCAGGCCATCGCCGTCGGCGCGTCGATGAACTCGCCGGTGAAGAGCATCTCGAACGCGCGCTTGGCAGCGATGTTGCGCGACACGGGCACGGCCGGCGTCGCGCAGAACAGCCCGAAGTTGATGCCGGACGTCGCGAAGCGCGCTTCGTCGCTCGCCACCGCGAGGTCGCAGGCGGCGACGAGCTGGCACCCGGCTGCGGTCGCGATGCCGTGCACGCGCGCGATCACGGGCTGCGGCAGCCGCTGGATCGTCATCATCACGTCGGAGCATCGCTCGAACAGGTCGCCGGCGAACGCCTCGCCGGGATTCGCCAGCATTTCCTTGAGATCGTGGCCGGGGCTGAACGCCCGGCCGGCGCCGGCGATCACGACGACGCGCACGCTCCTGTCCCCGGCCACGGCGTCGAACGCGGCGCGCAGTGCGTCGAGCATCGCGCTGTCGATGGCGTTGAATTGGGCGGGCCGGTTGAGCGTCAGCGTGGCCACGCCGCCGGCGTCGGCGCGCAGAACCCGCGCCTCCGCGATCGCATCAGTTCGTGCGTTCATTGTGTGCTCCGTTCGTCCGCGACATGAGCATCACTCGATCGCGGACGAAGACCGGGCGCGTTCGCGCAGCACGAACTTCTGGATCTTGCCGGTCGACGTCTTCGGCAGCTCGCCGAAGATCACCTGCTTCGGCGCCTTGAAGCGCGCGAGCTGCGCACGGCAATGGTCGATGAGCTCGGCGGCCGTCACCGCGGCGCCGGGCTTCACCTCGACGAACGCGCAGGGCGTCTCACCCCACTTCGCGTCCGGCTGCGCCACCACGGCGGCCGCGAGCACCGCCGGATGCCGGTAGAGCACGTCCTCGACTTCGAGCGAGCTGATGTTCTCGCCGCCCGAGATGATCACGTCCTTCGAGCGATCCTTGATCTTGACGTAGCCGTCCGGCTGCAGCACCGCGAGGTCGCCGGAATGGAACCATCCGCCGGCGAAGGCCTCGCGGGTGGCGTCCGGGTTCTTGAGATAGCCGCGCATCGTGATGTTGCCGCGGAACATGATCTCGCCCATCGTATCGCCGTCTGCAGGCACCTGGCGCATCGTCGCCGGATCCATCACCGTCAAGGCCTCCTGGCACGTGTAGCGCACGCCCTGCCGCCCGTTCCTTTCGGTGCGCGCGCCGATGTCGAGGTCGTCCCACGACGCGTGCTTGGCGCACACCGCCGCGGGCCCGTAGGTCTCGGTGAGCCCGTAGACGTGGGTGATGTCGAAGCCCATCCGCTCCATGCCTTCGATCACCGATGCCGGCGGCGCCGCGGCGGCCACGAGGCAACTGACCTCGTGGTCGATGCCGGCCTTCAGGTCGTCGGGCGCGTTGATCAGCATGCCGTGGACGATGGGGGCGCCGCAGAAGTGCGTGACCTTGTGCGTCCGGATGGCGTCGAGGACCGCCTTCGCCTCCACGCGGCGCAGGCACACGTTGGTACCCGCGTTCGCAGCCATCGTCCACGGGAAGCACCAGCCGTTGCAGTGGAACATCGGCAGCGTCCACAGGTACACGGAGTGGCGCGGCATGCCCCAGTCGACGATGTTCGACAGCGCGTTCAGGTAGGCGCCGCGGTGGTGGTAGACCACCCCCTTGGGGTTGCCAGTCGTCCCCGACGTGTAGCTCAGCGAGATCGCGTCCCACTCGTCGGCGGGCGGCTGCCACGCGAAAGCCGGATCGCCGCCGGCGATGAACGCTTCGTAGTCGGTGCTGCCGACCTGCGCGCCGCCCGGTCCCCCGACATCGACGACGTCGATGACCGCCGGCCTCCCCTTCACCCGGGCGAGCGCGGCCGCGATGGTCGGCGCGAACTCGGTGTCGGTGATCAGCACCTTCGCTTCGCCGTGGTCGAGCATGAACGCGATCGCCTCGGCGTCGAGGCGCGTGTTGAGCGTGTTCAGCACGCCGCCGGTCATCGGCACGCCGAAGTGGCATTCCACCATCTCGGGCGTGTTGGCGAGCATGACAGCGACGGTGTCGCCCTTGCCGACGCCCGCGCGTGCGAGCGCCGACGCGAGCCGCCTCGAACGGGCGTAGGTCTCGGCCCATGTATAGCGGCGCTCGCCGTGGACCACCGCCAGTTGCCGCGGCCAGATCTCCGCCGTGCGGGCGATCAGCGACAGCGGCGTCAGCGCCACGTAATTGGCGGCGTTCCGGTCGAGGTCGCGGTCGTAGATCGAGGGGGTCGGCATGGCTGGGCTCCGCGCCGCGCGGGTCGCCATGCTATCAGGCGGCGCCGGGGGCTGGACATCCGCCTGACGGGACGCGTCGGCCCGCCGCCCTGCGGTATCCTCGCCCTCCATGGGCCACCGCCTCTCCCGCATCGTGACGCGCACCGGCGATGCCGGCACCACCGGCCTCGGCGACGGCAACCGTGTGGCCAAGGACGCGCCGCGGATCGAGGCGATCGGCGCCGTCGACGAGCTCAACTCGACGCTCGGCGTGCTGCTGGCCGAGGCGCTGCCGGACGACGCGCGCGCGTGCCTCGTCGACGTCCAGCACGACCTCTTCGATCTGGGCGGCGAGCTGTCGATCCCGGGCTACACGGCGGTCACCGACGCGCACGTGGAGCGGCTCGAGACGGCGGTTGACGCCTTCAACGCCGACCTCGCGCCGCTCAAGGACTTCATTCTCCCGGGCGGCACCCGTGCCGCCGCGCTCGCCCACGTGGGCCGCACGGTGTGCCGGCGCGCCGAGCGGGCGCTCGTCACGCTCGCCGGCAGCGAGACGGTGGGGGACCCCGCGCGCAAGTACGTCAACCGGCTCTCCGATCTGCTGTTCGTGCTAGCGCGCGCGCTGAACCGCAGCGCCGGCCAGCCGGACGTGCTGTGGCGCCGCGACCGCGACGGCGGCCCGCCGGCCGCCTGACGCTCGATGGCCGACGCCGTCCCGGACCGCAACGCCCGCGTCGCCGCGCTCCTCGCCCGGGTGGCGCTGTCCGACCAGCAGGCGTTCGCCGAGCTCTACCGGCAGACGTCGCCGCATCTATACGCGGTGGCGCTGCGTATTCTGAGAGAGCCCGCCGCCGCGGAAGAGATCCTCCAGGAAGCCTATGTCAACGTCTGGCATCACGCCGGTACCTACGTCGCCGCCAGGAGCCAGCCGCTCACGTGGCTGACGGCGATCGTGCGCAACCGCTGCCTCGACCAGCTCCGCCGGCGCGAGGTGGACACCGTCACGATGTCGGCCGAGGGCGACGACGAGCCCGCGTTCGACCTGCCGTCCGGGGACCCGTCACCCGCCGACCTGCTGCTGGAGGGCGCGGACGCCCAGTCGGTGCGCGATTGCGTGGACGCGCTCGACGCCGGCCCGAAGCAGGCGATCGCGCTGGCGTTCTTCCAGGGGCTTTCGCACGCGGAGCTCGCCGCCCACATGCAGGAGCCGCTCGGCACCGTGAAATCGTGGGTGCGGCGCGGCCTCGAGCGGCTGAAGCGCTGCCTCGACGGCGCCGGGTTCGCCCGCTGACCTGCTGACATCTTTCCATCCCGCACATGGATCTCGCCCGACCCGACCGCCAGGAACGCCTCGAGCGGCTCGCCGCCGAGTACGCGCTCGGCACGCTGCCGGGCCGGGTCCGCGCGCGCCTCGCCCGCGTGGCGCGGAGCGAGCCGCGGGTCGCGGCGGCGATCGAGGCGTGGGAGACGCGCCTCGCCGTGTTGGCGGCCGCGGTCCCCGGCGTCGCGCCGTCGCCGCGGGTCTGGGAACGCATCGTTTCGCGCCTGCGGCTGTCGGCCGGCATTCCGGCCGCCCCGGCCGCCGCGCCGTGGTGGGAGCGTCTCGCGTTCTGGAAGACGCTCACGGCGACCGCCTTTGCCGTCGCGCTCGCGCTCGGAATCGCGCTCCTGGCCCAGCGTCCCGAGCCGGCCCAGCCGCTGGTGGCCGTGCTCGCCGGCGCCGACGGCAAGCCGGCGCTGATCGCCAGCGCCCGCCGCTCCGAGCCCTTCCTGCTGGTCAAGGCCGTGGGCGCCGCGCCGGTCGCGCCCGGCAAGGCCCTCGAGCTGTGGATGCTGCCGCAGGGGCAGCCGCCCCGCTCGCTCGGCGTGCTGCCCGCCGGCGAGGTCGTCCGCGTGCCGCTGGCGGGACCGTCCGACACCGCGCTCGCCAACATTCCGGCGCTGGCGGTGAGTCTCGAGCCGACGGGCGGCTCGCCGACCGGCCTGCCTACGGGCCCGGTGCTCTACTCCGGCCGGATCGAGCGGATGTACTGATCAGCCGCGCGGCTTCAGCGCGTAGCCGTCGGCCGTGTCCGCCATTTCCCAGCCGGCGGCCTGCAATTCTCCGCGCAGGCGATCGGCTTCGGCCCACGCCTTGGCCTTGCGCGCCGCAAGGCGGGCGTCGGCCAGCGCCCGGACGTCCGCCGGGATGTCGACGTCGCCGGGCAACCACGCGGCGAGTCCGAGGCCGAACACGCGATCGAAGCTCGCGAGCGTCGCCCGCTTGACCGCGGGTGCGGCGCCGCCGCGCAGCACTTCCCACGCGAGCGCCAGCGCGCGCGGCACGTTGAGATCGTCGTTGATGAAGTCGGCGAAGCGTTCCGTGGCCCCGGCGTCCGGCGCCACGCCTTCGGCGGGCGGCAGCGCGTGGAAGCCCTGGCGCATGCGCATGAGCCCGGTGGCCGCGGCGTCGAGCGCGTCCCACGTGAAGTTGAGCTGCGTCCGGTAGTGGCTGGTGAGGCACAGGTAGCGATACGCGAGCGGGTCGTAGCCGCGCTCGACCAGCGACGCGACGCGCAGGAACTCGCCGGCCGACTTCGCCATCTTGGCGTCGGACAGCAGCAGGAAATAGCCGTGCAGCCAGAAGTTCGCGAGGCGCGTGCCGACGCGCGCTTCGGTCTGTGCGATCTCGTTCGTGTGGTGGACGGGTATGTGATCCTCGCCGCCGCAATGGATGTCGAAGTAGTCGCCGAGGTAGCGCTGCGCCATCGCCGAGCATTCGATGTGCCAGCCGGGAAAGCCGCGGCCCCATGGGCTGTCCCATTCCATCTGCCGCTTTGCGTCCGGCGGGGAGAACTTCCACAGAGCGAAGTCGGTCGGCAGCCGCTTCTCGCCCTGCACGACGCGCTTGCCCGCTTCGAGCCCGTGGATGTCGAGCCGCGCGAGGTAGCCGTAGTCGGCCTGCTTCGCGGTGTCGAAGTAGATGCCGTCGGAGGTGCGGTAGGCGTAGCCGTTCTTCTCGATGTCGGCGATGAAGGCGACCTGCTCGGCGATGTGATCGGTCGCGCGGCAGAGCGTGGTCGGGAATTCGATGTTGAGGAGCTTGAGGTCGGCGATGAACGCCTCGGTGTACAGCTCGGCGATCTCCCAGGCGGTGCGGCCGGTGCGGCGCGCGCCCTTCTCCATCTTGTCCTCGCCGGTGTCGGCGTCGGACGTCAGGTGCCCGACGTCGGTGATGTTCATCACGTGGTCGACGCGATAGCCGTTCCATTCGAGCACGCGCTTCAGCGTGTCCTCGAACATGAACGTGCGGTAGTTGCCGATGTGCTGGTAGTCGTAGACCGTGGGTCCGCACGTGTACAGGCCGACGGGGCCGCCCGGCACCAGCGGCGTGAACTCGCGGAGCGAGCGAGTGAAGTTGTCGTAGAGCGAGAGGGGCTTCGGCATGGACGAAGGGCGCTGAGGCCGGACGGGCAGCGCAGATCATATCGCGGCGTGCCCGCCGCGCCCGCGCGCCGTGCTTGCGGGACCCGCCATGTAGAATGCGCGCGAAAATGATGACCCCGCTCTCCGCCCACGCCGGGCGCCCTGCCGGCAGCACCGCGGCGGCGCCAGCAGGCGTCGGCGGCCTCCGCCGCGGCGTCTGGTTCGCCGTCGCCGTCGTGATGTCCGTCGTGTGGTTCGCGCTGCTCGACGTGCGCAAGCTGCAGCACCCCGACGAGGGCCGGTACGCCGAGATCGCGCGCGAGATGCGCGCCGCCGGCGATTGGGTCACGCCGCGGCTCAACGGGCTCAAGTACTTCGAGAAGCCGCCGCTGCAGTACTGGCTGACCGCCGCCAGTTACGCCGCCTTCGAGGAGGACGAGTGGACGGCCCGGCTGCCGGTGACGATGGCCGGCTGGCTCGCCGTTTTCGTCGTCGGGTTCGCGGGCACGCGGCTCGTATCGCGTACCGGCGGCGCCTACGCCGCCGTCGCGCTCGCCGGCATGGTGTGGCATTTCGGTCTCGCGCACCTCGTCACGCTGGACTCGCTGCTGTCGTTCTGCCTTGCCGCCGCGCTGGCGGCGTTCCTGGCGGCGCAGCGCGACGCGGCGCCGCCGGGCGAGCGCCGCGCGCTGATGCTGCTCGCGTGGGCGGCGATCGCCGCCGCGGTGCTCACGAAGGGCCTGATCGGACTGCTGATCCCCGGCGCGACGCTCGTCCTCTATTCACTCGTCACGCGCGATTTCGGCGTCTGGCGCCGGCTCGAGCTCGTGCGCGGCGGCCTGCTCGCCCTCGCCCTCGCCGCGCCGTGGTTCATGATCGTGTCGCGGCGCAATCCGGAATTCGCCCAATTCTTCTTCATCCACGAGCACTTCCAGCGCTTCCTGACGCAGGAGCACCGGCGCGTCGGCGCCTGGTGGTACTTCGGCCCGCTGCTGCTGGTCGGCATGCTGCCATGGGTGGGCGCGTTCTTCTGGACGCTGCGCCGGAGCTGGCGCGACGCGCCGCGCGAGCGCAACGGCTTTTCGTGGCCCCGCTTCTGCCTCGTCTGGATCGGCTTCACCTTCCTCTTCTTCAGCGTGTCGGGCTCCAAGCTGCCGTCGTACATCCTGCCGCTCTTCCCGCCGGCCGCGCTCGTCCTCGGCTGGCAGCTCACCACACTCGAGCGGCGCACGCTGTGGAACCTCGTGTGGCCGCTCGCTGCCGGCGCGTGGCTGCTGCTGCTCGCGACGTGGCTCGGGTACGGCGCGATGGTGGAGCGCGTCGCCGACGTCCGCACCCCGCCGGGCGTCTACGGCAAGCTCTACCCGTGGGTGATCGCCGGTCTCGCGGTCGCCGCGCTCGGCTATTCGGCGTCGGCCTGGACGCTGCGCAGCCGCGGCGAGGCCCGGCGCACATGGGGGATCATCGGCATCTCGCTCGCGACGATGGTCACGATCCAGCTCATCTTCTGCGCCAACGACGCGTTCCGCGTGACGCGCTCCGCGGCCGATCTCGTGACCGTGCTGGAGAACGAGCGGACGCCGCCGTTCGACCCCGCCGCGCCGGTGTTCCAGGTCGGGCTGTACGACCAGACGATGCCGTTCTACCTGAAGCGCACGACCACGCTCGTGAACTACCGCGACGAGCTCGCCCTCGGCCTCGACGCCGAGCCCGCGAAGGGCATCGTGCACGAGGCCGATTGGGTGCCGCTCTGGCGCTCACTGCCGCAGGCGTATGCGCTCCTGGGCGTGGACACATTCGAGCTGCTGCAGCGCCAGGACGTGCCGCTGCGGGTCGTCGCGCGCGACCCGCGCCGCATCCTCGTCGCGCGCCGGTGAAGGCTGCTTCGCCATGACGGTGTCCGCGTTCGCGTTCCTGCTGACCGGCGTCCTGCTGAACGCCGCCGCGCAGCTCCTGCTGAAGGCCGGGACCAACGTGCTCGGCGTGCTGACGCTGACCCGCGACAACTGGGTCGACACGCTGACGCGGATGGCGACGCAGGGCTACTTCGTCGCCGGCGCTGCGTTCTACGCAGTGAGCCTCGTCGTCTGGATCCTCGGGCTGTCGCGCGTGCCGGTGTCGGTGGCGTATCCGATGCTGTCGCTCGGCTACGTCGTCAACGCGATCGCGGCGCACTACCTGTTCGGCGAATCGGTCTCGCTGTCGCGCTGGCTCGGCATCGGGTTCGTCATAGTCGGCGTCTGGCTTGTCGCCCGCAGCTAGGCCCGTCTCGATGGCCGCCCTGCCCCCGCTCAAGTTCGCGAGCCCGCTGATCGACGAGGCTACCGTCGCCGCCGTGGCCGACGTCCTGCGCTCCGGGCACATCACGAGCGGGCCGTGGGTGGAGCGGTTCGAGCGCGATCTCTCGGCCTTCTGCGACGGGCGGCCCGTCCGGGTGGTGACGTCCGCCACTGCGGCGATCGAGATCGCGCTGCAGCTCGCCGGCATCGGGCCGGGCGACGAGGTGATCACCTGCGCGCAGAGCTTCTTCACCGTGTCGAACATGATCGTCAAGGCCGGCGCCACGCCGGTGTTCGTCGACTGCGACCTCGTGACGCGCAACATCGACCTCGAGGAGGTCGAGCGGAGGATGAGCCCGCGCACGCGCGCGATCATTCCAACGCACTGGCCCGGCTCGCTCGGCGACCTCGACCGGCTCTACGCGCTCGCAGAAGCGCGCGGCGTGCGCGTGATCGAGGACGCCGCGCTCGTCATGGGGTCGCGCTACCGCGATCGCAACGTGGGCGCGGTCGGCGACATCGTGACGTTCAGCTTCCACCCCAACAAGAACATCACGTCGATCGAGGGCGGCGCGATCGTGCTCGACAGCGCCGCCGAGGCGAAGCGCATCGACGCGCTCCGCTTCCACGGCATCGAGCGGCTCGCGGACGGCACGCGCGACGTCGCGTTCCCTGGCGGAAAGTTCAACCTGCCGGACGTCAACGCGCGGCTCGGCGTCGAGCAGCTCGCGCGGCTGCCGGACTTCCTCGCCCGCCGCCGGCGCCTGGTGGAGCGCTATTTCGACCAGTGGCGCGCCGAGCCGGCCTGTGTGCTCCCGCCCCGGCCGGCCACCGGCGACGGCCAGTCGTGGAATATGTTCTCGATCCTACTCCCGCTCGCCGAGCTCGCGCTCACCCGCAAAGCCTTTCGCGACGCGCTGGCGGCGCAGGGCATCGCGACCGGCGTGTCGTACGAGGCGCTGCACCTGTCCACGCTGGGCAGGCGGTTCGGCTATCATCGCGGCGACCTGCCGAACACCGAACGGATCGCGGATTCGACCGTGACGCTCCCGTTGCATGCCGCCCTCACCACCGCCGACGTCGATCGCGTGTGCGCCGCGTGCGCCGACATCCTGACGGCGCTGCGGCGATGACCGCGCCGCGGCTGTCCGTCGTCATCCCGGTCTACAACGAGGAAGCCGGCCTGCCCGCACTGTTCGCGCGCCTGTACCCGGCGCTCGACGCGCTGGCGCTTCCCTATGAAGTTATCTTCGTCAACGACGGCAGCCGCGACCGCTCGGCCGCCCTGCTGAAGGACCAGTTCGCCGCGCGGCCCGACGTGACGCGCGTCGTGCTGTTCAACGCCAACTACGGCCAGCACCTCGCCATCGTGGCCGGCTTCGAGCGCGTGCGGGGCGAGCGCGTGGTCACCCTCGACGCGGACCTGCAGAATCCGCCGGAGGAGATCGGCAAGCTGCTGGCGGCGATGGACGGCGGCGCCGACTACGTGGGCGGCGTGCGCGCCGTGCGCGAGGACAGCTGGTGGCGCCGCACCGCCTCGCGCGCGATGAACCGGCTGCGCGAGAGGATCACGCGCATCCGCATGACCGACCAGGGCTGCATGCTGCGCGCCTACAGCCGCGACATCGCCGACGCCGTGGCCGCGAGCCGCGAGGTCAGCACGTTCATTCCTGCGCTCGCCTTCACCTACGCGCACCGGCCCACCGAAGTCGCCGTCGCGCACGCCGAGCGCGCCGCCGGCGAGTCCAAGTACTCGCTCTACAAGCTGATCCGCCTCAACTTCGATCTCGTCACCGGCTTCTCGCTGGTGCCGCTGCAGATGTTCTCGATCTTCGGGATGCTGGTGTCGGTCGCGTCGGTGCTCGCCTACCTCGTCGTCATCGTCGAGCGCGTCGTCGTCGGCGGCTGGCGCGAGGGCTGGGCCACGTTCTGGGACCGCGACCTGCTCGCTTTCTTCCTGATCGGCATGCTGCTGTTCGGCCTCGGGCTCATCGGCGAGTACGTCGGCCGCATCTACCAGCAGGTCCGCGCCCGCCCCCGCTACACGATCCAGGCCGTGCTGGAGCGCGAAGCGGCAGCGGCAGGCGCGACGCGCGCCGGTCCATGAGCCTGAAGAGCGTTCCATGACCGCTGCGGCCGCGGTGGTGTTCGCCTACCACGACGTCGGCGCCCGCTGCCTGCGCGTGCTCCGCGCGCACGGTGTCGACGTCCGTCTCGTCGTCACGCACGAGGACGACCCGCGGGAGACGCGCTGGTTCGAGCGGGTGGCCGATGTCGCCCGCGACCTGGGATTGCCGACAGTCGCGCCCGCCGATCCGAACGCCGCCGGGGTGGTCGCGAGCGTTGCCGCGTGCGCGCCCGATTTCATCTTCAGCTTCTACTATCGCAAGATGCTCGGCGCGCCGCTGCTCGCGCTGCCCCCGCGCGGCGCGCTCAACATGCACGGATCGCTGTTGCCCCGCTACCGCGGCCGCGCCCCGGTGAACTGGGCGGTGCTGCACGGCGAGACGCACACCGGCGCCACGCTCCATTACATGGCGGCGAAGCCCGACGCCGGCGACATCGTGGGCCAGCAGGCGGTGCCGATCCTCCCCGACGACACGGCGCGCGAAGTCTTCGGCAAGGTCACCGTCGCCGCCGAGATCGTCCTCGACGCGGCGCTGCCGGCGCTCGTGGCCGGCACGGCGCCGCGGCGGCCGCAGGAGCTCTCCGCCGGCAGCTACTTCGGCGGGCGCCGTCCCGAGGACGGCCGCATCGACTGGACGATGAGCGCGAAGCGCATCCACGACCTGGTGCGGGCGGTGGCGCCGCCCTACCCGGGCGCGTTCACCACGGTCGGCGGCCGGCCTGCGCGCGTGCTGGCGACGCGCGTCGTCGACACGGCAGCGCCGCCCGCCAGGCCCGTGGCCGCCGTGACCGGCGAGCGCATCGTCGCGCGCTGCGGCGGCGGCGGCGCGCTCGCGCTATGTTCGCTCGAGATCGACGGCGCCGCCGTCGACGCCCGCGGCTTCGCGGCGCGCTTCGGCAGCGGCCCGGTCGCGCTGGACGACGCGACTCACGGGACGTCCCCTTGACCGGCTCCATGCCCAAGTTCGTCCGCGGCTTCGAGAAGAACCGCCTCGAGGCGCTGATCGACGGCATCTTCGCCGTGGCGCTCACGCTGCTGGTGCTCGACATCAAGCTGCCGGAGGGCGAGTCGTTCGCGTCCAACGACGAGCTGTGGGGCCGCATCCTGGGCCTCGAGCGGCATTTCGCCATCTACGTCATCAGCTTCGTCGTGATCGGCATGTACTGGATCAGCCACCACATCCAGTTCCACTTCATCCGCTATACCGACCGCCGCCTGATCTGGCTCAACATGTTCTTCCTGCTGCTGATCAGCTTCGTGCCGTTCGCGACCGACCTGATGGGCGACCACAAGGACCTGGTGCTGCCCTGCGAGATCTACGGCGTCACGCTGCTCGTGCTGTCCGGTTTCTCGTTCCTGCACCTCGACTACCTGTCGCGCCACCGCTACCTCGCGACGCACGAGCTGACGCCGGAGGTGGTGAGCCTCATCAAGCGGCGGATCCTGCTTTTCACGCTCATCCCGCTCACGTCGATGGTCGTGGCGTTCTACAGCACGCACATCGCCGTCTATTCGTACCTGCTCCTCGTGCTGGCGCATTTCTTCACCGGCCCGGTCGACGAGCGTATCCACACGCTGCCGGCGGACGACCCCACGGAGAATCCATGAAACGCGTCCTGATCCTCGGCGTCAACGGCTTCATCGGCCATCACCTGTCCCGCAGCATCCTCGCCGGCACCGATTGGGAAATCTACGGCATGGACATGCAATCGGACCGGGTGACCATGCTCATGCCCGATCCGCGCTTTCATTTCTTCGAAGGCGACATCACGATCAACCGGGAGTGGATCGAATACCACGTCAAGAAGTGCGACGTCGTTCTGCCGCTGGTCGCCATCGCCACCCCGGCCACGTACGTGCGCGAGCCGCTGCGCGTCTTCGAGCTCGATTTCGAGGCGAACCTGCCGATCGTGCGCGCGGCGGTGCGCTACCGGAAACGCCTCGTGTTCCCGTCGACGTCCGAGGTGTACGGCATGTGCACCGACGCCGAGTTCGACCCCGACGCCTCGAACCTCGTGCTCGGCCCGATCGACAAGCCGCGATGGATCTACTCGTGCGCGAAGCAGCTGATGGATCGCGTCATCCACGCGTACGGCATGCAGGAGGGCCTCGACTACACGCTGTTCCGGCCGTTCAACTGGATCGGTGCCGGCCTCGATTCGATCAACACGGCGAAGGAAGGCAGCTCGCGCGTCATCACGCAGTTCCTCGGCCACATCGTGCGCGGCGAGCCGATCAAGCTCGTCGACGGCGGCACGCAGAAGCGCGCGTTCACGTACATCGACGACGGCATCTCCGCGCTCATGACCATCGTCGAAAACCCGAAAGGCGTCGCGTCCGGGAAGATCTACAACATCGGCAACCCGGCCAACAACTATTCGGTCCGCGAGGTCGCGGCGATGATGCTGGGGCTCGCGGCCGGCTATCCCGAGTATCGCGACAACGCCGCGCGGGTCGAGCTCGTCGACACCACGGCGACCGCGTACTACGGCAAGGGGTACCAGGACGTGCAGAACCGCGTGCCGAAGATCGTCAATACCTGCGCCGATCTCGGCTGGGCGCCGCGGGTGGCGATGGACGAGGCGCTGCGGCACATCTTCGACGCGTACCGCGGCCACGTCGCCGACGCCCGGGCGCTGGTCGATTGACGCCGCACGCTGCGCCGATGCGCCTCGCGCTGAAGGTCGACGTCGACACGCTCCGCGGCACCCGCGAGGGGGTGCCGGGGCTGGTCGAGCTCTTCCGCAAGCACGGCGTCGCCGCCACGTTCCTCTTCTCGCTCGGCCCCGATCACACCGGCCGGGCGATCAAGCGGGTCTTCCGCCCGGGGTTCGTCGGCAAGGTGCGCCGCACGTCGGTCGTCCGGCACTACGGCGTGCGAACGCTGCTCTACGGCACGGTGCTGCCGGGACCCGACATCGGCCGGCGCGGCGCGGACGTGATGCGCGCGGTGCGCGACGCCGGACACGAGACGGGCATCCACTGCTGGGACCACATCCGCTGGCAGGATGGCGTCGCCGCGGCCGACTTCGCGTGGACCGAGCGCGAGATGACACGCGCGTGCGAGCGGTATACCGAGGTCTTCAGGACGCCGCCGCTCACGCACGGCGCCGCCGGCTGGCAGATGAACGTCCATGCGCTGCGGCTCACCCAGCGCCTCGGCTTCGACTACTGCAGCGACGGCCGTGGCACCTACCCGCACCTGCCGGTGCGCGACGCGGAGCTCATCCGCTGCCCGCAGTTCCCGACCACGCTGCCGACGCTCGACGAATTGATCGGTGCGGGCGGGATCACCGAGGACAACGTCGCCGCGCACCTGCTCGAGATGACGGCCGAGCCTCGCGACTGGGGGCACGTCTTCACGCTGCACGCCGAGCTCGAAGGGATGCAGCTCGCACCCGTCCTCGATCAGCTCCTGCAGGGATGGAAGGCGCAAGGCTGGGCCCTCGGCCCCGTGCGCAGCCTCTTCGACACGTTCGAGCCGCTCGCACTGCCGCGCTGCGAAGTGTCCAATGGCACCGTGCCCGGCCGCAGCGGCACGCTGCTCGTTCAAGGCGGCGAATTCCTCGCCGACGTGCCGCTGGAGCAGGCGGCCTGAAACTCTTCCGGAGCGATCGATGATCGGCAAGAAAGTAGCGGACTTCTCACTCCCCTCCACCGCGGGCACGTTCAAGCTGTCCGCACAGAAGGGCCATCCGGTGGTGCTGTACTTCTACCCGAAGGACAGCACGCCGGGATGCACCACCGAAGGCGCCGACTTCCGCGACCTGCACCAGAGCTTCACGAAGCTCGGCGCCGTCGTGGCCGGCGTGTCCCGCGATTCGCTGAAGTCGCACGAGAGCTTCAAGGCGAAGATGGAGTTCCCCTTCGAGCTCCTGTCCGACGCCGACGAGGCGCTGTGCACGCAGTTCGACGTGATCAGGATGAAGAACATGTACGGACGGCAGGTGCGCGGCATCGAGCGCAGCACGTTCGTGATCGACGGCGCCGGCAAGCTGGTCCAGGAATGGCGGCGCGTGAAGGTGCCGGGCCACGCGCAGGCGGTGCTGGATTTCGTCAACACGCTGTAGCGATCGCGTGCCGCCACCACGCGCCGCGCCGCGCATTGCGCCACCATGAAACTCACCTGCTACGCGCTCCGGCCCGACGCGCCGGTCATTCGCGCCGCGCCGCCGACGCGCCCCTGGATGGACGCCGTGGTCGACAACCACGCGTACCGCTGCCTGCCGCTGACGATCGCCAACAGCCACGGCTGGGAAATTCTCGCGCCCTTCAGCTTGACCGCCACGTGGGACGGCGGCGTGCGGCCGGAGGCGCTGACGCTGCGTGACTCCGGCGGCGCCGCGCCGCCGGTCAATTTCGTCGCGTCCCACTTCGGCTACGGCATCGTCACGTTCCACCTCTGGTATCTGTTCCGGACCGAGCCGGGCTGGGACCTTTTCGCCTCCGGCCCGCTCAACCAGCCGAAGGACGGCGCGGCGCCGCTCACCGGCGTGATCGAGACCGATTGGCTGCCTTATCCGTTCACGATGAACTGGCAACTCACACGCGCCGGCACCGTGGAGTTTCGCGGCGGCGAGCCGGTCTGCATGGTGTTCCCCGTGCCGCACGGCGCGCTGCAGGCGGTCGAGCCCGAGATCGTCGACGTCGGCACCGCCCCGGACGTCGAGGCGGCGATGCGCCGGTGGGCGCAGCGGCGCGCCGACTTCGCCCGGGACCTCTACCGCGAGCCCAGGGCGCTGAAGGACGCATGGCAGCGCGACTACTTCCTGGGCCGCACGCCTGACGGCCTGGAAGCGCCGGAGCACATCGCGCGGCTGCGGCTGCGGGAGCCTTTGCGAAGGGACGATGACGACGCCGCGTCCTGAGCGCCGGGCCCCTGTGCCGGCCCGCGCGGCTGTCCTCTTTACACCACAACCGCTTCCGTTTTGGCGGCTTTGCCACCACAATAGCTTGTATTGAATGCCGATCCGGCGCTCAATGAAACAGCGTAGTTTTTAACCGCGACTCTGGAGGCCCATGGTCGAACGCAAGCTCCGCCCGGCACCATCCACGCTGCATCTCCTTCCTTCCCGCAAGCCGACCAAGAGCGGCCACGCGTCAGCGACCAAGCTGTTCGTGCTCGACACCAACGTGCTGATGCACGATCCCACGAGCCTGTTCCGCTTCGAAGAGCACGACATCTACCTGCCGATCCTCACGCTCGAGGAGCTCGACAACAACAAGAAGGGCATGACCGAAGTCGCGCGCAACGCCCGCCAGGCGACGCGCTTCCTCGACGAGCTCGTCACCTCGCAGGCCGGCCGGGGCAACGAGTCCATCACGCAGGGCATCACGCTCGCTGAAAAATCGGGCGGCGCCGCCACCGGGCGGCTCTTCCTCCAGACGGAGGCGATCACCACGCCCGTGCCGGTCTCGCTCGCCGGCGGCAAGGCCGACAACCAGATCATCGCCGTCGTGATGCACCTCGCGCGGCATCATCCGCGCCGCAACGTGATCCTGGTGTCGAAGGACATCAACATGCGGATCAAGGCGCGGGCGCTCGGCCTCGCCGCGGAGGACTACTTCAACGACAAGGTGCTCGAGGACACCGAGCTCCTGTACACCGGCGTTCGCGAGCTGCCGGCGGATTTCTGGGAACGCCACGGCAAGGGGATGGAGTCGTGGCAGCAAGGCGGCCACACTTACTACCGGGTGACGGGGCCGCTCGTCGCGTCGCTCCACGTCAACGAGTTCCTCTACCAGGAAAAGCCCGGCGAGGCGCCGTTCTACGCGATCGTCAAGGAGATCACGGGCAAGACGGCGCTGCTGTCGACGCTCAAGGACTACACGCACCAGAAGAACAACGTCTGGGGCATCACCGCGCGCAACCGCGAGCAGAACTTCGCGCTCAACCTGCTGATGAATCCGGAGATCGACTTCGTCACGCTGCTGGGCCAGGCGGGCACGGGCAAGACCCTGCTCACGCTGGCCGCGGGCCTCATGCTGACGCTCGAGTTCAAGGTCTACACCGAGATCATCATGACGCGCGTCACCGTGCCGGTGGGCGAGGACATCGGCTTCCTGCCCGGCACGGAAGAGGAGAAGATGAATCCGTGGATGGGCGCGCTCGAGGACAACCTCGACGTGCTGAACAAGACCGACGACGAAGCCGGCGAATGGGGCCGCGCGGCGACGCGCGACCTGATCCGGTCGCGCATCAAGGTGAAGAGCCTCAACTTCATGCGCGGGCGCACGTTCATCAACAAGTTCCTCATCATCGACGAGGCGCAGAACCTCACGCCGAAGCAGATGAAGACGCTGATCACGCGCGCGGGGCCCGGGACGAAGGTGGTATGCCTCGGCAACATCGCGCAGATCGACACGCCCTACCTCACGGAAGGCAGCTCGGGCCTCACCTACGTCGTGGACCGCTTCAAGGGCTGGACGCACTCCGGTCACATCACGCTGCAGCGCGGCGAGCGCTCCCGGCTCGCGGACCACGCCGCCGAGGTGCTCTAGCGCGGCCAGTAGAATGCCGGCATGGACTTCCGCAGATCCATGCCGGCGATCGCGATGGCAGTAGCCGGCGGCAAGATCCGGCACGGGATGTTCTACGACGGCGGCGTGTACTGGGCGCCTGAGCCGCTGTCCTTCATCTACTACAACATGGTAATCGCCTGAAGGACTAGGGCGCGCGCCTTCGGCGTCAGTGTCCGCCCGGCGAGAAGCTCTCGAAGCGCGTGTACTCGCCGAGAAACGTCAGGCGCACCGTGCCGATCGGACCGTTGCGCTGCTTGCCGATGATGATCTCCGCCGTGCCCTTGTCCTGCGATTCCGGGTTGTAGACTTCGTCGCGGTAGATGAAGAGGATCACGTCGGCGTCCTGCTCGATCGCCCCCGAATTGTGGCTGACGATGCCATCTGCCAGCCACGACGCCGGGCCCGGCACCGTGATGTCGAACACTTCCTCTGCCCCGGCGGCCGCGACGGCGACAACGCGATCCCAGTAAAGGTCCGACGCTGACCATCGTGCCAGCCGCGCATCGTCCAGGAGCTCGGCGTACGACGCCATCGTTGCGCGGCTCGGCGCAAACTTGAAGTGGCTCGAACCGCCGTAGGACGTGCCCCGCAACGCCGCCATACGACGTTGCGAGACGCCCTGCGACTGCATGGCCGCACGGACATCGACGAACGCCTCCGCGGGCAGCGTATCGACGTTGGTGTTGGCGGCGATGCCTTCGAGTGATGCTCGCAACGCCGCGGCGGGCGCCACCCGCGGCCCGAAGGCGCCGACCGTATCCAGAAATCGACGCTGTTCGTCGGCACCCGTGACGTCCACGGCGTACACGGGGCGATAGCCTGATTTCACGGTCACGCGCGTCCGCGCCACGATGCCAAGCCGCAACAGCAGCGCCGCGACGTCTTGCGCAAGGCGCTCCGAGCATGTGCTGAAGTAGACGCGTGCGGCGCCACGAGCGCCGCTCTTTCGCAGTGAAATGCAACCGTCGGTGGCCCAGAGATGCCGAAGGAGCGTCGCGACGCTCTCCCGCCCGAGCCTGAAGACGGCCGGCGGAAGGTGCTTCTGGTGCGACCGCTGGCCGAAAATGCCCAAATCCTTCAGCCATTTCCCGACCCCCGCAGAATGCCAGCGGTTGCCGTTGCCGGCGATCAAGAGTTGATGCCAGTGGCCGCGGCCCGCATGGCGCGAGACGGTGCTGCCGAATTCCTTCGCTGCTGCCGCTACTGCCGCGCTGTTCTCCTCCGAGGCCGTGGTGTAACGAAGCGGCTGGTGGACGAGGTAGCTGCCGTCGCCCACGAGATGCGCCAGGAGCAGGAGCTCGTGCTCGGGCCAATCCAAGGCGTCGGCCGGTGAAGGCACATGACGCGCGAGCGCCACACGCTGACCGGGCGCAAGCGTCTCGACCGTCGCCCAACCCTCGCCCGTGAGGACGCGATGCGATGCCGTTGCACGGAGGCTGCGCCCGCTCGCCAGCGACACGCGGTAAACCGGCTTCACGCCCTTCGACCACACGAGGTCGCTTTGCGCGCGCACGAGCTTCCGGGCGTCGTCGATCGCCCAGACCTCGGGCGTCGTGCCGACGAGCTCGCGAATGGGTGTCCGCGCGCCGTCGGTTGTGACGACGAGCGTGTCGCCGGTCACGCACTCCCGCAGATCAGACATCACCGGCCGCTTGTTCGGCCGCTGCTCCAGCGACCGGTTGAGCTGCGACAGCGCGACCACCGGCACCTGCAGCTCCTTCGCTAGCGCCTTCATCGAGCGCGAGATCTCGGAGATTTCCGTCGCGCGGTTCTCGCCCTGCGACGTCGACTGCATGAGCTGCAGGTAGTCGACGATGACGAGGCCGAGCTCGCCGCGCTGCTTCATCACGCGGCGGGCGCGCGAGCGCACCTCGATTGCGTTGAGCGCGGGCGTCTCGTCGATGAGGATGTCGGCTTCGTTGAGCTGGCCGAGCGCGCTGGAGAGCTTGTCCCAGTCGTCGGGGCCGAGACGCCCCGTGCGAAGCTTGTGCTGGTCGAGCCGGCCGACGGAGCCGATCAGGCGCAGCGCCAGCTGCGCCGCGCCCATTTCCATCGAGAACACTGCCACCGGCTTTTTGTAGTGCAGCGCGACGTACTCGCCGATGTTGAGCGCGAGCGCCGTGTTGTGTGTCACGACGTAGTCGTCGGTGAGATAGAGCGACGACGGGTGCGTCACGGCGATGCACTGCGCCGGTGCCACCCGCGTGGGCTCGATCGACGTGAACGTCGGAAAGCGCCGGCGCGCCGGAGTCCTGAGACGTGCCTGCTTGTCGGAGATGAGCATCAGCGAGCGCGGGTCCGGATGGCTGATGTTGCACACGAACGTCTCGCGACCCTCTCTGCGCTGGCCCTGGTAGCTGAAGAACGCGCGCTTGGAAGATCGCGTGCACCAGCCGCCGAGCGAACGCACGAGCTCGACGACGCCTGCGGCCAGCAGCGAGCTCGTCGTGCAGAAGCGCAGCGAGCCCCATTGCTCCACCCAGCCGTCGGTATCGAGCAGGCCGCACAGCAGATCGAGCCGGGCAGGACGCGAAGCGTCGAGATAGGCACGCGGGATGAACTTTTCATGGCTGCGCAGACCCCACAGTCCCATGGCCTTCAGCGCGGCCGTCAGCGGATTGGCAACGACCCCTTTGACACCCCCGCGGTGTGCGCCGCCCCGCTGAACGATGCGCCAGTCGACGCCGCCGGCGTGGTGCAGCTCGAGGGCCGGCTCGAGCGTTCGCGCGAGTCGAGCGCGAAGCGCATCCGATGCCGTCGACAGTCGGATCGTGGCCTGCGTGGGGTTGCCGTCGCCGAGCAGCGCACCGAGGACCCAGGGATCGACCGGGAGTGCAACATCAGCGCCGAAGTGGCCGCTCGGCATGTCGATCCAGAGGCGGCCGCGATACCGGACGCGCGTGAGCATCTCCGCGATGCGATCGGTCCGCAGCACACGCGGAGCAGCCCATTGACGATAGTGCACCCGCCACAGATGCTCGGCGCAGCATTCGGCGGCGCGGCCATCCGAGAACGTCACGCGGAAGATCTGGCGTTCGCCTTGCGGGAAGATGCCGGCGACCACGGAAGGTGCGCCATCGACCGACGCAAGCGCATCGCCGACGGCGAGCGCGCCCATGGTCGTCCAGCCGTTGCGCGTGCGCACGCGCGCATCGAGCGGCTGCGCCTTCCCCATCGACGGCCGTCCGGCCACGACGATGAGGTCGCCGGGCTGAAAGCCAGACGTCATCCGGTCGAGGTCGGCGAAGCCGGTGGGCACGCCGGTGACGTCCGACGGGTTGTCGCGGCTGTACAGCAGCTCGATGCGGTCGACGACGGTGGCAAGGAGCTTGCCGATCTCGTGGAAATTCTGCGCGCCGCGCGAGCCCTGCTCGGCGATGTGCAGCACCTTCGCCTCGGCCTCGTCCAGCACCATCTTGGCATTGCGGCCCTGCGGGTTGTAGGCGGAATCGGCGATCTCGCCGGCGGTGGCAGCGAGCTGGCGCAGGATCGAGCGGTCGCGGACGATCTGCGCGTAGTGGCGGATGTTGGCGGCCGTGGGAACGTTCTGCACCAGCGCGCCGAGGTACGCGAGGCCGCCGACGTAGTCGAGCTTCTGGACGGAGACGAGCGCCTCGGCGAGCGTGACGACGTCCGCCGGCCGGCCGTCGGCCACGAGCTGCACGACGTGACGGTAGATGATGCGGTGCGCGTCGTTGTAGAAATCGTCGGCCGACAGCACGTCGCCGACGCGATCCACCGCCTCGTTGTCGAGCAGCAGGCCGCCCAGCACCGATTGCTCCGCCTCGAGCGAATGCGGCGGCAGCTTCAGTGCTTCGATTTGGGGATCGTCAGGCATGGGAATCGCGCGTAGGCGACAGCGTCGCGCCCGCGCGCGAGGGCACGATCATAACGTCACGGAAGGCCGCGCGCCAATCGATCGCGCGGCCGATTGCGTTCCTGGCTTAACGCGGGATCGAGTAGTTCGCCGGCACGAACACGTAACCGCTGCCGTCCTTGCGCAAGTGCCCGACGCCCGGGAACGGCAAATGCGCCGCGGCGACCCAGTAGCCCTGCTTCGCCGCGTCGATGTACGCCTTCCTGCGCTCGACCGCTGCCGTCTTGCTATCCGAGTCGAACTTGATCGTCACCGCAGGATTCGGGAACTGGACCGCGGCGACGTGCATCAGGTCGCCCCACAGCACGAGCTTCTGGCCCTTGCTTTCGACGACGTACGTCGTGTGACCGGGCGTATGGCCATGGCTGGCATGTGCGCTCACGCCGGGCACGAGCTCGGCGTCGCCCTCGAACGGCTTGAACCGTCCGGCCGCGATGTACGGCGCGAACGCCGCCTGCACGCCTTCCACCGAGGCCCTATCGTCCTTTGGCGCGCCGGCGAGCGTCTTCGGATCCAGCCAGAAATCGGCGTCGTGCTTGTCGGCGCGCACGACGGCGTTGGGAAACGCCGGCTTGCCGTCCACCGTCAGGCCGCCGACGTGGTCGGCGTGCATGTGCGTGATGTAGACCTCGTCGATCTGCTCCGGCTGATAGCCGGCGGCCTTGAGGTTGGCGAGCAGCACGCCGAGCGTGGGGCCGAAGAGCTTGCCGGCGCCCGTGTCGATCAGCACGAGCTTCGTGCCCGTGTTCACGAGATACGTGTTCACCGACGTCTCGACGGGATCGGTGAGAAAGGCGCGCTCGTACGCGCGCTTGGTCTCGCCTGCCGCCGTCCCGGTCAGGAACGTCGTCATCGGCAGCATGACGGTGCCGTCGGAGAGCGCCGTCACCTCGAAATCGCCGACCATCATCCGGTAGTAGCCCGGCGCCTGCCCCTTGACGAACGGCGCCGCGGCTTCCGCCACCGTGCCGGCGGCGAGGCCCAGCGTGAGACTGAGCGCCAGTGCTGCGGCGCCGGCGCGAATGCGCTGTTGCAGGGTCATGTCGTGTCTCCCAAATGACAACCCCGCCTCGCGGCGGGGTTGATGATGCTTGCGATGCCGCTAAAGCGTTCCGCCGGTCGACAGCTCACTGACCTGCGGTTTCGCCCTTGACGCCCACGGTGATGTGCGCCGTGACGTCCGTGTGCAGCGCGACGGTCAGCGGATATTCGCCGACCTGCTTCAGCGGTCCCGACGGCATGCGGATCATCGACTTCTCGATCTCCACGCCTTGCTTCTTCAGCGCATCGACGATGTCGACGTTGGTGACGGACCCGAACAGCCGCCCGTCGACGCCGGCCTTTTGCGAGACCGTGATCGTCATGCCCTCGAGCTTGGTCGCGAGCGCCTGCTGCGCTTCGAGCTTTTCGTTCGCGGCCTTCTCGAGATCGGCACGCTTCGCTTCGATCGCCTTCAGGTTCTCCGGCGTGGCGCGCTTGGCCTTGCCCTGGGGGATCAGGAAATTGCGGGCGTAGCCCTCCTTCACCTTGACGACGTCGCCCAGGTTGCCGACGTTGCCGATCTTTTCCAGCAGGATCACTTGCATGATGGGCTCCGGTCAGTGCAGATCGGTGTACGGCAGCAGCGCCAGGAATCGCGCGCGCTTGATCGCCGTGGAGAGCTGCCGCTGGTAGCGGGCCTTGGTGCCGGTGATGCGCGCCGGCATGATCTTGCCGTTCTCCTGCACGAAATCCTTCAGGACGTCGATGTCCTTGTAGTCGATTTCCTTGACCTTCTCGGCGGTGAAGCGGCAGAACTTGCGGCGCTTGAACAGATTATTGCCGCGCTCGCGCTTCTTGCCGTCCTTGCCCTTGCCTTTGCCTCTTCCCATGGGACGTGGCATGTCAGTATTCCTTCCGTTGGCTATTCAGTTTGCTGTCTACGTGTTTCGAATCGGGTGATGTGGAGCGCGACGGCGGGGCCGGTGCGGTAGCGGCGGGCGAGGAATCCCTCGCATCCGATCACGCGCCCCGCGGGAATCCGGCTCAACGCCTGCGCCACCTCGCCGAACGCGACGGCGTGCATTTCGCACTCCACCTTCCGCTGTCCGTCGGCTTCCGCCTGCGTCGACTGGTGATGCAGCGTGCAGTCGATGGCGGGCAGGCCGGCCGGGGTGTGGCGAAGGTCGCCGCGTTCCGCGAGCGTGGCCACGAGCGTCAGCCGGTTGTCGCCGGCGGCGGCCGCGGTGCTCCCGGTCTCGTTCGTCGCTCGGATCCTCAGGCGGCCGTCGGGGCCGCGGCGGGTGCCGGCGCCGGGGCGCTGGCAGCGCCGTCGGTCGCGGGCACCGCTGCAGCAACGGGACGCTCGCCGCGCTCGCCATCCTTGCCGGTCAGCGATCGCGACTTCTCTTCCTTCATCATCGGCGACGGCGCCACGACCGCTTCCGTCTTGGCCACGACCAGATGACGAAGGACCGCGTCGTTGAACTTGAACGCGTGCTCGAGTTCGTTCAGGGTTTCCTGCCCGACTTCGATGTTCATCAGCACGTAGTGAGCCTTGTGCACCTTCTGGATCGGATAGGTCAGCTGGCGCCGGCCCCAATCCTCGAGGCGGTGAATCCGGCCGCCCTGGCCGGTCACCATCGTGCGATACCGTTCGATCATGCCGGGCACTTGCTCGCTCTGATCGGGATGCACGATGAATACGATTTCGTAATGACGCATGGGTACGACTCTCCTTCGGGTCTGTCGGCTGCGGCGCGATCGCAACGGCTTCGGTGCGCGCCTGCCGGTCGGCCTCCCCAGGTGGGTCGAAGGCGAATTCCTTCGACGCAAATGTCGGGTGAGGCAAGGGAACCGTCGATTATAGGGGGTTTCGCGTTCCGGATCAATGGGCTAACCTGTCCCGCATGAAGCGGACCCTCCCCGCCTCCGCGCTCCTCGCCGTCGCGCTGTTCGCCCCTTTGGCCGGTGCCGCCGGCGCGCCGGTGCCGCTCGCCCCGCCAGCGGCCTCGGCCCTGCCGTCCGGGCCGCTCGGCGACGCCGTCCGGCTCGGCCTGCGGCTCATGACGGACACCCAGGCCGCGGCAAAGCCCTATGTGGGCAACGGCCTCACCTGCGTCGACTGCCACCTCGAGGCCGGGCGCGCGGCCAACGCCGCCCCGCTGGTGGGCCTGACCGGCCTCTTCCCCGAGTTCAGGTCGCGCACGGGGCGGGTCGAGTCGCTCGAGGAGCGCATCAACGACTGCTTCGTCCGTTCGATGAACGGCCGGAGCCTGCCCTTGGCGAGCCCCGAGATGCTCGGGCTCCTGGCGTATACCGCCTGGCTCTCGCAGGGCGTCCCGGTGGGAAGCGAAGTGGCGGGCCGCGGCTTTCGCGACATTCAGGCGCCGGCACCCCCCGACCCCGGGCGTGGCAAGGCCCTCTACGGCGAGCGCTGCGCCGCCTGCCACGGCGCCACGGGCCAGGGCACCGCTGGCGCAGGCGGCACGTTCGTGTTTCCGCCGCTGTGGGGTCCGAAGTCGTTCAACACCGGCGCCGGCATGGCCCGCGTGTCGATCGCCGCCGCGTTCGTCCAGGCGAAGATGCCGCTCGGCAACGCCGGCTCGCTGACCGACCAGGACGCGTTCGACATCGCGGCCTATTTCACCGCCCAGCCGCGGCCCGCCTTCGCCGCGGCGGTCCGCGACTGGCCGCACGGCGAGCGCCCGGCCGACGCGCGCTCGCCGCCGCGCCGATAGCCCCGCGTCACTTCAGCGCGTCGACTCCGGCCTTCGCCACCTGGCCGTCCTGCGGCGCCGTGCCACCGCTGACGCCGACCGCGCCGATCATCTTGCCGCCTACGACAATCGGCAGCCCGCCCTCGATCGGCGTGACGCCGGGCAGCCCCAGCACCGAAACGCGGCCGCTGCCGACGTTCTCCTCGAATTCCTTGCTCGGCCGGCGGAACAACGCCGCGGTGCGCGCCTTCTCCTGCGCGACGTTGGCGGCGGCCGTCTGCGTGTCGTCGGCCATTTCGTAATAGATCAGCATGCCGTGGTTGTCGACGACGGCGATCGCGACGTTCCAGTTGTTCTTCTTCGCTTCCGCCGCCGCGGCGACCGCGACCTTCTTCGCGGCGTCGAGACTGATCGCCTGGCCATACGACGGTCGCGCGGGCGCCTGGGCGAACGCGACGGGGCCCGCGGCCGCCACCACGAGCGCGGCGAGGGAAAGGCGGACCTGGTTTCGAACGGACATCGTTTCCTCCTGATCTGCAGGTTGGGGGGTCATTCGATCTTGACGTTGGCGTCCTTCACGACCTTCGCCCACTTCGCCTTTTCGTCGCGGATGAACGTCGCGAACTCGCCCGGCGCGGACGTCCGCACTTCCGCGCCCTGCTTGGCGAGGTTCTCGCGCATCTCGGCCGTGCCCACGATGCGCGCGATCTCGCCGTTGAGCCTGGCGACGATCTCCGGCGGCGTGCCCGCGGGTGCGATCACGCCTTGCCACGACCCGGACTCGAAGCCGGGCACGCCGGACTCGGCGATCGTCGGCACGTCGGGAATCGCCGCCATTCGCCTGGCGCTGGAGACGGCGAGCAGCTTCAGCTTGTCGCCTTTCACGAGCGGATACGTCGCCAGCATGCCGTTGAGTGTCACGTCGGCCTGCCCACCGGCGACGTCGGCGATCGCCTGCGCGCCACCCTTGTACGGGATGTAGGCCCAGTCGATGCCGGTGCGGAGCGCGAAGTCGACGCCGGCGAGATGCGGCGCGCCGCCGACGCCCGACATCGCGAAGTTGAGCTTGCCCGGCTTCGCCTTCGCCAGCGCGACCAGCTCCTTGACCGAGCCGGCAGGCACCGACGGATGCACGACCAGGATGTGCGGCGAGTACGCCACCATCGTCACCGGTGCGAAGTCCTTGACCGGGTCGAACGGCAGCGTCGGATAGACGCTGGGGCTGATCGCGAGCGAGCCGATGTCGGCGAGCAGCAGCGTGTAGCCGTCGGGCGCCGCCTTGGCGACCATTTCCGCGCCGACGTTGCCATTGGCGCCGGGCTTGTTGTCGACGAGGACCGGCTGCCCCCAGGCTTCGGAGAGCTTCTGGCCGACCGAGCGGGCGAGGATGTCGGACGTGCCGCCCGCCGGATACGGCACGATGATGCGTATCGCCTTCGACGGATAGCTCTGGGCGCTCGCTGCAGTGGCAGCCGCGGCGAGCAGCAGCGCCGCGATAACGGCGCGGGTGCGGGTTTGCATCGTGTCCTCCTTGGTTGTGGTTGTCATCGTCGTCATCGTCGTGACGCCGGCGCGGGCGATTCTCCGAGCGCGCGCTCCAGCACCCGCACGACGTGCACCGCCTCGCGGGCGCCGCCGGCGCGCGTGCCGTCCGCGATCTGGTGGCGGCAGCTCGTGCCGTCGGCCACGATCAGCGTGTCCGCCGCGGCCGCGCGGACCGCCGGCAGCAGCGCGAGCTCGGCCATCCGCATCGAGACGTCGTAGTGCGCGGCGTCGTAGCCGAACGTCCCCGCCATTCCGCAGCAGCTCGACTCGACGACGTCGACGGCGAGGCCCGGCACCAGCGCGAGCACGCGCCGCGCCGCGTCGACGGCGTCGAACGCCTTCTGGTGGCAATGGCCGTGCAGCAGCGCGCGCGTCTGGGGCAGCGGCCGCAGGGGCAGCCGCAACTCGCCTGCGGCGTTCGCGCGATCCAGGAACTCCTCGACGAGGAACGCGCGGGCGGCGAGCTTCGGCGCCGCGTCGCCGAGCCCCAGCGAGAGAAATTCGTCGCGCAGCGTCAGCAGGCAGGCGGGCTCGAGGCCGACGATCGCCGCGCCGCGCTCGACGGCCGCGGCGAGTGCCCGCACCATCCGCTGCGCCTCGACGCGGGCTTCGTCGACGCGTCCCGCCGCGAGGTACGTGCGCCCGCAGCACAACGGACGTGCCGGCGCGGCGTCGCCGGGCGCGGGCCGCGCGGGCGACACGCGATACCCTGCCGCGCGCAGCACGGCCATCGCGGCGCGCGCATTCTCCGGCTCGAAATAATTGGTGAACGTATCGACGAGCAGGACGACGTCGGCCGCGGGATCCTGCGCCTCGCCGGTGCCGAGGAAGGTGTCGTGCCGCCAGGCCGGCAGCGACCGCTGCGACGCCAGGCCGAAGCGCCGCTCGGCGAAGCGCGCGAGCCACGGCACGCGGTTGCGCAGGTTCGCGAGCGCGGGCACACGGGCGGCAAGCGGCGCCCATCGCGGCAGTTGCGCGACCAGCCGCTCCTTCAGCGGCAGCCGGTGCGTCTTCTGCCACTGGTGCAGCGACTCGATCTTCATCCGCGCCATGTCCACGCCGGTGGGACACTCGCGGCGGCAGCCCTTGCAGCTGACGCAAAGGTCGAGCGCCTCGCGCACCGCGGGCGAAGCGAGCGCGGCGGGCCCGAGCTGGCCCGAAACGGCGAGCCGTAGCGTGTTCGCGCGTCCGCGCGTCGAGTGCACCTCGTCGCGGGTGACGCGATAGCTGGGGCACATCGTGCCGGCGTCGAACTTGCGGCAGTGGCCGTTGTTGTTGCACATCTCGACGGCCTTCGCGAAGCCGCCGGCGGGATCGCCGCCGGTCCCGGGCGGCGTGAGCGTGTCGGCGACGGGGTCGTTCTGCACGTTCCAAGCGGACCAGTCGAGCGCCGGCACGATCGGCACCACGCGATAGGCCGGCGGAAAGCGGAACAGCGTCGCGTCGTCCATCCGCGACGCCCGCACGATCTTGCCGGGGTTCATGAGCCCGGCCGGATCGAACAGCGCCTTGATCTCCTCGAACGCGCGCGTGAGACGGGGCCCGAACTGCCATGCGACCCATTCGCTGCGGACGAGGCCGTCGCCGTGCTCGCCGGAGAACGCCCCCTTGTACTCGCGGACGAGCGCGCCGGCCTCCTCGGCGATCGCGCGCATCTTCAGGGCGCCGTCGCGCCGCATGTCGAGGATCGGCCGCACGTGCAGCGTGCCCACCGACGCGTGCGCGTACCACGTGCCCCGCGTGCCGTGCTTCGCGAACACTTCCGAGAGTCTCGCCACGTAGTCTGCGAGATGCGGCAGCGGCACCGCGCAGTCCTCGATGAAGGAGACCGGTTTGCCGTCGCCCTTCATGCTCATCATGATGTTGAGGCCGGCCTTGCGCACGTCCCACAGCGCCTTCTGCGCGTTGGCTTCGGTCATCTCGACGACGCTTCCCGGCAGGCCGAGATCGCCCATCAGCACGCCGAGACGCGCGAGCCGCGCCGCGGCCTCGTCCCTGGTCCCGCCGACGAACTCCACCAGCAGCACGGCGTCCGGCGCGCCGATCAGCGCGGCGTCGATCGTCGGGCGGAAGGCGGGATTGGCGCGGGCCAGGTCGATCATCGTGCGGTCGACGAGCTCGACCGCGGTCGGCGCCAGCGTGACGATCGCTTCCGCGCATTGCATTGCGCGGTACAGCGTCGCGAAGTTGACGACGCCGAGCGCGCGATGGCGCGGCAGCGGCGCGAGCTTCAGCGTCACATGCCGCGACCACGCCAGCGTGCCTTCGCTGCCCACGAGCAGGTGTGCGAGGTTGACGCTGCCGTCCGCCGTGTACGGCCGCTCGCTCTGCGGATGGAAGACGTCGATGTTGTAGCCGCCCACGCGGCGCAGCACCCTGGGCACGCGCTGCTCGATCTCGCCCCGCTCGCGCGCGGCGATCGCGGCGACGCCGGCAGCGATCGCGCGGAGCCGCGGCGGCGCGGACGCCATCGCGGGCAGCGCCTCGAAGCGGCCCTCGCTGCCGTCGGCGAGCAGCGCGTCGACTGCCGCCACGTTGTGGACCATGTTGCCGTAGCGGAGCGAGCGCGAGCCGCAGGAGTTGTTGCCGGCCATGCCGCCGATCGTGCATTGCGCGGACGTGCTGACGTCGACCGGGAACCACAGCCCGTGCGGCCGCAGGACGGCATTCAGGCGGTCCAGCACCACGCCGGGCTCGACGTCGACCGTCATCGCGGCCGCGTCGGGCTCGCCGATCCGGTCGAGGTGCTTGCTCGCGTCGATCACCAGCGCAGCGCCGACTGTCTGGCCGCACTGCGAGCTGCCGGCGCCGCGCGGCAGCACGGGCACGCCGAGCTCGCGGCACGCGGCGACGGCCGCCACCACGTCGGCATGCGTGCGCGGAACGACGACGCCCACCGGCTCGACCTGGTAGATCGACGCGTCGGTGGCATAGCGGCCGCGCGCCGCCGCGTCGAACATCACGTCGCCGGCGACGTCGGCGCGGAGCCGCTGCGCCAGCGTTGCCGCGGCCGCGTTGCCGGCGACGGCGAGCGGCGGCAGCCGCGCGTTCACGCCGCGGCCCCTCCCGCCGTGCCGAGCGCCTCCAGCACCGCGTCGCCCTTGCGGGTGAGGTGATCGCGCAGCAGCGCCGCGAGCCGCGGCCCGTCGCGGGCCTCGAGCGCATCGACCATCTCCGCGTGCTCGTGCGCAGCTGCATCCCACTTGTCGCGATCGAAGTTCGAGCGGAAGCGCAGGTTCTGGATGCGCAGGTTCAGCGTCGTGTAGACCTGCGTCAGCACGCCGTTGCGCGCCGCGCGGTTGATGCGGTCGTGAATTTCGCGGTTGCGCCGGTAATAGCCCGGGAGGTCGCCCCGCGCGTGACAGGCGAGCATCTCGAACGTCAGCGCCTTGATCTCGGCGATCTCGGCGTCGGTGACGTGCCGGCACGCGAGCTCGCCGGACAGCGCCTCGAGACCGCTCATCACGTCGAAGCTCTCGCGGACGTCGCGCAGCGACAGCTCCGTGACGATTGCGCCGCGGTTCGGCGCGAGCGTGACGAGGCCGTCGGCGGCGAGCAGGCGAAACGCCTCGCGCAGCGGCGTCCGCGAGACGCCGAGCCGCTCGCACAGCGCGCGCTCGTTAAGGCGTGCGCCGGGGGCGAGGTCGCCTTCGGTGATGAGGTCGCGCAGCCGGCGCGCGAGCGCCGCAGGCAGCGTCGGATGATCGATGGCAGGGTCAGCAGGCATGCCCCGCTGGTATACCAAAATGGGGGGATGGGCGCCAGTGGCGGCGGTGCAACGGCGTCGCAGATTCATGTAGTAGTCCGCCGCGCTTGCGGTTCGCCGGCGCCCGCCCTATGATCGGTTTTGTATACCAATCGCGCCGCACTTCGCGGCCCGGCACGTCCGGAGCTTTCCGATGCTGACGCTCGACCGCCATCCTTCCGGTCGCCATTTCCTGCAGATCCCCGGGCCCACCAACGTGCCGGACCGCGTGCTGCGGGCGATCGACCGCCCCACGATCGACCACCGCGGCCCGGAGTTCGCCGGCCTCACCAAGGCGGTGATCGCGGGAATGAAGCGCGTGTTCCAGACGGAAGCCGACGTCGTGATCTATCCGGCGTCGGGCACCGGCGCGTGGGAAGCCGCTCTGGTCAACACGCTCTCGCCCGGCGATCGCGTGCTGATGGCCGAGACCGGCCAGTTTGCGAGCCTGTGGAAGCGCCTCGCCGAGCGCCTCGGGCTCGCCGTGCAATTCCTGCCCGGCGACTGGCGCCATGGCGCCCCGGCCGGCGCGATCGAGCGCGAGCTCGCGGCCGATCGCGGCCACGCGATCAAGGCCGTGTGCGTCGTGCACAATGAGACGTCCACCGGCGTGGTCAGCGACGTCGCCGCGATCCGCGCGGCGATCGACCGCGCTGCCCATCCGGCGCTGCTGATGGTGGACACGATCAGCTCGCTCGCGTCGATCGACTATCGCCACGACGAATGGGGCGTCGACGTCACGGTCGCCGGCTCGCAGAAGGGCCTGATGCTGCCGCCGGGCCTGTCGTTCAACGCCATCGGAGCGAAGGCGCTGGCCGCGACGCGCAACGCACGGCTGCCGCGCTCCTACTGGGACTGGCAGGAAATGCTCGCGATCAATGCGAACGGCTACTTCCCCTACACGCCGGCCACCAACCTGCTGTACGGATTGCACGAGGCGCTCGAGATGCTGTTCGCCGAGGGTCTGCCCAACGTGTTCGCGCGCCATGCGCGGCATGCCGAGGCGACGCGCAGCGCCGCGCGCGCGTGGGACCTCGACGTTCTGTGCGCCGATCCGGCCGGCTACAGCGGCTCGCTCACGGCGATCATGATGCCGGACGGCCACGACGCCGACGCCTTCCGCCGTATCGCCCTCGATCGCTTCGACCTGTCGCTCGGTCAGGGGCTCGGCAAGCTCTCGGGCCGCATCTTTCGCATCGGCCATCTCGGGTGGTTCAACGACCTCATGCTGTGCGGGACGCTCGCCGGTGTCGAGATGGCGCTGGCGGCAGCCGGCGTGCCGCACAGAAAGGGAGGCGTCGACGCCGCGATGGCAAGCCTGTCGTCGCCAGCGCCGGCGGCCGCGCCGCTCGAGCGCGCGGCCTAGGGTTTTTTCACGCTCGCCACCAGAACGAGCGCCACGACAATCACACGGCAGGAGGAACCCATGCAACCGTCCCAGGCGCTTCGGCGCCGCAGGCTCACACTCGGCATCGTCACCGCGGCCCTGGCCGCGCTGGCGCTGCCCGCGGGCGCGCAAACGTGGCCAACGCGGCCCATCAAGCTGGAGGTGGGATTCGCGCCGGGCGGCGGCACGGACATCGTCGCGCGCTCGCTCGCGCCGCGCATGTCGGAGATCCTCGGCACACCGGTGATCGTCGAGAACAAGCCCGGCGCCGCCGGAACGATCGCCGCGGATTACGTGGCCAAGGCGGATCCCGACGGCTACACGCTGCTGATGGGCCACTCGAACTCGAACGCCATCGCGCCGTACGTGCTGCCGAAGCTGCCGTACAACGCGGCGACGGACTTCTCGGCGATCACTTACATCGGCTACGTCCCGAACGTGCTGGTGGTGAACCCCGGCGTGCCGGCCCGCTCGGTGCCGGAGCTGATCGCGCTCGCCAAGGCGAAGCCCGGAACGCTGACCTACGCGTCGTCCGGCGTCGGCAGCACGCAGCATCTCGCCGGGGCGCTGTTCGGGCAGATCACCGGCACCGAGCTCAACCACATCCCTTACAAAGGAAGCGGCCAGGCGATCTCCGATCTGCTCGGCGGCCAGGTCAGCATGAACTTCGACACGATGCCGCCCGTGCTGGAGCAGGTGAAGTCGGGCAAGCTCCGCGCGCTCGCCATCTCCACCCCGCAGCGGCTGTCGCAGCTGCCGGACGTTCCGACCTTCACCGAGGTCGGCATCCGCGGCTTCGACGTCACCAACTGGTACGCGGTGATGGGCCCGAAGGGCCTGCCGAGGGACGTGGTCGCGAAGATCAACGACGCCGTGCTGAAGGCGATGGCCGACCCCTCGATCCGGCCCAAGCTCGAGGCGCAAGGGGTGCAGTTCGGCACGCTGACCACGCCGGACGAGTTCGCCGCGTTCATCAAGACCGAGCTCGCCAAGTACCAGGTGCTGGTGAAGGAGTTGAACGTCAAGGCCGAGTGAGCGTCGAACGACGATGGCCATCCGGATCGTCAGGCTCGGCAGCGCGCGGACGCGCGGCGAAGGCACGCGCATCGGCACCGTCCGCCGGCCGCCGCGCGGCGTCCCGAAAGCGGATTTCGCGCGCAAGGACTGGTACGACGTCTGGTTTCCGACGCTTTCGCCGAGCCCCGCCACGCTGAAGCTCGCCCAGGCCGCCGCCACACCGGCGCAATGGGCGGGGTTCCGCCGGAAGTTCCGCGCGGAGATGGCGGCGCCCGACGCCGCCCGCGCGCTCGACGTCCTCGCCGCGCTGTCCCATCATGCCGACTTTTCCGTCGGCTGCTACTGCGAATCGGAGGCGCACTGCCATCGCTCGGCGCTGCGCGCGCTCCTCGCCCGGCGCGGCGCGAAGCTGGTCGGCGGCGCGTCGTGAGCCTCCCCGTGTTCTCCATCCTCCCGGACTGAACGCCATGTGCCGCAACATCCGCATCCTCTTCAACTTCCAGCCGCCGGTCACGGCGGACGAGATCCACGCCGCGTCGCTGCAGTTCGTCCGCAAGGTCAGCGGCTTCAACAAGCCGTCGAAGGCGAACGAGGCCGCGTTCGACGACGCGGTGGCCGCCATCACCGCGGCCTCGGAACGGCTGCTGGCATCGCTGCAGACGACGGCGCCGCCGCGCAATCGCGACGACGAGATCGCGAAGGCGCGCGCGCGGAACGCGCTGCGGTTCCCCGCTTGAGCGCGGACCGCGGTTCGCCTGCCGCGCGAGCCTGGCACTTCCCCTTCCCCGCCCATAGCGTCCCCTGATGCGCGCCGCGGGCTATTTCCTGGGGTGGGCGCTGGCGCTGCCGGGACTGGTCTTCGCCGCGGCGTTGCTGGCGCTCGGCCGCGCGATCGCGCTCGGCAACGTGTTCCGCGTGCTGTGGGAGATGCTGCTGGCGTTCGCTTATGGCCTGCCGCTCCTGACGCTCGTGGCCGTCGCCCTCGTCATCGCGGGCTGCTTCCGGGTGGGCCGCATCGTCGGCGGCACGGCGCTGCTCGTGGCGAGCCTCGGCACGATCGCGGTGATCCTCGACGCCGTCGGCGCGCCGAAGGGGCCGGGCGAAGCGCTCTACCTGGCGCCCACGGCCGGTGCCGCGTTGCTGGCCGGGTGGCTGCTGCGCGCCGAGTCGAGCGACCCGCCGCGCCTGCCGGCCGCCTGACTAGGCGGCGACCCGGTTGCGGCCCTCGGCCTTGGCGGCGTACAGCTTGCGGTCCGCGGCGCCGATCAGCTCCGTCGGCGCCATGTCCGCCTGCGGCACGACGACACCGACGCCGCAGCTGACCGTCACGCGGCCCGCGGGCGATGCGTCGTGCGGAATGGCGAGCCGGTCCACGCCCGTGCGAACGATCTCCGCGATCCGCGACGCGCCGTCGAGCGGCGTATCCGCGAGCAGCGCGGCGAACTCCTCGCCACCGTAGCGCGCGGCGAGGTCGCTCGGCCGCCGCACCGCCGACGCCATCACGGCCGCGATCCGCTTCAGGCAGATGTCGCCCGCGCCGTGGCCGTAGCGGTCGTTGTACTGCTTGAAAAAGTCGACGTCGACCATCACGAGCGCGAGCGGCGAGGACGTCCGCGCGCTGCGCCGCCATTCGTGCGTCAGCGTCTCGTCGAAGCTCCGCCGGTTCGCGATGCCCGTCAGCGCATCCTCGCGGCTCATGCGCGCGAGGCGATCAGCGTTGCGCTTCAGGTTGATGTGCGTGAGGATGCGCGCGCGCGTCACGCGCAGGTTCACCGGCTTGGCGATGAAGTCGACGGCGCCGACGGCGAGCCCGCGCATTTCCGCCGCCTCGTCGCTCTGGCTCGTGACGAAGATCACGGGGATGTCGCGCGTCTCGGGCCGCGTCTTCAGCCGACGGCACACCTCGTAGCCGTCCATTCCCGGCATCATCACGTCGAGCACGATGAGCTCGGGGCGCTCGCCTGCCGTGGCGGCCTCGAGCGCGCGCTCGCCGCTGTCCGCGGTGCGCAGGCGAAAATCCTCCTGCAACCCATGCGACATCAGGTGCAGGTTCACCGGCTCGTCGTCGACGACGAGCAGCAGCGGCCGGCGGCGATCCGCATGGGCGTTCATGCGCGCGTGATGGACCTGCACTGAACGCAGGCCGCGTCGAGCGCGCCGCGAAAATCGGCGAGCCCCGCCGCGTCGCCCGTCATCAGGAGGTCCTCGGCGCGCTGTGCCGCGCTCGCCAGCGCGACCGCCCCCACGATACGCGCGGCGCCCTTCAGCCGGTGCAGCGCGGCCACTGCATGGGCCGGCTTGCGCGCCGCCACCAGCGCGTCGACGTCGTCGGCGCTGTCGGCGTGCTCGCGCACGAAACGGCACATCAGATCGTGCAGCAGGGGGATGTTGCCGCCCAGCCGGTCGAGTGCGCCTGCGACGTCGAAGCCGGGGCGCGCGTCGTGCAGCGGCGAATTGGAGCGGGTGGTGTTCATCATCATAATGGGGGCCGCTCCCGCCATTGTCGCCACCGCCCGAGGGAGCCACTGTCGGCCGGACACCGACACCGCTGCAGGACACTCTCCCGCGCTGCCTGACGGCAACTTAAGGCCGCAGGCCTAGTCGGGCGCGCGCGGGACCGCGGCGCCCACCAGCGCGGACCCGCGGGCCGCGGCGGCCACGAGGGCGGCGTCCCGATCCGCGCGTGGCAGCGCCGCCAGCGCCCGGACACGCTCGTAGAACCGCGGCAGGTCGCCGTCCTGCTCCTGCAGCAGCACACGAAACGCCGGTACGCGATCGGTGTAGAGCCCGATCGCCGCGAGGCTCGCGTTGTTGGGCGACTGGGCGAACCAGCGCTCGTAGCCGGCAAGGCCCGGCTCCCCGGCCTTGGCGGCGTCGTAGGCCGCTTTCATCGCCGCGAATGCGTCGGCCTTTCCCTGCAATTTCGCGGTGGCGTCGGCGTCGCTCGCGTAGAGGACGGCAAGGCGTGCGCGCGTGTCGCGCGTGAGCACGCGGAACGCGTTGCGCAGGCGCTCGCTGCGGGCCGCCTGCGCTTCGAGCACCGGATCGTGCTGGACCGCGAGCCAGCGCGCGAGCCCCGCTTCCTCGACCGCGGTGGCAAACGATTCGTTGAACGCGGTGTCGTCCTTGACGTACAGCAACTGGTGTGCGAGCTCGTGGAAGATGAGGCGCGCCACTTCTGTTTCCGGCCAGCGGACGAACGACGACAGGACCGGATCGTCGAACCAGCCGAGCGTCGAGTAGGCCGGCACGCCCGCGACGTGCACGTCGTCGCCCTGCGCGCGAAGCCGCGCGGCTTCGGCGCGGGCCTCGTCCTCGCGAAAGTAGCCGCGGTAGTTCACGCACCCGGCCACGGGGAAGCACCACTGCAACGGCGTCAGCGACAGCCCGGGCGCGGCGAACACGTTCCACAGCACGAAGGGCCGTCCGAGGTCGGTGTAGCGCGTGTAGCTCGCGTTGTCCGGGAGCCCGAGCTCGGTGGACGCGAACGCGCGCATCTCGCGCACGCGCGTCAGCCGTGCCGCGAGCGCGGCGTCGCCGCTCTGCTCGATCACTTCCGGGATGGGCCGGGCGCGCGACAGCAGGTCCATCTGGCCCGCCGCGCCCTGCCAGTAGAAATCGACGGTGTCGACGGCCGAGCACCCCGCCAGGACGCATGCGCCGGCGAGCACCGCCCACGCGCGTCTCACCATGGTCGGTTGGACCGCGCCGGCGCGATTTCTATCCCGCGCCGCGCTCACGCCCCGCCGCGCCCGAGGTAGGCGGCGAGCCGCGCCACGCCCTCCTCGAGGCGCGAACGCCCGATCGTGTACGAGAACCGCACGTGATCGGCCGCACGATGCCGGCCGAAGTCCACGCCCGGCGTGAGCGCCACGCCGGCCGCCTCCAGCACGTCGCGGCAGAAGCGCTCGCTGTCCGCGGAGAAGCGCGTGGTGTCGGCGTATACGAAAAAGCCGCCGTCCGGCATCACGGGCACGCCGAACCCGATCTTGCGCAGCGCCGGCACGAGGTAATCGCGGCGTGCGGCGAACTCGCGCCGTCGCGCTTCGACGATCTCGAGCGTTTCCGGCGAGAAGCACGCCAGCGCGGCGCGCTGCGACGGCGTGGGCGGGGAGATGTAGAGGTTCTGCGCGAGCTTCTCGAGGTCGCGCACGTGGCGCTCGGGCGCGACGATCCATCCGAGCCGCCACCCCGTCATGTTGAAATACTTCGAGAAGCTCGACACGATGAAAGCGTCGGGCGCCACGGCGAGGGCGCTCGCCGGCGCCGTGTCGTAGGTGAGGCCGAGATAGATCTCGTCGACGACCAGCGTGCCGCCGAGCCGCGCGACCGTGGCGGCGATCCGCGCCATCTCGGCCGCTGGCACGGAGGTTCCGGTGGGATTCGACGGCGACGCGATCAGCGCGGCGCGCGTCGATGGCGTCCAGTGCCGCTCGATGTCCGCCGCCGTGAGCTGGTAGTGCGACGCGGCGTCGACCGGAATGCCGACCGGCTCGCCTTCGAGGATGCGCACGAAATGGCGCGTGCACGGATAGCCGGGATCGGCGAGCAGCACTCGGTCGTCGCGGTTGACGATCAGCGCCATCACGAGCAGCAGCGCCGCCGAGGAGCCGGCCGTCACCACGATACGCTCGGGCGCCACATCGACGCCCAGGTGATCGCGATAGTGCGCGGCGATCGCGGCGCGCAGCTCGGGCAGGCCGAGCGCCGACGTGTAATACACGCCGCCGTCCGCGATGGCCCGCTGGGCGGCCGCGATCACCGGCGCCGGCGTCGGAAAGTCGGGCTCGCCGATCTCCATGTGGACGATCGAGCGGCCGGCGGCTTCCAGGGCGCGGGCGGCCGTCTGCACCTCCATCACGTGGAACGGGGCGATCTCGGCGACGCGTGCCGCCAGGCGGGCTCGGGACTCCATCGAAGGGCTTAATCCGCGATGCGGGGAAAGGCGCTATCGTAGCGCTCCTATGCTCACGGTGGCGACCGTCTTCCTCCGCCGCGCGGCGCTCGCCGCGGGATTCGGCGCCGCTCTCGCGCTCGCCTCGCCCGCGCACGCCACGATCTACAAGTGCGAAGGCCCGGGCGGCACCCCCGTCTACCAGGACAGCCCCTGCCCCGCGGGCAAAGAGCTGCGCGACTTCGACAAGGATCCGCCCACCGTCTCGGTGATGCCCCTCGTGCCGCCGCAGGACGCCGGCAGCCGCGATGGCGCACCGCCCAAGGCGTCCGCCGACAAGCCCCGAAGCGCACCCAAAACCAAGGCGCCCTCCGCCGCTTCCCCTGCGGCGCCGGCCGCCGCGGGCGCGGGCAGCGCGACCGAGCGCAAGTTCCTCGCGCCGGGCATCAACGAGGGCCAGGTGCTCGCGCGCCTCGGGCCGCCCGACATGAAGAGCGGTGGCGGCACGCGCAAGACCGCGCGCTGGACCTACCTGCCGGCGCCGGAGGATCCAGGCACGCTCACCACGCTCACGTTCGAGAGCGGACGCCTCGTCGAAGTCGAGCGCAAGGTCGTGAAGTAGTGCGGGCGCTGGTGCAGCGCGTGAGCGAGGCGCGCGTGACGGTCGAGGGCGTGGTCACCGGCGCCATCGGCCCCGGCCTCCTCGTGCTCGCCGCGCTCACCGAAGGCGACGGCGCGGACGACCGCGCGTGGCTGGCGCGCAAGATCGTCAACCTGCGCATCTTCGACGACGCCGCGGGCGTGATGAACCGCTCGGTCAAGGAGGCCGGCGGCGGCGTGCTCGCGGTGTCGCAGTTCACGCTCTATGCGTCAACGCGCAAGGGCAACCGGCCGTCCTATTCGGCGGCCGCGCCGCCGGAAATCGCTGCACCCGGCTTCGAGGCGTTCGTCGCCGAGCTTGCCGCCGAAATGGGCACGCCCGTGCCCACCGGCGTGTTCGGCGCCTACATGCGGGTGGCGCTCGTCAACGACGGCCCGGTGACGATCTGGCTGGACTCGCGCGCCCGCGAATAGCGGCGTTGAGCGCGCGGCATCGCACCGCGCGTTCAGCGCCGGTCCAGGCTGAAGCGCCCGGGGCCGAGCGCGGCCAGGAAGACGTACGCCGCGATGATGCCGACGTTCTTCATGAAGTTGATCTGCTCGCCCATCTTCTCCGCCTCCGGGGCGGCCCAGAAGTTGTGGAAGATCGGCGTGATCACGACGAGGAACAGGATCATCCCGAGCGCGGCGGAGCGAGTCTTGAAGCCGACGAGGATGAGGAGGCCCAACCCGAGCTCGCAGAGGATGCCGATCACCGCGCCCACTTCCGGCATCGGAAACCCCGAGCTCGCGATGTAGCCCACGGCGCCCTGGAAGCCCGTGATCTTGGAAAGGCCGGATGGCACGAACACCACCGCCAGCAGGATGCGTCCGAGCAGCGCCGCGTAATCGGTCCTGGCGTTCATCGTGAGTCCTTTCAGTCGAGATCGAAGAGGAGCACCTCGGCGGCGCGCGCGTGCTCGAGCCGCACCGCCGGCTCGTCGGTCAGGCGCAGCGCATCGCCGGCCGCCAACGAGTGCCCGTTGATCGTGGCAGCGCCGCGCGCGACGTGCACGTACGCCTTGCGGCCGGGATCGAGCGGATGCACGACGGCGTCGTCACCGTCGAACACGCCGGCGTAGAGCCGGACGTCGCGGTGGATCGTCACCGAGCCGTCGCCGCCATCCGGCGACGCGATCAGCCGGAAGCGGCCGCGCTTGGCGTCGGCGTCGATGCGCTTCTGCTCGTACGACGGCGCGATGCCCTTCACCGTCGGCTCGATCCAGATCTGCAGGAAATGCACGGCCTCGTCGGGCGACGGATTGAACTCGCTGTGCATCACGCCACGGCCCGCGCTCATCCGCTGCACGTCGCCGGGCACGATGATCGAGCCCGTGCCCATGCTGTCCTTGTGCTCGAGCCGCCCGTCGAGCACGTAGGAAAGGATCTCCATGTCGCGATGGCCATGGGTGCCGAAGCCCTTGCCGGGCGCGACGCGGTCCTCGTTGATCACGCGCAGCGCGCCGAAGCCCATATGCTCGGGATCGTAGTAGTCGGCGAACGAAAAGCTGTGGTGCGAGTCGAGCCAACCGTGATAGGCGTGCCCGCGCGCGCTGGCGGGTCGGAGCGTGATCATGCGGAAGCCTCCGTCGAAGCGCCGATGATACCGCGGCCGATCAGCGCGCCCGCCGCGAGCGCCACCGCCACCAGCGTCCACACGATCGCGGGCCCGCTCGGCAGATCGAGCGCCGCCGAGCCGGCGAGCCCCAGCGCATAGCCGGTCACGCCGATCGCCCACGCGGCGGGAAGGCGGCCCCGGGTCATCGCGCGCGTGGCGAGCGGCGGCACGATCAGCGTGGCGAAGACGAGGTAAAGCCCGACGAGCTGCACGGACACGGTCACCGCGCAGGCGAAGACCACGTAGAAGCCCGTGCGGCCCAGCCGGTGGCGGAATCCGAACCACGCGGCGAGCACCCCCGCGTAGACGGCCGCCGCCCACGCGAGCTGTTGCGGCCGCACCCACAGGATCTGCCCCACCAGGAGATCGCGCAGGTGCTCGCTGCCGTGCACGTTGCTCGCGAGCAGCAGCACGCCGCCCGTGGCGGCGAGCACGAACACGACGCCGATCACCGCCTCCTGCACGTCGGGCCAGCGCCGCTCCGTCAACGTCAGCAGCAGCGCGCCGGCCAGCGCCGCGGCAAGCGCCGCGATCTGCACGGCGACACCCTCCGCCTCGAAGCCGACGCGATCGGCCAGCAGCACGCCGCAGCCCGCGATCTGCGCGATCGCGAGATCGATGAACACGATGCCGCGCGCCAGCACCTGCGTGCCGAGGGGCACGTGCGTCAGCGTGACCAGCAGCCCGGCGGCGAACGCCGGCAGCAGGATGGTGAAGTCGATCGCGCCCGCGCTCATTGCGCGCCCTTTTGCAGCCGCGCGATCGTGTCGTCGAACAGGCCGTAGAGGTCCGTCGCGCGGTCGTCGCCGCCGACGGTGAACGGCAGCACCACCGGCACGACCTTCGCGCGCTCGGCGATCCACTGCGACGCGCGATCGCCCTGGTACGCGGCGCGGAGCACCATCTTCGCCGGGTCGCGCTGCAGCAGCGCGAGCACTTCCGACAGCGATGCCGTCGTGGGCTCGACGCCGGGCTTCGGCTCGAGCGTCGCCACTTCGCGCAGGCCGAGCCAAGCGATCAGGTACGTGAACGCCTTGTGCTGGACCACGATCGGCACGCCCTTCAGCGGCGCCGCCTGCTGCTCCCACCGCGCGATGGCCGCCCGCCACCTGGCGTCGAAGGCTTGGTAGCGCGCGCGATATCCGTCCGCGTTCGCGGGATCGACCTCCGCGAGTCGCGCGGCGAGCGCCGTGGCAACGCGGGCGATGTTGCGCGGGTCGGTCTGGATGTGCGGATCGCCGGCGGGGTGGACGTCGCCCTCTGCGCGATCGAGGCGCGTCGGCTTGTCGCGCAGCGCGACGAACGACGCCGCCTCGAAAAAGCCCGGCTGGCCCGGCCGCAGCTTCGGATTCCCGGCCTGTTGCAGCACCAGCGGCAGCCAGCCGATCTCGAGCTCGGCGCCCGTCGCGACGACCAGGTCGGCGTTGCGCGCCCGCGCGATCAGGCTGGGCTTCGCCTCGACGTGGTGCGGGTCCTGCAGCGCGTTCGTCGCGACGTACACCTTCACCGCGTCGCCGCCGAGCGCCTCCGCGAGCGCGCCCCACTCCGGCACCGTCGCGAAGACGTTCAGCACCGCCTGAGCGGGCGCCGCGAGCAGCGCGAGCGCCGCCATCATCGTTCCCATCAACAAGGATTTCATCGTCGTGTGTCCTCTAGAACTTGTGCGCGCCGTGCGCGCCGAGCGTCAGGATGTATTGGAGGAAGAACTGGTTGTCGGTGAAGTCGGGCCGCGTCTTGCTCTGCGCGTACTGGACGCGGAAGCGGCTGAACTCGGACGGCGTGTAGTCGAGCATCACCGTGCTCCGCTCCGGGTTGAAGGCTGCGGCCGCGAGGTACACGGCGTTGGCGCCGTAGTCCGGATTGCCGGGGTCGAGACGGTCGTAGCGAAGGCCCACCCGCCACATCGGCGCGAACTGCCACACGCCCTGCAGGTACCAGCCGGTCTGGCTCGCCGAGTAATCGGACGTGCTCGCGAGGCCGAGGGCGCCGTCGCGGTCGTAGGTGAGACTGCCGCGCTCCCGCCGCCAGAAATACTCACCCTGCAGCTTGAAGTTCGTCTCGCGCGCGTTGCCGTTCGGCGCGTACTTCCACACGCCATCGACGATCGTCACGCGGCTCGTGCCGGAGAACCCGGTGTCGACGAGCTGGCCGGCGACGTTGGAAAGCGTGCCGTCGCGATCCGACGATCGCGCCTCGAGGTACGACAGGCCGGCCCGCCAGCTCGAGCTCGCGCCGACGTCGCCCCCCATGTGCGCGAACACCGTGTACGAGCCCACGCCGTTGCTGTTGCGCGGACTGCCCGGGAAGGCGTCGCCGTTGCCCGCTTCCGCACCGAGCTCGACGAAGGTGTCGGTCGGCGCCACCCACTTGATCTGCCCGCCGTCCTCGGTGAACTGCCCGCCGAGGAACGCCTGGTAGACGAGCGGCGCGTCCTGGAAGTCCCAGGCGTGCTGGTGCTGGTCGTTGAGGTAGCCAATGCCGGAGAAGAAGCGGCCGAACTTCGGCGTGAGGCCATACGGCAGCGCCGTCATCAGGCCGTAGGCCTCCTCCACCGAAACCTGGTTGTCCGGCGTGAGCGACAGCGTGAGACTGCCGGCGAACTTGTCGTCGACGCTCGCGAAAAAGCCGAGCTCCGATTCGCCGAGGCCGAGGCCGCGCCGCCCGGGGCCCGTGTCGCCGCTCACCTGGAACCCCTGGATCGCGAATTGATTCGGGTCCTGCGACAGATGCGCGTACGTGCCCTGCAGCACCAGCGAGATGGCGGGGTTGAACGCCGCGAGCGTGTTGGCCGACGACGCAGTTGCGGCCGGCGCGTTCGCTGGCGGCGCCGCGGCAGCGGACGGCGCGGACGCGGCGGCTTCGGCGGCCTGCAGCCGCGCTTCCAGCGCGCGAATGCGCGTCTCGTAGGTGTCCTTCAGCGACTTGATCTGCTCGCGGATTTCCGCGAGATCGGCATCGGTGGCCGCCGTGGCGGCGAAGGGATGCGACAGCGCCAGCGCGCACAGCACGCAGGCGGAAAGGCGTGGGGTCACGTGAACCTCCGTGAGATCGTGGCGATACCCGTCGCGCCAGCGGCGACGGACCGGCGACGGGCTACACGGAGTGAGGCGGGGCGCGGCTCTGGTAGTACGCGGTCCGCGCGGCGGCGCGCGTGATGGCGAGCGCGACGGCGGGCGGCGCGTACTGCTCGACCGGGAACCGGACGTCGGCGTCGCCGGGTGGCGCGGGATGCGTCCCCGACGCGAGCAGCGCGCACTCGACGCAAAGACCCGGCGAGGACGTTTCGAGCGCGGCGTGGTCGCCGCGCGCCACCTGCGCGCGGAGATGGTCGACCTCGTGCAGCAGCGCCTCGCGCTGCATTCCGACGACGAGCAGCGCGAACAGGGCCGCGAGGAACGCGCGGGCGAGCCGTGGCGGGCGGGACCGGTGGAAGAACCCGGCGCGATCGGGGAACGTTCGTGCCATGAGAGCGAGGCAGACTAAACCACCGGCCCCGGTTTGTGCAACCGTACCTTCGGCCTAGACGGTTGACAATCGCCCGCGGGCACGCGACGCTTTGTCGGCGGCGGCGCGTGTCGGCGCGGCGCAAAGCGCTCGTCCCGCGGCCCCGACCGGAAGAGCATTCATCATGACCTCGTGGCTGTCGATTGCCCTCGTGACCGCAGGCATCGCGTGCGGTGCCGATTCCGTCCGCGCGGCCGATCCGGCGCCCCCGGCCAAGCTCGCCGACACGCTGGCGCAACGGCTGGCCGCGTGCGCGATCTGTCACGGCAAGGACGGCGAAGGCACCGGCGGCGCCACCTACTATCCCCGCATCGGCGGCAAGCCCGCGCGCTACCTGTACCTGCAGCTCCAGAATTTTCGCGAGGGGCGGCGGCGCTACCCGCAGATGGTCTACCTGATGCGCTACATGACGGACGAGTACCTGCAGGAGATCGCCGACTACTACTCGAAGCTGCAGCCGCCGTACACGCCGCCAACGCCGCCGCCGATGACCACGCGCGAGCGGGAACGCGGCGAGACGCTCGCCAACCAGGGCGATGCGGCGAAGAACATTCCCGCCTGCGCCGCGTGCCACGGCAAGACGTTCGCGGGCATGCAGCCCGCGATTCCCGGACTCGTCGGGCTCAACTTCGACTATATCGCCGCGCAGCTCTCGGCGTGGAAAACCGGCGCGCGCCGCGCCAACGCGCCGGACTGCATGCACGAAGTGGCGACGCGGCTCGTGGCGACGGACATCTCGTCCGTCGCGAAGTGGCTCGCCGCGCGGCAGGGCACCACCGGCCAGCGACCGGCGCCCGAAGCCGCGCAGAAGCTGCCGCTGTCATGCGGCGGACAGGCGCGCTGACGATGACGCGCCTCGCGCCGCTGGCGGTGCTGCTGATGCTGGCCGCGACGGCCGCCCCCGCGCAGGCGCAGGCGGGCCCGGACGTCGTCGCCCGCGGCGAGTACCTGACGCGCGCCGGCGATTGCGTCGCGTGCCACACCGTGCGCGGCGGCCAGCCGTTCGCCGGCGGCCTCGAGCTGGCCACGCCTTTCGGCACGCTGATCACGCCGAACATCACGCCCGATCGCGACACCGGCATCGGCGCATGGACGGCCGACAACTTCTGGCAGGCGCTGCACCTCGGGCGCGCGCCCGACGGCTCGCCGTACTACCCGGCGTTCCCCTATCCGAACTACACGCGCGTGACGCGCGCCGACGCCGACGCGATGTTCGCCTACCTGAAGTCGCTGCCCGCGGTCCGCAAGAAGAACGCGTCGCACGGCATGGGCTTCCCGTACAACCAGCGTGGACTGCTCAACGGCTGGCGCGCGCTCTATTTCGAGCCGGGTGAATACGAGAACGCGGCGTCCCAGTCGGTCGAGTGGAACCGCGGCGCGTATCTGGTGCAGGGGCTCGGCCACTGCGACGCGTGCCACACGGGCCGCAACATGCTGGGTGCCACGCGCAAGGGCTCGGCGTTTAGCGGCGGCGTGATGCCGGTGCAGGAGTGGTACGCGCCGTCGCTGACCTCCAATCGCGAATCCGGGCTAGGCCAGTGGGACATCGACGACATCGCTTCGCTGCTGCAGACCGGCGTGTCGAAGCGCGGCGCCGTTTACGGACCAATGGCGCAGGTCGTTCACGACAGCCTGCAGTACCTGACGGCGCCGGACGTGCGCGCGATGGCGGTCTACCTGAAGTCGCTGCTGCCGAAGGGCGACGCCAGCGCGGCGCCGCCGATGCGCACCACCGAGACGCAGGGCAAGGCGCTGTACGACGCCGGCGCGAAGCTCTACGAGAAGTGGTGCGCGGAATGCCACCAGAGCAACGGCGCGGGCATGCCGCCCGCCTATCCGCCGCTCGCGAACAACCAGTCGATCGCGATGGAGTTCCCGGCCAACCCGGTGCGCCTCGTGATGTTCGGCGGCTACCCGCCGGCCACGCGCGGCAATCCGCGACCGTACGGCATGCCGCCGTTCGCGCAGACGCTCTCCAACGAGGAGATCGCCGCGATCGTCACGTACATCCGCCAATCGTGGGGCAACCGCGCGGCGTCGGTCTCGCCGGCCGACGTCGACAAGTTCAGGACGGTGCCGCTCGAGTGACGTCGTTGCATCGCTTTGAGGCCCGCGTCGGCGCCGCTGGTGGGGTGCCCCATGCGAGCGCCTGAACACTGAAGCGAGCATGGGGCACCCCACCAGCGGCGCCGCGCCGTAACGAAGGTTAAAGCTTGTACGCCGCCTTCGCGAGGCCGTACGCCAGGAGCGGCGCCAGCTCGAACGCCTCGTCCTCGCCGATCTTGTGCTCGACGGCGAGCGTGGCGAGGAAGCGGCAGTCCATGCGGCGCGCGACGTCGTGGCGCGCCGGGATCGACATGAAGGCGCGCGTGTCGTCGTTGAAGCCCACCGTGTTGTAGAAACCCGCCGTTTCCGTCGTTTGCTCGCGAAAGCGCTGCATGCCTTCCGGACTGTCGTAGAACCACCACGACGGGCCGAGCCGCAGCGCCGGATAGTGGCCGGCCAGCGGCGCGAGCTCGCGCGAGTAGGACGTCTCGTCCAGCGTGAACAGGATGATCGTGAGATCGCGCGCGTTGCCGAAGCGCTCCAGCAGCGGCTTCAGCGCGCGGACGTAATCGGTGGACGTCGGGATGTCCGCGCCCTTGTCGCGGCCGAAGCGCGCGAACACCTGAGGATTGTGGTTGCGGAAGCTGCCCGGGTGGATCTGCATGACGAGACCGTCGTCAAGGCTCATCCGCGCCATCTCCGTCAGCATCTGGCCGCGGAACTGCTCCGCCTCGTCGGCGCTCGCGTGGCCCGCCAGCGCGCGATCGAGCAGGCGCTGGCACTCGCCGGCGGATAGATCGCACGTGCGCGCCGTCGGATGGCCGTGGTCGGTCGACGTCGCGCCCATCGACTTGAAGAACGCACGGCGGGCCGCGTGCGCGGCAAGATAGCCGGTCCAGGTCGCCGTGTTCTCGCCCGTCAGCGCGCCGAATTGCGCGACGTTGTCGGTGAAGCCGTCGAAGTGCGGATCGACGACCGGGTCCGGACGGTACGCCGTCACCACCCGCCCCTTCCAGCCGGACGCGCGGATCTTCTGGTGATGGAGCAGCGGGTCGAGCGGCGATTCGGTCGTCGCCAGCACTTCGATGTTGAAGCGCTCGAACAGCGCACGCGGCCGGTACGCCGGCGTGGCCAGGCACTCGTTGATGCGGTCGTAGATCCGGTCAGCCGACTTCGGCGTCAGGCGCTCGTCGACGCCGAACACCGTGTTGAACGCGTGGTCGAGCCACGTGCGCGTGGGCGTGCCGCGGAACAGATGATAGTGGGCGGCGAAGCGATGCCAGATCTTGCGCGGATCCGCTTCCACCGGACCGCCGTCGCGGCGGGGGACGCCGAGGTCCTCGAGCGGAACCCCCTGGCTGTAGAGCATCCGGAACACGTAGTGGTCCGGCACGATGAAGAGCGCCGACGCGTCGGTGAACGGGGTGTCGTCGGCGAACCACTGCGGATCGGTATGGCCGTGCGGACTGACGATCGGCAGGTCCTTCACCGTCTCGTACAGCCGCCGCGCGAGCCCGCGCGTGACCGCATCGGCGGGAAACAGCCGGTCCGGATGCAGGTTCATCGGAATGCGCGGCGCGTCCGGCGACGCGGATGCGCCGCGGGTCTCACTGCGTGACGGCGTGCTGAGGGTGCTCATGTTCCGCGAGCCTCCGAGGTTGCGGCAAAGAATATCAGACGTCGAAAGGCGACTAGGTGCCGCCGACCGCCCGCGCCACCGTCCGCGCGGCGCCGTCGGCGTGGAGCGCCGCGAGCCATGCCGTCACGGGCACGGCGAAGCGCGGGTCGTGCGCGAGGTCGTCGCCGAAGATCGGCCGCAGCGCGAGCAGCGCGCGTGCGAGCGATGCCGGATTGCCCCCGTGCGCGGCGGCGATGTCCGCGTACGTGGCCGCGAGCGGATCGGAGACCTTGATGGGCCGCCCGGCCTCGTCCACACCTGCGACGTAGCGCATCCATCCGGCGACCGCCAGCGCCGTCAGGCGGATGGGCCGGCCCGCGGCGAGGTTCTCGCGCGCGGTGTCGAGCAGCCGTTGCGGGAGTTTCTGCGAGCCGTCCATCGCGATCTGCTGCGTGCGATGCGGCAGCGCCGGATTACCGAAGCGTTGCACGAGCGCCTCGCGATACGCCGGCAGGTCCACGCCGGGGAGCGTCTGCAGCGTGGGCGTCACCTCGTCCTGCATGAAGCGGCGCATGAACGCGACGAACTCCGGCTGCCCCGCCACCTGGTAGATGTATTCGTGTCCGGCGAGAAAGCCGAGGTACGCGAACGCCGAGTGGCTGGCATTCAGCAGCCGCAGCTTCATCGCCTCGAATGGCGCGACGTCGGCGACGAACTGCGCGCCGCCCGCCTCCCACGCCGGCCGCGGCGTGGCGAACGCGTCCTCGATCACCCATTGGCGGAACGGCTCGAACACCACCGGGGCGGCGTCGTGGAGGCCGAGCGCAGCGTCGTTGTCGCGGATGTCGGCGTCGGTGGTCGCGGGCACGATACGGTCGACCATCGTCGACGGAAACGCCGCGTTCGCGTCGATCCAGTCCGCGAGCGACGGGTCGGTCGCCGCGGCGAACGCCCGCACGATGCCGCAGACGACCTTGCCGTTGTGCGGCAGGTTGTCGCAGCACACCACGGTCAGCGGCCCGGCGTTCGCCGCTCGGCGTGCTGCGAAGGCGCGGGTGAGCAGGCCGACGACGCTGGCGGGCGCCGCGGGGGTGGCGAGATCGTGGACGATGTCGGGGTGCGAGAAGTCGAGCGCGCCGGTGGCCGGCGCGTGGCAGTAGCCCTTCTCCGTCACGGTGAGGGAGACGATCTTCGTCGCGGGGTCGGCCAGGCGGGCGTCGACTGCCGCGCGCGCGTCGCGGAGGAACAGCACGTCGCGGACGCTGCCGACGACGCGCCGGCGCACGCCCGCGGGGCTCTTCTCGACCGCCGTGTAGAGGCCGTCCTGCGGGACCAGCCGGTCGCGCACGTCGGCGCTGCGGAGGCTGACGCCGCAGATGCCCCAGTCGCCGCCGCCGGCGGCGATCGCATCGTCAGTGTAGATCGCCTGGTGCGCGCGATGGAACGCGCCGATGCCGAGATGGACGATGCCCACCGGCAGGCGCGCCGCGTCGTAGGCGGGCCGGGCCACGGCGGCCGGCAGCGCGGCGACCTCGCCCAGCCCCAATCGATGCATCGAGGAAGTCATGCTCATCCGCCCAGGTAACCAAACGATTTCGGCAGCCACAGCGAGAACGCCGGGACGTACGTGACGAGCATCAGCGCTGCGATCAGCGCGCCGTAGAACGGCCAGATCGTACGCATCACGTAGCCGATCGACACGCCGCCGATCGCGCAGCCGACGAACTGCGTCGTGCCCACCGGCGGCGTGTTGAGGCCGAGCGCGCAGTTGATCAGCATCACCATCCCGAACTGCACGGGGTCCATGCCGAACTTCATGCAGATCGGCAGGAAGATCGGCGTGCAGATGAGGATCGTCGCCGCCATGTCGAGGAACGTTCCCAGCACGAACAGGATCAGGTTGACGAGGAAGAAGATCACCCAAGGGTTCTCGGAGATCGTCGCCATCGCCTTGCCCGTCAGCTCGGCGACGCTGTACAGGCTGATCAGGTAGCCGAACGTCGCGGAAATGCCGATCAGCAGCAGGATGGTGCCCGTGGTCTTGACCGCCTTCGCGGCCGCCTTGAGGAAATTCTCCCACGACAGGCTGCGGTAGACGAGCGTCGTCATGAGCAGCGCGTAGATGACGGCGATCGACGCCGATTCCGTCGCGGTGAACACGCCCGACAGGATGCCGGTGATGATGATGACGACGACGAAGAGGCCCGGAATCGACGCCACGAACGACCAGAGCACCACGTCCCAGCCGGGGAACTTGCCGGCCGGATACCCGCGCTTGACCGCCACCGCGTACGCCGCCGCAAGATTGCAGAGCGTCAGGATCAGCGCGGGCACGACGCCCGCGAGGATCAGCGCGGCGATCGAGACCTTGCCGCCGGCCGCGAGCGAATAGATGATCATGTTGTGCGACGTGGGCATCAGCGCGCCGACCAGCGCGGCGTGCGTCGTCACGTTGACCGCGTAGTCGGCCGCGTAGCCCTCGCGCTTCATCATCGGGATCATGACGGCGCCCATCGCCGACACGTCCGCCACCGGCGATCCCGACACGCCGCCGAACAGCGTGCACGCCACCACGTTGGACATGCCGAGGCCGCCGCGGATGTGCCCGACGAGGCTCTTGGCGAACGTGACGATCCGGTCCGCGATGCCGCCGTAGAGCATGAGCTCGCCGGCGAAGATGAAGAACGGGATCGCGAGGAACGAGAACACCGTCATGCCCGACGTCATCCGCTGGAACACGACGGCGACCGGCAGGCCTTCGTACAGGATCGTGCACACGGCCGAGAGCCCGATCGCGAACGCGACCGGCACCCCGAGGACGAGGAACAGCAGGAACGAGAGGCAGAGGATCGTCAGTGCCATGCCGGCTCCACTTCGGTGCCGTGCAGCAGCGCGACGATGTGCTCGATCGAGAACAGCAGGATCAGCGCGCCCGCGATCGCCACGGGGACGTGGTTCAGGCCCTCGGGAATGCCGAGCGTCGGAATGTTGTAATCCATGACGGAGATGGCGAGCAGCGCGCCGTTGTACGCCATCAGCGCGCCGAAGACGCCCACCAGCACGTGGATGACGATCTCGAGCTTCAGGCGCAAGCGCTCGGGCACCAGCACGAGCAGCGACTCCATGCCGATGTGCCCCGCGTCGCGGACGCCGACCGCCGCGCCGAACATCGTCACCCAGATCACCAGGACGAGGGCGAGCGCCTCGGCCCACGTCGGCGTGTCGTTCATCACATAGCGACCGAACACCTGGAAGGACACGCAGGCGACGATCGCCATCAGGCCCGCCACCGCCACCATCAGCAGATACCGGGCGAGCGGCGCGCAAAAACGCGAGAGGAGCATGGCAGGGACCGGAGAAGGACGCGGGCAGGACGCGAGCGCCCCGGGACCGCCCGCGGTCCCGGGGAAGCGACGGCGGACGCTACTGCGTGGCCTGCACCTTCTGCACCATGTCCTTCAGCTTCGGATCGGTGATGAACTTGTCGTACACGGGCTTCATCGCGTCCGAGAACGATTTCTTGTCGACCTCGACGATCTGCGCGCCGCCGGCCTCGACCTTCTTGCGCGACTCCAGCTCCTTCTCATCCCACAGCTTGCGCATGTAGGGCACCGACTGCTTCGCCGCGTCGCGGATGATCTGCTGCTCGGCGGGCGTGAGCGCGTCGTACACCTTCTTCGACATCAGCAGCATTTCCGGCGCCATCGAGTGGTCCGTGATCGCGTAGTACTTGGCCACCTCGTAATGCCGCGCCGTGTCGTACGAAGGGTAGTTGTTCTCCGCGCCGTCCACCACGCCCGTCTTCAGCGCCGTGTACACCTCGGCGTACGGAATCGGCGTGGCGTTGGCGCCCATCGCCTGCAGCAGCGCCACCCAGAGGTCGGACTGCTGGACGCGGATCTTCATGCCCTTGACGTCGGCGAGCGACTTGATGGGCTTCTTGACGGTGTAGAGCGACCGCGACCCCGAGTCGTAGAACGCAAGGCCGACGAAGCCCTGCTTTTCGCACGCCTTAAGGATCTCGTCGCCGATCGGACCGTCCAGCACCTTGCGCATGTGCTCCTTCGACTTGAACAGGAACGGCATCGTCGGCACCATCGTCTCGGGGCAGATGTTGTTCATCGGCGCGACGTTGATGCGGACGAAATCGAGGGCGCCGATCTTGGTCTGCTCGATCGTGTCCTTCTCGCTGCCGAGCTGGCTCATCGTGTAGACCTTGATCGTGTCCTTGCCGCCGGTCTTCTGCTTGATGATGTCGCTCATGTACTTCACCGCCATCACGGTGGGGTAGTCCTCGGGATGGACGTCGGACGAGCGGAATTCCTTGGCCAGCGCGGGCGCCGACAGCGCGATCGCGATGGCAGTCGCGATGGCTCGAGTGTGCAACTTCATGGCAGTTTTCCTCCTGGGGTTGAATTGCGCCGCATCGGCACAGGCACTCATGCCGGCTGCGGATGCTCCTTGACGCGTGAAACGAGCTGGGTGGGGTTGACGAACCGGAGGGCGATCAGCAGCCACAGCAGCGTGACGCCCATGTAGACCATCGCCATCGCGTCCACCGACTGCGGCGCGCGCACGCCGGCGGCGAACACCGCGTAGTACAGCGCGACGACGAGCGTCTGCGAGTCGGGGCCCGCGGTGAGGAACGTGAGTTCGAAGAGCGCGATCGTGCGCACCAGCACCAGCAGCGAGGCCGCGAGGATGCCGGGGCCGAGCAGCGGCACGAGGATGTGCCAGAACATGCGCGACGTGCTGGCGCCGAACACGCGCGCCGCCGACTCCAGGTTCGGATCGATCTGCTCGATGAACGGCGTCATCACCAGGATGACGAACGGCGCCGCGGGGATCAGGTTGGCGAGGATCACGCCCCAGATCGTCCCGGCGAGGTGCACCTTGTAGAGGACGGTGGCGAGCGGAATGCCGTAGGTGATCGGCGGCACCATCAGCGGCAGCAGGAACAGCAGCATCAGGAGCCGCTTGCCCGGGAAGTTGCGCCGCGCCAGCGTGTACGCGGCGGGGACGCCGATCACGAGCGCGAGGAACACGACGGCCAGCACGACCTGGATGGTGACGACCAGGATCGAGTCGAGCTGGAACTCCTTCCACGCTGCCGTGTACCAGCTCGTCGTCCAGCCGTCGGGCAGCCAGGTGCCGAGCCAGCGGCGCGCGAACGAGCTCGCCGCCACCGCGGCGATCATCAGCGCGATGTTGATGACGAAGAGCGTCATCAGGCCGAGCAGCAGCGCCTTCCACGCGCGGTCGAACCACGTCGGTCCGGTGCCGTTCATCCCTTGCCTCCCGACACCGGGCCGCGATAGAACACGTTGCGAAGCCCCAGCACGGCCGCAACGATGAGGAGCTGCACGAAGCCCATGATCATCGCGATCGCGGAGGCGAGCGAATAGTCGTATTGCTCGAATGCGGCCTCGTACGCGGCAATCGAGATCACGCGCGTCGGCCCCGCCGGAGAGCCCAGCAGGACGGCGGACGGGAACACCGAGAACGCCTGCACGAATGCCAGGCAGAAGCACATCGCGAGGCCGGGGGCGAGCAGCGGCAGGTAGATGTGGCGAAACTGGGCCTTCGGTCCCGCTCCCAGCGTGGAGGCCGCGCGCGCCAGCACGGGGTCGATGCCCGTGATGTACGAGAGGATCAGGAGGAACGCGAACGGAAAGCCCGAGATCACGAGCGAGATCAGCACGCCCCAGTAGTTGTGCGTGAGGCGGATCGGGCCCTCGTACAGATGGAAGAACTGCAGGAACTGCGACAGCCAGCCTTTAGGGCCGAAGTAGATCAGCATGCCCTCGGCGATCAGCACGGTGCCGAGCGTGATGGGCACGACGAGGATCGTGGTGATCCAGCGCTGGTAGCGCGACTTCACGCGCATCTTGTAGGCGATCGGCAGCGCAAAGCCGACGTTGATCAGCGTTGCGGGCAGCGCGAGCTTCAGCGTGATCCAGATCGTCGGCCAGAGGTTGTCGGTGGTGAAGAAGTGGCGGTAGTTGCCGAGCCACCCGCCGTCCTTCGGATCGAACGACAGACCGAGGCCGTAAAGAAAAGGGTAGACGAACAGCAGCAGCATGAACGCCGCCGCCGGCACGACCAGCAGCAGCGTCCGGTCGAACTGCGGCCGTGGCGCGGTATTCGCGGTGGAATTCATGCGGGGACGCAGCGGTCAGTCGAGCGGGTAGACGAGCGCGCGGTCCACGGGAACGTGGACGCGCACGGCGTCGCCGAGCTTCGTCGTCACCGGCCCGCGGACGTGCAGCACCGTGCCGGACGCCGTCACCACGTCGAGCAGCGAGTCGCGGCCGTTGTACTCGACGTTGTCGACGGTGGCGCCGATCGTGTTGACGCCCCCGGGCCCCTCGCCCACCAGGATCTCCTCCGGCCGGATCGCGACGGCGGCGCGCTTGCCGTTCAGCGGCTGCTTGCGCACGCCGGTGAGCGTGACGTCCTGGCCGTGCAGCGTGACGCGCTCGCCGTCCGCCGCGCCCACGTCGAGCTCGAGCACGTTGCGGTAGCCCATGAAGCGCGCGACGTGGAGATTCGCCGGCTGTGCATACACGTTCATCGGGTCGGCGATCTGCTGGACCACGCCATCCTTCATCACCACGATGCGGTCGGCAAGCGACAGCGCCTCGTCCTGGTCGTGCGTGACGTAGATGGTGGCGCGGCCGAGCTCGCGGTGGATGCGGCGGATCTCGGCGCGCGTCTCGATCCGGAGCTTGGCGTCGAGGTTCGACAGGGGCTCGTCCATCAGGATCAGCGGCGGCTCGATGACGATCGCCCGCGCGATGGCCACGCGCTGCTGCTGGCCGCCGGAGAGCTGGCCCGGCAGCTTGTGCTCCTGGCCGTGGAGCTGCACGAGCTTCATCGCGTGGTCGACGCGCGGCGCGATCTTGTCGGCCGGAACGCCGCGCATCCGGAGGCCGAAGCCCACGTTCTTGGCCACCGTCATGTGCGGGAACAGCGCGTAGTTCTGGAACACCATGCCGAATCCCCGCTTTTCGGGCGGCAGCGTGTCGATGCGCTGGTCGTCGAGCCAGATGCTCCCGCCGGAGAGCTGCATCAGGCCGGCGATGCAGTTCAGCGCCGTCGACTTGCCGCAGCCCGAAGGCCCGAGGAGCGCGATGAACTCGCCGCGGCGGATCGTGATCGTGAGCTCGTTGAGCGCGGCGAACGCCTGCCCGCCGGCGCCGGCAAAGCGGCGCGTGACGCGATCGAGCTTCAGCTCGGCGAAATCGTGCTTCATTTGGTCTTCTGCGCTCCTACTTCGGCGTCCCAGCGGCGGAACGCCTCGACCACGGCCTTGGCCTCAAGCGTGGGCACGTGCGGATATTGCGCGAGCCACGCGTCGTATTCAGGCCGACCGAACTCCTTGATCGCGTCCTGGCTCTCCTTCGGCGCCATCGACAGCGTGACGTTCTTCACCGCGGGGCCCGGATAGAAGTAGCCCTTGTCGTACGTCAGCGCCTGCTGCTCGGGCTTCAGCATGAACGCCATCAGGTCGAGCACGACCGCGAGCTTCTCCGGCGGCAAACCCTTTGGGATGGCCATGTAATGCGCGTCGTTGACCCACGTCATGTTGTCGAACGGCGTGACCTTGAAGTCCTTCGGCACGATGCCGAGGATGCGCGGGTTCAGGTCCCAGCCGGTCATCGTCACCGTCATGTCGCGCGAGCCTTCGCCCAGCTCCTTCATCATCGCGCCGGTGCCGGACGGGTAATACTCGATGCAGGTGTTGAGCTCCTTCAGGTACGCCCACGTCTTGTCCCAACCCTTGGCGGGATCGCGCGGATCCTTGTCGCCCAGCAGGTAGGGCAGGCCCATCAGGAACGTGAAGCCGGGGCCGGAATTCGCGGGTCGCGCATACGCGAAGCGATTGGGATTGGCCTTGCACCACGCGAGGAGCTCCGCGGGCGTCTTCGGCGCCTTCGCGACCTTCGCGGGGTTGTATTCGAGCAGCGGACCGGCGGGCATGAACGTGACGACGAGTGCGTCGCCTTGCGCGAGGTCCTGCATCTTGCGTGCCGCGGGCAGATAGTTGTCGAGCACGCCGGGGAACTTCGCCGCGTGGTCTGGCAACACCTTGACCCACAACCCCTGCTCGATGCCGTTCGACAGCGCGACCACGCCCGTCAGCACGAGGTCGATGTCGGTGCGGCCCGCCGCCTGCATCGCCTTCAGCTTGGCCGGCAATTCCGGCGCCGGCGCCTTCGTGAACGTCACCTTGCCGACGAGGCCGGGATTCTTCGCCTGGTAGGCCTCGATGCCCGACTGCGTGAGCGCGAGATCGCCGGCGACGTCGACCACGTTGATCGTCACCGGCGACTTCGGCATGGCGGGCGCCTGGGCGAGCGCACCGCCCGCCGAAACGGCGCCGCATAGAGCGAGCACCGGCAACGACGCACGAAAAACGCCACCAACTCCACAGAATCTCTTCATGAACCCGCCTGGTAAGAAAACCCGTCGCGAAAGCGACCTCCGCCACAAATCGCGCAATGGTCGCAGCACGTCGCGTCGGCCATCGGCGTGCAAGCCGACGGTCGAGCGCGACGAGTCATCGCGGCGCGACTACCAAGCTCGCGCCGTAATACCATCATTTCGTCTTCTGCGCGCCGACTTGCTGGTCCCAGATCTTGAACGCCTCCACCTGCGCCTTCGGCGGCAGCGACTGCGTGTGGGGGAATTCCTTCAGCCAGCCTTCGTACTCGGCACGGCCGTATTCCTTGATCGCGTCCTGGCTTTCCTTCGGCGCCATCGAAAGCGACACGTTCTTCACGGCGGGGCCCGGGTAGAAATAGCCCTTGTCGTATGTGTACGCCTGCGCTTCCGGCGTCAGCAGGAACGCCATCAGGTCGAGGACGACGGCGACCTTCTCCGGCGGCACGCCGTTCGGGATCACCATGTAATGCGCGTCGTTGACCCAGGTCATGCCCTTGAACGGCTGCACCTTGAAGTTCTTCGGGACGATGCCGAGGACGCGGGGATTGAGGTCCCAGCCCGTCATCGTGACCGTCATGTCGCGCGAGCCTTCACCCAGCTCCTTGAAGACCGGTCCCGTGCCCGTGGGGTAATACTCGATGCACGAGTTGAGCTCCTTCAGATACGCCCACGTCTTCTCCCAGCCGTTGACGGGATCCTTCGGATCCTTGTCGCCGAGGATGTACGGCAGGCCCATCATGAAGGTGCGGCCGGGGCCCGAGTTGGCGGGCCGCGCGTAGATCAGGCGATTCGGGTTGGCCTTGCACCACGCGAGCAGCTCCGCGGGCGTGGTCGGCACCTGCTTCACCTTGTCCGGGTTGTACTCCATCAGCGGACCCGCCGGCATGAACGTCACCGCCACGCCATAGTCGCCGGCGAGCTCCTGCATCTTGGCCGCCGCCGGCTGGTAGTTGCCGGCGAGGTTCGGGAACTTGGCGCTGTAGGTCGGCATCACCTTCATCAGCACGCCCTGCTCGATGCCGGCGGCGAGGAAGTCCGTGCCGGTCAGCACGAGGTCGATGTCGCTGCGGCCCGCGCCCTGCATGGCCTTCAGCTTTCCCGGCAGCTCCGGCGACGGCGCCTTGGTGAAGTTGATCTTGCCGACGAGCTCGGGATGCTTCTTCTGATACAGCTCGATCGCATCCTGCGTGAGCGCGAGGTTGCCGGCGACGTCGACGACGTTGATCGTCACGGGGCTCTTGGGCATGGCGGGAACCTGCGCGCCCGCCGGCAGCGCGAACAGCGCGAGGAGCGCGGCGCCGACGGCGATGCGCAGCGTTTGCCGGCGTTGGCCGGCGGACTCGGTACGGGGCTTCATCGTTGCTCTCCTTCAGGGGTGATGGCAGAACGGAACGAAATCACTGGAATACTTGCGCGCTGCGGGGCCGTGCGGCCCTTCGCGCTCATGCTCGCCCCTTCGCCGTCCGCGCGCGCGATACCGGTTTGCGCGGCGGGATGGCGATGGCGGAGCGCTGCGTCGATTCGTCGACGCCGCGCTGGAATTCGCGCGCGACGCGCGCAATGTGCTTGTGCATGGCCGCCCGCGCGCCGTCGGCGTCGCGTGCCGCGATCGCGCGGGCGATGGCGCCATGATCGTGGATGGTCTGGACGGCGAGATCGTTGGTGTGGAAGTGCTGCTGCAGACGCCCCCACAGCTCGGCCCGCTGGTTCCACAGTCCGTCCACGACGAGCTCGAGCGAGCTGTTGCCCGTGGCCTTGGCGATGCGCAGATGGAACTCGCGGTCGGCAGCCTCGCGCGCGCCGAAATCGTCGAGCTGCGCCTCCATGCGCGCCACGCACTGGCGGAGCGCCTCGAAATCCTCGGGCTTGCCCTGCCGCGCCGCCAGCGCGGCGATCTCGCCTTCGACCAGCCGGCGCGCGTCGAGGAGCTCGAAAGGTCCGGGCCCGCCGTCCGCGCTGCTCCGGGCGCCCGCGCTCTCGGGACCCGTGACGAAGATGCCGGTGCCTACGCGCACTTCGACGAGGCCGCTCATCTCCAGCGAAATGATCGCCTCGCGCACGGACGTGCGGGAGACGCCGAGCGACACCGCGAGCTCGCGTTCCGCCGGCAGCCGCGCGCCGGCGGGGAACTCGCCGCTGGCGATGAGCTGCGCGATCTGGTCGGCGATCTGCCGGTAAAGACGCTTGGGCTCGACGGCCGTCAGCGGCACAGGGAACTCCTCCAGCGCCGTGGTCCGGCGCATGCTTGCTTCGAGTTGCAATGGCGGCTTCGCGACCGTGGCGCGCGTCCCGCTCTTCACAGCATCTTAGCCCCCGCCTATACTGTGGTCAAGTGGTTAGACCACCAGACCAAGTGAGGCCTGCCGGCGCTCAAAGCGCGTCCGGCCGCGCCCGCAACCCATACTCCAGGCCGCGCGCCTGTCTCAGGAGGCCATCTTGAAGATCACCGCCGCCCGCGTCGTCGTGACGTGCCCCGGACGCAATTTCGTCACGCTGAAGATCGAGACCGCCGAGGGCCTGTACGGCATCGGCGACGCCACGCTGAACGGCCGCGAGCTCGCTGTGGCGTCCTACCTCGCTGACCACGTGGTTCCCACGCTGATCGGCCGCGATGCTGCGCGCATCGAGGACACCTGGCAATACCTCTATCGCGGCGCGTACTGGCGCCGCGGCCCGGTGACGATGAGCGCGATCGCCGCCGTCGACACCGCGCTCTGGGACATCAAGGCCAAGGCGGCGGGGATGCCGCTCTATCAGCTGCTGGGCGGCGCCAGCCGCGACGGCGTGATGGTCTACGGCCACGCCAACGGCAACGACATCGCCGAGACGATCGACGAGGTCGCGCGCTACGTCGACCTGGGCTACAAGGCGATCCGGGCGCAGTGCGGGATCCCGGGCCTCGCGTCGACGTACGGCGTGGCGAAGGAGAAGATGTACTACGAGCCCGCCGACGCCGCGATCCCGACCGAGAACGTGTGGTCGACCCCCCGCTACCTCGACCATGTGCCCAAGCTGTTCGACGCCGTGCGCAGTCGCTTCGGCTTCGACCATCACCTGCTGCACGACGTCCACCACCGGCTCACGCCCATCGAGGCGGGACGCCTCGGCCGCTCGCTCGAGCCGTACCGGCTGTTCTGGATGGAAGACCCGACGCCCGCCGAGAACCAGGCGGCGTTCCGGCTGATCCGCCAGAACACCGTGACCCCGATCGCCGTGGGGGAGATCTTCAACACCGTGTTCGACTGCCAGGCGCTCATCAGCGAGCAGCTGATCGACTACATCCGCACGACGGTCGTGCACGCCGGCGGCATCACGCACCTGCGGCGCATCGCGCACCTCGCGGAGCTCTACCAGGTGCGCACGGGCTCGCACGGCGCGACCGATCTTTCGCCGGTCTGCATGGGCGCGGCGCTGCACTTCGACCTGTGGGTGCACAACTTCGGCATCCAGGAGTACATGCGGCACACGCCGGAGACGGACGCCGTCTTTCCGCACGCCTACACGTTCGCCGACGGCTATCTGCACCCCGGCGAGGCGCCGGGACACGGCGTCGATCTCGACGAGAAGCTCGCGGCGCGCTACCCGTACAAGCCGAGCACGCTGCCGGTCAACCGCCTGGAGGACGGCACGATGTGGAACTGGTGAGCGCGCCTTCCGTGCGCGCGGCGCCGGTCAGCGCCGGCGCGTCTGCGCGAGCAGCAGGAAGAAGCACCCCGCCGCGAGCGCGGCGGTGCCCGCGGTCAGCAGCGTGCTGGTCTGGAACCCGGCGACGAAGTACGCGCCGGTGAGGCGCACCAGCACGCCGATCGCGCAGGCCACGAGTCCGATCGCCCCGGCGATGCGGCCCAGCCACAACCACAGATCGTCCATCGCTCCTCCCGTCACTGCGCCCTGAAATGGCCGGACTTGCCGCCTGATTTTTCCAGCAGGCGGACGTTCTCGATGCGCATCGCGCGATCGACGGCCTTGCACATGTCGTAGATCGTCAGCAGTCCCACCGCGGCGGCCGTGAGCGCCTCCATCTCGACGCCGGTGCGGGCCACCGTCTCCGCCACGACGTCGATCGTCACGGCGCTCGCGGCGTCGTCGTAGCCGAACGTGACGGCGACGCGGGTGAGCGGCAGCGGATGCGCGAGCGGAATGAGGTCGGACGTGCGCTTGGCGGCGCCGATCGCGGCGATGCGCGCGACGCCCAGCACGTCGCCCTTGTCGGCCGTGCCCGCCCGGATGCGCGCGAGCGCCGCGGGCCGCATGACGATGCGGCCGCCGGCGCGGGCCACCCGGCGCGTGACGTCCTTCGCACCGACGTCGACCATGTGCGCCTGCCCGGCGGCGTCGAAGTGCGTAAAATGAGCGTCCGCGGCGCCTCCGGCAGGCGGCGTCCGCGCTGCGCGGGGCTGCCGCGGCCTGGTCCGCGATCCGTCCTTGGTCCTGCTGGCGCCTGCCATGGGAAACGTCCCGCGATTGAACTCGATCGAGCGGCCGGAATCTTAGCACCATCGTCGAGCGTCTCCTGACGGCGCTTCGCCCCTTGTCCGCCTCCCGCCGACCCTCCGCCCCCCGCCGCGCCGTCGCCGCCTGCGTGGCATTCGCGCTTGCCTGCGCGCCGCTCGCGCGTTCCGCCGCCGGCGATCTGCCGGCGCTGCCCGAGCTGGGCGATGCGTCGCAGGCCGACCTCTCGCCGGCGCAGGAGAAAAAGCTCGGCGACACGATCATCCGGCAGGTGCGCGCGAGCGGCGCGTACATGAACGACCCGGAGGTCAACGACTACCTGAACGAGCTCGGGCAGCGTCTCGTGAGCGCGTCGAAGGACGCGAAGCAGGATTTCGAATTCTTCGCCGTCCCCGATTCGCAGATCAACGCGTTCGCGCTGCCGGGCGGCTACATCGGCGTGCACACGGGCCTCATCCTGCTGACCCAATCCGAATCCGAGCTCGCGAGCGTGCTCGCGCACGAGATCTCGCACGTCACGCAGCACCACATCGCGCGCATGATCGCCGGCCAGCGCGACTCGCTGCTGATGTCGCTCGCCGGACTGGCGCTCGCGATTCTCGCCTCGCGGGGCAGCAGCAACACGTCGAGCGAGACGGCACCCGCCGCCATCGCGGCTACGCAGGCGCTCGCCGTCCAGTACCAGCTCAACTTCACCCGCGAGAACGAGTACGAAGCCGACCGGATCGGCTTCCAGCGCCTCGACGCGGCGGGCTTCGACGACAACGCGATGGCCGTCTTCATGGAACGGCTGCAGCGCTCGACGCGCTTCCAGGACAGCGGCGGATCGTCCTATCTGCGTACGCACCCGGTCACTTACGACCGCATTGCCGAGGCGCAGTCGCGCGCCTACGGCCGGCCTTACCGGCAGGTGGTGGATTCCCTCGACTTCCACATGGTCCGCGCGCTGCTGCGAAGCTACGAAGGCGAGCCGAAGGACGCCGTGCTCGTGTTCGACAACGCGATCGCCGAGCGCAAATACAACAACGAGATCGCCGTGCACTATGGGCTCGTGGCGGCGCTGCTGCGCGCGAAGAACTATGGCCGCGCGAAGTCCGAGCTCGTGATTCTCGAGAAGATGGCCCCGCCGCATCCGATGATCGACGCGATGGCCGGGCATGTGCTGCAGGAAAGCGGCGACGTCAAGGCGGCCATCCGGCGCTTCGAGACCGCGCTCGCGAAATATCCGAACAAGATGCAGCTCGTCTACGACTATCCGGAAGCGCTGTCGCTGGATGGCCGCAACGCCGACGCCGCCGCGTTCTGCGAGCGGCAGCTCGCGCGCTTTCCCAACGACGGCCCGTTGCACCTCACGGCTGCGCGCGCGTACGCCGCGCTCGGAAAGACGATGATGCAGCACAAGCACCAGGGCGAGTACTACGCCTGGCAGGGCAACCTCAAGGGCGCGATCGACCAGTTCGAGATCGCGTCCAAGGCAAGCGACAGCGATTTCTACCAGCTCTCCGTCATCGACGCGCGCCTGCGCACTTTGCGCAAGGAAGTGATCGACCAGCAGAAATCCGGCTTCGGCCGGACGGGCTGAACGCCTCGTCGGTGCATGGCCGACAGGCGGTCGCGCGCACGTCCGATGGCGTCGCGACCGCGCAAAACCGATGATGAGCGTCTCGCCGCGAGATGCGTTTCCGGTCCCGGCGGGATTGCTCAACTCGACAGGAGTTCATCATGCACGCCAAGCCCATGTTGCTTGCCTCGATGGTCTGTGCCGCGCTGCTCGGAGCGGGCTGCGGCGACCGCGCGTCCAACGACACCGTTGCCCGCAATACCGATCGCGTGACACCCCCTGCGTCCACCTCACCGTCCACGCCGATGGCGCCGTCCACGACCGCCAGCCCCGCGACGCCGCCGGCGTCGACCGCGGGCGCGCGCGCAGCCGAAGCGATCGACGACACCGCGCTCACCGCGAAGGTGAAGACCGCGCTTGTCGCCGAGCCGGGCCTGAAGTCGACGTCCATCGACGTCTCGACCAAGGACGCCGTGGTGACGCTCTCGGGCAACGTCGCAACGAGCACCGACCGCGCCAAGGCGCGGCAGGTCGCCGAGAACGTCGCCGGTGTGAAGAACGTCGTCGACAACATGAACGCCAAGTCCTAGATGGCGTGACGTCCCGGCCGCGCGGCGCGCGGCGGGACTGTCTGCACTGGCAGGTGCGGGACCTCGTCCCGACTCGGCACGATTCGAAGCGTGGCGCACCCTCGCGTCACTGGCGAATCGTGTGCGGCTGCCACCGCACGGTCCAGGAGACCGCCATGAAAGTCCTCGTCGTCGACGACCACCCGCTGATCCTGCAGGCGCTCGAGCGCTGGCTCCCGCAAGTGGAGCCGGCGCTCGGCGTGCTCCGCGCGGCGAACCGCGATCAGACGCTCACCGTTCTCGCGCGCCATCCGGACTGCGCGCTGGTGCTCCTGGACCTCACGCTGCCCGGCGCTCGCGGCCTCGAGCTGCTGGCGGAGCTGCGCCACGACCACCCGCAGCTGCCGGTGATCGTGCTGTCCGCGACGCACGACCGCGCCACGGTCGGCGCCGCGCTCGCGGCCGGCGCGCGGGGCTATGTCTCGAAGACCGCGACGCCCGATGCGCTCCTCGACGCGGTGCGCACCGTCCTCGCGGGCGGCCGCGACGTCACCGCGGACGTCGGCGGCGCCCTGGCGAGCGTCCCCGGCGTGCCCGCGCAGGCGCTTGGCCTGACGCAGCGGCAGGCCGAAGTGCTGCAGCTCCTCGTGCAGGGCAAGCCCAACAAGCTCATCTGCCGCGACCTGCGGCTGTCCGAAGGCACGGTCAAGGTCCACGTCAGCGCGATCCTCCGCGCGCTCAACGTCCACACGCGATCGCAGGCGATCGTGGAGCTGGCGCGCCGAGGCGTGACCGTCGACGCATCCCCCGCACGGCGGTGACGCCGTGTCCCCGCGCGCCGCCGTCTCGGCGGACCTGCTCGCGCGTGCGCGCGCCGACCAGGTCGCCACGCTGTACGACAGAGCCCACTTCACGACGCTGTCGATGGGGCTCGGCGCCGCCATCCTATGCACGGTGATGTGGTCGCACGTCGCGCTGCCGCTGATGCTCGCGTGGGTGGCGCTGATCGGCGTCAACCAGGCGTGGCGCACGGCGCTGGCACGCGCGTGGGCACGCGACCGCCCCGGCGTGGCTGCGGCGCCGCGGTGGGGGCGCTACTGGGCGGCCGGCTCGATGCTGGCGGGCGCGCTGTGGGGCGTCGCCGGCTGGGTCGGCTATCCGGCGTCGTCGGCGCAGGAGGCGCTGCTGATCGTCTGCCTCTTCGGCGTTGTGCTCGGCGGCCTCAATCTCACGGCCGTCTACCGGCCGTCGTTCTACGCGTTCGTCCTGCCCGCGCTCGTGCCGCTGATCGTGCGCGTGGCCCTGCGCGCCGACCAGGTGCACGTGTTCACGGCGGTGGTGATGACGGTGGTGCTGCTGTTCGTACTGGCGTTCGGCCATCACGTCAACGACGTGATCACGCAGGCGCTCACGATGCGCTACGACAATGTCGACCTCATCGGCGAGCTGCGGGAGCGCACGCGCGCCGCGCAGGAAGCGCGCGCCGCCGCCGAGGCCGCGAACCGCGCGAAGAGCCAGCTCCTGGCCGCCGCGAGCCACGACCTGCGGCAGCCTCTGCACGCGCTCGGGCTCTACGTCGCCGCGCTGGCGGCGCAGACGCGCGACTCCGCGTCGCGCGATCTCGTCGGCAGCGTGCAGGCCGCCGCGGAAACGCTGGACGTGCAGTTCGAGCAGCTGCTCGATCTTTCCCGGCTCGAGGCCGGCGCGCTCGAGCCCGCGAGCGCGGTTACGGCCCTCGCGCCGCTGCTGTCGCGGCTGGCCGCCGAGTTCGCGCCGCAGGCTGCCGCCCGCGGACTGTCGTTCGCCATCGTGCCCACGCGCGTCGCCATCCGCACCGATCCGCAGCTCTTCGCCCGCATCGCGCGCAACCTGGTGGCGAACGCGGTCCGCTACACGCGAAGCGGCGGGATCGTCGTCGGGGTCCGCCGCTGCGGCGCCACGGTGCGGTTCGACGTGGTCGATACCGGCGTGGGCATCGCGCAGGCGCATCGCGCCCGGATCTTCGACGAGTTCTACCAGGTGGCGGACGACGGCACCGCGGCGCGCGTCGCGGGCAGCATGGGACTCGGCCTCGCGATCGTCCGGCGGCTCGCTAAGCTCCTAGGCCACGACGTCGCGGTCGCATCCTGCGAAGGCCGCGGCTCGCGCTTCTCGATCACTGCGCCGCGCGCCGAATCGGCCGTCGTGCGGCCGCTGCGGGTGCGGACCACCCACGCACCCGCGGCGCGCACGACGTCGGCGGTGCTCGCGGGCGCGCTGGTGGCGGTGATCGACGACGACCCGGCGGCGGTCGCGGCCATGCGCGCGCTGTTTGGGTCGTGGGGCGCCACCGTCGCGGGCGGCGGCGACGTCGCCGCGCTGCTCGCCGCGTGCGGCGAGGTCGGCCACTACCCGGATCTCGTCGTCGCGGACCTTCATCTCGCCCACGGCGCCAGCGGCGTCGCCGCGGTGATGCGGCTGCGGGAGGAATTCGGGATCGCGATCCCCGCGCTGATAGTGTCGGGGGACACCGGGGCGGCGGCGGTGCGCCGGGTACGGGAAGCCGGCCTGGCGCTGTTGCCCAAGCCCGTCCTGGCGCCGTCGCTGGCCGCGGCGGCATCGGCCCTCGTGGCGCCGGCCAGCCTGCCGCTTTCGGCCTGAACGGAGGCCTTCGGTTCGATCCGGTGCGCGTCGGCGCAACGGCGCCGGCGCCTGGAAGGGGTGGTCCCGCGCGTGGCCGCGGGGGGGGTTGCGGCGCCGGAAATTCCAGCCGCGGGACCATGGAGGGTGGATCAGGGATCCGCGCCTCGATTATTCCTCCATGCCTGAGTCTTTTCAACCACTATCGTATTTCTTGCGACGAACGGATACAAATAATACGTTTCATGCCTTTGGCATTGCTTTTGCAACGGAGCAAGCCGTTGTAATAGCAGCGTTTGAATGGGCGCATTGTGCGGTTTACCCATGTGGACGACAGGATTCCGACGAGCGTTGGCGCGCATCTTGATGCTTCCGGCATGCGGCAGGAAAAAAAACGGGCGCGGCCAGGGATGCCGCGCCCGTCACCTGCAACCGCCTCCGGACCAGGGTAAGAACTGCCGGAGGCGGTCTGTTACGCCGGGGGAGCGGCGCGCCGCGACTTCATCTTGTCGCGGAAGCTTTCCATCCTGGCGAGCCGCTGCGACAGCGCCTGCTTCACGACGGCCTTCTGGTCGGGCGTGAACGTGGCGTAGAGCGCGAGCCACGACGCGCGCACCTGCTTGTGTAGCGCCGCATTGGACGCCTGCACGTCGTCGGCCACCGCGGCGACCGCCGCGAGGTCGGGCTCGGGCTTCGCGAGCTCGGCGGTCATCGCCGTCTTCACCTTGCCGTAGTTCGCGCGGCCGGTGTCCATCGCCGCCTTGCCCTGCGCCACGACGTTGTCCCACATCGTTTGCTGCGACGTGTTGAGATTGAGCTGGCTCTTGAGCTCGGCGATGGCATGGACGAAATCGCCGCCCGCGCCCGGACCGCCATGATGCATCGGGTGCTGCGCGAGCGCGGCGCCCGAGACCGACACGACGGCAGCGGCGCCGACGGCGGCAAGCGTGGTCATCAATCGATTGCGCATCTGTTGCCTTTCCTGAGGGTTGTACGTCTCACCGCCCGCCGGTCGCGTGGTATGCGGTTGCGATGGCGGCGGACTCGTGAAGTCAGAGTGGCATTGTCGGCGGGCGTTCGGCGCTGCGGGGGCGTCATTGCAACCGGAGGTTGCCGCATTGCCGTGGCGTTACAATCGGTTACACCGGGCCGGCGCTCCATTCGCATCCGCGCCGCTCTAAGCTTTCACCATGCCCATACGCGCCTCCGCCCCCAAGATTCTCGTCGTCGACGACGACGTCCGCCTGCGCGACCTGCTGACACGCTATCTGTCAGAGCAAGGCTTCCAGGTTTCGGCGCTGGCCGATACCAGCCAGCTCGACAAGAAGCTGCAGCGCGATCCGCCGCATCTCATCGTGCTCGACCTCATGCTGCCGGGCGAGGATGGCCTCGCCGTGTGCCGGCGTCTCCGCGGTGCGGGCGAGATGGTGCCGATCATCATGCTGACGGCGAAGGGCGAGGACGTGGATCGCATCGTCGGTCTCGAAATGGGCGCCGACGATTACCTCGGCAAGCCGTTCAATCCGCGCGAGCTGGTCGCGCGCATCCACGCGGTGCTGCGCCGTCACGGCGAACGCGCCGCGCCCGGCGCGCCCACCACCGAAGGTCGCATCGCGTTCGGCCGCCACGTGCTGGACCTGGCGGCGCGCACGCTCGACCGCGACGGTCAGACCACGGCGCTCACCACCGGCGAGTTCTCGCTGATCAAGGTGCTGGTCCAGCATCCACGGCAGCCGCTGGCGCGGGAAAAGCTGATGCTGCTCGCACGCGGACGCGATCACGAGGTCTTCGACCGCGCGATCGACGTGCAGGTTTCGCGCCTGCGCAAGCTGGTCGAGCCGGACCCCGCCAACCCCCGCTACATACAGACCGTCTGGGGCTTCGGCTACGTGTACGTCCCCGACGACGACGCGCCGCCCCAGGGCGCCGCCCACGCCGCCGCGGACGCCGACGCCTCCGGCACGCCGTGACGCTGTGGCCGCGCTCGCTGTTCGGGCGCCTGGTTCTCCTCCTCGTCGTCGTCGTGGCCGTGGCGGCGGTCGCCACCGCGGTCCTTTTCAACCGTGACCGCGCCGCGCTGATCGCACGCCAGTTCGGCGAGACGAAGATCGTCCAGCTGAAGGCGCTGCGCGCGTCGCTCGAAAGCGCCGACGGCCCGCAGCGGCGCGAAACGCTCGCGCGCCTCGGCCGCGAATACGGCGTGCGCATCGTGCCGGAAGACGAGCGCCCGATCGTGGGCGTGTCGCCGCAGGGCGCGACGATGCAGCAGCTCGAGAAAAGGCTGCAGGAGGCGCTCGGAGTCGAAACGACGATCCGCATCGCGCCGCGCTCGCAGCAGCTCTACGTGCGCGTGCGCGCCGGCGACGAAGGCTACTGGATCGGCTTTCCGTTGCCGCCCCGTCCGCCGGACGACGAGATCCCCTGGCGCGCGGTCGCGTGGGCGCTGATCGTCATCGCGGGCCTGCTCCTCGCCGCGTTCGCGTTCGCCCGCTATCTCGCGCGCCCGCTCCGCGAGCTCGAGACGGCCGTTCACCGCGTGGGCCGCGGCGAAACGCCGGCGCAGCTGCCGGAGACCGGCCCGTCCGAGATCGCCTCGGTCAACCGCGGCTTCAACGCGATGATCGGCAACCTGCGCCAGATCGAGCGCGATCGCGCCGTCCTGCTGGCCGGCGTTTCCCACGATCTGCGAACGCCGCTGGCGCGGCTGCGGCTCGGCATCGAGATGAGCGCGCGCGACGAGGCTGCGCGCGCCGGCATGGTCGCCGACATCGAGGAGATGGACCGGATCATCGGCCAGTTCCTGGACTTCGCGCGCGACGACAGCGCGCTCGCGCCGGAGGCCCGCGACCTCAACGGCGTGGTCGCCGCCTGCGTCGACCGCTACCGCAAGACCGGGCGGGCCGTGGAATTCCACCACGGCGACGTGCCTCCGCTGCCGTTGCGGGACACCGCGATCTCGCGGCTCACGTCCAACCTGATCGACAACGCGCTCGCCTACGGCGCCCCGCCGGTGGAGGTGTCGACGTCGAGGAACGGCGACCGGGTGGTGCTGGACGTCGCCGATCGCGGCATGGGGATTCCCGAGAGCCAGGTGGAGCGGCTGAAGCAGCCTTTCACCCGCGCGTCGGCGTCGCGCGCGCGGACCGACGGCGCGGCGGGCGCGGGGCTCGGCCTCGCGATCGTCGATCGCATCGCCCGGCTGCATGGCGGCACGTTCGACCTGTTGCCGCGCGACGGCGGCGGCACGATCGCGCGCGTCACGCTGCCCATGGGCGCGTGAACCGCGGCGGCGGCGATCGAAGCCTGAACCACCGCACCGCTACTGCTGCGACCCCGACTCGGGTGACAATACCAACAGGAGCACCGTGGCCAGCGCCGCGATGCCTTCCCCGCGACCGGCGAAGCCGAGATGCTCGGTGGTGGTCGCCTTCACCGAGATCTGCGAGATGTCGCAACCGAGGTCGGCGGCGATGTTGGCGCGCATGGCGGGAATGTGCGGCGCGAGCTTCGGCGCCTGCGCGATCACGGTGGCGTCGACGTTGCCCACCGCATAGCCGCGGGCAGTGATCTGCGCCATCACGTTCGCCAACAGGCGGCGGCTGTTGGCGCCCTTCCACCGCGGGTCGGTATCGGGGAAATGCGCGCCGAGATCGCCGAGGGCGAGCGCGCCGAGCAGCGCGTCGGTGATCGCGTGCAGCAGCACGTCCGCGTCCGAGTGCCCGAGGAGCCCGCGGTCGTGCGGGATCGTGACGCCGCCCAGCACCAGCGGCCGTCCGGCCACCAGCGCGTGCACGTCGAAGCCGTTGCCGATTCGCATGAGGTCAGCGCTCCGCTTCCAGGATGGCGGTGGCGAGCGCCAGGTCTTCGGCGTACGTCACCTTGAGATTGGCAGGGCTGCCGCGAACGAGCCGCGGCCGGCCGCAGGCGCCGGTGGCGGCGAGCGCCTCGACCGCCTGCGCCTCGTCGGTCGCGGCGGCCGCGTCCGGGAGCGCGAGCGCCGCGCGAAGAACGCCGAAGCGGAACATCTGCGGCGTCTGGGCCTGCCACAGTCCCGCGCGGTCCACCGTCGCGGCGACGTGCGGCGCGGCGTCGGCGGCGGCGTCGCCGGCGCTGCGCTTCAGCGTGTCGGCGACGGGAACGGCGAGGAGCCCGCCCACGGGGTCGCCCGCCAACGTCTCGACGAGGCGCGTGAGCGCGGCGCGCGGCACGCACGGGCGCGCGGCGTCGTGCACGACGATCCAGTCGTCGGGACCGCAGCGCGGAGCGAGATGGGCGAGCGCGCGGGCGACGGTCGCGGCGCGCGTCGCGCCACCGCAATGGACGGCCTGCACGCCGGCCCGGGGGCCGACGATCCGCGCGTAGTCGGCGTCCGACGGCGCCAGCGCGACGACGGTGATGTCCGCTTCGAGCGCCGCAAGCCGCTCGAGCGTGCGCACGATCAGCGGCACGCCGCCGACCGGCGCGTATTGCTTCGGCAACGCGCCGCCGAAGCGCGCGCCGCCGCCGGCCGCGGGCACGATGACGTGGAGGGACGTCACCGAGGCCCGCTCAATGGGTGCTCGAGCCGATGTGCTTGTCGAGGAATTTCTCCATCTGCTCGTAGAACGCGAACTGGTTCTCCTCGTTGTGGAAGCCGTGCCCTTCGTTGTCCTTGACGATGTACGGCACCTCGACGCCGCGGGCCTTCAGCGCCGCGACCATCTGGTCCGATTCGTCCTTGTTGACGCGCGGATCGCGCGCACCCTGCGCGATCAGCAGCGGCGCGCGGATCTTGTCGGCGTTGAGCGCGGGCGAGGCGCGGGTGAGCAGCGCCTTGTCCTTCTCAGGGTGGCCCACCATCTCGTGCATCATCTCGAGATAAGGCTTCCAGTACGGCGGGATCGTGTTGAGGAACGTGAAGAGGTTCGACACGCCGACGTAATCAACGCCGCAGGCATAGAGGTCCGGCGTGTACGCGAGCGCGGCCAGCGTGGCGTAGCCGCCGTAGCTCGCGCCGTAGATGCAGACGCGCTTGGGATCGGCGATGCCCTCCTTCACCAGCCACTGCACGCCGTCGCTGATGTCGTCCTGCATCTTGCCGCCCCACTCCTTGAACGACGCCTCCCAGAACTTGCGGCCGTAGCCGGTCGAGCCGCGGAAGTTCATCTGCAGCACCGCGTAGCCGCGGCTCGCGAGGAACTGCACTTCGGGATTGAAGCCCCATGAGTCGCGGTACCACGGGCCGCCGTGCGGGTTCACGATCACCGGCAGGTTCTTCGCCTCCTTGCCGGGCGGCAGCGTCAGGTAGCCGTTGATCGGAAGACCGTCGCGCGCCGTATAGACGATGGGCTTCTGCGCCGCCATCCTCGCCTCCGGCAGCCAGGGCGACACGTCGCCGAGCTTGGTGAGCTTGTCCGCCTTGCGATCGTAGAGGTAGCGCGTGCCGGCGGTGCGGTCGTTCGCCGCAGCGACGATCATCCGGTTCTCGTCGTCGGTGGTCGACTGGACCGTCACCTGGTAGCCGGCAAGCTTCGCCTCGAGCCCCTTGAAGAGCTTTTCGGCATCGGGGTCGAGGTAATGCCGCTCCGCCTTCGCCGTCTCGTAGCTCGCGTAGGACGCGCGCTTGCGCGCCTTCGACCAGGCAAGGCCGGCGATGTCGACGTCGCCGCGCTCGTAGACCAGTTTCTCCTCCTTCGCGGTGGCGGGGTCGACCAGCACGACCGCGGTCTTGTCGCGGCCGATGTTCGAGGCGACGTAAAGCTTGCGGTTGTCGGCGGTGAAGAACTGCGGCGCGAACGAATCGCGGAAGGAGGTCGTCAGCACCGGCTTGAACGGGGCCTTCGGCGTTTCGCGGTACAGATAGGTGCTGTTGACGCCGTCGGTGGCGATCGCATAGCGGATCTGGCCGGCGTGGTCGGCGCCCCACGACGTGATGTTGCCGGGGTTCTCGGCGACGAGCGTCAGCTTGCCGGTGGCGAGATCGAGGTCGTAGACGTCGAAGACTTCCTTGACGCGCTTGTTGAGGCCGACGAGCAGGCGATCGGGAAATTCGTCCAGGCTGTCGATGATCTGCGCCTTCACGCCCGGATACGGCGTGACGTCCTTCGGCTCGCCGCCGCGCTGGTCGACGACGACGATGTGGTCGTTCTCGTCGCCGCCGAAGTCCTTGGTGTACACGACGCGGTTGGGGCCCTTCCAGAAATAGTTGGGAATGTCGCGGTCGGTCTCGGCGGTGATGCGCCTGGGCTCGGCCTTGCTGCCCACCGGCTGGACGAAGATGTTCATCCGGCGCTCCCACGGCTGCATGAACGACAGCGTCTTGCCGTCCGACGACACGCGGAAATAGGCGCGCTCCGGATGGCGGAAGAAATCGCGCATCGGGATCGTGTCGGCGCCCTGCGCGACGGCGGTGGAGGCGACGGCGCCGAGGACGGCGACGGGAAGGAGGGACTTCAGCAAGTGGCGCATGAGCGAGATTCCGTGGCTAAGGGGGACGTCCCCCGGGTTGGGATGCCGGCGGCACACCGACCGGATTCAGACAACGGCAATTCCCTGAAGTGCGGCGCGGATCGCGGCGGGCACCGGCCGCGGCCGCTGCGTCGCGCGATCGACCCAGACATGGACGAAGCGGCCATTCGCGGCGGGCTCGTCGTCGCCGGCGCGGAACAGGCCGATCTCGTACACGACCGACGAGTTGCCGATGCGCGCGACGCGAAGGCCGGCGTCGACGCGGTCGGGAAACGCCAGCGGCTTGCGAAACGTGCAGCTCGTCTCGACGACGAGACCCACGACGGGGCTCGCCGCGATGTCGAGGCCGCCGGCGCGAATCAGGTGCTCGTTGACGACGGTGTCGAAATACGAATAGTAGGTGACGTTGTTCACGTGGCCGTACGCGTCGTTGTCCATCCAGCGCGTGGGGATCGCCTGGAAATGCGGATAGTCGCCGCGGCGCGGCACCGGCGTGGCGTCAGCCATCGCCCCCGCCCGTCATCCGCTCGTCGAGAAGCTCGATCCAGTGCCGCACCGGCGTGCGCGTGCCCGCCGCGAGATGCGTCTGGCAGCCGATGTTCGCGGTGACGATCTCCGCCGGGTGGCCCGACTCGAGCGCAGACAGCTTGTTGGCGCGAAGCTCCCCGGCCAGCACGGGCTGCAGCACCGAGTAGGTGCCTGCCGAGCCGCAGCACAGGTGGGCGTCCGGCACGGGCGCGAGCTCGAGCCCGAGCGCGAGGAGCACCGGCTCGACCTTGCCGCGAAGCTTCATGCCGTGCTGCAGCGTGCACGGCGGATGGAACGCGACGCGACGGCCCGCGGCCGCGGCGTCGACGAGCGGCAGGATCCGCGCGAGCTCTTCGGTGACCACCTCGACCGGGTCGCGCGCTCGCGCGGCCACCGCGGCCGCTTTCGCGGCGTACTGCGGGTCGTCCTGCATGAGGTGCGCGTAGTCCTTGACCATGACGCCGCAGCCGCTGGCGGTGACGACGATCGCCTCGGCGCCGCGCGCGAGCTCGCCCGTCCACGCGTCGAGGTTGCGACGGACGATCGCGCGCGCCTCGTCCTGGTCGTTGAGATGGAACGACACCGCGCCGCAGCAGCCGCCGCCGTCGCTCGCGACGGCCGAGATGCCGATGCGGTCCAGCACGCGCGCCATGGCGGCGTCGATGCCCGGTGCGAGCGCGGGCTGCACGCAGCCCTGCGCGATCACCATCCTGCGCGCATGACGCGGCGACGGCCACGCGCCGGCGGCCGGGGCGTCCGGGATGCGCTCGGCGAGCGCGCGCGGCAGGAACGACTTCGCCATGCGGCCCGCCGCCAGCGCGGCGCCGAACAGCGGACGCGACAGCAGGCTCTTGCGCAGCGCGTAGCGGCGCGCCGTCTCCGTCGGCGTGCGGCCGACGCGCGCGTCGACCACCTTGCGCCCGATGTCGACGAGCCGGCCGTACTGGACGCCCGAGGGGCACGTCGTTTCGCAGTTGCGGCACGTGAGGCAGCGGTCGAGGTGCAGCTGCGTGTTGACCGTCGCGGCAGCGCCCTCCAGCACCTGCTTGATCTGGTAGATCCGGCCGCGCGGTCCGTCGAGCTCGTCGCCCAGCAGCTGGTAGGTCGGGCACGTGGCGTTGCAGAAGCCGCAATGCACGCAGGCGCGCAGGATGGCGTCGGCCTCGCGGCCTTCCGGTGTGTCCTTGATGAATGGCGCGAGCGCGGTTTCCATCAGAACGCCGGGGAGAGCCGGCCGCGATTGAGGATGCCCTGCGGATCGAACACGCCCTTCAGTCGCTGGTGCAGCGCGAGCAGCGTCTTGTCGAGCGGGGCGAACGCCGGCACGGCGGCGTCGCTGCCGGCGGAGCCCGCGCGGAAGCGCGTCGCATGGCCGCCGTTGGCCGCCGCCCAGTCGCGCAGCGCCGCGGCCTCGGCGCGCGCATCGGCGCCGCCTTCGGCGACGACCCAGCGCAGCGCCCCACCCCACTCGATGAGCTGCGCGCCGGCGAAGACGCGAGACGGCGCCGTCGAGCGCACCGACAGCCGCCACACGGCGAGACCGCGTCGCGCCGCGTCGGTGAAAAACGGATGCGCGTGATCGCGCAGCGCGCGCCACGGCTCGGCGCCGGTCGGCACCGCTTCGCCGCCGATCGTCCGCATCGCGGCGGCCACGGCGGGCACGGCGCCGGAGAGGCGCACCCACAGCCGCCCGTCGTGATGGCAGGTGCCCGAAAGCGGCAGCGGCCGCCCGCTCCAACCGTTGACGCGCTGGATCGCTTCGACGGCGTCGCACGCGAACACGAGCGTCGCCTCCGCCTTCGGCAGCGGCAGGCACTTGAGGGACACGGACGTGATCAAGCCCAGCGTGCCGAGCGCGCCGGTCATCAGCCGCGCGACGTCGAACCCCGCGACGTTCTTCATCACGCGCCCGCCGAACGACAGCGACGTGCCGGTGCCGTCGATCACGTCGACGCCGAGCACGAAATCGCGCACGGCGCCGCAGTACGGCCGGCGCGGGCCGGCGAGCCCCGTCGCCACCGCGCCGCCCAGCGTCGCGCCCGCGGCGAAGTGCGGCGGCTCGAACGCGAGCATCTGGCGCTCCGCCCGCAGCGCCGCCTCCAGCTCGGCGAGCGGGGTGCCCGCGCGCGCGGTCACGACGAGCTCCGTGGGCGCGTAGTCGACGATGCCGGCGAACGACGTGGTGGAAAGCGTCGCGCCTTCGACGGCGCCGCCATAGAACGCCTTGGTGCCGCCGCCGCGGATCTCGACCGGCGTGCGCGCAGCCGCGGCGCCGCGGATCAGCTCGCGCAAGGCCTCGAGCGCGGCGTCCGCCATCGGCGTCAGAGGCGGCCGGCGGCCGCGAGCTTGTCGCGGTAGATGAAGCGCGGCTCGTCGGCCTCGACGATCACGTTCTCGGCCAGCGCCGCCTGCTCCCATTCGCGGAGGAGCGGGTGCGCGAGCAACGCGGCGAGGTAGGCCTCCGCGGCGCCCTCGGGCACGACGCCATAGGTCTGGAACCGATAGGCGACCGGCGCGTAGAAGCAGTCGGCGATCGAGAACGCGCCGCAGAGGAACGGGCCGCCGGCGGCGAAGCGTTGGCGCGACTCGTTCCAGAGCTGGTTCACGCGGTCGATGTTCTGCCGGAGCGCCGGCGACCAGGGCCGCACGTCGACGCGCTCGCGGATGCACATCGTCATGTCGCCGCGCAGCGCGCCGAAGCCCGAATGCATCTCGGCGGTGATCGAGCGCGCCCATGCCCGCGCGTCAGCCGCGGCGGGCCACATGCCCGGGTGGCGCTCCGCGAGATATTCGGCGATGGCGAGCGTATCCCAGACGACGTTGGGTCCGTCGTGCAGGCACGGCACCATCCCGGACGGCGAGAACGCGTAGTTGGCGGGGTTGGGCGTCACGCCGGCGAGCGGCACGACGATCTCCTCGAACGGCGCGCCGGACAGCTTGGTGACGAGCCAGCCGCGAAGCGACCAGGACGAATAGTTCTTGGTGCCGACGTAGAGCTTGTACATGGGCGTCAGAGCGGGACCGTCTTGCCGGGGTTCATGATGTTGTGCGGGTCGAGCGCGCGCTTGATCGTCTTCATCAGGTCGACGGCCTCGCCGTGCTCCGCGACGAGCGCGCCGAGCTTGTGGACACCGATGCCGTGCTCACCGGTGCACGTGCCGCCCATGGCGATGGCGCGCAGCGATACGCGCTTCGCGAGCGTCTCCGCCTTTTCGCGCTCCGCCGGATCGGCGGGGTCGAAGAGCACGCTGAGATGGAAGTTGCCGTCGCCCACGTGCCCCACGATGGGCGCGATCAGCCCCAGCGCCTCGACGTCGGCGCGCGATTCGAGCACGCACTCGGTGAGCCGCGAGATCGGCACGCACGCGTCGGTCGCGAACGCCTGCTTTCCCGGCGACAGCGCCATCGCCGCGTAGTACGCGTTGTGCCGCGCCTTCCACAGCCGCGAGCGATCCTCGGGCCTGGTGGCCCACTCGAAGGCGCCGCCGCCATGGTCGCCGGCGATCTGCTGCATCGTCTCGGCGTGCTCCTTCACCCCGGCGTCGGTGCCGTGGAACTCGAAGAACAGCGTGGGCCGGGCCTCGAAACCCTCGAGCTTCGAATAGCGGATGCACGCGTCCATCTGCACTGCGTCGAGGAGCTCGATCCGCGCGACTGGAATGCCCATCTGCATCGCGACGATCACCGTGTCCACGGCGCTCTTGAGCTCCGGGAACTGCACGACCGCGGCGGAGATCGCCTCCGGGATGCCGTAGAGCCGCAGCTGGATCTCGGTGATGATGCCGAGCGTTCCTTCCGAGCCGATGAAGAGACGCGTCAGGTCGTAGCCCGCGCTCGACTTCCGCGCGCGCCCGCCGGTGCGCACGATGCGCCCGTCGGAGGTGACGACCGTGAGGCCCAGCACGTTCTCGCGCATCGTGCCGTAGCGGACCGCGTTGGTGCCGGACGCCCGCGTGGACGTCATGCCGCCGATCGTCGCGTTGGCGCCGGGATCGATGGGGAAGAAGAGTCCCGTGCCTTTCAGCTCGGCGTTCACCTGCTCGCGCGTCACGCCGGCCTGGACGCGGCAGTCGAGGTCCTCGGCGTTGACCTCCAGCATGCGGTTCATCTGCGACAGGTCGACGCAAACGCCGCCGTAGAGCGCGGCGACGTGGCCCTCGAGCGAGGTGCCCACGCCGAAGGCGATCACCGGGATGCGCGCGGCGTGGCACAGCTTGACGATCGCGGCCACCTCCTCGTTCGTGTGCGGAAAGACGACGACGTCCGGCAGCGCGGCGTCCGCCATGCCTTCGCCGTGCGCATGCTGCTCGCGCACGGCGTTCGACACGACGGCGCGGTCGCCGTACGTGTCCGCCAACGCGTGGACGACACCGGCGACGGCGGCGGCGGCGGGACGGGACAGCGGGTCCGCGGAGAGGCTCATCTCGGTTCCTTCAGAAGCGCGGCAGCTCGGGGTGCCGCAGTTGACCTTCGTGGACGTGCATGCGGCCGAACTCGGCGCAGCGCGCGAGCGTGGGCACGCCCTTGCCGGGGTTGAGCAGGCCCTTCGCGTCGAACGCGGCCTTGATGCCCAGGAAGCGGCTCAGCTCGGCGTCCCCGAATTGCGTGCACATGCCGCGCATCTTCTCGATCCCCACGCCGTGCTCGCCGGTGATCGTGCCGCCGACCTCGATGCAGAGATCGAGGATGCGATCGCCGAACGCCACGGTGCGCTCCTTGTCGCCGGGCCTGTTCGCGTCGAACAGGATCAGCGGATGGAGGTTGCCGTCGCCGGCGTGGAACACGTTGGCGCAGGGCAGGCCGAACTCCGCCGACCACGCGGCGATCTGCCTCAGCACCCGCGGCAGCGCCGCGCGCGGGATCGTGCCGTCGATGCAATAGTAGTCGGGCGAGAGGCGGCCCACGGCGGGAAACGCCGCCTTGCGGCCTGACCAGTAGAGCAGGCGCTGCGGCTCGTCGCGCGAAATGCGGATCTCGGTCGCGCCCGCGGCCTCGAGCACGCGCTTCACTTCCGCCATCTCCGCCGCGACCTCCTCGGGCGTGCCGTCGGCCTCGACCAGCAGGACCGCGGCCGCGTCGAGCGGATAGTCGGCGTGCACGAACTGCTCGACGGCGCGCGTCGCGGCCTGGTCCATCATCTCGAGTCCGGCCGGGATGATGCCGGCCGCGATGATGTCGCCGACGGCAGCGCCCGCCTGCTCGACGTCCGCGAACGCCGCGAGCGCCACCTGCGCGAGCTGCGGCTTCGGCAGCAGCGCCACGGTGATCTCGGTGATCACCGCGAGCAGCCCTTCGCTGCCGGTCACGAGCGCCAGCAGGTCGTAACCGGCGGAATCGAGCGCGTCGCCGCCGAATTCCACCACTTCGCCGGTGATCAGCACGCCGCGCACGCGCCGCACGTTGTGAACGGTGAGCCCGTACTTGAGGCAGTGGACCCCGCCGGCGTTCTCGGCGACGTTGCCGCCGATCGAGCATGCGATCTGCGACGAGGGATCAGGCGCGTAGTACAGCCCGTACGCGGCCGCCGCCTCGGAGATGGCGAGATTGCGCACGCCCGGCTGCACGATCGCGGACCGCGCGAGCGGATCGATGGCGACGATGCGGCGGAACTTCGCCAGCGACAGCACGACCCCGCCCGCGGCGGGCAGCGCCCCGCCCGACAGGCTGGTGCCGGCGCCGCGGGCCACGACCGGCACGCCGGCGGCATGGCACTGCCGCAGGATCGCGACGACCTGCGCTTCGGTGTCCGGGAGCGCGACGGCCGCGGGCTGCTCGCGGAACAGCGTGAGGCCGTCGCATTCGTACGGCTTCGTCTCTTCCGGGGCGGTAAGCAGCGACGCCGGCGGCAGGAGCGCGGCGAGGGCACGATGAACGGAGGGATCGAGCATGGGGGCTGGTGGCCCGCGGCGGCGCGAGGGGCGCCGGCGTTGCGAGCGGTCGATTATTTCACAAAGCGCCACGGGCGGCCGGGACTGCTAGAATCGCGCGCCCGTGCCGCCGAAACAGAAGCACGGAGAACCTCCTGGAGGAACGTCATGCGCAAGATCGCTTTCGTCGGCGCCCTCGCCGTCACCGTGCTCGCGGCGCTGCCCGCCGCGGCGCAGACCACGCTGAAGATGAACATCTCGCTCGCCCAGAACTCGCACTATGGCATGGCGATCGACGCGTTCGCGCGCGAGGTCGAGAAGCGCACGAACGGCCGCTACAAGATCCAGAACTTCTACGCCGGCGCGCTCGGCGCGGAGCGCGAGTCGATCGAGGGCCTGCAGCTCGGCACGCTCGACCTCACGATGACCTCGACGGGACCGGTGCCGAACTTCGTGCCCGACGTCGCCATCCTCGACATCCCGTTCCTGTTCCGCGACTACGGCCAGGCGCGTGCCGTGCTCGACGGCCCCATCGGACAGCAGATGCTGACGAAGTTCGACGCCAAGGGCATCACGGCGCTGGCATGGGGCGAGAACGGGTTCCGGCACATGACGAACAGCAAGCATCCGGTCAATTCCCCGGAGGATCTCAAGGGACTCAAGATGCGGACGATGGAGAACCCCGTCCACATCCAGGCGTACAAGGCGTTCGGGATCATCCCGACGCCGATGGCGTTCACCGAGGTGTTCACCGCGCTGCAGCAGGGCACGGTCGACGGGCAGGAGAACCCGGTGTCGGTCATCACCGCCGCGAAGTTCGAGCAGGTGCAGAAGTACATGACGCTGACCGGGCACGTCTATTCGCCGGCCCTGATCCTGATGAGCAAGGCGCAGTACGACAAGCTGTCGGCGGCGGACAAGCAGGCGTTCACGGAGGCGGCGCAAGAAGCGGTGAAGGTGAACCGCGCCCGCATCGACGAGGACGAGAAGCGCGCCGTCGCGGACCTGCGCGCCAAGGGCATGATCATCGTCGAGAACGTCGACAAGGCGAAGTTCCAGGCGGCGCTGGCGCCTACGTTCGCCGACTTCGGCAAGAAGTTCGGCCAGGACAACATCGACAAGATCAAGAACTACAAGTAGCGCGGGCGTCCTAGCGAAAGCCGAAGGACGCCGGCAGCCACGTGCAGAGGCCGGGCACGAGCGACAGCAGCGCGAGCACGCCGATCTGCGCCCACATGAAGGGCCACAGATCCTTGACCATGCGCGTCAGCGGCACTTTCGCCACGACCGACGTCACGAACAGCAGGCCGCCGACCGGCGGCGTGATCATGCCCATCGTCAGGTTGACGATGACGATGATCCCGAACTGCAGGTCGTTGATGCCGAGGGCGTGGGCGATGGGCGCGAGGATCGGCACCAGCACGACGATTCCCGGCAGCGGCTCGATGAAGATGCCGAAGGCCAGCAGCAGCACGTTGACGGCGAGGAGGAACGCCAGCGGCGAGAGCTGCCAGCCGACGATCAGCGCCGTCAGGTCCTGAGGCACGCGGGACACCGTCAGCACCCACGCGAACACTGCCGACATCGCGACGATGATGAGGACGGCGGCCGACATGAACGCCGACCGCGCGAGGATCGACGGCAGCATCGACCACGTCAGCGTCCGGTAGACGACGCGCCCGGCGAACAACGCGTAGAACACCGCGACGACGCTCGCCTCGGTGGGCGTGAACGCTCCCGACGCGATGCCGCCCAGGATCAGCACCGGCAGCACCAGCGCCGGCAGCGCGCGCCACGTGTTGCGCAGGTAGTCGCGCAGCGTGAGCGTCTCCTCCACGCCGCGATAATTGCGGCGCATCGAGACGTAGTGGTTGATGATCGCCATCGCGATCGCGATCACGATGCCCGGCACCACGCCCGCGATCATCAGCCCCACCAGATTGATGTCCGGATACGCGAGCGCGTAGATGATCATGCTGATCGACGGCGGGATGATCGGGCCGAGGATCGAGACGGCGGCCGTCAGCGCCGCCGCGTACTCGGCGTGGTAGCCGTCCTTTTTCATCATCCGGATCATGATGGCGCCCGGCCCGGCGGCGTCCGCCAGCGCCGACCCGCTGATGCCGGAGAAGAACGTCAGCGTGAGGATGTTCGTGTGCCCGAGGCCGCCGCGAAAGCGGCCGACGAACTGCGACGCGAAGCGCAGCAGCACCTCCGACAGCGATCCGCCCGTCATCAGCTCCGCGGTGAGGATGAAGAACGGCACGGCCATCAGCGCGAACACGTCGATGCCGCTGAACATGTACTTGGGCAGCGCGATCACGGGCAGGTGTCCGGCGACCATCGCCGCGAGCGCCGCGCCGCCCAGGCTGAACGCGACGGGCACGCCGAGCGCCAGCAGGACGACGCAGCCGATGAAGAGGACGGCGATCACAGCTTGACCGCTTCCGGGTCGAAACCGTCGTCTTGCACGAACGTCTTCGTCCTGACGTACGGCGCCGCCATGAGCAGCAGGTGGGCGAGGAGCAGCGCGAAGCCGATGGGCATCGCGAGGTACACCGCGCCGACCGGAATCTCCATCACCGGGGTCGTCTGGCCCCACGTCAGCATCGCGTAGCGGACGCCGATCCACACCATGAACGCGAAGAACGGCACGAGAAGCGCGAGGATCAGCCCGCGAAACCAGGGGCCGTGGCGCGGATAGCGCTCCTGCAGCGTGTCGATGCCGATGTGACCGCCGTAGCGGAGCACCGGCCCGGCGCCGATGAAGGTCAGCCAGATCATCAGGTAGCGCGACACCTCCTCGACCCAGAAGATCGAATGGTCGGTGGTGAAGCGCAGCACGACATTGGCGAAGACCATCAGCGCCATCGCTGCCAGCATCGCCACCACGGCGGCGCGATTGCAGCGCAACAGCCACGCATCCAAGCGCTGGATCATCGTTCGGCTCCCGGGACTCGGCCGCCGGTGCGCGGCCGGCGGCGATTCTCGCATGCTGCCGGAGCCGGGCCGCGCGGGGCCGCGGCGCGGGACGCCCCGGGTCGAAAAAGGGCGCGGCGCGCGCTACACTTCACCTCAGGGAGGCTTCGCTGCCGTGCGCCGCGCCAGCGCGCGTCGGCCGCGACACCGTGGTACGAACATTGCTTTGACCTGCACAAGGCCGCCCACGATCCGAATCGATGATGATGGACACCGCTGAAATCTATGCCAAGACCGAGCTCGGCCTCCGCGAGCTCAAGGAGCGCACGCTCAAGCTGCCGGTGCCGTTGCGCGGGCTGCTGATCATGATCGACGGCAACCGCACGGTCGCCGATGTCCTGGAAAAGGCCCGGGCGCTGCGCCTGGACGACACCGCGCTGACCACGCTCGAGGCCGGCGGCCTCATCGCCAAGAAGTTCTCGGCGCCGTCGGCATCCGCCCCGCCCCCCACCGCCGAAGCCGCCGCGCCCGCGCGGAGCGAGGACGAGGTGCAGCGCTTCCTGACGGCGCAGCAGCGAATGAGCGACGCGACCAACAAGCACCTGGGATTTCGCGGCTATGGCCTGATGATGCGGCTGCAAAAGACGGCCAACATCCGCGACCTGCGCGACCTGCTGCCGGACTTCGCGGCGGCGCTCGTCAAGCGCGCCGGCGTCGAGACCGCCACGCCGATCGTGGCCGAGATCGAGACGCTGCTCGCGACCCGCGCGGGCTGATTCCGCCGCGCCCGGCGCCGCTTCGCGCGGCGCCTGCCGTTCCTAGGCTTTTCCGCTCTCCGCTTCCAGCCCGAACGCGCGCGCCAGCAGCGCCTCGGTGGCGGCCGCGATGCGCGCCTGCGCGCGCGGCGCGGGGGTCGCGCGGGCCATCGCCACCGCCCCGGAAAGCGCGGCGAACACCGCCAGCGCGACGTCGCGCCGGGCCATGCCGGGTACCGCCGGAAAGCGCCCCTCCACCTCCGCCAGGAGCGCCGCCGTGCATTCGGCGAAACGCAGGCGAAACGCGTCGTCGCTGCGCGCGACTTCGGGGAGCAGCAGCGTGAGCGGGCAGGCATCGCCCAGCCCCGCGTCGCACGCCTGCGCGAGGTAGCGCTCGATCAGCGCGGCCAGGAAAGGGCGGCCGTCGAGGTGGTCGAGGCCGCGCGTCAGCCGCGCGAAGCTCGCCTCGACACCGTAGAGGAGCCCTTCGCGGGTGAGCTCGTCCTTCGACGCGAAATGGGCATAAAAGCCGCCGACGGTGAGCCCCGCCTCCCGCATCACCGCTTCCACGCTGGCCCCTTCCGGGCCCAGCCCCTTCAGGAGGCGATCGGACGCGGCCAGGATCCTTTGCCGCGTCGCCTGCTTGTGCGCCGTCGAATAGCGTGCCATGATGTACATAATATTATGGATGTAATTCCAATGCAAATCCTCCCCGGCGTCTCGACCCATGCTGGCGGCCCGACGCATCGCGACGCGCTCGCCCAGCGCCCCGCTCCGGCGGATGTCCCCGGTTGCGCCGGCGAGCCATGGCTCCTGCCCAACGGCTACTTGGCGTCGTTCCGGCCCATGTCGCCGGCGTCGAAGCCGCTGATCGCCGGCGCGATGCGGCGCCTGTCTCCCGAATCGAGCCGCCGCCGCTTCCTCACGCCGCGCTTCCAGCTGTCCGAGCGCGAGCTCGCGCACCTCACCGCGGTCGATGGGGTGCGGCACGTCGCCTATGGTGTCTGCGGACACGGCGCCGGCGGCGAGGCAGAGGGCATCGCCGCGGCGCGGTTCGTCCGCGACGACGACGACCCGGCCGTGGCAGAGCTGGCACTTACCGTGATCGACGAGTTCCAGCGGATGGGCCTCGGCAAGCGGATGCTGGGGCGCCTCGCGGCCGCTGCCTGGACCGGCGGAGTCCTGCGGCTTCGCGCGCTGATCGTGCCCGACAACGCGCCGGTGCTCGGACTGTTGCGGAAATACGCCCCGGGCGCGCGGTTCGTGTTCGACGGCGAGCTCTACGTCGCGCACATTCCCGTGCCGGCGCTGGCGCGGGCGCTGCCCGCCGCCTGACGCTAGACGCAGCGGCCGCCGTCCACCTCGAGACAGGCGCCGGTGACGAACGCCGCTTCGTCGGACGCGAAGAACACGGCGGCGGTGGCGATGTCGGACGGCTGCGACAGCCGGCCGAGCGGAATCGTGGCGACGAACTGCGCGCGCCGCTCCGGCGTGTCCTCGCCCATGAAATCGGCGAGCATCGCGGTCTCGCCGGCCACCGGGTTGATGACGTTGACGCGGATCCGGTCCCTGGCGAGCTCGGCCGCCATCGACCTCGACGTGACGATCGCCGCGCCCTTGCTGCCGTTGTACCAGGTGAGCCCGGGACGCGGCCGCACGCCGGCGGTCGACGCGATGGTGATGAACACGCCGCCGCCGCGCGCGCGGAAGTGCGGCACCGCGTGGCGCGCCGTCAGGAACAGGCTCTTCACGTTGACGGCGTAGATGCGGTCGAACTCGCTTTCCGCGACGTCGAGCAGCGACTGGTTGCGATGCGTCGTCCCCGCGTTGTTGACGACGACGTCGAACCCGCCGAAGCCCTCCAGCGTGGCCGCGACCAGCGCCGCGACGTCGGCATCCTTCGACACGTCGCAGCGGCAGAAGCGCACGTCGCCGCCCGCCGCCGCGAGATCCGCGGTCACCCGGCGGCCGTTCGCTTCGTGGATGTCGGCGAGCATGACGCGCGCGCCCTCTTCGACGAAGCGTGCCGCGATGCCCGCGCCGAAGCCCGAGCCCGCGCCGGTCACGATCGCGGTCTTGCCGGAAAGTCGTGTGCCCATCAGTCGTCCGCGGCCAGAGGGAGGGAAAGCGCCGGGCCGTCCGCCGGCGCGGGGTTCCGCGCGAGCCGCGGCGTCATCACGGCGGCGATCACTTTCGCCAGCTTGCGCTGGCTCGTCTCCGAAGGATGGAGGCCGTCGTCGGAGAACATCTCGGGCCGCGGCGAGAACGCCACCGGAATGTGCACGACGCCCGGCAGCGTCGCCAGCGCCTCGCGCGCGACGAGGTCGAAGCGGCGCACGCGGGTGCCGACGATCCAGCGCAACGGCCGCCGCAGCTTCGGAAACGCGTCGAGCGGTGGCAGCCCGAGATACGCGATCACCGCGTCCGGCGAATGCGCGCGGAGGTCGCCGACCAGGTCCAGCAGATGGCGGCGATAGCTGGCGCTGCGCTCGAGCTTCAGCACGTCGTTCACGCCGACCGACACCAGGATCGCGTGGTACGCCGGCGTCACCGGAAGCTTCGGCACGCCGCGATAGCGCACCTTCGCGGCGTGCGCGCCGATCATGCCGAGCGCGGTCCAGTGGATCCGCCGCGACAGGCGCCCCGAAAGAAAGCGCACGACGTGCCCGACTGTGGATTGCTCGATCCGGCGCGCGCCCACCCCCGAGATCACCGAATCGCCGATGGCGAGGAAATGCATCGACTCGCCGACGCCGATGCTCCCGCTGGGCGCGCCCGCGGCGGGCACGAACGTGAGCGCGCGCCGGCGGAGCGAAAACGCCTGGGTGAGCACGACGGGGAACAACAGGAAGACGACGAGCCGGCCGACGAGATCGCCGGCCATCTGCAACACGGGCATTTCGGCACTCCGGCGCGCGGTGGCAGCCGCGCGTAAAGCGCAAGATGATAATGCGGATTCAGCGCGCGTGCGCGTCGCCGCCGCCGCGACGGCCCATGGCGCGCTCCGCGCGAGCTCAGCCGTGGCGCAGCACGACGGTCTTCACCGTCGTGAATCCGTACAGGGCCTCGAAGCCTTTCTCGCGGCCGTAGCCCGAATGCTTGACGCCGCCGAACGGGAGCTCGACACCGCCGCCGGCGCCGTAGTTGTTGACGAACACCTGCCCGCTCTGCACGGCGCGCGCCATGCGTAGCTGCCGCGCGCCGTCGCGCGTCCAGACGCCGGCGACGAGCCCGTAGTCGGTGGCGTTGGCGAGCCGCAGCGCGTCGGCTTCGTCGTCGAAGGCCATCGCCGCCAGCACGGGGCCGAACACTTCGTCGCACGCGAGCGGATGAGCGGCGGGCACGTCGCGCAGCAGCGTGGGCGCGGCGTAGTAGCCGCCTTCAGGCGCGTCGGCGGCGATCGAGCCTTGCGCGACGGTCGCGATGCCGTCGCGTGCGGCCGCCGTAAGGAACCCCTGCACGCGCGCCTGCTGCGAGCGGCGGATCAGCGGGCCGCAGTCGAGATCGGCCAGCGCCGGACCCGCGCGGAGCGCGCGAAAACGCTCGCCGAGGCGCGCGAGCAGCGGCTCGTAGATCTCCTGCTGCACCAGCAGCCGGCTGCCGGCCGAGCAGGTCTGCCCCGCGTTCTGGACGATCGCATTGACGAGCGCCGGCAGCGCGGCGTCGAGATCCGCGTCGGCGAAGACGATCTGCGGCGACTTGCCGCCGAGCTCGAGCGTCACCGGGCAGTGCCGGATCGCCGCCGCCGCCGCGACGAGCGCGCCGGTCGCCGGCGACCCCGTGAAGGACAGGTGCGCGATACCTCGATGCGCGGCCAGCGCCGCGCCCGCTTCGGCCCCAAGGCCGGTGACGAGATTGAGCGCGCCCGGCGGCAGGCCGACGCCCGCCGCGATCTCCGCGACACGCAGCAGCGACAGGCACGCATCCTCCGCAGGCTTGACGACGCACGCGTTGCCCGCGGCGAGCGCGCCGCCGACCGAACGGCCGAAGATCTGCAGCGGATAGTTCCACGGGATGACGTGACCGGTGACCCCGTGCGGCTCCCGCCACGTCAGGACCGTGTAGCCGTCGGGGTACGGCAGCGTGGCGCCGTGCAGCTTGTCGCAGGCGCCGGCGTAGAACTCGAAATAGCGTGCGCAGGCGAGCACGTCGGCGCGCGCCTGCGCGATCGGCTTGCCGCAGTCGCGCGCCTCGATGCCGGTCAGCTCGTCGGCCTGGTCCGCGATGGCGCGACCCACCTTCGCGAGAACGCGCCCGCGGTCCGCCGGCGCCATGCGGCCCCAAGCGCCCTCGCGCGCGCCCTGCGCGGCATGCACCGCGGCGTCGACGTCGGCGGCGCCGCCGCGGGCGATCGTGGCGAACGGCGCGCCGTCGGAGGGATCGATCATCGGCAGCGTGTCGCCGCCGGCGGCGGGGATCCAGCGATTGGCGATGAAGTGCGCCGCCGGCGTGGCGATCGGCGTCCAGTGCGGATGCGGTGCGTTCATCGAGACTCTCCCGTGAGGCAGGCCGCTTACCTGCCCGGCTTGAACTTCCACGACAGCGTCTGCTCGTCGACACGCGGCGCGTAGACGATCCCGTCGCGCGTCGCCCACAGGTTGACCTGGAAATGCAGCGGGATGATGCCCGTGTCGTTGATCGCGAGCTCCGTCGCGCGCTGCAGGTAGGCCTCGCGCTTGGCGTCGTCGACGGTCTGCAGCGCGTCCTCGGTCAGCAGGTCGACCTTGGGATTCGAATAGCGGCCGCGGTTGGCGGTGCCGTAGCCCTTGTCCTTGTTGAACGTCATCAGCAGCGCCTTCAGCGACGACGACGCCTCGCCGGTGCCGGTGCTCCAGCCGAGCAGCATGAAGCTGAACTTGAGGTCGGTAGCCTGCGTGAAATAGGTCGCCGACGGCATCGCGATCACCTTGGTGTCGATGCCGGCGCGCGTCAGCATCTGCGCCACGGTCTGCGCGATCTTGGCGTCGTTGACGTAGCGGTTGTTCGGGGCGTGGATCGTCAGGCCGAAGCCGTTGGGATAGCCCGCCTCCGCCAGCAGCTTCTTCGCGCCGTCGGGATCGAACTTCTCCGGCTGCAGGTTCTTCGTCGCGCCGAACAGGAAGTCGGCGACGAGCTGGCCCGACGGGATCGCCTCGCCTTCCATGACGCGATCGACGATCGCAGGCCGGTTGATGGCCTTGGAGAGCGCGTGGCGCACGCGCGGGTCCTTCAGCGGATTCTTCGGGAGCGGCTTGCCCTCCTTGTCGGTGACGAACGGCGACACGTCGCGGTCGCTGTCCATGTGCAGGTAGATGAGGCGGTCCGCCACCGTGCGGTAGATGCCGAGACGCTTGTCCGTCTTGAGCTTGGCGGCGTCGGACGTCGGCACGTTCTCGATCACCTGCACGTCGCCGGACAGCAGCGCCGCGACGCGGGACGCGTCATTCGGGAGGATCCGCAGCGTCACCTTGTCCCACGGCGTCTTGCCGCCCCACCAGGCGTCGTTGCGCGCCAGCTCGAGGCGATCGCTCTTCGTGTACTTGACGACCTTGTAGGGCCCGGTGCCGATGGCGGCCTTGCCGCTGTTGAAGTCCTCCGTCGACGCGTTCACGAACTGCTTGCTGATGATCGCGACCTGCGTCATGTCGGACGGCATCAGCGGATACGGCGTCGCGGTCCTGAAGCGGATCGTGTACGGGTCGACGACCTCGATCTTCTGGATCTGCTTGGTGTATGCAGTGAAAGGCGACGGGCTGTTCGGCACCTTCGGCACGCGCTCGATCGACGCGACGACGTCGGCGGCGGTGAAGTCGGAGCCGTCGTGGAACTTGACGCCCTTGCGGAGCTTGAATTCCCACGTCGTGGGGTCGACGACCTTCCATTCGGTGGCGAGGCCGGGGATCGGCTGCGACTTCTCGTTGCGGTCGACGAGATACCCGAAGATGTGCGCGGCGACGTTGTTGTTCGGCGTGAGGTTGTGATAGTGCGGGTCGATGGCGGTGACGTCCGTGCCGAGGCCCACGGTGAGCGACGCGGCGGCGGCGGACGACGGGGCGATCGCGAGCGCGACCGCAGGTGCGAGCGCCAGCAGGCAGGCACGGAGACAGCGAAGAAGGGTCATGCGGAGAGTCCCGTCCGAAAAAGCCGCAAGCATAGCGCGGCGGCCGTTCCTTGTAACAAATCGCTACCGGTGGCGCCACACGGTCAACGCCCTGAAGTTGCACGGCGTTTTCAACGTCGTACGCCGCGGTCCCACAGGAACCCCCAAGGGGCGGCGCTGTCTTATTCCGTAGAAAGGAGATTCACCATGTTCCGTAAAATTCTGCTTGCAACTGCGCTGGTCGCCACCGTCGGCGCGGGTGTTGCCGTGGCGCCGTCGGCCTCGGCGGGCAACGTGGCGTGGAGCGTTTCCATCGGCGGCCCGGGGTATGCGGTGAGCGCCGGCGCGCCCGCGTACTGGGGCCCGACGTACCGCCCGTACTATCCGGCCTATCGCCCCTACTACGTCGCGCCGCCGGTGTATGCGGCCCCGGTCGTGTACGCGCCCTATCGTCCCTACTACGCGCCGCGCGTCGTCGTCGCGCCGCGGCCCGTGTATCGCGGCCCGTACTACGGCTACCGCTACTGACCACCCGAGTCGAGTCGGGACACGCGGCCTCGCCTGACGTCTCGCATCGACCCTCGCCGGTCCCGAGCTTCGCGCTCCGGGCCGGCGATTTTCATTCGCGCAGCGCGCGGGCGCCACCGACCCGCCGGATTGACCGCCGTAAGGGAATCGCCGACACTCCGATGCCGCGACGCGCGGGGCGCCGCCCCGCGCGGGCCGGCATGCCGTTGCACTGCGAAAGGCCCGTCGCATGAGCAACCCCTTGCCCATGCATCCTCCCCTGGCAACGCTCGACGACGACGCGTGGGAGGACCTTCTGAATTTCATCGAGGAACGGCGGGTCATCCCCATCCTCGGCCCCGAGCTCCTCACCGTCGACACGGACACGGGTCCGCGCCTCCTGTATGAATGGATCGCCGAGCGGCTCGCGGCCAAGCTCGGCGTCGATGTCGCGGAGCTTCCGAAGCCCTACACGCTGAACGACGTCGTCTGCTGGTTCCTGGCCTCCCGCGGCCGCCGCGAGGAGGCCTACACGCGGCTTCGCAGCCTGCTCCGCGACGCCAGCTTCGCGCCGCCGCTCGCGCTGCGGCGTCTGGCGCAGATCACCGACTTCGATCTCTTCGTCACCACCACGTTCGATCCGCTGCTGGAGCAGGCGATCAACGCCGAGCGCTTCGGCGGTGCGCAATCGACGGAGGTCATCGCCTACGCGCCCAACCGCGTGGCGGATCTTCCGGCGGAGCGTGATCGCCTGCAGCGCCCCGTCGTCTACCACCTGCTCGGGCGCCTGTCGGCGTCGCCTACGTACGTGATTTCGGACGAGGACACGCTCGAGTTCATCTGTGCGCTGCAAAGCGAGCACCTGACGCCGGAAAAGCTCTTTCACGCGCTCGAGCACAACCACCTGCTCTTCATCGGCAGCAGCTTCACCAACTGGCTCGCGCGCCTGTTCCTCCGGATGGCCAAGCGCCGGCGCCTGTCCGATCCGCGCGACGTGGGCGAAGTGCTCGCCGACGACCACTCGGAGCAGGACACGCGGCTGATGGCGTTCCTGCAGCAGGTGAGCGTGCGCACTCGGGTCTACAGCGGCGCCGAGAAATTCGTGGACGAGCTGCACCGGCGCTGGACCACGCGCAACAAGGCCGGCGACGTCATCCCGCTGCACGCCGCGCCGCAGCGCTTCCTGCCGCCCGAGCGCGAGATGCCGGACCGCGCCGTCTTCATCAGCTACGCGCGCGAGGATCTCGCGGCCGTGCAGCGCCTGAAGGCGGGGCTCGATGCCGCCGGCGTCCGCACGTGGTTCGATCTCGAGCGGCTCGAGGGCGGCGACGACTACGACCGCAAGATCCAGCGCAACATCGCGCGGTGCTCGTTCTTCATCCCGGTCGTGTCGGCGGCCACCGAGCGGCGCGTCGAAGGCTATTTCCGCCGCGAGTGGAGCTACGCGATCGACCGTGCGCGCAACATCGCCGACGGCGCGCTGTTCATCCTGCCGGTGACGATCGACGACACCCGCGGAGGCGAGGCGCAGGTGCCGGACAAGTTCAAGGCCGTGCATTTCACCGCGCTGCCGGGCGGCGCCGTGACGCCGGAGTTCGCCGAGCGCCTCGCGGCGCTGCTGGCGCCGCGCGCCTCATGAACGATCGCGCGGCGGCGCCCGCCAACGCCGCGGACGCGTCGGTCGACGGCGATCACCCGTGGCTCGGCCTCGCGTCCTTCACCGAAGAGACACGCGGCTATTTCTACGGCCGCGAGGAGGAGGTCGGCGAGCTCGGCCGGCGGGTCCAGCGCAAGCTGCTGACGATCCTCTTCGGCCAGTCGGGCCTCGGCAAGACGTCGATCCTGCGCGCGGGCATCGTGCCCCGGCTGCGGCCGGAAGGGTACTGCCCCGTCTACGTCAGGGTCGACTATTCGAAGGACTCGCCGCCGCCGTCCGAGCAGATCAAGCAGGCGATCGTCCGCGCGACCGAATCGTCCGGCACGTGGACGCAGGTGGGCGTGGCGGAGGAAGGCGAATCGCTGTGGGAGTTCCTCCACCACCGCGACGACATCCTGCGCGACGAGGGCGGCAGGACGATCATCCCGCTGCTCATTTTCGACCAGTTCGAGGAGCTGTTCACGCTGGCGCAAAGCGACGAGTTCGGGCGGAAGCGCGCCGCGCAGTTCGTCGAGGATCTCGCGGACCTGGTCGAGAACCGCGCGCCGAGCTCGCTCGAGGCCAAGATGGAGCGCGACGAGGCGGCGGTCGACCGGTTCGACTTCACGCGCAGCGACTACCGGATCCTGATCGCGCTGCGCGAGGATTACCTCGCGCACCTCGAGGGGCTGAAAGGCGCGATGCCGTCGATCGCGCAGAACCGCATGCGCCTCGCGCGGATGACCGGTGCGCAGGCGCTGTCCGCCGTGATGAAGCCCGGCGGGCGTCTCGTCTCCGAGGAGGTGGCCGGGTCGATCGTCCGCTTCGTGGCGGGCGGCGCCGAGCTCGCCAACGCCGAGGTCGAGCCTGCGCTGCTGTCGCTGATCTGCCGCGAGCTCAACAACGCGCGGATCGCGCAGGGGCGCGCCGAGATCTCCGCCGACCTTCTCGCCGGCTCGCGCGACACCATCCTCGCGGAGTTCTACGAGCGCGCGCTGGCCGACCAGCCGCCCGGCGTGCGCCAGTTCATCGAGGACAACCTGCTGACCGAGACCGGGCACCGCGAGAGCCTCGCCGAGGAGCGCGTCAGGAAGGGGCTGGCGATGGCGGGTGCTGCGCCCGACGCGCTCGCGGTGCTCGTCAACCGGCGCCTGCTGCGGATCGAGGAGCGCCTCGACGTCCGCCGCGTCGAGCTGACGCACGACGTCCTCACCGGCGTCGTCAAGGCGAGCCGCGACCTGCGCCTCGAGCGCGAGGCGCGCGACGAGGCCGAGCGCAAGCTCGCCGCGCAGCGCGAGCGCGAGCTCGCGACGCGCCACGCGCTGATGCGGGCCCGCAAGGTTGCGGCGGGCTGCGCCGTGCTGGCGGTGTTCGCCGTGGCTGCCGCCCTCTTCGGATTCTTCAGCATGCGGCGCGCGCAGCAGGCGGAAGCCGATGCCCAGGCGACGCGCGCAGTGGCGGAGACGGCGCGCGGCGAGTCGGAAAAGCTCGTCACGTACCTGCTCGACGACTTCTACCAGGAGCTCGCGCCGGTCGGCCGGCTCGACATCGTCGGCGGTCTCGCCAAGCGCGCGCTCGACTATTACAACGCCCTGCCGGCGGCGCTGCAGACGCCCGCGACGCAGCGCAACCGCGCGCTTGCGCTCGTGCGCTACGGCGCAGTGCTGCGCACGCAGGACCAGCTGGCCGAAGGCGGCAAGGCGATCGGCGAAGCCGTGCGCGTGCTTGGCACGATGCGCGACCAGGGCGATGCTTCCGAGACGACGGCGATCGGACTGGCCCTGGCGCTCGCGATCCAGTCGCGCCTTGCCGCGTCGGCGGAGTCCCATGGCGAGGGATTGCGGGCCACTGCGCGCGCAGTCGAGGTGCTGAAGCCGCTGGCGGCGGCGCCGGACGCGAGCATCGCCGTGCGCCGGACGTACGCCGAGGTGCTCACCCAGCATGGCTTCCTGCTGAACCGCAACCAGGAAAACGACGCGGCGATCGCCGCCCTCGAGCTCGCGCGGCAGACGCTCGCCGGCATCGACGGCGGCAAGCTCGACGACCTCGCCGCGGCCGCCTTGTACGCGGAGGCCACGTCGTGGCAGGTGCAGGGGCTCATCAGCCTCGACCGCGGCGACGACGCGAAGCGCGCCGGCAAGGAGGGTCTCGCCGTCGCCGCCAGGGTCCTGGACAAGCGTCCCGGCCACATGCAGGCGCTGCGCGCGCAGGCGCTGACCACGTCGCCGCTCGCGGCGCTGCTGATCGACGAGATGCATCTTGGCGAAGCGCTGGCGATGTCGGACACCACGGTCAAGGCCTGGCAGGAATTCATCCGGATAGATCCGGGCAATGCGATCTCGTGGAGCAACCTCGGGGTCGTCTACTTCAACCGCAACGCCGCCCTCGATGCGCTCGGAAAGCCGGCTGACACCGTCGCCGAGCTCCGCACTGCGCTCGACCTCGACGCCGCCGCCCCGCCCGTGTTGCTCCTGCGCCGCACGCTTTCCGCCCTGGCGGGAAGGCTCGCGATCCTCGAAGCGGATCGCGGCAACCGCAAGGAATCCGACGAGGCGCTCGCCATTGCGCGTCGGCTGCTGGAAATGCTCGCCGCCAGGAGTGCGGGGGGAGCCTTGAGCGCACGGTTGCCTATGACGGGCCTCGACGTATGGCAGGTTGCCGTCTGGCAGGCCCGCGGCGAGGACCAGCGGGCGCTCGATCTGGGACGCGCGGTTCTCCCCAGGCTGGAGGCCTTGCGCACGGACGACGCCGATCAGGCGCGGGTCAAGTTCTTCTTCCTGCGCATGCTGCTCCGCGCGATGGCGCAGTCCGCGTACGCGCAGAAGGACTACGCCTTCGCCGAACGCTGCACGGCGCGGCTGCTGGAGACGCACAAGGCACACGTTCCCCGCGGGCTGGGCGAGAAACGGGAGCGGGTGGCCGACCAGATGCTGGCGGCGCTCGTTCTCGCGCGGGAAAATCGGCTGCCGGAGGCGCAGGCCCTCGCCGCGCCGGCGCTGAAATTCCAGCGCGAGCTGTCGCCACGCAACGTCGACGATCCCAGCCAGCGGCGGGAGCTCGCCGCGGCTCTGTACGTCGCCGCGGTCAGCGGCGTTGGCGATCGGACGGCTCAGCTGGCGGAAGCGGCCGCGCTCGTCGACCGGCTGCCGCCAGGGATGCGGCAACTCGGGAGCACCGCGGTCCTGCGAAGCGGCATCGCCGAGGAACAGAAGACGCGCGGCTAGCGTGAGCGAGCTCGTCATCCCCGTCCGCGCGGCGCTCAACGCCGGCCTCAACGTGCAGGCGCTCGACCTCGCGCGCGACGCGACGGGCGCGGAGGGTCCGCAGGCGGCGGAGATCGCCTATCTCGGCGCCCTCGCCTGCGCGCGGATGGACGCGATCGACGAAGCGGAGAAGTGGCTCGCGCGGATCGACCGCGCGCCGCTGCGCGACAGTTGGCTGGCCGTGGAGGTGTGGAGCCTCGCGGGCAAGATCGCGAAGGAGCGCTTCGCCGCCGAGCGCGATCGTTCGGGCGCCGCCGCGCAGGCGTTCGCGCGCGAGGCCATCGACGCGTACGGCCGCGCGTTCGCGCTCGGCGGCGCCGCGTACCCCGCCGTGAACGCGGCAACGATGGCGATGCTCGCGGGCGACGTCGCGACGGCCCAATCCCTCGCGCGAAAAGCGCTGGCCGCGCTGCCCGCGGCGCGCGAGCACTGGGATCACGCGAGCGCCGGCGAAGCGCTGCTGATCCTCGATCGCGCGGACGAGGCCGGCACGCACTACGCGGCCGCGCACCGGGCGGCCGGCACGCGCTTTGGCGACGTCGCATCGATGCGGCGGCAGCTGCTGCTGATCGGCTCGCCGGCCGCGCTGGCGCTCGCGGAATCGCTGCCGGCGCCGCGCGTCATCGCGTTCTCGGGCCACATGATCGATCGACCCGATCGCCGCGTGCCGCGCTTTCCGCCGGCGCTGGAGGGTCGCGTCGCGGCGGCGCTGCGCGACAGGATCGCCGCGCTCGGTCCGTCGATCGGCTACTCGCAGGCCGCGTGCGGCGGCGACCTCCTGTTCCTCGAAGCCATGCAGGCGGCCGGCGCGCAGACGCAGGTGGTGCTCCCGTTCAACGCCGCGGCCTACCTCGACAGCAGCGTGCGCTTCGCCGGCGACGCATGGGTGCGGCGCTTCGAGGACGTCCTCGCGCGCGCCACGCGCGTGGTCGTTGCCACCGACGAGGCGTTCCTCGGCGACGACGTGTTGTTCGAGCATGCGGGCAATCTGATCCAGGGGATGGCCTTCCTGCGGGCGCGCGAGCTCTCGACCGAGCCGCTGATGCTCACCGTCCGGGAGCCCGAGTCGCCGGTGCTCGTGGGGGGCACCGCCGCGACGGCGCGGCACTGGATCGAGCGCAGCGGCCGCGTCGAGGTCATCGATCTCGCGGCGTTGCGGCGCGAAGGCGCACGTGCCGACGCCACCCGTCCGAGGCAGGCCGCGGCCGCCGCGCCCGTGCGTGCGGGCATTGACGACGCCGCCGGCCCCGCGGGACCGCAGCCGCGGTCGCGCAGCCTGAAGAGCCTCCTGTTCGCCGACATCAGCGGCTTCTCGCGCATGCCGGAGCAATACGCGCCGGTCTTCGCCGAGATGTTCCTCGGCACCTGCAAGCGGATCCTCGACGCGCTCGCGCAGAAGCCCAGCGTGGCGCGCACGCTCGGCGACGGCCTCTTTCTCGTCTTCGACCAGCCGAGCCAGGCCGCGACGTTCGCCATCCGCCTGCAGCAGGCGCTGGCGCGCGTCGATTGGCCCGCGCTCGGCCTCGCCGCGGAGACGGGCGCGCGCATCGGCCTTCACACGGGCCCGATCTTCGAAATCCACGATCCCGTGACCGACCGGCCGACGTGCTACGGCACGCACGTCAACCGCACGGCGCGCCTCGAGCCCATCGTGCAGCCGCGCAACATCTTCGTCACCGAGGAGTTCGCGGCCTCCCTGGTGGCCGAGAACGAGCGCCGCTTCCATTGCGATTACATCGGCCGGATGGCGCTCGCCAAGCACTTCGGCGACGCGCGCCTTTACCGGTTGCGCTGGTCGATGGACGACTGACCCCGGGGCGGCGAGCCGTCGCCCCTGTAGCGAATCCGGTAGACGGCGCCGGCGGAGTCGTCGGCGACGAGGAGCGAGCCGTCGGGCGCCACGAGCACGTCGGCCGGACGGCCCCACGCGGACTCGCCCTGCAGCCAGCCTTCGGCGAAAGGCTCGTACGCGATCGGCCTGCCGGCCGCGTCGCGGCGGACGACGGTGACCCGGTAGCCGATCTTGCTGCTGCGGTTCCACGACCCATGCTCGGCGATGAAGATCGCGTTGCGGTACGCCGCCGGGAATTGCGTGCCCGTGTAGAAGCGCATGCCGAGCGCGGCGACGTGCGGGCCGAGGTTCTGCGTGGGCGCGGCGAAGTCGGCGCACCGCCGGCGCGCGCCGAATTCCGGGTCGGGGATCGTCCCGGCGTGACAGTACGGATAGCCGAAGTCCTGCGCCACCGCGAAGACGCGGTTCAGCGTGTCCGGCGGGACGTCGTCGCCCATCATGTCGCGGCCGTTGCTCGTGAACCAGAGCACGCCCGTCTGCGGATCCCAGTCGAAGCCGACGGAGTTGCGCACGCCGCGCGCGACGACCTCGCGGCCGCTGCCGTCGGGATTCATCCGCTGGATGTTCGCGTAGCGGTCGGGATCAGGCGCGCAGATGTTGCACGGCGCGCCGACCGGCACGTACAGCTTGCCGTCGGGGCCGAACGCGATGAACTTGCGGCCATGCTGGCCTTCCGTCGGGAAGCGATCGGTGACGACCGCGGGCGACGGCGGCGAGGCGAGTCGCGCCTCGATGCCGTCGAAACGAAGGATGCGACTCACCGCCGACACGTAGAGCGCGCCGTCGCGGAACGCCACGCCGGCCGGCTCGCGCAGGTCCTGCGCGATGCGCTGCACGGTGGCGGGGCCGCTCGCCGCCGGCCCCGCGAACGTCACCGCGTGGACGCTGCCCTCGTTCGAGCCCACGAACAGCGTTCCCTTGTCGCCCCACGTCATCGCGCGCGCGTTGGGCACGCGCGCCACCAATTCGATCGCAAAGCCCGGCGGCAGCGCGATCCGCTCCAGCGGCAGAGGCGCCTGCGCCGAGCCGAGCCCCCAACCGATGGCAGCCGCCGCCGCGGCGCAAGCCCACGTCGCGAATCTCATCCGCGTCTCCTGAAGGATCGATCGGACGTCATTGTCGCGGATCGACCGCGCGTCCGCCGCGCGGTTCTGCCGCGCCCGTCCGGTGCTAAGATCGGATTTTGACCGTGCGGCTGCTCGCGTTCGTTTCGCGTGTAGGACGAACGCCGACATACGCCGCGCTGGGGTTTCCCGATGAATGCTCCCGCGACACTGCGCGAGGTGCGGCCCGACGGCGACGTGCGTCCCGCCGACCTCGCCGCCCTCGATCTCATCCGCACCTGGATCGCGTTCGACACGACGAGCCGCGAATCGAACCTCGCGCTGATCGACTGGACGCGCGCCTATCTCGAACGGCACGGCGCGCTCACCAGCCTCACGTTCGACGACGACCGCCGCAAGGCGAACCTGTTCGCCACGCTCCCCGCGCGCGACGGCAACGCCACCGCCAACGGCATCGTCCTCTCGGGACACACCGACGTCGTCCCCGTGGACGGCCAGCCGTGGGACACGCCGCCGTTCGAAGCGACGCTCGTCGGGGACCGGCTGCATGGCCGCGGCGTCGCGGACATGAAGAGCTTCTCCGCCACCGCGCTCGCACTCGTTCCGGGCATCGTCGAGCGCGGCCTCGCGCGGCCGCTGCATTTCGCGCTGTCGTACGACGAGGAGATCGGCTGCATCGGCGTGCGGCGCCTCATCGCGGACGTCGTGGCGCGCGGGTGGACGCCGGCGGGATGCATCGTCGGCGAGCCCACCGGCATGGAGCTCGTCGTCGCGCACAAAGGCAAGATGGGCTGGCGCTGCCGCGTGCGCGGCCACGAGGCGCACTCTTCTCTCACGCCCCATGGCGTGAACGCCGTGCAGATCGCCTGCGAGCTCGTCGCCTACATCGCGGAGCGCGCGCGCGGTTTCCGCGATCGCGGCCCGTTCGACGCCGCGTACGACGTGCCGTACTCCACCGCGCACGTGGGCGTCATCCACGGCGGCACCGCGCTCAACATCGTGCCGCGGGACTGCCATTTCGATTTCGAGCTGCGTCACCTGCCATTCGACGATCCGCTGGCGTTCATCGCCGACGTCGAGAGGCACGCCGCGGCGTTCCTGCCCGCGATGCGCGCCGTCGATCCGGCGTGCTACATCGAGTTCGATCACCTGTCGACGCTGCCCGGTTTCGACACCCAGGACGACAGCGAGATCACCGCGCTCGGCAAGGCATGCAACGGCACGCACGCGTGCGGCAAGGTCTCGTTCGGCAGCGAGGCGTCGCTGTTCCACAATGCGAACATTCCGGCGGTGCTGTGCGGGCCGGGGCACATCGCGCAGGCGCACCAGCCGAACGAATGGGTGAGCCTCGCGCAGCTTGCACGGTGCGAGGCCTTCCTGCGCCGACTGGCCGATCGCGTCTGCGTGGCATGAGCGGTCCGCGCGCGGCCGGGCCCGCCTGATGTCGGAGGCGTCCGCGGAACGGCCGCGGATCGACGTCACGCTCCCGGACCTCGCCCGCTTCGCTGCCGGCAATGCCGGGCTGCCCTACGTGTGGCAGTTTCAGGGCGAGCGCGCGGGGCCGCGCGTCACGATCCAGGCGCTGACGCACGGCAACGAGGTGTGCGGCGCCATCGCGCTCGCGCGGCTGCTGGATGCCGGCGTGCGGCCGCTGCGCGGCATGCTGACGCTCGTGTTCGCCAACGTGGCCGCCTACGCGGTGTTCGAGGCGGGCGATCCGTTCGCGTCGCGCTGCCTCGACGAAGACTTCAACCGGCTCTGGACCGCCGAGGTCCTCGACGGGCCGCGCGGCTCGCGCGAGCTCGAGCGCGCCCGCGCGTTGCGGCCGGTGTACGACGCCACCGACTACCTGCTCGACCTGCATTCGATGACCGATCCCTGCCCCCCGCTCGCCCTCGCGGGGCTGCAGCGCAAGGGCATCGAGCTCGCGCACGACGTGGGCATTCCGCGGGACATCGTCGTCGATGCCGGGCACAAGGCGGGCAAGCGTCTGCGCGATTACGCGTTCTTCGACGACCCTTCCGATCCGCGCAGCGCGCTGCTGGTCGAGTGCGGACAGCACTGGGAACGCGCGGCGCCGGAAGTCGCCTTCCAGGTCACGCTGCGCTTCCTGCGGCATTTCGGCATGCTGCCGGCGGCGTTCCTCGACGCGAACCTCGATCCGGGCCCGCTGCCGGCCCAGCGCGCGATCGAGGTCACCGACGTGGTCACGATCGAATCCGACGCGTTCGCGTTCGCGCTGCCTGTGGCCGGCATGCAGGTGGTGCCCGTCCGCGGCACGCTGCTCGCGCAGGATGGCGCACGGCTCGTCCGCACGCCGTACGACGACAGCGTTCTGATCATGCCCACGCGCCGTCCGCGCCGCGGCGAAACTGCGGTCCGCATCGGCCGCTTCCTGAACTAGCGCGCCGCGCTCGCGTCGGCGTCGTCCTCGGGCGGCCCCCGCGCCGGCGCGTCGTACCAGTAGCGGCGTTGGGACACGCGCGCCACCGTGGCGCGCAGCGGCGCGTCCGGCGGGATGTCGATCACCACCGCGCCGTGCAGATCGGTGCGCAAGGTGGCCGCGCCGCGGCGCTCGTAGCGGTCCAGCACGTCGGGGCGCGGATGGTTGAAGCGGTTCCGATATCCCGCCGACACGATGGCGACACGCGGCGCCACCGCCGCGACGAACGCCGGTGTGGACGACGTGCGCGAGCCGTGGTGCGGCACGGTGAGGACATCGGCCGACAACGCGGGCGCCTGGGTGCGCAGCAGGGCGGCTTCGCTGACCGCTTCGACATCGCCCGCCAGCAGCGCCGCGCCGCCTGGCGCCGTGACGCGCAGCACGCACGACATGTCGTTGGGCTTGACGCCGTCGCGCGCGTATTGCTCCGCGGGCGGGAACAGGATCTCGAACGCGACGCCGTCCCACGTCCAGCGCTGACCTTCCTGGCAGCGCCACGCGGTGCCGCCCGCGGCCGCGCGCGCGACGATCGCGCCGTCGACCGGCAATGACGAGTACAGCACTGCCACCGGCACCGTCTGCAGCAGCGAGAGCGCGCCGCCGGCGTGATCGAGGTCGCGGTGGCTCACGACCAGCGCGTCGAGCGCGCGGATGCCGGCGGCGCGAAGGAACGGCGCGACGATGCGGCCGCCGGCGTCGGTGGTGTCGCTGAATCGCGGGCCGGTGTCGTACACCAGCGCATGCCGCGCCGTTTCGACCACCACCGCGAGGCCCTGGCCGACGTCGAGGGCGGTGACGCGGACGCCGCCTGGCGATGGACGCGGCGGCAGCACCACGAACAGCGGCAGCAGCCAGATCCAGCCCCAGGCGCGGCCGGGCACGCCCCGCGGCGCGAGCAGAAGCACCACGCCCAGCGTGGCCACGACGACGGTCCACACCGGCGGCGCGTGCTGCGCCCACGTGGCCGCCGGCCACGCTGCCATGGCCTCGAGCACCCGCATCAGCACCGCGAGCACGGCATGCGCGAATTGCCAAAGGGCGTCGGCCGGCAGCACGATGCCGGCGAGCGCCAGCGGCACGATGGCCAGCGTGACGACGGGGATGGCGATGGCGTTGGCGAACGCGGACACGACGGAAATCTGCTGGAACAGCGCCAGCGTGCCCGGCACCAGCCCCAGCGTGACCACCCATTGCGTGCGCGTGGCCTCGCGCAGCGTGCCGGCCACGCGCGCCCGCCAGGTGCGCGCGCGCGGCGGCGGCAGGCGGCAGCTGCCGGCGTATAGCAGCAGGCCCACGGCGCCGAACGACAGCCAGAAGCCCGGCGCCAGCGAGGCCCATGGATCCCAGGCGAGCACCGCGACCAGCGACCACAGCCACACGAGCCGCGCGGTGCCGGGCCGGCCCATCCACAGGCCCCACGCGCCGACGGCGAGCATCAGCAACGTGCGCACGGCGGGCACTTCCGCGCCCGCGAGCAGGACGTAGGCGAATGCGAACACGACGCCGGCGAGCGCCGCCACCTTGCGCGCCGGCACGCGCGTGGTCAGGCCGACGAAGCGGCGCGCGGCGAGCCCGGCCAGGCCGCCGGCGAGCATGGCGAACACGGTGACGTGCAGGCCCGAGATACTGACGAGATGGGCGACGCCGGTGCGATTGAACACCAGCCACTGCGCCTCCGGGATCGCGCGCTGGTCCCCGATGGCGAGCGCCACCAGCACGCCGGCGTAGGGCGCCCCAGGCAACGCGGCGACGATGCGGGCGCGCACCGTCTCGCGCGCGCGCTCGATGTAATCGCCCGGGCGGCCCGCGAACGCGTCGACACGCTGGTTGCGCGGGCTGTCGCGCACGGCGCCCGTGGCGCGCAGGTTGTGCTCGAGCAGCCACGCCTCGAGGTCGAAGCCGGCCGGATTGACGTAGCCGTGCGGACGGCGCAGGCGCACCGCAAGCTGCCAGCGCTCCCCGGCGCGGATCTCGGGGATCGGCGCGACGGTACCGGCGGCATCCGGGCGCGGCGCGAACCATGCGAGGGAGATCCGGGCGGGAACGTGGACCGGCGGCGAGACGACGCGCTCGACCGCGAACGCGAAGCGCGCGCCCTGCGGCGAGTTCTGCGGCAGGTCGTCGACGACGCCCACGAGCGTGACGAGATCTGCGCTCTCGGCGGCCGGTGCGAGCGCATCGTCGAGGCGGAGGTGGGCGCGCCACGCCGCATAGCCGAATCCCGCGACGCCCGCCACCAGCACCAGCGCCACGGCCAGGCCGCGTGGCCGGCAGCGCAACGCGACTGCCAGCGCCGGCAGCGCCATCGAAGCCCCGAGCCACCACGCGAGCGGCGCCGGCGGCAATACCGGCTGCATCTGCAGCGCGACGACGCCGCAGGCGCTTGCGGCGAGCATCGCCGCGACCGGAAGGGAGTTCAACGCGCGCGATCATCGAAGGCCGGGCACCCCGGCGATGATCGCCCGCGGATTCACGACGCGCCATCGGCCATGCGGCCGAGGGCAACCGGGCGGCTAGCCTCGCGGCGCCAAGAGCATCTGCGTGCAGCGGAAGAGCGCGATCGCGCGGTCGTCGGCCTTGCGCCGGACCGTCGCGTCCCATACCTGCGTGGTGCCGCCGAGATGCGCGGGCCGCGCGACGCACGCGATCGTGCCGTCGCGCGCGGTGCCGAGAAAATTGGCCTTGAGCTCGATCGTCGTGAAGTTGGCCATGCCCGGCGGCAGGTGTGCGACACAGCCGAAGCCGCACGCGGTATCGGCCAGCGCGACGACGGTGGCGGCGTGCAGATAGCCGTTCGGCGCGAGGATTTCGGCGCGCACGTCGATCTCGGCGGCGAGCATGCCGTCCTCGAGCGCGGTGACCCGGAAGCCGAACAGGCCCGGCAGGCGGCCGTCGCCGCGGTGGTTCAGCTGCTCGAGGGTGACGTCGGGGCGAAGCGGCATGACGATCTCCCTGCGCGGATGGCGATCGCCGGCGTCAGGCGGCGCGCGCCGCGAGCTCGGCCAGGTCGGCGACGAACCGTTCGACGGCTTCGGGCGGCGTGTCCCACGCGCACATGAAGCGGCAGCCCGTCTCGCCGACGAACACGTAGAAGCGCCAGCCGCGGTCGCGCAATCCCGCGATGACGGGGGCCGGCAGGTGCGCGAACACGCCGTTGGCGTCCGTGGGCGCGATCAGGCGCGCGCCGGGCACCCGCTCGATGGCCGCGGAAAGACGCCGCGCCATGGCGTTGGCATGCGCCGCGTGCCGCAGCCATGCGCCGCCGTCGAGCATGCCGCTCCAGGGCGCCGAGAGGAAGCGCATCTTCGACGCGAGCTGGCCGCCCTGCTTGCGCCGGCGCGCGAACTCTTCGGCGACGTCACGATCGAAGATGACCAGCGCCTCGCCGAACGGCAATCCGTTCTTCGTGCCGCCGAACGCCAGGACGTCGACGCCGGCCCGCTGCGCGATGTCCGCCGGCGCGCAGTTCTGCCCGGCCACGGCGTTGGCGAAGCGTGCGCCGTCGAGGTGGACCTTCATCCCGCGCTCGTGCGCGGTGTCGCACAGCGCGCGCAGCTCCGCTGGCGTGTAGACGGTCCCGAGCTCCGTCGCCTGCGTGAGCGCGAGGGCGCGCGGCCGCGACGAGTGCTCGTCGTGGGGCGTGACCGCGACGCCGACGACCGACTGCGGCGTGACCTTGGCGTGCGGCGTGTCCACGGTCAGCAGCTTGGCGCCGCCGCTGAAAAAGCCCGGCGCGTTGCATTCGTCGACGTTGACGTGCGCCATCGCGTGGCACACGGCGGCGTCAGTGCTGCGGCAGATCGCAGCGAGCGCGAGCGAATTGGCGGCCGTGCCGTTGAACACGAAGTACACCGGGGCGTCGGCGTCGAACACACGGCGGACGGCGTCGGCCGCGCGGCGCGTCCACGCGTCGTCGCCGTAGCCGCCGGCATGGCCGGTGTTGGCGGCCACGAGGGCGGCAAGCGCCTCGGGGCAGATGCCGGCGTTGTTGTCGCTCGCGAACTGCGGTGCGTTGGAATCGCTCATCGCGTCGTCACAGACGCTCGGCGACCCAGCCGCGCACCGAGGCCAGCGCGGCCGGCAGGCCCGCGGCGTCGGTGCCGCCCGCCTGCGCCATGTCGGGACGGCCGCCGCCCTTGCCGCCGACCTGTTGCGCCACGTGATTGACGAGCTCGCCCGCCTTCACCTTGCCGGTGAGATCGGCGGTGACGCCGGCGATCAGCGTGACCTTTCCGTCCGCGACGCTGCCGAGGACGATGGCCGCCGACTTCAGCTTGTCCTTGAGCTTGTCGAGCGTCTCGCGGAGCGCCTTGCCGTCCGCGCCGTCGAGCGCGGCCGCGAGGACCTTGGCGCCCTTCACGTCCTCGGCGCTGCCGGCGAGATCGTCGCCGGCGCTCGCCGCCGCCTTCGCCTTGAGCCGCGCGAGCTCCTTCTGCGCGGCCGCCGCGCTCTGCTGGAGCTGCGCGATGCGCGCTTCCACTTCGGACACCGGCGCCTTCAGCGCTGCCGCGGCCCGCGCGAGCAGCGTCTCCTGCGCCTGCACGTGGTCGAGCGCGCCCCGGCCGGTGACGGCCTCGACGCGGCGAATGCCGGCGGCGACGCCGCTCTCGCCGACGATCTTGAAGAGGCCGATATCGCCGGTGCGCTCGACGTGCGTGCCGCCGCAGAGCTCGCGCGACGTGCCGATGTCGAGCACGCGGACTTCATCGCCGTACTTTTCGCCGAACAGCATCATCGCGCCGGCTTTCTGCGCGTCGGCGATCGGCATCACGCGCGCCTGCGTGGGCGCATTGGCGATCACCTCGGCGTTGACGAGCGTCTCGACGCGGCGGAGCTCGTCGTCGGACAGCGGCGCATTGTGCGCGAAATCGAAGCGCGTCTTCTCCGCGTCGACGAGCGAGCCCTTCTGCGTGACATGGCTGCCGAGCACTTCACGCAGCGCCTTGTGCATCAGGTGAGTCGCCGAGTGGTTGCGGATGGTGCGGCCGCGGGCGTCGTGGTCGACCGCCGCCGCCACGGTGTCGCCGGTGCGAAGCTCGCCGGTCGTCACTTCGCCGACGTGGCCGTAGACGTCCGGCTGGATCTTCTGGGTGTCCTCGACCGTGAACAGCGTGAGGCACGTACCGCCTTTGGTGAGCTCGCCACGGTCGCCCACCTGTCCGCCCGATTCGGCGTAGAACGGCGTCGCGTCGAGGACGACGACGCCGCGCTCGCCGGCGGAGAGCGCGTCGACCTTGACGCCGTCGCGGTACAGGGCGACGACGCGGCCTTCCTCCGACAGCGTCTCGTAGCCGCGAAAGCGCGTCTTCGGGCCGTCGTAGGCGAGCGACTCGCCCATCTTGAACTGGCTCGCCGCGCGGGCGCGCGTGCGCTGCGCGTCCATCTCGCGGGTGAACTCGGCCTCGTCGACGGTCACGCCGCGCTCGCGCGCGACGTCCGCGGTGAGGTCGTAGGGAAAGCCGAACGTGTCGTAGAGCGTGAACGCGGTCCTGCCGTCGAGCTCCTTCACGCCGGCCCTGGCGAGCGTGGCGAGCGACTCGTCGAGGATCTTCATGCCGTTCTCGATCGTCTCGCCGAACCGCTCCTCCTCCGCCTTCAGCACCTGCGTGACGCGGGCCTTTTCGCGCGTGAGCTCCGGATAGGCCTCGCCCATCGCGCGGTCGAGATCGTCGACCAGCGTGTGGAAGAACGGCTTCTTCTGCCCGAGCTGGTAGCCGTGGCGGATCGCACGGCGGATGATCCGCCGCAGCACGTAGCCGCGGCCTTCGCTGCCGGGAATGACGCCGTCGACGATCAGGAACGCGCAGGCGCGGATGTGATCGGCGATGACCTTGAGCGACGGATTGTCGAGATCCTTCGTGGCGGTCGCGCGCGCCGCCGCCTTGATGAGGTCGACGAAGAGGTCGATCTCGTAGTTCGAGTGGACGTGCTGCAGCACCGCGGCGAGGCGCTCGAGCCCCATGCCCGTGTCGACGCAGGGCTTGGGCAGCGGCGTCATCGCGCCGGCGGCGTCGCGGTTGAATTGCATGAACACGAGATTCCAGATCTCGATGTAGCGGTCGCCCTCGGCGTCCGGCGAGCCCGGCGGGCCGCCGAAGACGTCGGGGCCATGGTCGTAGAAGATTTCCGAGCAGGGACCGCAGGGGCCCGTGTCCGCCATCTGCCAGAAGTTGTCGCTGGCGTACTTCGCGCCCTTGTTGTCGCCGATGCGCACGCAGCGCTCGGGCGGCACGCCGATCTCCCGGGTCCAGATGTCGTACGCCTCGTCATCGTCGACGTAGACGGTGGTCCAGAGCCGCTCGGGCGCGAGGCCGTAATGTCTCGTGAGGAGCTCCCACGCGAAGCGGATGGCGTCGCGCTTGAAGTAGTCGCCGAAGCTGAAGTTGCCGAGCATCTCGAAGAACGTGTGATGCCGGGCCGTGTAGCCCACGTTCTCGAGGTCGTTGTGCTTGCCGCCGGCGCGGACGCTGCGCTGCGACGACGTGGCGCGCGTATAGGGACGCCGCTCGACGCCGAGGAACACGTCCTTGAACTGCACCATTCCAGAATTGACGAACAGGAGGGTGGGATCGTTCGCCGGCACGAGCGAGGAGCTCGGGACGTGCGTGTGTCCGTTCGCGACGAAGTAGTCGAGGAACGTGCGGCGAATGTCGGCGACTTTCATGGCAACGGTTCGGGTGGCCGCGGCGCGCGCCGGGGCGGCGGCCTGGGGCTCGATGCTGGGAAGCCCTGAATAATATCAGCCCCTCACGGGTCGTCCTCCGGGTCCCCCGCGCCGGCCTTCCGGACGACTGCCAGCGCCACGCCCGTGGAATAGCCGCGTGCCAGCAGGAAGCGGATCTGCCGCGCGCGCTCCTTGTCGTCCTTCGGCGCGGCGCCGAACCGGCGCGCCCACAGCGCCTCTGCGTCGGCGGCCTCGTCGACTTCCGCCACCGTGGCGAGCGCGGCCTTCGCGGCCTCGGGCTCGACCTGCCGCTCCTTCAGCGCGTGCGCGATCGCGCGCCGGCCGTAGCGTCCCGCCTTCTGGTGGACGAGCGCCTGCGCGAAGCGGGCGTCCGACAGGTAGCCGCGGCGCTCGAGGTCGTCGAGCGTGGCCTCGACGTCCTCCGGTGTGCCGCCCTTGGCGAGGAGCTTGGCGGCGAGCTCGGCCCGGCCGTGCTCCCGCCGCGCCAGCAAGCGGATGGCGACCGTGGCAAGTGGCACTGGCGCCCGGGGCCGCATGGGCCCCGCGCCGGGCCGCCGGCTAGTTCGCGGCGCCGTTGCCGTCGGCCTTGATCGGCGCGGGCGTGGGCACGCCCACCGCGGCGCGGATCTTGGCTTCGATTTCCGCCGCGATGTCGCCGTGCTCGCGCAGGAATTCCCGCGCGTTGTCCTTGCCCTGCCCGATCTTCTCGCCGTTGTAGGCGTACCAGGCGCCGGACTTCTCGACGATGCGATGCGTGACGCCGAGCTCGACGATCTCGCCTTCGCGCGAAATGCCCTCGCCGTACAGGATGTCGAACAGCGCCTCGCGGAACGGCGGCGCGATCTTGTTCTTCACGACCTTGACGCGCGTCTCGTTGCCGACGACCTCCTCGCCGCGCTTGATGGCGCCGATGCGGCGGATGTCGAGGCGCACGGACGCGTAGAACTTGAGCGCGTTGCCACCCGTGGTGGTTTCCGGGTTGCCGAACATCACGCCGATCTTCATGCGGATCTGGTTGATGAAGATCACGAGGACGTTCGCGCGCTTGATGTTGGACGTGAGCTTGCGCAGCGCCTGGCTCATCAGCCGCGCCTGCAGGCCGGGCAGCTGGTCGCCCATCTCGCCTTCGATTTCCGCCTTGGGCACCAGCGCCGCGACGGAGTCGATGACGATGATGTCGATGCCGCCCGAGCGCACCAGCATGTCGGCGATTTCGAGGCCCTGCTCGCCGGTGTCCGGCTGGGAGATCAGCAGACTCGAGACATCGACGCCGAGCTTGCCCGCATAGACAGGGTCGAGCGCGTTCTCGGCGTCGATGTACGCCGCCGTTCCGCCGGCTTTTTGCACCTGCGCGACCACTTGCAGGCAGAGGGTGGTCTTGCCCGACGACTCGGGCCCGTAGATTTCGACGACGCGGCCGCGCGGCAGGCCGCCGGCGCCAAGCGCGATGTCCAGCCCGAGCGAGCCGGTGGACACGACCTGCAGGTCGTTCTGGATCTGCGACTCGCCCATTTTCATGATCGAGCCCTTGCCGAACTGCTTTTCGATCTGTGCGAGGGCGGCGGCGAGCGCCTTGCCCTTGTTGTCGTCCATGGCGTGTCCTGCGGTGGAGAGGTTCATTCGAGTTTAGGCCTTTCGAGCGGTCGGGGACGGCGCTTTCAGGGGGGCGACAGTGACGGCGCCGACTCCTGAAGCCCCTGCGGACAACCGCATGGAGGGCCGATTGAGGCGATTATTGCATAGAACGATCGTTCGATGCTAGGGGCCAAACGGCCTAATTCGAAAGGCCAAACCGCGGGAAGTCAGCGGCGTCCACTGCCCTGCCCGGGCTTGGCCGTCAGCCCGCCGCCGCCAGCGCGATCAGCCCTTCCAGCGCGATCGCCACCGAGGCATGCCGCACGGCCGCGCGGTCGCCTTGCAGGTGGTGCGTCGCGACCCTGGGCGCCCCATCCCGGGCCGCCCACGCGAAGCAGACCGTCCCGACCGGCTTGCCGGGGACGGCGCCGCCCGGGCCTGCGATGCCGGTCACCGCCACGGCCACGTGCGCGCGGCTCGCCGCCAGCGCGCCGGCCGCCATCGCGCGCGCCGTCGCTTCCGACACGGCGCCGTCGGTGGCGATCGTCGCCGCCGGCACGGCCAGCAGCTCGGTCTTGGCCTCGTTCGAGTACGTGACGAAGCCGCGCTCGAACCACACGGAGCTGCCGGCGATCGCCGTGATGGCCCCGGCGACGAGCCCGCCCGTGCACGACTCGGCCGTGGCGCAGAGCCACCCGCGCGCCCGGAGCGCCTCGCCCAGCGCGGCGGCGTGATGCGCGTGCAGCGGTTCTGCGCTCAGCGGCATTCGTGCGGACGCGCGCGATAGTGATACGTGTAGGCCGTGGCGAAGCCGAATTTGCGATAGACGGCGAGCGCCGGCGCATTGTCGTCGTTGACCTGCAGGTACGCGTGCGACGCGCCGTGCGACCACGCCCACGTGAGGAGCTCGTGGACGACCAGCGTGGCGAGGCCGCGCCCGCGCGCAGACTCCGCCGTGACCATGTCGAACACGCCGGCCAGGCCATGCTCGAGCGTCGCCTGCCCGCAGGCCGCGGGGCGGCCGTCGACGCGCGCGATCACCGCGTGCGTCGTCAGCGGCGTGCTGCCGAGGCGCTCGAAGTGCGCGGCGCGCTGCTCGGCGGACGACGCGCGGAGCTCGCCGACGGCGTCGACGAACTCGGCGATCGGCGGCGTGTCGAGCGCGACGTCGGCCACGCCGTCGTCCGACGGCGGCGCCGCAAGCTCGATGGCCTGCACGAGCGTGCGGCCGAACGCGGAATAGCCGCGACGCTCGAGCACGGCGTCGAGATCGGCAGGCTGCTGGAACGGCGTCATGCGGAACAGCGCCGGCAGCCCCCGCGCCTCGTACAGCGCCTCGCAGTGCGCGATCTTCGCGTCGAGCGGCAGCGTGGAGCCGAAGTGCGCGTTGACGCTGCGCGCGCGCTTGGCGGTGCCCGGCGACACGCGCAGCAGCCAGCCGTCGAAGAACAGCTGATGCTGCGTCTGCAGCGCGTTGAGGCCCGCTTCCTCGACGCGCGCGAGATCGAGGTCCGCCATCCGCCCCTCACCCGCCCATCAGCCGCTGCAGCAGCGCGAACACGGCCAGCGCGTACAGCGCGGCCAGCAGGTCGTCGGCCATCACGCCGACGCCGTTCTTGTAGGCGGCGTCGAGCTGCCGGATCGGCGGCGGCTTCACGATGTCGAACACGCGAAACAGGGCGAACGCGACGGCGATCCGCAACGGATCATCGACGCCGACGAAGAAGAGCACCAGCAGGAATGCGGCCACCTCGTCGATCACGATGCTGCCGTGGTCCGGCACGCCGAGATCGCGGCCCGTGATCTGCGCGGCCCATGCGCCGGCCGCGAACGCGACGACGATCGCCGCGGCGAAGAGCCCGTCGCCGCCGTAGTGCCGCAGCAGCAGCGCCAGCGGAATCGCGACCAGCGTGCCGAACGTTCCCGGCGCGAACGGCGCGAGGCCGCTGCCGAAGCCCAGCGCCACGAAATGCGCGGGATGCGCGACCAGGAAACGGGCGTTCGGCAGCGTCGCGGTCGCCGTCATGCGACGAAGTGGTCGTAGGCGCGCGGCAGCGCCATCGTGGCGCCGTCGGCGCCGGTGACGACGAGCGAATCTCCCGCGGTGATCGTCCCGATGCGGGCCACCGGCACGGCGAGCGCCTCGGCGATCGCCGCCACGCGGGCGCGTTCCGCCGGCGGCGCGCAGAAGCAGAGCTCGTAGTCGTCGCCGCCGGCGAGCACGCATTGCAGCGCGAGCGCGTGCTCGGCGCCCGCGAGCTTGACCGCGAGCGCCGCCGAGTGCGGCACCTGCGCGAGGTCCACGACCGCGCCTGTCTGCGAGCGCTCCAGGATGTGCCCGAGGTCGCCGACGAGACCGTCGGAGACGTCGAGGGCCGCGGTCGCGACCCCGCGCAGGCGCTCGCCGAGCGCGACGCGCGGCTCCGGTTGCTCGAGCCGCGCCTGCGCACGCGCGAGCTCGTCGGGCGGCAGCGTCGTGCGCCGCTCCAGCGCGGCCAGCGCCAGCGCGGCGTCGCCGAGCGTGCCGGAGACGTAGATGTCGTCGCCGGCGCTGGCGCCGGCGCGCGTGATCGCCGTACCGGCGGGAACGTCGCCGATCACCGTCACGCACAGGTTGCGCGGGCCGCGCGTGGTGTCGCCGCCGATCAGCTCGACGCCGAAGCGATCGGCGAGCGCGCGAAAGCCCTGCATGAACGCGGCGAGCCATTCGTCGTCGGCGTCGGGCAGCGCGCCGGCGAGCAGCGCGAATCGCGGCGCCGCGCCCATCGCCGCGAGGTCGGACAGGTTGACCGCGAGCGTCTTGTGGCCGAGGCGGCGGGCGTCGGTGCCCGCGAAGAAATGCCGGCCCTCGACCAGCATGTCGACCGAGACCACCCATTCGGCGCCGGGCACAGGCGAGATCACCGCGCCGTCGTCGCCGATGCCCACCCGCACGGCGGCCGAGCGCGGCGCGCGCTGGAAATGCCGGCCGATGAGCGCGAACTCGTTCACGCCGCGATTATAGGCAGCCGGCGCCGCGGCAGCGGAACGGCAGCAGCGCCGGCACGGGCCGCGCTGATCAGCCCGCGGCGCCGCGCTCGCGCGCCAGCGCCGCGATCTCCGGCGCGCGCACCTCGGCCGCGAGGCGGTCCAGCACGCCGTTGACGTACTTGTGGCCGTCGGTGCCGCCGAAGTCCTTGGCGAGCTCGACTGCCTCGTTGATGACGACGCGATACGGGATCTCCTGGCGATGCAGCAGCTCCCACGCGCCGATGACCATCACGGCGCGCTCGATCGGCGAGAGGCTCGCCGGCGAGCGGTCGAGAAACGGCGTCACGCGCGCGAGGAGCGCGTCGTAGCCGCCTGCGGCGCCCTCCCACAGCTCGGCGAAGTACGGCTGGTCGGCGTGCTTGTAGCCGCCGCTCGCGGCGAGATCGGCGAACACCTGCGGCGCCGCCGAGCCCGCGAGCTGGCGCTCGTACAGGCCCTGCAGCGCGAGCTCGCGCGCGCGCCGGCGCGGGCTACTGCTCATCGATCTCGTCGAGCAGGTTGGCCATCTCGAGCGCGGCCTGCGCCGCCTCGTACCCTTTCTGGTCCATCCGCGCGAGCGCCTGCTCGTCGGTGTCGCAGGTGAGGATCCCGTTGCCCACGGGGATGCCGAACTCGAGCTGTACGCTCGACACGCCGGCCGCCGACTCGTTGGCGACGATCTCGAAGTGGTAGGTCTCGCCCCTGATCACGCAGCCGAGTGCCACCAGCGCCGAGAAATCGCCGGTCTGCGCGAAGCGCTGCAGCGCGAGCGGCGTCTCGAGCGCGCCGGGGACCGTCGCGATGCTGACGTCGTCGTCGGCGACGCCGGCGTCCGCCAGCGCGCGCAGCGCGCCATTGAGAAGTCCCTCGCCGACCGCCGGATTGAAGCGCGACAGCACGACGGCGACGCGGCGCCCGGGGGCGCGCGTGCTGGGAGCGATCCTGCGGGGCATTGGAAAGGTCGCAGCCGCGGGGCAGCCGCGGCTACGTGGCCTTGCGCGCCGTCGGCGCGTCCTCGTAGCCGGTGACTTCGAGGTCGAAGCCGGCCATGCTGGGCATCTTCCGCGGCTTGGCGAGAAGGCGCATCCGGCCAACGTTGAGGTCGCGCAGGATCTGCGCGCCGATGCCGTAGTTGCGGAGGTCCATCTTCGGCGGCGGAGGCGGGGCGTCGGCCAGCGCGCGGCGGCGGAGCTCCTGCGCGCTCTCCGGCCGGTGCAGCAGCACGACCACGCCGCGTCCGGCCTCGGCGATGGCGCGAAGCGCCTCCGCGACGCTCCACGAATGCGAGGCGCTGTCCTGGTCGAGGAGATCGATCACGGACAGCGGCTCGTGCACGCGCACGAGCGTCTCGGTCTCGCGCGACAGCGGGCCGCGGACGAGCGCGAGATGCGTGGCGTCGGACAGCTTGTCGCGATAGACGACGAGCCGGAACGCGCCCGCGTGCGTCGACAGCGGCCGCTCGGCGATGCGCTCGACGAGCCGCTCGGTGCGGCTCCGGTAATGAATGAGGTCGGTGATCGCGCCGATCCTGAGGCCGTGCTCGGCGGCGAAGCGCTCGAGATCCGGCAGACGCGCCATCGTGCCGTCGTCGTTCATGATCTCGCAGATGACGGCGGCCGGCGTGAAGCCCGCGAGCTCGGTCAGGTCGCACCCGGCCTCGGTGTGGCCGGCGCGCGCCAGCACGCCGCCCGGCTGCGCGACGATCGGGAAGATGTGGCCCGGCTGCACGATGTCCGCCGGCGTCGCGTCGCGCGCGATCGCGGCGCGCACGGTCTGCGCGCGGTCGGCGGCCGAGATGCCGGTCGTCACGCCCTCGGCAGCCTCGATCGACACCGTGAAGTTGGTGCCGTGCGAGCTCCGGTTGACGCCGGTCATCTGCGGCAGGTTGAGCTGCCGCGCCCGCGCCTCGGTGACGGTGAGGCACACGAGGCCGCGGCCGAAACGCGCCATGAAGTTGATCGCCTCCGGCGTGATGCGATCGGCGGCGATCACGAGGTCGCCCTCGTTCTCGCGGTCCTCCTCGTCGACGAGCACCACCATGCGGCCGTCGCGGAGGTCGGCGATGATGTCCTGGATCGGGGAGATCGGCATGGCGCTTTCCGCTCGCGTCGAATCGATGCAGCGCTATCTTACCGGAACCGGGGCCGCGGACGGCGCCTGCACCCGGGCAGAAGCGGGCGGCGACACGGGCGACCGCTGCACGCGGAACCACGCCGCGTAGAGGGCGGGGAGGAAGATCAGCGTCAGCACCGTCGCGATGACGAGCCCGCCCATCATCGCCACCGCCATCGGTCCGAAGAAGTCGCTCCGCGTGAGCGGAATCAGCGCCAGCACCGCCGCCGCCGCCGTCAGCACGATCGGCCGGAAGCGGCGCACCGTGGCGCCGATCACCGCGTCCCACGCCGGGTGGCCGGCCGCGATGTCGCGGTCGATCTGGTCGACGAGGATCACGGCGTTGCGCATGATGATGCCGGACAGCGCGATCGTGCCGAGCATGGCGACGAAGCCGAACGGCTTGCCGAACAGCAGCAGCGCGACGGTGACGCCGATGAGCCCGAGGGGCGCGGTCAGCACCACCATGAGCGTGCGCGAGAAGCTCTGCAGCTGGATCATCAGCAGCGTCAGCACGACGACGATCAGCAGCGGCACGCCGGCGACGATCGAGCGCTGACCCTTGGACGAATCCTCGGACGCGCCGCCCGCCTCGATCCGGTAGCCGAGCGGCAGCTTCGCACGGAGCGCCGCGAGTTGCGGGTCGAGCCGGGCGGTGACGTCGGGCCCCTGCGCGTCGCCGCGCACGTCCGCGCGCACCGTGATCGTCGGCAGCCGGTTGCGCCGCCACACGATTCCCTCCTCCAGCCCGTACTTCACTTCGGCGATCTGCGTGATCGGGACCGCCTTGCCGTTCCGCGACGGAATCGCGAGGTCCTTGAGGAAGCTCATCCGCGCGCGCTCCTCGGCGGCGCCGCGCAGCACGACGTCGATCTGCTTGTCGCCCTCGCGGAACGTGGTGACCGTGATGCCGGACAGCGAGTTGTTGAGGAAGGCGGCGAGGTCCTGCGACGACACGCCGAGGAGCCGCGCCTTGTTCTGGTCGATGACGAGGCGGATCGACTTCGTGGGCTCGTCCCAGTCGAACTGCACGTCGCGCGCGTCGGGGTCCTGCCGCATGATCGCGGCGGTCTGCTGCGCGATCCCGCGCACGGTGGCGATGTCCTCCCCGGACACGCGGAACTGGACCGGGAAGCCCACCGGCGGCCCGTTCTCCAGCCGTGACACCCGGCCGCGCAGCGCGGGAAAGTCGTCGGCGAAGAGCGCCAGCAGCCGCTCGCGCAGGCGCTCGCGCAGCGCGTTGCTTTTCGCGACGACGACGAACTGCGCGAAGTTCGACTGGGCGAGCTGCTGGTCGAGCGGCAAATAGAAGCGCGGGCTCCCGGCGCCCACGTAGGCGACGAAGCTCTCGATGCCCTCCTCGCGGCGCAGGATCGCTTCCATCTTCTGCGCCTCGGCGAGCGTGGCGGCGAACGAGCTGCCTTCCGGCAGCCGCAGGTCGACCAGCAGCTCCGGCCGCGACGAGGCCGGGAAGAACTGCTGCGGCACGAAGCGGAAGAGTCCCAGTGCGCCGGCAAAGAGCGCGACCGTGGCGGCGAGCACCAGCACGCGATGGCCGATGCACCACGCGATGACGGCGCGGAAGCGGCGATAGAACGGCGTCCGGTACACCGCGTCCTCGTCCGCGTGTCCGGCGGCCTGCGGCGCCGGTGGCGCGCGCCCGGTGAGGCGCGTCCACAGGCGGGAGCGCAGCGACGGGCGCCGCGCGCGCGCGGGGTCCGGCAGCATCTTGTAGCCGAGATAGGGAATGACGACCACCGCCACGACCCACGACGCGCAGAGCGCGATCGCCGACACCTGGAAGATCGAGCGCGTGTACTCGCCGGTGCTGCTGTGCGCGGTGGCGATCGGCAGGAAGCCCGCCACCGTGACGAGCGTGCCGGTCAGCATGGGGAACGCGGTGTTCGTGTAGGCGAAGCTCGCCGCGCGCACGCGGTCGAAGCCCTGCTCCATCTTGATCGCCATCATCTCGACGGCGATGATCGCGTCGTCCACGAGGAGGCCGAGCGACAGGATCAGCGCGCCGAGCGAGATCTTGTGGAGGCCGATGTCGCCGATCCACATGCCCGCGAACGTGATCGCGAGCACCAGCGGAATGGAGACCGCGACCACCAGCCCCGTGCGCAACCCCAGGCTCAGCAAGGACACGACGAGGACGATGACGACGGCCTCGGCCAGCGACCGGACGAACTGGTTCACCGACCGCTGCACGGCGCTCGGCATGCTCGTGACCGTGTCGATCTCGACGCCGACGGGAAGCTCGCCCTGGATGCGCGCGATCTCGCGCGAGAGGTCGTGGCCAAGCTCGATCACGTCGCCGCCCTGCACCATCGTGATGCCGAGCCCGAGCGCCTCGCGCCCCTGCCAGCGCATCTGCTGCTGGGGAGGATCGACGTAGCCGCGGTAGACGCGCGCGACGTCGCCCAGGCGGAACACCCGGTCGTTGGCGCGGATCGCGATGTCGCGGATCGCGTCGAGCGAGTCGAACGCGCCGCTCGGCCGCACGAAGACGCGGTCCGTGGCCGTGTCGAACACGCCGGACGCCGCCACGGCGTTCTGCGCGGCGAGCGTCTGGAAGATCTGCGCGGGCTCGACGCCGAGCGTGGCGAGCTTGGCGTTCGACATCTCGATGAACACCTTCTCGTCCTGCTCGGCGATGAAATCGACTTTCGCCACGCCGGGTACGCGCAGCAGCTCCGCGCGGATCCGGTCGCCGAACTCCTTCAGCTCGCGGTAGCCGAAGCCGTCGCCGACGATCGCGTACACGTTGGTGTACGTGTCGCCGAACTCGTCGTTGAAGAACGGTCCCTGGATGCCGGCCGGCAGCGTGTTGCGAATGTCGCCGATCTTCTTGCGCACCTGGTACCAGGTCTCGGGCACCTGCACTGCCGGCGCCGAATCCTTGATCGCGAAGAACACGAGCGACTCGCCGGGCTTCGAGTAGCTTCGCACCCAGTCCACGTCCGGCACTTCCTGCAGCTTGCGCTCGATGCGGTCGGTGACCTGCTGCTCGACGTCGCGCGCGGCTGCCCCAGGCCAGTTGGTCTTGACGACCATCACCTTGAACGTGAACGGCGGATCCTCGGACTGGCCGAGCCGCTGGTAGGACAGCGTGCCCAGCAGCGCGCACACGACGATGACGAACAGGACGAACGCGCGGTGCTCGAGCGCCCACTCCGACAGGTTGAACCCCGGCCGCGGCGCGTCCGGGAGCGGCGGAATCCTCGCGTTCATCGGGGGACGCTTCCCGTCAGGCGGCGGGCTTGGCGGCGCCGGTGACGGCCGCCGGCGCCTTGGCGGGCGTGCCCGCCGATGCGCCCTCGTAAGGACGCACGGTCTCGCCTTCGCGCAGCTTGTGCACGCCGGCCGCGACGATCCACTCGCCGTTCGCGACGCCGCCCGTCACGAGCACGCCGTCCTCGCGGTACTGGCCGACGGTGACGGGGCGCAGCGCGACGGTGCGCGCCGCGGCGTCGTACACCCAGACGGCGGGACCGCCGTCCTTGCGGTAGATCGACGTGAGCGGCAGCAGCGCGGCGCCCGCGGGCTCGGCACTGCTGACGACGACGTTCGCGGTCATTCCCCACTGCAGCGCGGGATCGCGCTCGAGGATGGTGGCGCGGACGGCGAACGTGCGCGTCACGGGATCGACGGCCGGCGCGATCTCGCGCACCCGCGCCGGATAGATTTTCCGCGGATTCGCCCACAGCACGACGCCAAGCTGACCGGCGTTGCGCACTTCGCCGATGCGGTTCTCGGGCACGCTGATTGCGGCCTCGCGCTCGTCCTCGCGCGCGATGCGGAAGACCGGCTGGCCGGCGGCCACCACCTGCCCTGCCTCGACGCTGACCGCCGTGACCACGCCGTCGTCGTTGGCGACGAGCGTCGCATAGCCCGCCTGGTTGCGCGTGACCGCGAGCTGCGCGCGCGCCTGGTCGAACTTGGCGCGATTGGTGTCCAGCACGTTCTTCTTCTGGTCGAGCGCCGATTCGCTGATGAACTTCTGCTTCAGCAGGGTGGCGTAGCGGTCGTACTCCGCCTGCGCGTACCTGTATTCCGTTTCGGCGGCCGTCACCGCCGCACTCTGCGCGTCGGCCTGCAGGCCCACGTCGGCGGGATCGAGCCGCGCCAGCACCTGGCCTCGCGTCACGCGGGCGCCGACGTCCACGGTGCGCGCGATCACCTTGCCGCCGATGCGAAAGCCGACGTCGCTTTCGTGGCGGGGCTTGATCTCGCCGGCGAAGACGGCGACGTCGCCCGTCGTGCCGGTGGCGACCTGCGCCAGCGTCACCGGACGCACGGGGACGGGCGGCGTCTCCTGCCGTGCGCAGCCGGCGCCGCCGAGCGCCACCACCAAGGCGAGCGCCGCGAGGCGCAGCGGAAAATGGTTGCGCGCGCGTTTCATGATGCCGAATCGGGCGCTTCGCCCGGCAACGCCAGCGGGCGGCCGATCGTCCCTTCCCACAGCGCGCGCAGCGCGCGCTCGAGCTCCACCGGATAGTCGAGCGGATCGACGCCGCAGTTCGCCTGCCCGGCGGGCATGTCCTTGGCGTTCGCCGCCATCTGCCAAAGGCCGACGATCAGCGCGTAGCTGTGGCGCAGCAGCGCGACCCCGCCGCCGGCCGGCAGCTCGGGAAAATGGCGCTCGAGGCCGCCGCCGGCCGTGCCCAGCCGCTCCGCCATCCGCGCCTTGAAGCCCTGCGCGATCGCCGGCGGGATCTCGGTCTGCACGAGGCCGAAGCACCGGGTGGCGAGCGGCAGGAACGTCGGCCGCTCGATCATGTGGATCCGCGTGAGCGTGAGGATCTCCGTGAGGCTCGCCGGCGTGTCCGCGGCGAGCAGCGCGTTCAGCGCACTGAAGAAATCGTCGACGTGGCGTTCGTGCACGGCGAGCAGCAGCTCGTCCTTGCTCGGGAAATAGAGATAGACGGTGCCCTTGGCCAGGCCGGCCTCGTCCGCCACTTCGGCGACGTTCGCGACCCTGGCCGGCGCGCGCGCGAACAGCCGCTCCGCCGCGTCGAGGATCGCGTGGTGCCGCTCCTGCTTGTCCTCCGAGTGAACGGCCCGCTGCCGGATCACCATCCTGACGCTCCCGAAGACCCTAACTGACCTTGGGTCACTTCAACGGAAGCGTAAATGACCTTGGGTCAGTTGTCAACGGCAGGCGGGGCGAACAGCGCGAGCGTCCGGCGGGTGATTTCGGCCTCGCCGTCGGCATAGTCGGCGACGACGTTGAAGTGGTGCCGGCCGGGTATCTCGAGCGCCGCCGGCGCGCCCCGCGGGCGGCGCGCGGGCCAGGCCTCGAACAGCAGGTGCGACTGACGCACGAACTCCGACGTCTCGTCCGCGCCGACCGCGACGAACAGCGGGACCGCCACCGTCGGCGCGAGGTTGACCGGCGACAGGCCCTGCGCGTCTGCGGGAGTCAGGCGAAGGTCGGCGTTTATCGTGGTCGCCAGCAGCGGGGCGAGATCGTGGACGCCCGACAGCGACACGCCGCCGGCGAACGGCTCCGCCGGCAACCCGAGCGCCCGCCAGTCGGTGGCGTACATCATCGCCACCAGATGACCGCCCGCCGAATGGCCGGCGAGCACCAGCGGCGCCGGGGCGCCGTTGCGCGAGCCCTCCCGCGCGAGCCAGGCCACCGCGCGCCGGCACTCGTCGACGATCGTCGCCAGCGTCACCGCCGGACAAAGATCGTAGTTGATGTTCGCGACCGCGTAGCCCTGCGCCACGAACGGCGTGGCGACGAACGCGAAGTCGGCCTTGTCGAGCGTGCGCCAGTACCCGCCATGGATGAAGGCGAGCGTGCCGCGCGCCGGCGTCGCCGGGAGGAACAGGTCGAGCGTCTCCTTGGGGTTCGGGCCGTAGCGAACGTCCCGCCGCGGCGCCAGCGACGCCATCGCCGCGGCGGAGAGCTCCGCGCAGCGCGCCAGCCAGCGCGGATGATCGGGCACCGCGGCGCGGTTGTTGTAGCCGCGCTCGGCGGCCTCCGGCGTCAGGGCGATCATCGCGTGGACGTCGGACACCGGCTAGCGTGCCGATGCGGCCGGCGGGGCGATCACGATCGACAGCGGCGTCAGGCCGTCGATGTGCGCGTCGAGCCGGTCGCCGGCGACCACGGCGCCGACGCCAGCGGGCGTGCCCGAGAAGATGAGATCGCCCGGCAGGAGCTCGTAGTATTTCGAGAGGAACGCGATCGTGTGCGACACGTCCCAGATCATGTCGGCGAGGTCGCCGGTTTGCCGCCGCTGACCGTTGACGTCGAGACGGATGGCGCCGCGCGACAGCAGCCCCGTTTCGGCGACGCGATGCAGCGGCGCGATCGGCGCCGCCTGCGCGAACGACTTGCCGATGTCCCACGGCCGCTTCTTCTCGCGCATGTCGTTCTGCAGGTCGCGGCGCGTCATGTCGAGCCCGACCGCATACCCCCATACCAGCGCGTTCGCCTGCTCGGCGGCGACGTCGACGCCCGCCTTGCCGATCGCGACCACCAGCTCGATCTCGTGGTGATAGTTCTTTGTCGCGAGCGGGTACGCGATGCTGCCCACTTCCGGCGGAACAACCGGCACCACGGCGTCGGCCGGCTTGGTGAAGAAGAACGGCGGCTCCTTCGTGGCGTCGCCGCCCATCTCCTTCGCGTGCTCGGCGTAGTTGCGGCCCACGCAGTAGACGTGGCGGACGGGGAACACGTCGGCGCTGCCGGCGACCGGCACGGTCGTGGGCGCCCACGCGGGAATGGCGTAGCTCATCGTGGTATGTCCTGCGGAGGGAAAAGGCGGTTACTCGGCGTCGGGCTGGTGCGCGGGGGCCGCCTGCGCGAACGGAGGCAGCGCCTGGCACGCGGCCTCGATGCGCGTGAGCGTCGTGTACGGCGACAGGTCGATCTTGAAGCGGCGCGCGTTGGAGAGCTGCGGCACGAGGCAGATGTCGGCGATCGTCGGCGCCTCCCCGTGGCAGAAGGTGCCGGTCGCGTCGTCCCGCGCGAGCTGGCGCTCGAGCGCCTCGAAGCCGACGTCGATCCAGTACTTGTACCAGCCGTTCCTCTGCTCCTCGGTGGCGCCGAGCGTGCCCGTCAGGTAATTCAGCACGCGGAGGTTGTTCAGCGGGTGGATTTCGCACGCGATGCCGAGCGCGATCGCGCGCACGCGGGCGCGGCCGGCGGCGTCGCGCGGCAGCAGCGGCGGCGCGGGATGCGTCTCGTCCAGATACTCGATGATGGCGAGCGACTGCGTGAGCACGCGGCCGTCGTCGAGCTCGAGCGCGGGCACGAGCCCCTGCGGATTGAGCGCCAGGTAGTCCTGCGCGCGCTGGCTGCCCATCCGGAGGTGCACGAACGTCCGGTCGGACGTCGCGACGCCCTTCAGGTTGAGCGCGATCCGGACGCGATACGCCGCCGACGAGCGGAAGTAATCGTAGAGGCGCATGCCTAGAATGCGGAGATGCCGGTCTGGGCGCGGCCCAGGATGAGGGCGTGGATGTCGTGCGTGCCCTCGTAGGTGTTCACCGTCTCGAGGTTCAGCATGTGACGGATCACGTGGAACTCGTCGACGATGCCGTTGCCGCCGTGCATGTCGCGCGCGGTGCGGGCGATCTCGAGCGCCTTGCCGCAGCTGTTGCGCTTCATGATCGAAGTGATCTCCGGCGCGGCCTCGCCGGCGTCCTTCATCCGGCCGAGCCGCAGGCACCCTTGGAGCCCGAGCGTGATCTCGGTCTGCATGTCGGCCAGCTTCTTCTGCACGAGCTGGTTCGCGGCGAGCGGGCGCCCGAACTGCTGGCGGTCGAGCGTGTACTGGCGCGCCGCGTGCCAGCAGAACTCGGCGGCGCCGAGCGCGCCCCACGCGATGCCGTAGCGCGCCGAGTTGAGGCAGCCCATCGGCCCCTTCAGGCCCTTGACGTTCGGCAGCAGGTTCTCGGCCGGCACGAACACGTCGTTCATCACGATCTCGCCCGTGATGGAGGCGCGCAGGCTGAACTTGCCTTCGATCTTGGGCGTGGACAGGCCCTTCATCCCCTTCTCGAGGACGTAGCCGCGCACCGCGCCGTCGTCGTCCTTGGCCCAGACGACGAAGACGTCGGCGATCGGCGCATTGGAGATCCACATCTTCGCGCCGGACAGGCTGAAGCCGCCGTCCACTGCGCGGGCGCGCGTGATCATCGAACCCGGGTCGGAACCGTGGTTCGGCTCGGTGAGGCCGAAGCAGCCGATCCATTCGCCGGTCGCGAGCTTCGGCAGGTATTTCCTGCGCTGCGCCTCGGTGCCGTACTGGTCGATCGGAAACATCACGAGCGAGCTCTGGACGCTCATCATCGACCGGTAGCCCGAGTCGACGCGCTCGATCTCGCGCGCGATGAGGCCGTAGCAGACGTAGTTGAGGCCGGCGCCGCCGTATTCGGGCGCCACCGTCGGCCCGAGGAGCCCCAGCGCGCCCATTTCCGGGAACACCGACGGGTCCGAGACCTCGTTGCGAAACGCTTCCTTGATCCGCGGCAGCAGCTTCTCCTGCGCGTAGGCGTGCGCCGTGTCGCGCACCATCCGTTCCTCGTCGGTGAGCTGGCGATCGAGCAGCAGCGGATCGTCCCATTTGAAGACGGGCTTGACGGCGGACGGCAGACGATCGGGCGCGTTCACGATGGCGGGCTCCGGGAGGAAGCGGCGTGCGCGGGACGAACCGTGCGCGGGACGGCGATTATCGCCCCCCGCCGCGGCCAAAGTCCATCGACGCTAAACGGCTGGCGCCGGGCCGTCGGGCACGACCGCGGTGACCTCGATCTCGACGCGCGCGCGATCCTCGATCAGCGCGGCGACTTCGACGGCCGTCATGGCGGGGAAGTGGCGCCCGACGAGCTCGCGATAGACGACGCCGAGCGCGCGATAGCTCGCGACGTACTCGCGCTTGTCGACGACGTACCAGGTCATCCGCGCGATGTGCTCGGGGCGCGCGCCGGCTTCGGCGAGGATGGCGACGACATTGGAGAGCGCCTGGCGCGCCTGCGCGACGAAGTCGTCCGACTCGAACTGCTGCTGCGCGTTCCAGCCGACCTGGCCGCCGACGAACACCGTGGTGCCGCGCGCGGCGACGCCGTTGACATAGCCGCGCGGCGACGCCCAGCCCGGGGGTTGCAGGATCTTCATGGCAGGCTCTCCTGCCGCAGGCGAAAGCGCTGCAGCTTGCCGGTTTCGGTGCGCGGCAGGCTTGCCACGTAGGTAATCGCGCGCGGGTACTTGTACGGCGCGACCGTCGCCTTGACGAACTGTTGCAGCGCGCCCGTCATCGCCGCGTCGCCCGCGAACCCCGGCTTCAGCACGACGAACGCGTGGACGATCTGGCCGCGTTCCTCGTCCGGCGCGCCAACCACGCCGCATTCCGCCACGGCCGGGTGCAGCAGCAGCGCGCCTTCGACTTCCGGCCCGGCGATGTTGTAGCCGGCGCTGATGATCATGTCGTCGGTACGCGCCTGGTAGACGAAGTAGCCGTCGTCGTCGACGAGATACGCGTCGCCGGTGAAGTTCCACCCGTCGCGAACGTACGTGCGCTGGCGCTCGTCGGCGAGATACCGGCAGCCGGTCGGCCCCTTCACCGCGAGCCGCCCGACCTGGCCGGCCGGCAGCGGCGTGCCGTCGGCGCCCATCACGCAGGCGCGGTAGCCGGGCACCGGCGTGCCGGTGGCCCCGGGCTTCGCATGCGCTTCGTCGTGCGAGATGAAGATGTGCAGCATCTCGGTGGCGCCGATGCCGTCGATGATCTCGATGCCGGTCGCGGCCTTCCACAGCGCGCGCGTGGCCGCGGGCAGCGCCTCGCCGGCCGCCACGCACTTGGAGAGGCTCGACAGGTCGTGCGCCGGCGCCGCGGCCGCCATCGCGCGGTACGACGTGGGCGCGGTGAACAGCACGGTGGCGCGGTGCGCGGCGATCGCGGGAAGCAGCTGCTCCGGCGACGGCCGCTCGACCAGCAGCGTCGCCGCGCCGATGCGCAAAGGAAACAGCAGCAGCCCGCCGAGGCCGAACGTGAACGCAAGCGGCGGGCTGCCGGTGAAAAGGTCGTCGGCGGTGGCGCGCAGCACGTGACGCGGCCAGCAATCGCAGGCGGCCAGCAGGTCGCGATGGAAGTGCATCGTGCCCTTGGGCGTGCCCGTCGTCCCGGAGGTGAACGCGATCAGCGCGGTGTCGTCGGCCGCGGTGTCCACGCCGGCAAACGCCGGCGGCAGCGCCGCCGTGCGGCGCTCGATCGACGCCGGACCGCCGTCGCCGAACAGCGCCACGTGACGGAGCGTGGGGCACGCCGTCCGCGCGGTATCGAGCTCCCCGGCGAGCCGCGCGTCGCACAGCGCGTGCGAGATCTCCGCCTTGCGCACGATGTCGGTGAGCTCCTTCGCCCGCAGCAGCGGCATCGTGCCCACCGCGATGCCGCCGGCCTTGATCACGCCGAACCAGCATGCGGCCATCCACGGCGTGTTCGGGCCGCGCAGCAGCACGCGATTCCCCGGAACGAGTCCAAGGTCGCCGGTCAGAAGCCGGGCAACGCGATTCGCGTGGGCCGAGAGCTCCGCGTAGGTCCAGCGAACGCCTTCGGGCGATGCCACCGCGAGACGATCGCCCCAGCCGCGCGCGAGGGCGCCGTCGAGGAGCTCGACGGCCGCGTTGACGCGGGGCGGATAGGCGAGCTCCGGCAGCTCGAAGATCAGCTCGGGCCATTCGTCGCGCGGCGGCAGGTGGTCGCGCGCGAACGTGTCGACGTGGGCGGAGTGCGTCATGGCGCCACGGCCCGGCCGGCCTTCAGCAGATCGCGGCCGATGATGAGCCGCTGCACCTCGGAGGCGCCTTCGTAGATGCGCAGCGCGCGGACCTCGCGATAGAGCTTCTCGACGACCGCGCCGGCGACCACGCCCTGCCCGCCGTGGAGCTGCAGCGCATGGTCGATCACCCGCTGCGCCGACTCGGTGGCGGCGAGCTTTGCCATCGCGGCCTCGCGCGTCGTGCGCACCTGGCGGACGTCGCGCAGCCACGCGGCGCGATAGACGAGGAGCGCCGCAGCGTCCACTTCGGTCGCCATGTCGCCGAGCGCCGCCTGCGTGAGCTGCAGGTCGGCGAGCTTGCCGCCGAACATGGTCCTGGCCCGGGCGCGCGCCGCGGCTTCGTCGAGCGCGCGGCGCGCGAAGCCCAGCGCGGCGGCGCCCACCGACGCACGAAAGATGTCGAGCGTGCGCATCGCAAGCCGGAAGCCCTCGCCTTCCGCGCCGAGCAGCGCGTCCGCGGGCAGCCGGCAGCCGCGGAACTCGAGCCGGCCGAGCGGGTGCGGCGCGATCACCTCGATGCGCTCTGCGACTTCCAGTCCGGGCGTGCCGGCCGGCACGACGAACGCCGAGATGCCGCGTGCCCCCGACTCCTCGGCGGCGCCGGTGCGCGCGAACACGCAATAGAAATCGGCGATGCCCGCGTTGGAGATCCACGTCTTGCCGCCGCTCAGGATCCATGCGTCGCCGTCGCGCGTCGCACGGGTGGTCATCGCGCCCACGTCGGAGCCGGCGTCAGGCTCCGACAGCGCGAAGGCCGCGATGGCCTCGCCGCGGCCGACCCGCGGCAGCCACGCGTCCTGCTGCGCGGGTGTGCCGGCGAGCGTGATCGCTGCGGAGCCCAGGCCCTGCATCGCGAACGCGAAATCGGCGAGGCCGTCGCGGTAGGCGAGCGCCTCGCGCAGCAGGCACAGCGCGCGCGAATCGAGCGCCGGCAGCGCGCCGCCGTGCGCGGCGGGAACGCAGTAGCGCAGCAGCCCGGCCGCGCCGAGCGCGCGGACCAGCGCGCGGCAGCGGTCGTCGACGCCGGCGATCGACGTCGTGTCGCCGCCCGGCAGCGCGGCCGCGCCGGCCGCCGCCGCGAGCGCGGCGTGCGCGGCGTCGAAGAACGGCCAGTCGAGATGGGCGCGATCCATTGCGCGGCCTAGTTGCCTTCGAACACCGGCGCCCGCCGCGCCGCGAACGCCTCGTAGGCGCGGCGGAAATCGGCCGTCTGCATGCAGATCGCCTGCGCCTGCGCCTCCGCTTCCACGGCCGCGTCGAGATCCATCGCCCACTCCTGGTGCAGCAGCTTCTTGGTCATCGCATGGGCGAACGTCGGGCCGTCGGCGAGGCTTCGCGCCAGCGCCTCGGCTTCTCCTGCAAGCGCCGCGGCGTCGACCAGGCGGTTGAAAAAGCCCCAGTCGCGGCCTTCTTCGGCGGTCATCGCGCGGCCGGTGTAGAGGAGCTCCGCCGCGCGCCCCTGCCCGATCGTGCGCGGCAGCAGCGTGCACGCGCCCATGTCGCAACCGGCGAGTCCCACGCGCGTGAACAGGAAGGCGGTGCGCGCCGCCGGCGTGCCGAGCCGCAGATCGGAAGCGAGCGCCACCATGGCGCCCGCGCCCGCGCACACGCCGTCCACCGCGGCGACGATCGGCTGCGGGCACCGGCGCATCGCGAGCACGAGATCGCCGGTCATCCGCGTGAACGCGAGCAGCCCCGGCATCGCCATCCGGGTCAGCGGCGCGATGATCTCGTTGACGTCGCCGCCGGAGCAGAAGTTGCCCCCGGCCCCGCACACCACCACCGCCTTCACGTCGCTCGCGTAGACGAGCGCGCGGAAGAGATCGCGCAACTCGGCGTACGACTCGAACGTCAGCGGGTTCTTCTTCTCCGGCCGGTCGAGCGTGATCGTGGCCACCTTGCCGTCGCCGCTGGCCGCGAAGCGGAAATGGCGCGGCTGGTAGCCGCTCATCGGCACGAGCGTCGGATCGTCGGTCATGCTGGAGTCTCTCCTGAAGATGGTGAAGGATCGCGCGCCTGCACGGATTCCTTGACGCGGCCGAGCAGCGCGTGAAGGCGGTCGCGGTCGCGCGGCGGCACGTCCGCGAGCATGGCGATCACCCATTCCTCGTGCGCGGCCGCCATCGTGTCGAACGCGCGCTTGCCCTTGGCGGTGAGGCGCACGGCGTGCGCTCGGCGGTCGCCGGCGATCGGGCGGCGCTCGACCAGCCCCTCCGCGACCAGCTGATCGGTGATCCCCGTGACGTTGCCGCCGGTGACCATCAGGCGGCGCGACAGCTCGCCCATTCGCAGGCCCTGCGGATTGCGCTCGAGCTGCGCCATCAGGTCGAAGCGCGGCAGCGAGATCGCGAAGCGCTCGCGCAGCCCCGAGCGCACACGCTGCTCGATCAGCATCGTGCACGTGAGAAGACGCAGCCACAGGCGCAGCGACTCGTGGTGCTCCTCCGAGAGGCGCGACTCGTGGTCGGGCGTGGCGTCGGCGCGGCGCGCGCTCATCAGGGAGTCACCTCGCCGCCCGACACGGAAATCGCCTGGCCGGTGATCGCGGCGGACTCCGGCAGGCACAGCCAGCCGACGGTCGCGGCGACCTCCTCCGGCGTGATCAGGCGTCGCTGCGGATTGCGCGCCGCGAGGCTCGCGCGGGCCTCGTCCCCCGTACGGCCGGTCTTGGCGGTGATGTTGGCGATGGCCTCGGATGCCATGTCCGTGTCGGTGTAGCCCGGGCAGACCGCGTTGACCGTGACGCGCGTCGCCGCGAGCTCCCGCGCGAGCGAACGCGTCAATCCCACCACGCCGTGCTTGGCCGCGCAATAGGCCGCGACGTACGGATAGCCGGCGAGTCCCGCGACGCTCGCGACGTTCACGACGCGCCCCGCCGGCGCCGCCAGCAGCGCGGGCAGCGCCGCCTGCGTGCAGTGGAAGGTGCCGGTGAGGTTCACGCGCAGCATCTCGTCCCACAGCGACGCGTCGGTCGCGGCGAACTTCGCGCTGCGCGCAGCGCCCGCGTTGTTGACGAGGATCGCGAGACCGCGGCCACGCTTGGCGACGGCGGCGAACGCGCCGCGCACGGCGACGGCGTCGCCGACGTCGCAGCCGAGCGCGTCGCACTGCGGGAGCTCTGCCGCCGCGGCGGTGAGCCGCCTCTCGTCCCGGCCGAGCAGCGTCAGCGTCGCACCGAGCGTCGCGAGCCGTGCCGCGATCGCGCGGCCGATTCCCCGGCCCCCGCCGGTGACCACGGCGTGCAGACCGGCAAGCGGCCGCGCCGCGGTCATCCGTTCGCCTCCGGCCGCTCGCCGGCCATTTGCGCGGCGCGCGCCAGATTGCGCTCGAGCTGCGCCTTGCCCGGCAGGTACTGCACCGGCCACGAAGCGGCGTCGTAGCCCAGCGCCGCCGCCGCGTGCAAAGTCCAGTACGGATCGGCGAGGTGAGGCCGCCCGAGCGCGCAGAGGTCGGCACGCCCCGCCATCAGGATGCTGTTGACGTGGTCCGGCTCGAAGATCGCGCCGACGGCCATCGTCGCGATCCCCACCTCGTTGCGGATGCGGTCGGCGAACGGCGTCTGGTACATGCGCCCGTACACGGGCCGGGCCGCGAGCGTCGTCTGGCCCGACGACACGTCGAGGAGATCGGCGCCCGCGGCCTTGAAGAGCCGCGCGATCGTCACGGCATCCTCCGGCGTGTTGCCGCCGGCGGCCCAATCGTGGGCCGAGATCCGCACGGACATCGGCTTCCCGTCCGGCCACGCCGCACGCACGGCGCGAAACACCTCGAGCGGGTACCGGCAGCGATTCGGGAGCGTGCCGCCGTACTCGTCGTCGCGGCGATTGGTGAGGGGGCTGATGAACGCGGACAGCAGATAGCCGTGCGCGCAGTGCAGCTCGAGCCAGTCGAAGCCGCATTCGTCGCCACGCCGCGCGGCGCGGACGAACTCGTCGCGCACGCGGTCCATGTCGGCGCGGGTCATCGCGCGCGGGACCTGATTGTCCGGGCCATAGGCGAGCGCGGACGGCGCGATCAGCGGCCAGTTGCCGGTGGCCAGCGGCTGGTCGGCGTCCTGCCACCCGAGCTGGGTCGATCCCTTGGGCCCCGCGTGGCCGAGCTGCAGCGCGATCCGCGCAGACGTACGCGTGTGCACGAAGTCGACGATGCGCCGCCACGCCAGACGGTGGGCGTCGTCGTAGATGCCGGCGCAACCCGGGCTGATCCGCGCGTCGGCGGCCGGCGCCACCATCTCGGTGAACACGAGCCCGGCGCCACCCTGCGCGCGGGCGCCGAGGTGGACGAGGTAGTAGTCGTCGGGCGTGCCGTCGACGCACGAGTACTGCGCCATCGGCGACACGACCACGCGATTCGGCAGCGTCACGTCGCGCAGCCGGAATGGCGTGAACATCGGCGGCGTGAACGCCGGAGCCGCTTGCGGGGCGCCGGCGACGGCGGCCTCGCGTCCGGCGAACCAGGACTCCATGCGCGCGACGAACGCGCGGTCGCGCAAGCGGAGGTTCTCGTGCGAAATGCGCTGGCTGCGCGTCAGCAGGCTGTACGCGAATTGCTCCGCCTCGAACGCGCTGTAGCGGTCGACGTTCTCGAACCACTCGGTGGAGTTGCGCGCCGCGTTCTGGATCTTCAGCACCTCGAGGCCGCGCTCGGCTTCGTAGACGGGGAGCGCGGCGGCCAGGCTTTCGCTCGCGCTCATCGCCCGCGACAGCGCGATCGCGTCCTCGAGCGCCAGCTTCGTCCCGGAGCCGACCGAGAAGTGCGCGGTATGCGCGGCGTCGCCCATCAGCACGAACGGAACGTTGCGACCGTCGAGCGGCACCCAATGCGTCCAGGTGCCGCAGACGACGCGCGGGAAACGGATCCAGATCGCCGAGCCGCGCAGGTGCGATGCATTGGAGATCAGCGGATGGCCGCCGAGGTAGCGGGCGAACAGCCGCTCGCAGAACGCGATGCCGTCTTCCTGCGACATCGCGGCGATGCCCGCGCGCTGCCACACGTCCTCGGGCGTCTCGACGATGAAGGTCGACGTGTCGCCGTCGTACTGGTACGCATGCGCCTGGAACCAGCCCCATGGCGTCTCTTCGAACGCGAACGTGAAGGCGGGGAACTTCTGCTTCGTGCCGAGCCAAACGAAACGGCACTGGCGAAGGTCGACGTCGGGCGCGTACGTCGCCGCGTAGCGCTGCCTCACCCGGCTGTTGAGGCCGTCGCTGGCGATGACGAGATCGGCGCCGAACTCGCGCGCCGCCGCCTCGGGATCGGCCACGTCCGTCTCGAACGCGAGCTCGACGCCCGCGTCCTCGCAGCGCCGCTGCAGGATGTTGAGCAGGCGCTTGCGGCCGATCCCGCAGAAGCCATGGCCGCCCGACGTGATCGTGCGGCCCTTGAAGTGGACGTCGATGTCGTCCCAGTGATTGAACGCGCCGACGATCTGCGCGGCGCTGGACGGGTCCGCGGCCTCGAGATTGCCGAGCGTCTGGTCGGAGAACACGACCCCCCAGCCGAACGTGTCGTACGGCCGGTTGCGCTCGACGACCCGGACGACGTCGCGCGGCGCGGCGAGCTTGCGCAGCAGCGCGAAATACAGGCCCGCGGGACCGCCTCCGATGCAGAGGATGCGCATGTCTCTAAGCTCGTCGTCGGCGCCCGCCGTGGCCCGGCCGCGACCGCGGCGCCTCGCCCGGGTCCTGTTCGTTCGCGTCTCAATAGTTTAGACCTCAATGACCCGTTGTCAAGCGGTCGCGGGGCTCCGGTGGGGCCCCAACGCCACCAACGGCCTAGGCCATCGGTTCGATGGGGCAGGACGCCGCCGCCGCCCTACGATCGCCCCAACGTCCGCCGCCCTCGCCCCCATGCCCCGCCTCCGTCGTCCGTCCGCTCCGCTTTGCCGCGGCCCCCGCAGCGCGGCGCCGGCGCGCGGCTTCACCGTGGTGGAGCTGCTGGTCGCGCTGGCGATCGCGTCGCTCCTCCTCGTCCTCGCCGCGCCGCCGTGGCGCGCGCGCATCGCGGCGGCCGAGCTCCGCGAGCGCGCCGAGGCGCTGTCCGCGGCGCTGGCGGCGGCGCGCAGCGAGGCCATCAAGCGCGGCACGCGCGTCGATCTTTGCGCCAGCGCGGATCGCCTGGGCTGCGCGGCCGGCGGCGAGTGGGAGGCCGGGTGGCTCGGATTCGTCAACGACGCCGCAGCGGCGGCGCCCGCCCACGGCGCGCCCCTCGTCGCGAGCGAGCGGCGCGCGCGGGAAGGCATCACCATCCGCGGCAACGGCCCGGTCGCGCAGTACGTCTCCTACACGCCGCTCGGCCACGCGCGCCGCCACGACGGCGCGCTGCAGATGGGCACGTTCACCGTCTGCCGCCGCGGCGAGACGGCGTTGAAGGTCGTGCTAGCCAACAGCGGCCGCACGCGCATCGACGCCTCGCCGGAGATCTGTCCATGACGCCCGCCGCATGCGTGCAGCCCCGGGGCCGCGGGTTCACCGCGATCGAGCTGCTGGTCGCCGTCGCCATCGTCGGCGTGCTGGCCATGGTGGCCGTGCCGGGTTACGCCGCCTACGTCGCGCGGAGTCGGGTGCTCGACGCCGCCATGCGCCTCGCCGATGCCCGCACGCGCATGGAGCAATACTTCCTCGATCGCCGCGCCTACACCGACACCGACGGCAATTGCGGGGCACCGCCTCCAGCGGCCGCCCCTGGCGACGCCTTCGCCGTCATCTGCGCCGCCACCGCGACCACCTACGTCCTCACCGCCGTCGGCCGCGCGAGCGTCGCGATGACGGACTTCGTCTACACGGTCGACCACACCGGCGCGAAGGCCACGCTGTCGTTGCCCGCCGGATGGCGCCGCACGCCCGATTGCTGGACGTATCGCCCCGACGGGAGCTGCCTGTGACGGCGCAGCCGCCGCGCGGCGCGGTGCTCCTCGAGGCCCTCGTCGGTGCCGTCGTGTTCGCGCTGGCGGCGCTTGCCATCGTCGCGTTCCAGGCCCGCGCGGCGCAGGCGCTGCATCACGCCCACTTTCGCGGCGAGGCGCAGCAGCTGGCGCATGCGGTGCTGGCGCGAATGCATGCCTCCGACAACGCCACGCTCTACGCCGACTTCGACATGCGGGCCGGTGGCGCCGGCTACCTCGCGTTCGCCGCGCAGGCGCAGCGCCTCCCCGGCGTGGACGCCACGCATCTCGCCCCCGAACTGCTGGTCACGGCGGGACCTTCCGCCGCCAGCCGTGCCGCTGCGGTCACCGTGCAGTGGCGGCTGCCCGGCGAGGCCGCGGCGCACAGGTATTCGACTACCGCCGTGGTCGGCGGACGCTGATGCGCGGCATCCCCGCTCGCCGAAGGTCCGCAGGCGCGTCGCTGGTCGAAGCGATGGTGGGCGTCGTCGTCGCGCTCGTCAGCCTCCTCGCCGTCCAGCGCGTCTTCGTCGCCAGCGAAACCACGCGCCATCACGCGCAAAGCGACGGCGACGCGCAGCAGGCGGCGCTGTTCGCCCTCGCGCGGCTGTCGTACGACGTCGCGAACGCCGGCGCCGGCCTGGCGCCCGCGGCGGCGCGGCTGGCGAGCTGTCCCGTCACGGCGGACATGACGGCCATCACGCGGCCGGTGACGGTGCTGGTCACCGACGGCGGCGCCCCTGACATTCCCGACAGCGTCGTCGTGCGCTACGCGGTAGGCAATCGCGCTGCGGTGCCCGCCGCGCTCGTCGCCGCCGCGCCGAGCGGTGGCGCGTTCCTGGTCGACAGCCCGCTGGCGTTCGCGGCAGGCGACCAGGTCATCGCGCTCGACGGCACGGGCGTGTGCGCGCGCACCGTCGTCAACGCCGTCCGGGTGAGCGCCCCAGGCATGGCCGAGCTCGCGCACGACATCATCGCGGCCGCCCTGCCCGCGGGCGCGCAAGTCGTGAACCTCGGGCCGGCGACGCGCGTCGTCGCCACGCGCTACGACGTCTCCGCCGGCATCCTGCGTACCACGGACCTGAACGCCGGCGACGCGCCGAATCCACTCGCCTCCAACGTCGTCAACCTCAAGGTGCAATACGGCGTCGACACCGACGGCGACGGCGCCCTCGACGCCTGGCTGCCGGCCGCGGACGCCGGCGCCGCCGGCAACTGGTCGCCGGCGGCGGTGCTCGCCGCACCGGCGGCGACGCTCGCGCGGATCCGGGCGTTGCGCGTCGGCATCGTGGTGCGCGGCGAGCAATTCGATCGGGCTGCCACGCGGCCGTTCGACTGGGTGCTCTTCGATTGCGCCGCGACCGACAAGCGCACGTGCCCGGGACGGCTCGCCGGCAGCATTCCCGGCACGGCGCGCGGAGGCTGGCACTACCGCGTCTACGAGACGGCGATTCCGCTGCGCAACCAGCTCTGGCATGCGCACGGATGAGCGCCCTCGCCGCCTCGGTCGTCGCCACGGCGCTGCGGATTCGCGGCACGCAGCGGGGCGTCGTCGTGTTCCTCGCGCTCGTCGCCGTGCTGACGATGGCGCTGTCGGCGGTAGCGCTGATGCGTGTCGTCGACACCACGTCCGCCGTCGCCGGCAATCTCGGGTTCATGCAATCGGCGATCGGCGCCAGCGACGCTGCAGTCGAGCACGCGGTGGCGGCACTGTTCGAGCGCGCGCTCGTCGCCGATACCTCGCGCGACGATCCCGCCCAGGGGTACTACGCCGCGCTGCAGGCTGGAGAAAACGCCCGCGGGGTGCCGGCGGCGCTGCAGGCGGTGACGGCCTATCCCGCGCAGGCCCCGGTGGTGGACGCCGGCAACGCGAACACGGTGCGCTACGTCATCGAGCGCCTGTGCGCCACCACGGGACCGCCCGCCGATTGCAATCTGGCCGCCACGTCGGCCGCACCCGACGCGCCGCGGGTGCCGCTCTTTCGCCAGTCGATTCGCATCGACGGGCCCGGCGGCGCCACCGCCTTCGTGCAGGCGTTCCTCGCGGACATCCCGGGCGGCCGCCGCGTCTCGTGGCGCGCGCTCGCCGATTGACCGCGTTTGACCCGCCTAGCCCATCAGCGGCATGTGAAAGCCCGGCGCCGCGCTGCCGTCGTCCGGCCACCGCGACGTCACGGTCTTGAGGCGCGTGTAGAACCGCACGCCGTCGGTGCCGTGCACGTTGAGGTCGCCGAACAGCGAATTGCGCCATCCGCCGAACGAATAGAACGCCATCGGCACCGGTATGGGCACGTTGATCCCCGCCATGCCCACTTCCGCATCTTGCTGAAAACGTCGGGCCGCGTGCCCGGAGCGCGTGAAGATCGCGGCGCCGTTGGCGTACGGGTTGCCGTTGATGAGCGCGATGGCGTCGGTCAGCGAATCCACGCGCAGCACGCACAGCACCGGCCCGAAGATCTCCTCGCGGTACACGGTCATGGCGGAAGTCACGCGGTCGAAGAGCGTCGGTCCCACGAAGAAGCCCGCTTCGTGTCCCGCCACTGCCGGACGGCGGCCGTCGACCACCACCGCCGCGCCCTCGTCGGCGCCGCGGTCGATCAGGCCCATGATCCGATCGCGCGCCGCGCACGTGATCACGGGGCCCATCTCGATGTCCTTGGCGTCCCCCGGTCCCACCGTCACGGCCCGCGCGCGCGCGGCGAGCTTCTCGACCAGCGCGTCGCCCGCGTCGCCCACGGCCACGACCGCCGAGATCGCCATGCAGCGCTCGCCGGCGGAACCGTAGCCGGCGCCGATGATCGCGTCCGCGGCGAAATCGAGGTCCGCATCGGGCATCACCACCGCATGATTCTTGGCGCCGCCCAGCGCCTGCACCCGCTTGCCGTGGGCCGCGCCCGTCTCGTAGATATAACGCGCGATCGGCGTCGACCCCACGAACGACACCGCCTTGATCATCGGATGGCGAAGGATCGCGTCCACCGCCTCCTTGTCGCCGTGCACCACGTTGAACACGCCGTCGGGCAGTCCCGCTTCCTGGAGCAGCTGGGCGAGCCGCAGCGACAGCGAGGGGTCGCGCTCCGACGGCTTCAGCACGAAGGTATTGCCGCAGGCGATCGCCACCGGGAACATCCACATCGGCACCATCGCCGGGAAGTTGAACGGCGTAATTCCCGCGCAAACGCCCACGGCCTGCCGCAGCGAAAAGCTGTCCACGTCCGTGCCTACCGACGCGCTGTGCTCGCCCTTCAGCAGATGCGGAATCCCGGTGGCGAACTCCACCACTTCGAGGCCCCGCGTGAGCGAGCCTTCCGCGTCGATCAGCGTCTTGCCGTGCTCCTCGGTGACCACGCGAGCGAGGTCCTTCTTGTGCGTATCGAGCAGATCGCGGAACCGCATCAGGATCCGCGCCCGGCGCAGCGCCGGGGTCGTCGACCACGCGGCGAACGCGGACGCCGCCGACTGCACCGCGGCGTCCACGTCCGCCGCGTTCGCGAAAGGCACGTGGCGGATCACCTCGCCGGTGGCGGGATTGGTCACTTCGCCATAGCGCGTCGTGGTGGGCGCCACCGCGCGGCCGCCGATCCACAGCGGAAGGCGTTCGAGAGTCGTCAGGTCCATGTCGTTTGCTCCTTCGCAACGGCGCGCCGGCGATGCCGCCTTTTCGCGCCTAACGTTCCACGTCGTGGAGCCGCGCCACATAGCGCGCCACGAGGTCCGCTTCGAGATTCACCGCGGCGCCGGCGGTCAGCACGCCCAGCGTCGTCGCAGCGAGTGTATGCGGGATCAGGTTCACGGCAAAGTTGCCGCCCCGCACGTCGTTTACCGTCAGGCTCACGCCGTCCACCGCGATCGACCCCTTGGCGGCGATCAGCCGTGCCAGCGGCGCCGGGGCGTCCACTGCGAGGCGCCAGCTGCCATAGGGGTCGCCCGCCACCGCGGCCATCGCGGTCACCGTGCCCACGCCATCGACGTGACCGCTCATCAGGTGCCCGCCGAGACGGTCGGCCAGGCGCAACGCGAGCTCGAGGTTCACCCGCCGGCCCAGGGCAAATCCCGTCGTGCAGCGCAGCGTCTCGGCGGACACGTCGAACGACAGCGTGGCCGCCGTCATCGCCACCACCGTGAGACAGCAGCCGCTCACCGCGACGCTGTCGCCGATGCGCACGTCGGCGAGCGGCAGCGCGCCGCTCGCCACGTCGATGCGCGCGCCATCCGCCGCGGCAGCGCTCGCCGTCACCTCGCCCACCGCCTGCACGATGCCGGTGAACACGTCGACGCCTCAAGTCCGCACGATGCGGCTGATGAGGCGCAAGTCCGCCCCCACGCGGTCGACGGCCCGCCAGGCGAGCGCCGCGTTGCCGCCCAGCGCCTCCAGCGGCACGGCGCGCTCGAACATGCCACGCGCGGCGTCGCCGACCACCATCGGCGCGACGTAATGCAGGATCTCGTCCACCAGCCCCGCCTCCAGCAGCGCGCCGTTGAGCTTGGCGCCGGCCTCGACGTGCAGCTCGTTGACGCCGCGCGCCGCCAGCGCGCGCATCAGCGCCGCGAGGTCCACGCGGCCGCCCGCGTCGGGCAACGCGAGCGTCTCCACATCCCCCGGCCACGCGCCGGCGCGCGGCGCCCCGGCGGTCACCACCAGCGCGTTGCCACCTGCCAGCACCCTCGCCGCCGCCGGCGTATCGCCGTGGCGATCCACGATCACCCGGAGCGGCTGCCGCGACGTGGGCACATCGCGCACGGTCAGCTCGGGATCGTCGTGCAGCACCGTGCCCACGCCGGTGAGGATGGCGCAGGCGCGTGCGCGCCACCGATGCCCGTCCGCGCGCGCCGCCGCGCCCGTGATCCACCGGCTCGCGCCGTTGACGAGCGCGGTGCGGCCGTCGACGCTCGTGGCGGTCTTGACTCGCACCCAGGGCGTGCCGCGGGTCATGCGCGCGACGAAGCCGATGTTGAGCTCCCGCGCCTCGTCCTCGAGCGGACCGAACACGACGTCCACGCCGGCGGCGCGCAAACGGTCGGCGCCGCGCGCTGCCGCCGGATTGGGATCGGGCATGGCCGCCACCACACGCGCGACGCCCGCCGCGAGGATCGCGTCCACGCAGGGGGGCGTGCGGCCGTGGTGATTGCAGGGCTCGAGCGTCACGTACAGCGTCGCGCCGCGCGCGTCGGCGCCGGCCGCACGCGCGGCGTCGAGCGCCGCCACCTCCGCGTGCGCGCCGCCGGCACGGGCGTGAAAGCCTTCACCGAGCACCACGCCGTCGCGCACCAGCACGCAGCCGACCCGCGGGTTGGGCGACGTCGTGAAAAGGCCGCGCTCAGCCTGCGCCAGGGCGCGCGCCATGAACAGGCGATCGGCGTCGCCGGCGACGGTCATCTCGGGCTCTGCGATGGCGCTAGCGCGCCTTGCGCTTCACTGCGGCGCCGGGCGCTTCCACTTCCCGCAGCGCGTCGCGAAAGTCGGAGATGTCGCTGAACGAGCGATAGACGGAGGCAAAGCGGATGTACGCGACCTTGTCGAGCGCGTGCAGCTCGCGCATGACCATCTCGCCGATCTGGCGCGACGCGATCTCGCGCTCGCCGAGCGACAGCACCTGCGACACGATGCGGTCGATGGCCGCATCGACGAAGCCCGTCGGCACCGGGCGCTTGTGGAGCGCGCGCTGGAAGCCCACGCGGATCTTCTCGACGTCGAAGTCCGAGCGGTTGCCGTTGGTCTTCACGACCTGCGGCAGGCGCAGCTCCACCGTCTCGTACGTCGTGAAGCGCTTCTGGCAGCCCACGCAGCGGCGGCGGCGGCGGATCGAATCGCCGGCGTCGGACACGCGCGAGTCGATCACCTGCGTGTCGGAGCTGCCGCAGAACGGGCATTTCATGTCGGCGAGCCGGTGGCGTCAGCGATACACCGGGAAGCGGCGCGTCAGCGCGCCCACGCCATTCTTCGCGCGCGTCACCGTGGCGTCGTCGGCGGGCCGGTCGAGGATGTCGGCGATCAGATGCCCGAGCTCCTCGCATTCGATCTCGCCGAAGCCGCGGGTGGTCACGGCGGGCGTCCCGAGGCGGATGCCCGACGTGACGAACGGCTTCTCGGGGTCGTTCGGAATGGCGTTCTTGTTGACGGTGATGTGGGCGCGCGCGAGCGCCGCCTCGGCGTCCTTGCCGGTGATGCGCTTGGCGCGAAGGTCGAGCAGGAACATGTGCGAGTCGGTGCCGCCCGAGACGATGCGAAGTCCGCGATCCTGCAGCACCTTGGCGAGCACGCGGGCGTTCTCGATCACGCGCTCCTGGTAGACGCGGAAATCGCGCGTCAGCGCCTCGCCGAACGCCGCCGCCTTGGCGGCGATCACGTGCATCAGCGGGCCGCCCTGCAGCCCGGGGAACACGGCGCTGTTGATCGCCTTCTCGTGCTCGGTCTTGGTCAGCACGAAACCGCCCCGCGGGCCGCGGAGCGTCTTGTGGGTGGTGCTGGTGACGAAGTCGGCGATGCCGACCGGCGTGGGGTAGACCCCGGCGGCGATCAGCCCGGCGTAATGGGCCATGTCCACCATCAGCAGCGCGCCGACGCTGTCGGCGATGGCGCGGAAGCGCTTCCAGTCGATGACCCGCGAGTACGCGGAGGCGCCGGCGATGATGAGCTTGGGCCTGTGCTCGCGCGCGAGGCGCTCGGCCTCGGCGTAGTCGATGAGCTCGGTCACGGGATCGAGGCCGTACGCCACCACCTTGAACCACTTGCCGGACATGTTGACCGGCGAGCCGTGCGTGAGGTGACCGCCGTGGGGGAGGCTCATGCCGAGGATCGTGTCGCCCGGGTTCAGCACCGCGAAGAACACCGCCTGGTTCGCCTGGGCGCCCGAGTGGGGCTGCACGTTGGCGACCTCGGCGTGGAAGAGCCGCTTGACGCGGTCGATCGCCAGCCGCTCGGCGACATCGACGAACTCGCAGCCGCCGTAATACCGCTTGCCGGGATAACCCTCGGCGTACTTGTTGGTGAGCTGCGACCCCTGCGCCGCCATCACCGTGGTGCTGGCGTAGTTCTCCGAGGCGATGAGCTCGATGTGATCTTCCTGCCGCTGGTTCTCGGCGGCGATCGCCTGCCACAACTCGGGGTCGTTCTGGGCAAGCGTCGTTGAGCGGTTGAACACGGCAGCCTCGGCGCGGGAGAATCGGGGATTTTAGCATCAGCGGCGGTCCCGCCCGGGCCATCCGCCGCTATAATCGCGCGCACTCGAAGCCGGGGCATTCGGCCCCCCCGGCCGGTGCACGTACGGAGGAACGACCCGTGAACGCCCTGCTCTCCCTGTCGCGCGCCATCGACGGCATGTCCGAGCGCATCGGCCGCCTGGTTTACTGGCTGGTCCTTGCGGTCGTCCTCATCAGCGCGGCGAACGCCTCCGTCCGCAAGGCGTTCAACTACAGCAGCAACGCGTTCCTCGAGATCCAGTGGTACCTGTTCTCGGTGATCTTCCTCCTCGGCGCCGGGTACGTGCTGCTCCACAACGCGCACGTCCGCATCGACATCATCGCCGGCCGGCTGTCGGCGCGCGCGCAGAACTGGATCGACGTCTTCGGCATCATTTTCTTCCTGTTCCCGATGGCGCTCGTCATCATGAAGCTGTCGTGGCCGCTGTTCATGGACTCGTTCACGCGCAATGAAGTGTCGACCAACGCGGGCGGCCTCATCATCTGGCCGGCGCGCCTGCTGGTGCCGATCGGCTTCCTCCTGCTGATCGTCCAGGGCGTCTCCGAGCTGATCAAGCGGATCGCGTTCCTGAAGGGCCTGATCCCCAATCCCCTCGACAAGGCGCACGGCAAGACGGCCGAGGAGGAGCTCGCCGAGGAGATCGCCCTCCAACGCGCCCGTGACGAGCAGGGGAGCCGGACATGAGCGCCTGGCTCATCGCGAACATCGCGCCGCTGATGTTCATCACGCTGGTGATCACGCTCCTCATCGGCTTTCCCGTCGCGTTCTCGCTGGCGGCGGTGGGCATCTTCTGGGCGATCGTCGGCATCGAGCTCAATCTGCTGCAGCCGACGCTGCTCCAGGCGCTGCCCGACCGCGTGTGGGGGGTGATGTCGAACGACACGCTGCTGTGCGTGCCGTTCTTCACGTTCATGGGCCTGATCCTCGAGCGCAGCGGCATGGCCGAGGACCTCCTCGACACGATCGGCCAGCTCTTCGGCCCGCTGCGCGGCGGGCTTGCCTACGCCGTGATCTTTGTAGGCGCGTTGCTCGCCGCCACGACGGGGGTGGTGGCCGCGAGCGTCATCTCGATGGGCCTAATCTCGCTGCCGATCATGCTGCGCTATGGCTACGACCGGCGCCTCGCCTCGGGCGTGATCGCGGCGTCGGGCACGCTGGCGCAGATCATCCCGCCGTCGCTGGTGCTGATCATCATGGCCGACCAGCTCGGCAAGTCGGTCGGCGACATGTACGCCGGCGCCTTCATCCCCGGCATCGTCCTCGCCGGTCTCTACGGCCTGTACGTTGCCGGCGTGACCATCTTCAAGCCGCAGTGGGCGCCGGCGCTGCCGCTCGAGGCCCGCTCGCTGCGGGAGCCGAACGGCACCAGCGGCATCACGTCGGTCGGCGTGCTCGTGGCGCTGGCCGCGGCCGTCTCCGTCGCGTACGCGAAGTTCTACCTCAAGGACTCTCCGCTCGACGAGACGATCGTGATCTCGACCTGCGTCGGCACGGCGTTCGCGTTCGTCGCCGCGGTCGTCAACAAGACGATGAAGCTCGGCCTGCTGTCGCGGATCGCGGAGCGCGCGACCTTCGTCATGATCCCGCCACTGGCGCTCATCTTCCTCGTGCTCGGCACGATCTTCCTCGGCGTGGCCACGCCGACCGAAGGCGGCGCGATGGGCGCGACCGGCGCGCTGATCATGGCGCTCGCCCGGCGCCGCATCACGTGGAAGCTGCTGCGCCAGGCGATGGACACCACCGCCAAGCTTTCGACGTTCGTCGTCTTCATCCTGATCGGCGCGCGCGTCTTCAGCCTCACGTTCTACGGCGTCAACGGCCACGTCTGGGTCGAGCACCTGCTGACGAGCCTGCCGGGCGGCCAGCTCGGCTTCCTGATCGTAGTCAACATCCTGATCTTCGTCCTCGCGTTCTTCCTCGACTTTTTCGAGCTCTCGTTCATCATCATCCCGCTGATCGGCCCCGTGGCGGACAAGCTCGGCATCGACCTCATCTGGTTCGGCGTGCTCCTCGGCGTCAACATGCAGACGTCGTTCATGCACCCGCCGTTCGGCTTCGCGCTCTTCTACCTCCGCAGCGTGGCGCCCGCGAAGCAGTACCTCGACAAGCTGACGAACAAACTGACCGATCCTGTCACCACCGGGCAGATCTACCGCGGCGCGATACCGTTCGTCCTGATCCAGATCGTCATGATCGGGCTCGTGATCACCTTCCCGCAGATGGTGATGGTCTACAAGGCCGGCGACACCGCCGTCGATCCGAGCAAGATCCAGATCCAGCTTCCGCCGAGCGAATCGGGCACCAGCGCGCCGGACTTCAGCACGCCGCCGGGCCAGCCGCAAACGCAGCAGCAGCAGGAGCAGCAGCAGCAGAAGGAAGAGAAGCAGGACAGCGACGCCGCGCAATCCCTCGAGGACGCGTTCGGGACGCCGAAGGACAAGGAGCCTGCCGCACCGGCGCCCGCGGCGCCACCGCCGAAGTAGCGGCGCAGCGGTGGTCCTCGCGCCGCGGATCCGAGCGCCCAAAAGAAAAACCCCGGCGCACTCCGCCGGGGTTTTTCGTGGCGCCGGCCGCCGCGAACCGACGGCCGGTTGCGGACCGCCTTATTTCCTCGGCGGCGCGTTGACTTGGGTCGCCGCCGCCATGAACTGGTCGAAGTTGCCTTCGGCCACGCGGAACCAGAGGATTTCCTCGTCGCGGAATTTCTTCCACGGCTCGTACACCTTCTTGAAGTTCGCGTTCTTCTCCGCGGTTTCCTCGCACACCTCTACCGCGGCCTTGTACGACGCCTGCATGATCTCGCGCGGGAACGGCCGGAGCTGCACGCCCTGCCCCACGAGGCGGCGCAGCGCCGCGGGGTTCAGCGCGTCGTACTTGGCGACCATGTCGACGTTCGCCTCGTAGCAGGCGGATTCGAGCATCGACTGGTATTCCTTCGGCAGCTTGTCAAAGGCCGCGTTGTTCACGAAGAGGTCGAGCTCGGGACCGCCCTCCCACCAGCCGGGGTAGTAGTAGAACTTGGCGACCTTGTAGAGGCCGAGCTTCTCGTCGTCGTACGGGCCCACCCATTCCGCCGCGTCGATCGTGCCCTTTTCCAGCGCCGGATAGATGTCGCCGCCGGGGATCTGTTGCGCGACCAGGCCGAGCTTGCCAAGGACCACGCCGGCGAAGCCGCCGATGCGCATCTTCAGCCCCTTCATGTCGGCGACGGTCTTGATCTCCTTGCGGAAGAAGCCGCCCATCTGGGCGCCCGTGTTGCCCGCGGGGAAGTTGATGATGTTGTACGACTTGTAGAAATCGCGCATCAGCGCCATGCCGCCGCCGTGGTACATCCACGCGTTCTGCATGCGGTCGTTCATGCCGAACGGCACCGCGCAGCCGAAGGCGAACGTCGGGTCCTTGCCGAAGAAGTAGTACGGCGCGGTGTGGCAGCACTCGACCGTCGCGTTCTGCACGGCGTCGACGACGCCGAACGCCGGCACCACTTCGCCCGCGGCAAACACCTGGATCTGGAACTTGCCGCCGCTCGACGCCGCGACCCGCCTGGAGATCGTCTCGGCGCCGCCGAAGATGGTGTCGAGGCTCTTGGGAAAGCTCGACGCGAGCCGCCACTTGACCTCGGGCGAGCCCTGCGCGAACGCGGGCGCCGAGCCGGCCGCCAGGATGCCGGCCAGGCCGGTGTGCTTGATGAAGGAACGACGCTCCATTGCTTCTCCTCGATGGTTGTCGGCCGCGCCGACGGTCTGATCGTCTTGTGTGGCGCTGCTTCGGAGGGCGCGCCGCATCCCGCATCTTCGGGCCTCTGGCGGGCGCGTCCGGTGCCGGTTGGCGCGGATTCTAGCGGATTTGCAGCGAAAAACGGCGATTCGGCGCCAGGCTCAGTTCGAAAGCTTGCGCACGGCGTTGAAGAGCGCCCACGTCCAGCCGGCCTGGCGCTCGAGCGTCTGGGAGAAGCGGATCAGGTAGCGGCCGTTGCCCGTGTCGAGCTCGACCATGCCGCCCTGCGGAAACCGGTCGTCCGGCCCGATGAGGCTGCGCTGGGCGTTCTGCTTGTTTGCACCATGTGCGGGCAGATAGATGCCGAAGAACGGCCGCTCGTCCTCCGCGCGGGTGGAGTCGGCCGGCGCCATCCAGCTGCGCATCAGCACGCGGACGATGCGCTTGGCGATGACCTCGACGCCGACGGTGACCTCGTCCACCTGCTGGCGCTGCATCCGGCGCACGACGGCGAGCATCCAGTGGTCGCCGTCCTTGAACGCCACGAGCTCGCCGAGCCGCGTGGGCGCGTCCTTGACCGGCGCGATCAGCCGGATGCCCGTCTCGCTGCGGTCGGCCACGCGCCAGATCGCGCCGCGCACGCGCCGCGCGATCGAATCCGGGTTGGCGCTGGGGTTCATCACCTGCGTCACTTCGTCGAAGCTCGCCTGCACGCCCGGCGTGCGCGCGCCGTCCGGCAGCCGCTCGATCTCCGCGACCGCGCGCGTCAGCGCGGTCAGGCCGACCACGACGCGGATCTCGCCCTCGACGGCATGGCGCGCCGCGCGCGGCGCATGCGCGATCGCGTCGGGGCCGAACAGCGCGGCGAGGCGCATCAGCAGCAGCCGCTGCTCGCGCGGCGGCAGGTCGCCGGGCTGCGGGTTGTCGTCGTCGTTCTCGGGCAGCCACCGCATCCGCTCGACGACACGCGCGTACACCGGCCCCGCGTCGAGATACAGATTGCGGCCGCCCATGCCGGGCTTGTCGCGGCGGCGCAGGCCCTGCGCGCCGGTGAGGTCGATGAAGAAGCCGGCGCCGTCGCCGGGCGCCGGCAGCAGCGTCAGCGACGGCGTCCAGTCGTCGAGCTGCCGCGCCGCCCACTCGACCTGGTCGGGCGTGAAGTTGCCGGAGTCGAGGCGCATCAGCATCAGCGAATGCAGGTAGACCTGCTCCAGCGACACGCCGGGCTTGGCGAACGCGCCCGCGCCGAACACGAGCTGCTCGCGCTGCCAGCCGCGGATGCGGCCGAACTCGTAGAGCTCGTGGAAATCGCGCCACTGCGCGGGAATCCAGTGGCTGTAGCGGAAGAGCCGGAACTTGCCGTCCTGGCCCTTGTAATGGACGAGGCGGACGAGCACCCACGGCAGGATCGCGCGCCAGCGCTTCACGTCGGCCTTCGGGAATCCCGCCATCAGCGCGGCGTGATACGCGGCGACGAACGCCTTCACCAGGTCGAACACCGAATGCCACAACCGCGATTCGACCGCCGAGCTCTTCTGGTAGTTGGTGACGTACTGATGGGTGAGCTGCGCGATGATCGGCTCGATGCGCGCGTCGATCTTCAGCAGCGCCTCGACCTGCGCCGGGCCGACCTCCTTGCGCGCGCCGGGGAACTTGGCGACGAGCTCCAGCGCTTCCTTCTGGATGGCGATGGCGTCGCCGGTGGGGAGCTGCGCGATCCAGCGATCGGCGTAGCTCGGGCTGCGCAGCGGGTCGGCGAGCGACTTGACCCACGTGAGAGCCGTCTCGATCATCGCGCCGGCGGGTCGAATGGCATTCTGCATCTGCCGCGGGTTACTCGCCCGCAATGGTCATCCTGTCGATCAGGATCGAGCCGACGTGCCGGCTGCCGCGCGTGTCGACGTCGCGGCCGATCGCGACGATGTCGCGGAACATCCGCTTGAGGTTGCCGGCGATGGTGATCTCCTCGACCGGGTAGGCGATGACGCCGTCCTCGACCCAGAACCCTGCGGCGCCGCGCGAGAAGTCGCCCGTCACCGGATTGACGCCCTGCCCCAGCTGCTCGGTGATGAGGAGCCCGCGGCCCATGCGCGCCAGCAGCGCGGCGAGATCGTCCTGCCCGGGCTCGACGATGAGGTTATGCGAGCCGCCCGCATTGCCCGTGGTGGCCATCCCGAGCTTGCGCGCCGAATAGCTGCCGAGGAAATAGCCGTTGAGCACGCCGCCGGAGACGACGTCGCGCGCCGTGGTGGCGACGCCTTCGTTGTCGAAGGGCGCGCTGCCGCGCCCGCGCACCAGGTGCGGCTCCTCGCGGATGTGGACGAGCGGCGCGAAGACCTGCTGGCCGAGCGAATCGAGCAGGAACGACGACTTGCGGTAGAGGCTGCCGCCGGACACCGCGCTCACGAAGCAGCCGATGAGGTCGCCGGCCTCGGACGCCTCGAACACCACCGGGCATTCGGTCGTCGCGAGCCGACGCGCGTTCAGGCGGCGGGCGGTGCGCTCGCCGGCGATCCGCCCCACGTCGACCGCCGGCTGCAGGTCCTCCGGCGCCCGTGCCGCCGTGTACCAGAAATCGCGCTGCATCGCACCGCCGTCCTCACCGACGACCGCGCAGTCGATGTGGTGGCGGGACGTGCGATAGCCGCCGGCAAAGCCGTTGGAATTCGCGTACACGAATTCGGATTCGCCGCGGGCGACCGTGGCGCCTTCCGTGTTGACGATGCGCCGGTCGACGGCGAGCGCCGCCGCCTCGGCCGCGCGGCCCTGCTCGATCGCCTGGTCGACGTCGAGATCCCAAGGATGGTAGAGGTCGAGGTCGGGGATGTCCCGCGCCAGGCGGTCGGGATCGGCGAGGCCGGCGAACGGATCCTCGGCGGTGAAGCGGGCGATCGCCGCCGCTTTCTGCACGGTGGCGCGGATCGATTCGTCGGCGAAATCGGCGGTGCTCGCGTGACCGCGGCGCTGGCCGATGTAGACGGTGACCGAGATGCCCTTGTCGCGGTTGTACGTGACGGTCTCGACCTCGCCCTTGCGCACGGTGACGCTCTGGCCGACGGCCTGCGACACCTCGGTCTCGGCGGCGGTGGCGCCGGTGGCGGCGGCTTCGGCGAGAATCTGCGCGGCGACGCGCTCGAGCGTGGCCGTGCCGACGGGAAAACGCCCATCCGAGGGCACTCCCTCGGGAGGACGCATGGCGGCGCCCGGGCCGGCTACATTTAATGACGCGGTCATCGAATTGCCTGCCTGCGGATGCCGCGCCCGTGGGAGGCGCAGCAGCCCCTGTTCGCGCAGCAGTTGAGTTCGGTCGGCTATGATAGCAAAGCGCACCTGCCGCGCACCGTTTGTCCGTATTTCAACCGCCTGGCATGAAACCCGCCAACCACCTCCGCCCGCCGCCGCTGCCCTCCCAGGACGCGACCGCCGACCCGCCTTCGAAGACCGCGCGCAAGAAGGCCATGCACGACCTGCAGGCGATGGGCGAGGCGCTGGTTGCCCTCGACCCCGCGCGCGTCGCCGCGCTCGACCTGCCCGAGCGGCTGGTCGACGCGATCGCGGCGGCCCGCACGATCACCAAGCACGAGGGCCGCCGGCGCCAGATGCAGTACGTGGGCCGGCTGATGCGCGACGTCGATCCGCAGCCGATCGCCGAGGCGCTGTCGGCACTGGAGCGCGGCACCAGCACCGAGCGCGCGCACTTCGCGGCGCTGGAGCGGTGGCGCACGCGTGTGCTGGACGACGCAGACGGCCTCGCCGAGTTCGCGGCGGCGCACCCCGCGGCCGACCGCGCGGCGCTGGCGGCGCTCGCCGCCGAAGCGCGCGCCGAGCGCGTGCGCGGCGGACCGCCGCACAAGTATCGCGCGCTCTTCCGCGAGCTCAAGCGCATCGTCGACGCGCCGCCCGAGCCCTGAGACCGTCGTGGCAGAGCTGCTGATCGGCCTCGTATCCATCTCCGACCGCGCGTCGCAGGGCGTTTACGAGGACAAGGGCATCCCGGCGCTCACCGAGTGGTTCGGGGCGGCGCTCGCCAGCGCGTGGCGGATGGAGACGCGGCTGATCCCGGACGAGCAGCCGGTGATCGAGCGCACGCTCGTCGATCTCGTCGACATCGCGGGGTGCAATCTCGTCCTCACCACCGGCGGAACCGGCCCTGCGCCGCGCGACGTCACACCGGAAGCCACGCTCGCCGTCGCCCACAAGGTGATGCCGGGCTTCGGCGAGCAGATGCGGCAGGTGAGCCTCAGGTACGTGCCCACGGCGATCCTCTCGCGCCAGGTGGCGGTGATCCGCAATCGGGCGCTGATCGTGAACCTGCCCGGCCAGCCGAAGGCGATCAAGGAGACGCTCGACGGCGTGTTCCCCGCCGTCCCCTATTGCATCGACCTGATCGGCGGCCCGTACATCGAGACGCACGACGCGGTCTGCAAGGCGTTCCGGCCCAAGAGCGCGGCGCGGCCCCCGGCCTGAGCAGCGCGCGGATGCGGCGATGGAAACGCCCTTCCCGAACCAGCCGCCGCCCTACGAAGGGCGCAATCTCTACGCGACGGACGTCGCGCTCCAGGCGGCGGTAGCACGCGCCGGTGCCGGCTTCGCCACCGCGGCGCTCGAGCAGTGGGGCGCGACGCTCGGCGCGCCGGCAACCTACGCGCTCGCCGACGCCGCGAATCGCAATCCCCCGCAGCTCGCGATCCTCGATCGCCGCGGCGAGCGCAGCGACACCGTGACGTTCCATCCCGCGTGGGATGCGCTGATGAGCCTCGCGACCGCGGCCGGCGAGCACTGCGCGCCGTGGGACGCGCCGGGGCCCGGCGCGCAGGCCGCGCGCGCGGCGATGTACTTCCTCCATGCGCAGGTGGAGAACGGCACGCAGTGCCCGCTGACGATGACGTACGCCAGCGTGCCCGTGCTGGCGCGCAACGGCGCGCCGCCGGCGTGGCTGCCGCGGCTCCTCGCCCGCGACTACGACCCCCGGCCCCTGCCTATCGGCGCGAAGCGCGCGGCGCTGATCGGCATGGGCATGACCGAGCGCCAGGGCGGCTCCGACGTCCGCGCGAACCGGTCGCGCGCGGAGCCCGCCGGCGATGGCGCCTGGCGCATCACCGGCCACAAGTGGTTCTTCTCGGCGCCGCAATGCGACGGGCATCTGGTGCTGGCGCAAGCGGACGCCGGCGTCACGTGCTTCCTGCTGCCGCGGATCAACGACGACGGCACGCGCAACGCCGTGCGCATCGTCCGGCTGAAGGACAAGCTCGGCAACCGCTCGAACGCGTCCGCCGAAGTCGAGTTCGACGGCGCGCTCGCGCATCTGGTCGGCGCGCCGGGCCGCGGCATCGCGACGATCCTCGAGATGGTCCAGCACACGCGGCTCGATTGCGTGATCGGCAGCGCGGGAATGATGCGTGGCGCGCTCGCATGGGCGCTGCACCACGCCGCCCATCGTGTCGCGTTCGGCCGGCGGCTCGCCGACCAGCCGCTGATGACCGCCGTCCTCGCCGATCTCGCGCTGGAAGCCGAAGGCGCGACCGCGCTGGCGATGCGAGTGGCCCAGACGTTCGACGCGCCGGCGGACGCGCCCGACCGCGCACTGGCGCGCATCGCGACGCCCGCGGCGAAATACTGGGTGTGCAAGCGCGCGCCGATGGTAGCGTTCGAGGCGATGGAGGTGCTGGGCGGCAACGGCTACGTCGAGGAGACGCCGCTCGCGCGGTGCTATCGCGAGGCGCCGGTCAACTCGATCTGGGAAGGCTCGGGCAACGTCATCTGCCTCGACGTGCTGCGCGCCGCGCAGCGCGAGCCCGCGGCCGTGGCGGCGCTCGTCGCCGAGCTCGAGGGGGCGCGCGGCGGCAACGCGCTATTGGACGCGCACGTGACGGAGCTCTCCGCGCGGCTCCAGGGCGCTCGCGACGATCCTGCCGCCGGCCGTGAATTGACGCAGGCCGTGGCGCTGGCGCTGTCCGCCTCGGTGCTGGTCCGGCACGCCCCGCCGGCCGTGGCCGACGCGTTCTGCGCGACGCGGCTTGCGCCGCGGGCGTTCGCGGGCGCGGCGTTCGGCGCGCTGCCGGCCGGCGCCGCGGCTGCGGCGATCGTGGCGCGCGCCCGCGGCGAATGAGCCCGCGGGCCGGCGCCTGCCTAGGTGATCTTCAGCGTCTTCATCGCCTTGCCGAGCGTGTCGACGGATTCCTGGTGCTTGCCCGCCTTGTGCAGCGCCTCGCCTTCGGCGCGCTGCTTCTTGACCTCGTCGAGCTGCGCGGCGGTGAGCTGCGGGTTCTTCGCGAGCGCCGCGTCGATCTTCGCCATGTCGGCGGGACAGTGAAAGGCCAGGGCCGGCCCGGCGGCCAGCAGCGCGGCCACGGCCAACGTCACGATTCCGAGTTTCATTGCTCCTCCCTTTGATGGATGGCGGCGTTCGAGCCGCCGGAATGGCGCGTGTCGCGCTGGCAGGCGCTGACGACACCCGCGCCGCTGGAGCATACCTGCTGGACCGCCGGCATTTCAACCGGCGCTACGCCGGCGCGGCGATCCGCGACGCGGGATCCTGGCGGTAGAAGCGGCTGAAGAGGCCGTACACGTCCGGATACTCGTCCCGCAGCAGCCACGGGTCGGCGAAGAACACCTCCGACAGTACCGCGAAGAATTCGCCGGGATCTTCGCCCGCGTAGGGATCGATGGCGGTGTCCTCCCCGCCATCGACGCGCGCGGTGAAATCGGCGAATGCGGCGCCGAGCACGCGCTGCCACTCGCGCACCGGCAGCCCGGGCGGCAGCGGCGGACAGCCGTTGGCATCGCCGTCGCGCATGTCGATCTTGTGCGCGAACTCGTGGATGACGAGGTTCATGCCGGCGGCCTCGAAGTCGGCCGACGCGAGGACGTCGGGCCACGACAGGAGCACCGGCCCGCCCGCCATCGCCTCGCCGGCGAGCGGATCGTGCGGATGGACGACGCCCGCCTCGTCCATCCAGTCGCGGCCGGGAACGAACTCACCGGGAAACACCATCACGTTCTCGAAATCGTCGTACAGCGCGAGGTCGAGGTTCAGCACCAGCACGCACGCCTGCACGCCGATGATGGTCCGCTGCAGCGGCGTCACCTCGTGACCGTGCGCGCCGACGATGCTCTTCGCGGACAGGAACAGCACGACGAGATCGCGCAGCCGCGACAGCTCCTGCGGGTTGTATGCGGCGAGGAACGGCAGCGCGGCGGTCGCCTCTTGCCACAGGGCGTCGGGCAGCGCGGCGGTGCGCAGCACGCGCTCCGTGCGCCACCGGCGGATCGCGCCGAACACGCCGCGCTACTTCTCGGCCGGCGCGTCGTCGCCGGCGAACGCGCCGTCGGTGCCGAGGAGCTCGCGCGCCACGGGCTCGGGCAGCGCGTCGACGCTGCGGAGCTGCCGCTCGAGCGCGCGCCGGCGCACGCCGGCCCGCTCCAGCTCCTCGCTCGCCTTGTCGAGGCGGTCCTTCGTGCGCGTCAGCACGTCGCCGAACTTCTGGAACTCGGTCTTCACCGCGCCGAGCACGCGCCACACCTCGCTCGAGCGCTGCTCGATCGCGAGCGTGCGAAAGCCCATCTGCAGGCTGTTCAGGAGCGCCCACAGGCTGGTGGGACCCGCGAGCATCACGCGGTGCTCGCGCTGCAGCATATCGGCGAGGCCCGGCCGCGCGAGCATCTCGGCATAGAGGCCCTCGGTGGGCAGGAACAGGATCGCGAAGTCCGTCGTCTGCGGCGGCTCGACGTATTTGTCGCGGATCATGCGCGCCTGCGAGCGCAGGAAATCGCCGAGCGCGCGGCGCGCAGCCTCGGCTGCGACGGCGTCGGCGCGCTCCAGCGCCTCCTGCAGCCGCTGCCAGTCGTCGAGCGGGAACTTGGCGTCGATCGGCAGCCAGCAGGGCCGGCCCTCGTCGTCGCGCCCGGGCAGCCGGATCGCGAACTCCACGCGCTCGCCGGATCCGCGGCGCGTCTCCACGTTGGCGTCGTACTGCTGCGGCGTCAGCGCGTCGGCGAGCAGCGCCGACAGCTGGACCTCGCCCCAGCCGCCGCGGGTCTTCACGTTGCCGAGCACGCGCTTCAGGTCGCCGACGCCCACGGCGAGCGTCTGCATTTCGCCGAGACCGCGGTGCACCTGCTCCAGCCGGTCGGACACCTGCTTGAACGATTCGCCGAGACGCGCCTCGAGCGTGGTCTGGAGCTTCTCGTCGACGGTGGCGCGCATCTCGTCGAGCTTTTTCGCGTTCTCGTTGCGCAAGCCGTCGAGCTTCTGCTCGACCGTCTGCGTGAGCTCCCCCAGCCGGTTGCCGAAATCGTGGAGCTGCTCGCGCTGCGCCGTGTTGGCGTCCGAGAGGAGCTGCTGCGTTCCGCCCTGGAACTGCGCGAGCCGCGCGCCGACTTCGTTGCGCAACGCGGCGGCGGCCTCGCCCTGCTCGCGCCGCGCGATCGCCAGGTCGGCGCGCATGTCGCGCTCGTGCTCCGCGCCCGCCTGGGCGAGCGCCTCGAGCCGCGCGCGGAGGTCGGCGGCTTCACGCGCGCCGCCGACACGGTCGCGCGCGATGGCCGCCAGGCGGAACAGCGCGACGACGAGCAGCACGACGATCGCCGCGAGCGCGATGACGGCGACGACTTCCCACGTGTCCTTCATGATCGCCGCAGTTTAGCAGCCGGGTGCGCGCTATCCGGTCAGCGCCAGCACCGCGAACGTCGCGAGCCAGTGCGAGCCTGCGTAGTCGCCGCTCGCGAGGCCGTCGAAGCCCGCGGCGAGGTGGAGTCCGGCGGCGGCGAGCGCGACCGCCGCGCGCGGATCCGTGTCGTCGAGCGCGGCCGCGATGCCGCGGAAGCACCACGCGCGCGAGAGGTTGAGGCCGTCGAGATGCACGATCTGGCCGTCGCTGCGGTCGCTGACCGCGACCGGCGCGAACAGCGTCGCGGGCTCGCCGGCGGCGAATCCCGGCAGCCAGCCGGACAGCCAGTCGACGAACGCCGCCGGCGCGAGGACCCGGCGCATCAGCTCAGCCTCCATCAGCGACGGCGACAGGAAATCCGCGCCGGAGGGCTCCCACCCCGCCGGCGCGTCGCGGTCGGCGCCGAACCACGCGCCCGCCTTCGCGAGACACGACGCCTCGAGCGCCTCCGCGCCGCAGGTCCGGGCAAAGTCGAGGGCGAGCGCCAGGCCGAACGCGCTGTTCGCGTGCATGCCGTAGCGCCACGGATAGTGCGCGCGCGGGAGGTAGCCGACGAAGTGCGCGGCGAACGCGGATGCGAGCGGCGCGAGCGCGTCCTGCCAGCGCCGCGCGCCGTCGCCGCTTCGCGCCAGCTCGGCGGCCACCAGCAGCAGCCACGCCCAGCCGTAGGTGCGCTCGAACGTCGCGGCCTCCGGGCGCGCGAGGTACGCCAGCTCGCCTGCGATCGGCGGCGCGGCGAAGTGCCGGTCGAAGAGCGCGTCGATGGCGGCACGCTCCGGCAACGCCGGATGCAGGCGGCGCACGCGCGCGAGCAGCCAGTGCATGTGCACGCACGAATGCCAGTCGAAGCTGCCGTGGAACGCGGGATGCAGCGCCCGCGACGGCAGCACGTCGGCGTCGCTCGCGATCACGTGGTCCTGCTTGCCCGGATACTCGAGCGCGATGTTCGCGAGCGCCACGCGGGCGAAGCGCGACGCGAGGGCGGCGTCCAGCGTGAGCGAAGGCGTCATGGCGGAGAGGGTGGGACGGTATGCTACTGCGGTTCCTCCGATGACGCGCCAGCCATGGAAATCTTCGCCACCGGCGGCACCGGCTACATGGGGCGGGCGCTCGTGCGGGCGCTCGTGCCGCGCGGCCATCGCGTGACGGTGCTCGCGCGCCGGACGTCGCTCGACCGCGTGCCGGCGGGCGCCACGCCCTGCATCGGCGACGCCCTCGACGCCGAGAGCTTCGTCCGCGCGATCCCGCGCGGCGCCACGCTCGTGCATCTCGTGGGGACGCCGCATCCGAATCCGTCGAAGGCGGCCGAGTTCGAGCGGATCGATCTCGCGTCGCTGCGACAAAGCGTGGCGGCGGCGCTGCGCGCGGAGGCCGGGCACGTGGTGTACGTGAGCGTCGCCCAGCCGGCGCCCGCGATGCAAGCGTACGTCTCCGCCCGCGCGGCGGGCGAAGCGGCGCTCGAGCGCGCGGGCCTCACGGCGACCGCGCTCCGCCCGTGGTATGTGCTGGGGCCCGGCCACTGGTGGCCGCTCGTGCTGGCGCCGCTCTACGGGCTCGCCGAATGGCTGCCGGCGACGCGCGCCACCGCGAGGCGGCTCGGCCTCGTGACGCTGCCGCAGATGGTGAGCGCGCTGGTGGCGGCGATCGAGCACCCGCCGGCCGCCGGGACGATGCGCATCGTGGACGTGCCGGCGATCCGCGCCGCGGCGCGTGCAGGCTAGGCCTGGTCGGCCACCGCTTCGGTCCCCGCCTTTTCGCGGGCCGCCCGCTTGCGCTCGTGCTCCTTCAGGTGGCGCTTGCGGATGCGGATGGTCTTGGGCGTGACCTCGGCGAGCTCGTCGTCGGCGATGAACTCCACCGCGTATTCGAGCGTCAGCGCGATCGGCGGCGTGAGCGCGATTGCCTCGTCCTTGCCGGACGCGCGCACGTTCGTGAGCTGCTTGCCCTTGATCGGATTGACGACGAGGTCGTTGTCGCGGCTGTGGATGCCGATGACCATGCCCTCGTACAGCTTGTCGCCGGGCGAAACGAACATCCGGCCGCGCTCCTGCAGCTTCCACAGCGCGTACGCGACGGCGTCGCCGTCCTCCTGCGAAATCAGCACGCCGTTGCGCCGCTCGGGGATCTCGCCCTTCACCGGCGCATAGCCGTCGAACACGTGGCTCATGAGGCCGGTGCCGCGCGTAAGGTTCATGAACTCGCCCTGGAAGCCGATGAGCCCGCGCGCCGGAATGCGGTAGTCGAGGCGCGCGCGTCCCTGGCTGTCGGACGCCATGTTGGTGAGATCGCCGCGGCGCGTGCCGAGCGCTTCCATCACCGCGCCCTGGTGCTGCTCCTCGACGTCGACCGACAGCGCCTCGTAGGGCTCGCAGGTCTCGCCGTCGATCTCGCGCATCACGACGCGCGGCCGCGACACGGCGAGCTCGTAGCCTTCGCGGCGCATGTTCTCGATCAGGATCGTGAGGTGGAGCTCGCCGCGTCCGGACACGAGGAAGATGTCGGTGTCCTCCGTCTCCTCGACGCGCAGCGCCATGTTGGTGAGGAGCTCCTTCATCAGCCGGTCGCGGAGGTTGCGCGACGTGACGTACTTGCCTTCGCGGCCCGCGAGCGGCGATGTGTTGACCTGGAAGTACATGGCGAGCGTCGGCTCGTCGACCATGATCGGCGGCAGCGCATCCGGCTGCTCCAGCGACGCCAGCGTGGTGCCGATGGAAAGGTCCTCGACCCCCGTGACGAGCACGATGTCGCCCGCCGCGGCCGCGTCGACCGCGGTGCGCTCGAGGCCGGTGAACTGGAAGATCTGGCCGATCTTCGCGCGCGCCGGAATCGCGCCGGGCGCGAGCGGACCGCGCAGCACGGCGACTTCCTGGCCGGTGGCGATGCGCCCGCGCCGGATGCGGCCGATGCCGAGACGGCCGACGTAACTCGAGTAGTCGAGCGCGCTCACCTGGAACTGGAGCCCGCCGTCGGGATCGCCGACCGGCACGGGCACGTGCGCCAGGATCGTCTCGAAGAGGGGCTTCATGTCGAGCCCGGCGGGCGCGGTGCCGACCGGCAGCTTTTCCCCCGCGGGCGCGCCGGCGGCGCGCGGCGCATCGGCGGCGGCTGCCTTGGCGATGGCGATGTCGAGCGTGGCCCAGCCGTTCAGCGCCGACGCGTAGACGACCGGGAAGTCCAGCTGGTCGTCGGTGGCGCCGAGCCGGTCGAAGAGCTCGAACGTCTCGTTCACCACCCATTCGGCGCGCGCGCCGGGGCGGTCGACCTTGTTGACGACGACGATGGGCTTCAGCCCCTGCCGCAGCGCCTTCAGCGTCACGAAGCGCGTCTGCGGCATCGGCCCCTCGACGGCGTCGACCAGCAGCAGGACGCCATCGACCATGCCGAGCACGCGCTCGACCTCGCCGCCGAAGTCGGCGTGGCCCGGGGTGTCGACGATGTTGATCTTGACGTGCTGGTCGCCGCGGCCGTACTCGATCGAGCAGTTCTTGGCGAGGATGGTGATCCCGCGCTCGCGCTCGATGTCGTTGCTGTCCATCATGCGCTCGCTGATCTGCGTCTGCCGCGTGAACGTGCCGGCCTGGACGAGCAGCTTGTCGACGAGCGTGGTCTTGCCGTGGTCGACGTGCGCGATGATGGCGATGTTGCGCAGGTCTCGGCGGGGAGTGGCCATGGTGTGGGGTGTGGCGGCGACGTTGCGACGCAGCAAAATAGAGGATTATAGCGTCCCGAAGGTTCTTCGCGCCACGAATATTTTGAATAATCCGCGACTTAGGGTATAATGCTGGTTGTCGGGCGGCCGTTCCGGTCACCGCCCATGAACCGCGCGTTTGCGAGTCCGCCTTCCTGGCGCCTCGCCGCAGCGTTCCCCAACCGAATTGTCCGCTGCCTGGACCGGAAATCGCGCACTTTTGCGCGGTAGGCCGCGCCAGGAGTGTCCGTTTGACTGCCCATAACGCAACGAGCTTCGAAGAGCTCGGACTGCGGCCCGAATTGCTGCGGGCCGTGGCCGAGTCCGGCTACACCATCCCCACCCCCATCCAGCAGCAGGCCATCCCCGTGGTCCTCGCCGGCCATGACGTGATGGGCGGCGCCCAGACCGGCACCGGCAAGACCGCCGGCTTCGGCCTGCCGATCCTGCACAAGCTGTCGCAGTACTCGAACACCAGCCCGTCGCCGGCGCGCCATCCCGTGCGCGCGCTGATCCTCGCCCCCACCCGCGAGCTCGCGATCCAGGTCGAGGAAGCGATCAAGGAGTACGGCAAGTACACGGGTCTCCGCTCCACCTGCGTGTTCGGCGGCGTCGACATCAAGGCGCAGCTTGCCATCGTCCGCGCCGGCGTCGAGATCCTGGTGGCCACGCCGGGGCGCCTGCTCGACCACATCGAGCAGAAGAGCGTCAACCTGGGCCAGGTCGAGGTCTTTGTGCTCGACGAAGCCGATCGCATGCTCGACATGGGCTTCATCCCGGACATCAAGCGGATCATGTCGCTGCTGCCCCCGCGGGCGAAGCGCCAGAACCTGCTGTTCTCCGCCACGTTCAGCAACGAGATCAAGAAGCTCGCCGACGAGCTCTTGAACCAGCCGCAGCTGATCGAGGTCGCGCGCCGCAACACCGCCGCGGAAACGGTCACGCAGACCGCGTACAAGGTGCCCACCGACGCGAAGCGCGCGCTGCTCGCGCACATCGTCCGCTCGCGCAACGTGTGGCAGGTGCTGTGCTTCGTGCGCACCAAGCACGGCGCGTCGCGGCTCGCGCGCCAGCTCGAGAAGGATGGCCTCGCCACCTCCGCGATTCACGGCGACAAGACGCAGATCGCCCGCATGGAGGCGCTGACCGCCTTCAAGGAAGGCAAGCTGCAGGTGCTGGTCGCCACCGACGTCGCCGCGCGCGGCCTCGACATCGACGACCTTCCGCTCGTCGTCAACTACGAGTTGCCGCACGTGCCCGAGGACTACATCCACCGCATCGGCCGCACGGGCCGGGCGGGTGCGACCGGCGAGGCGATGTCCTTCGTCGGCCCGGAAGAGGAGAAGTACCTCGCCGAGATCGAGAAGCTGCTGAAGAAGAAGGTGCCGATCGTCTCGGCGGAAGGCTTCGACCCGAGCACGGTGAAGGTCGAGCGGCCGCCGCGTCCCGCGCCGGGCGCGCGTCCGTCCCGCGCGCCGCGCGAAGCGCACGAAGCCCGCGAGACGCGTGCGGCACGCCCGCCGCGTGCCGTGGAGGCGCCGCTGGAGCGCCGCGTCACCGGCGACGAGCGTCGCGCCGAGCGCGAGGCGGCGTACGCCCGCAATCCCGATCAGGCGCCGGTGTCGCGTCCGCGCGACACGTCGTCGATCGCGGCGCCGCCGCCGCCCGCCACGGGCTACGGCAGCCGCAACCGCGGGCCGGTGCCCGTGCTCTTGATGAAGCGCCGCACCCCGGAGCCGGAAAAGGTCTGACCGCCCGGCGGCGCGCCGCTGGCACGCCGCCGCGTCGAACAGGCGGGGCTTTGCCCCGCTTTTGCGCGATTTGCCATTGCCCCGCGCGCTACGCTCGCGGGGCAATGGAACACGTCGAAGCCAACCTCCGCGACAACGACGCCGCCGCCGTCACGCTCGAGCAGCGGACGCTGCGCGCGCTCAAGGACGCCGACCGGACCGCGCGCCTGCTCAAGCACCTGTTCGAGCGGGACGGCGCCGTCGACATCGTCGCGGCGTTCTCCAAGGGCCTCATAAGGCCCGACGCGTACCTCGTCGTCAGCATCTGCGACGCCGGCGGCCACGTCATCCTCAGCAGCGAGGCGCGAGCGGTCGGCCGACACGCGGCTCCGGGCGACGTGGGCGCGCAGCGCCACCGTCGCGGGCATCGCGCACGTGCTCGCGCGCCACTGCACGCGGCTGAAGCCGGACGAGGCGACGCTCGCGGGCATCGTTCACAAGATCGGCGTGCTGCCCATCCTCACGTACGCGGAGAACGCGCCGCACCTGCTGCAGAACGTCGCGGCGCTCCGCCCGCGCAGCGGGCGCGGGACGTGCAGCCGGGACCGAACGGACGACGGTTGCTGCACGGGAGGTCGTCGCTGATAATGCACTCCCGCCTGCCGCCCGTCCCTCCCGCGCCGTGCCCGCTGCCGATCCCGCGCTGCCCATCCTCGACGTCGACCGGCTGACCGTCGAATTCGCGACGAGCGATCGCGTGGTCACCGCGGTGAAGGCGCTGTCGTTCCAGGTCGGCCGCGGCGAGACGGTCGCGGTCGTCGGCGAATCCGGCTCCGGCAAATCGGTGTCGGCGCTGTCCATCATGCGCCTGGTCGAGCACGGCGGCGGCCGCATCGTCGGCGGCCGGATCGGCTTCGCGCGTCCGCGCGGCGCCACCCTCGATCTCGCGACGGCCGACGGGCCGACGCTCCGCGGCATCCGCGGCGCCGAGATCGCGATGATCTTTCAGGAGCCGATGACGTCGCTGAACCCCGTGTTCACCGTCGGCGACCAGATCTCCGAATCGATCCGGCTCCACCAGGGCAAGTCGCGGGCGGCGGCCACGGCGGAAGCGCTCGCGATGCTCGAGCAGGTGCGCATTCCCGAGGCGCGCCGGATGCTCGACCGCTTTCCGCACCAGCTCTCCGGCGGGATGCGGCAGCGGGTGATGATCGCGATGGCGCTGTCGTGCAAGCCCGCGCTGCTGATCGCCGACGAGCCCACCACCGCGCTCGACGTGACGATCCAGGCGCAGATCCTGGCGCTGATCCGCATCCTCCAGGACGAGATGCACATGGGCGTGATGTTCATCACGCACGACATGGGGGTGGTCGCGGAGGTCGCGGACCGCGTCGTCGTCATGTATCGCGGCGAGAAAGTCGAGGAAGGCCCGGTCGGGCAGATCTTCACCGCGCCGGTGGCGCGCTACACGCGCGCGTTGCTGTCCGCGGTGCCGAAGCTGGGATCGATGCAGGGCGAGGACGCGCCGCGCAAGTTCCCGCTCGTGGTGATGGAAGGAAGCGCGCCCGCCGCCGCCGCGCCGGGCGACGCCGGCCGGCAATCTCCCGCAGGCAGGGCATCAGGCTTGCCGGAGGCCGGCCGCGACGCGCCGCTGCTTCGCGTGCGCAACCTCAAGACCCGCTTCGATCTTCGCAGCGGCTTCTTCGGCCGGGTCGAGCGCCGCGTGCACGCGGTCGAGAACGTGAGCTTCGACCTCGCCGCCGGCGAGACGCTGGCGCTGGTCGGCGAATCCGGCTGCGGCAAGTCGACGACCGGACGCTCGCTGCTGCGGCTCGTCGCCATCGACGGCGGCAGCATGGAGTTCGAAGGCCGCGACATCGCTGCGCTGCCCGCGGGCGCGCTGCGCTCGGTGCGCCGCGACATCCAGATGATCTTCCAGGATCCGTTCGCGTCGCTCGATCCGCGCCTCACCGTGGGCTTCTCGATCGCGGAGCCGCTGTACGTCCACGGCGTCGCGCGGGGGCGCGAGGCCGAGAAGCGCGTCGCGTGGCTCCTCGACCACGTGGGGCTCGCGCCCGACCATGCGCAGCGCTATCCGCACGAGTTCTCCGGCGGCCAGCGGCAGCGGATCGCGATCGCGCGCGCCCTGGCGCTCAATCCGCGGATCATCGTCGCCGACGAGGCGGTGTCCGCGCTCGACGTGTCGATCCAGGCGCAGATCGTGAACCTCATGATCGACCTGCAGACCGAATTCGGGCTGTCGTACCTCTTCATCTCGCACGACATGGCGGTGGTCGAGCGCATCAGCCACCGCGTCGCGGTGATGTATCTCGGCCAGATCGTCGAGATCGGCCCGCGCCGCGCCGTGTTCGGCGATCCGCGCCATCCCTACACGCGCAAGCTCATGAGCGCGGTGCCGGTTGCCGACCCTTCCCGGCGCCACGGCAAAAGGGAGCTATCATCCGAGGAAATCCCGAGTCCCGTGCGCCCGGTGGGCGACGATCCCGTCGTCGCGCCGCTGGTCGAGGTCGGGCCCGGGCATTTCGTCGCCACGCACCGCGTCGGCGGCTTGTACTGAACCGTCGCCCGAATCGACAGCCGTCCCGCAAGGAGTGCTCGCCATGAAAAAACTGTTCCGTCCCGCCGCCGCCGTCGCCGTGGCGCTCGTGCTGGCCGCCACGCCCGCGCTCGCCGCCAAGGACGTCGTGTTCGCCGTCGCGTCGACGTTCACCACCACGGATCCCTACGACGCCAACGACACGCTGTCGCAGGCGATGGCCAAGTCGTTCTACGAAGGCCTCTTCGGCTTCGACAAGGACATGAAGCTGATCCCCGTCCTCGCCGAGAGCTACGACGTCAGCAAGGACGGCCTCGTCTACACGGTCAAGCTGAAGAAGGGCGTCAAGTTCCACGACGGCACCGACTTCAAGGCCGACGCCGTCAAGACGAACCTCGACCGCGTCACCAATCCGGACAACAAGCTGAAGCGCTACGGCCTCTACAACAACAACATCGCCAAGGTCGAGGCCGTGGACGACTACACGGCGCGCATCACGCTGAAGACGCCGTTCTCGCCGTTCATCGCGCAGCTCGCGCATCCGAGCACCGTGATGATCAGCCCGGCCGCGCTGAAGCAATGGGGCAACAAGGACATCGCGTTCCACCCGGTGGGCACCGGCCCGTTCAAGTTCGTCGAGTGGAAGGCCACCGACTACCTGAAGGTCGCCAAGTTCGACGGCTACTGGAAGAAGGGCTATCCGAAAGTCGACACGATCACGTGGAAGCCGGTGGTCGACAACAACTCGCGCGCCGCGCTGATGCAGACGGGCGAGGCGCACTTCACGTTCCCGGTGCCCTACGAGCTCACCGACGTCCTGAAGGCCAAGCCGGATCTCGACGTCGTCGCCGCGCCGTCGATCGTGCTGCGCTACCTGTCGATGAACACGCAGCAGAAGCCCTTCGACAACCCGAAGGTGCGCCAGGCCATCGCCTACGCGATCAACAAGGAAGCGCTCGCCAAGGTGGCGTTCAACGGCTATGCCGCGCCCGCCGAGGGCGTCGCGCCGCAGGGCGTCGAGTACGCGTACAAGCAGGGACCGTGGCCCTACGACGTCGCCAAGGCGAAGGCGCTCCTCGCCGAGGCCGGCTATCCGAACGGCTTCGAGACGGAGCTGTGGTCGGCGTACAACCACAGCACGGCGAACAAGGTGACGCAGTTCATCCAGCAGCAGCTGCAGCAGGTCGGCATCAAGACCAAGATCACGCTGCTCGAGGCCGGCCAGCGCGTCGAGAAGGTCGAGAGCTGGCAGGATCCCGCCACCGCGCCGGTGCGCCTCTATTACGTCGGCTGGTCGACGTCCACCGGCGAGGCCGACTGGGCGCTGCGTCCGCTCCTCGACGGCGGGTCGTGGCCGCCGCGGCTCTTCAACACCGCCTACTACAAGAACCCGAAGGTCGACGCGGACATCAAGAATGCGCAGCTCACGACCGATTCGGCGGAGAAGGCGAAGCTCTACAAGGACGCGCAGGAAACGATCTGGAACGACGCGCCGTGGGCGCCCCTCGTGACGGAGCGCCTGCTCTCGGCGAACAACAAGAAGCTCTCGGGCGTCTACGTGATCCCGGACGCGTCGTTCAACTTCACCGAGATCGACCTCAAGTGACCCCAGCCCTCCGCTGACCGGGCGGCGGCGCGCTCGAGCGCGCCGCCCCTCCTCGCGATGGTCCAGTACATCGTCAAACGCCTGCTGGGCCTGCTGCCGACGCTGCTGATCGTCGGCCTCCTCGTCTTCCTGTTCGTCCACCTGCTGCCGGGCGATCCCGCGCGGCTCGCCGCCGGTCCCGACGCCAACCCGGAGACGGTCGAGCTCGTCCGCAAGGATCTCGGCCTCGACCGTCCGCTGCCGGCGCAGTTCGTGCGCTTCGTCAACGGCGTGCTGCACTGGGACTTCGGCAGGTCGCTGCGCACCAAGCGGCCGGTGTCCGAGGAGATCGGCGAGCGTTTCATGCCGACGTTCTGGCTGACCGTGTGGAGCATGGCGTGGTCGGTGGTGTTCGGCATGGTGATCGGCGTGCTGTCGGCGGTGTGGCGCAACCGCTGGCCGGATCGCCTGGGCATGACGCTCGCCGTCTCCGGGATCTCCTTTCCCGCGTTCGCCCTCGGGATGGTGCTGATGCAGGTGTTCTCCGTTCAGCTCGGCTGGCTCCCCACCGTGGGCAACGACACGTGGCGCCACTACCTGCTGCCGTCGCTGACGCTCGGCGCCGCGGTGGCGGCGATCATGGCGCGGTTCACGCGCTCGTCGTTCGTCGACATCCTGGGCGAGGACTACATTCGCACCGCGCGCGCCAAGGGCCTGGACGAGCCGCACGTGGTCGTGAAGCACGGCATGCGCAACGCGCTGATCCCCGTGGTGACGATGATGGGCCTGCAGTTCGGCTTCCTGCTCGGCGGCTCGATCGTCGTCGAGAAGGTGTTCAACTGGCCGGGGCTCGGACGGCTCCTCGTCGACGCCGTCGACATGCGCGACTACCCCGTCATCCAGGCGCTTGTGCTGCTGTTCTCGCTCGAGTTCATCCTGATCAACCTGATCGTCGACGTGCTGTACGGCATCATCAATCCGGTCATCCGCTACCGCTAGGCCATGACCGCCGCCGCCGACACCGCCGCCCTGCCCGCCGTCGACGCCAACGCCGTGCGCACGCCGTGGTCGGAGTTCTGGCGCAAGTTCGCGAAGCAGAAGGTCGCGCTGGCGGCGGGCGTGTTCGTCGTGCTGCTGATCGTCGTGGCGCTGGCGGCGCCGTGGATCGTGCCCTACGACGCCGAGAACTTCTTCGACTACGACAAGCTGAACGCGCCGCCGTCGTGGCAGCACTGGTTCGGCGTCGACGCGCTCGGCCGCGACATCTTCTCGCGCATCCTGATGGGCACCCGCATCTCGCTCGCGGCCGGGTTCG